>Ga0180438_10000219_pt1 | contig 118016 bp, 106 predicted proteins | sample SS_ome_12_FD_132455 | JGI IMG/M metagenome (GOLD analysis project Ga0180438, IMG submission 132455) | Hypersaline lake sediment archaeal communities from the Salton Sea, California, USA - SS_3_D_2 metaG | ecosystem: Environmental > Aquatic > Non-marine Saline and Alkaline > Hypersaline >... | reverse complement strand
GGAGGAAATCACTGAAAGAGGTGCATTGATTTCTGATTACCCGCCCGGAACCAAACCAGAAGCGTCGAATTTTCCAGCTCGCAACAGGATCATTTCCGGAGTTTCACGAGCGGTGGTTGTTATCGAAGCCGGTTCCAGGAGCGGGGCCTTAATCACTGCAAATTTCGCTGCGGAACAGGGCCGGGATGTTTTTGCGGTTCCAGGATATATCTATTCGCCCGCCAGTAAGGGTACAAACAATCTTATCCAGCAGGGCGCTATCCCTATGCTGGATCCTCAGGATGTCCTCGAAATATTAAACCTGGATATGATTGACCAGCATCGTAGCGCCCGTGTTGAACTGCCTGCTGATGCTACCGAAGCGAAATTAATGGAATTACTCGGACGCGAACCCTTGCATGTGGATGAAATAAGCTCTGAAATAAATTTACCGATAGAAAATGTCACCGCTTCCCTGGTGGTGATGGAACTCAAAGGGATGATAAAACAGGTCGGATCTATGCATTATGTTGCAGTACATGAACCGGCTGGCAATTATGAATTGGAGGAGAACAAGTAGCTGTGTTTGAGAATTTTTATGCGGTGATTATGGCCGGTGGGAGTGGTACACGCCTGTGGCCACTTTCACGTTCGTCAAGACCCAAACAGATGCAGAAATTATTCGGTGATGATTCACTGTTTCAGATTGCTGTGAACCGGCTGGAAGGGCTGTTCCCCCCTGAGAGGATCCTGGTTGTTACTATTCAGGAACAGGCAAACCAGTTACACGATCAGCATCCTGTCATTCCAATTGAAAACTTCCTGATTGAACCCGAACCGCGTGGGACCGCTGCGGTTGTTGGTCTTGCTGCCGTCGCATTGAAAGACAGGCAGGATGGTGCTGTTATGGCTGTTTTGACCGCGGACCACTTTATTGGAAATATTAAAGCCTTTCAATCGGCACTGGTCGCTGCCTATTTTACTGCTGGAGATGGTTACCTTATTACCCTTGGCATCCAGCCTACTTACCCTTCAACAGGTTATGGATATGTTCAGAGCGGCGAACTGATCGGAACATATCAGGATAAACCGATTTTTAATGTCCTGCGATTTTCCGAAAAACCTGACATAATACAAGCCAAAGAGATGATCTCAGCCGGCGACCATTACTGGAATTCGGGTATGTTCATCTGGCAGGTGGACAGGATAATAGAAGAATTCGCGGAACAAATGCCTGGGTTGCATGCCAGTTTGCAGCGGATTGAAAATAACTGGACGAGACCCAACAGGGAGGAATCAATTATTGAAGAATGGTCTCAGTTAGTACCTGAGACAATCGATTACGGTATTATGGAACGAGCGAAACAAGTTGCAGTGATCCCGGTCCAGGACCTGGAATGGTCCGATGTCGGCAGTTGGGATTCTCTATTTGATGTGGTTGAACCCGGGGATGAACATGGTAACATTATTATCGGTAACGAGCCAATTTTGATCGATACAAAAGATACTCTGGTATATTCAGACCAGCTGAAACGCATCATGGCGGTTATCGGTGTCCGAGACCTGATCCTGGTAGATACCGGCGATGTGGTATTGGTGTGCCATAAGGACCAGGCCCAAAAAGTAAAATCACTGGTTGAACAATTGAAAAGTGCAGGTAAGAAGAATCTAGTTTGATGGTTCTGATTGCTTGTGATTAATTTGATGGAGGATATTATCTTTGCTTGCATATTGTATGAAGTGTAGAACTAAACGAGAAATTAATAATCTTGAAGCGGTTTATACGAAAAACGGAACTCCTGCGGTGAAAGGCGTATGCCCGGTATGCGGGACGAAACTGTACAGGATGGGGCGGGTAGAGGCCCACAGCAGCATGAAGCCGCCGGAGGTAGTTAAAACGCGAAAACAAAATCGTTCGGGAAAACTGGTGATCGTTGAATCGCCAGCAAAAGCGCGTACGGTAAAACAAATTCTTGGCAAGGATTATAAAGTTCAGGCCTCTGTAGGTCATGTCCGTGATCTATTGAAATCGCAGCTGTCAGTGGATGTGGACAACGAGTTCACACCCAAATACAGGGTTCCCAAAGACAAGCGGCAGGTTGTTAAGGATCTTAAAAAGAGCACACAAAATGCAGCGGAGGTTTATCTTGCCACGGACCCTGACCGGGAAGGAGAGGCGATCGCATGGCACCTGACAGAAGCGGTAGATATTGAACCTGGATTGACAAAGCGGGTCGTTTTTCACGAGATCACAAAACCGGCTATTGAGAAGGCTTTTAATAGTTCACGGGAAATAAATATGGATCTGGTAGATGCGCAGCAAGCCAGACGCATCTTAGATCGCCTGGTTGGATATAACTTGAGTCCCTTATTGTGGAGGAAAATACGCGGGAAGTTATCCGCCGGGAGGGTTCAATCGGTTGCCCTGCGGCTGATTGTAGAACGTGAACGTGAAATTGAGTCATTTGTGCCGGTTGAATACTGGACGGTTGAGGCTGAATTTCTACCAGAAGGCCTGGAGCAAACATTTATAGCCAAATTAATCAGGTTAGACGGCGAAGAGATCGAATTTGGCGAACAGGGTGATGTTGACCCTGTCCTCGCTGATATGCGATCTTCAAGCTACTTAATCAGCAGCATCACTAAAGGGCAGCGTAAACGCTCCCCATCGGCTCCATTTACAACAAGCACCCTCCAGCAGGAAGCCTCCCGGCGATTGGGTTTAAACGCCCGCAGGACGATGGCTTTAGCCCAGCAGTTATATGAAGGGATCGAAACCGGTGATGATGGACCGGTCGGTTTGATTACTTATATGAGAACCGACTCAACCCAGGTCTCCGATCTGGCAAAAGAAGATGCAAAAAAATTTATTATAAAACGCTTTGGAGAACAATACCTTCCAAAGAAAACCAGGGAATATAAAACAAAAGCTCGCCGGGCCCAAGAAGCCCACGAGGCAATCCGCCCGACGGTTGTTTTCAGGCAGCCAGAGACGCTCAGAAAGTATCTGAAAAAAGACCAACTGAGGTTATACAGGTTGATATGGGAACGATTTGTTGCCTCTCAGATGGCTTCGGCGATCTACGATACCCTGGTTGTTGACGTGAGCGGGTTATCCAGCGATCATGAATACCTGCTGCGGGTATCAGGCTCCACACTAGTATTCCCGGGTTTCAGGGCGATTTATAAAAAATTCGAAAGGGAAAATAACCGCAGTGAAAATGATAATGATGAAGATGTTCAAATTCCTGCTGGCCTGGAGAAGGATCAGGCACAAAAGTTGATTCGACTGATACCGGATCAACATTTTACTCAACCTCCACCTCGTTTCTCTGAAGCCTCCCTGGTGCGCATGATGGAGGAATATGGTATCGGCAGGCCTTCAACATATGCACCAACGCTAGAGACGCTCCAGCAACGGAGATATATCGAACGGATTGAAAGACGGTTGCATCCAACCGAGATAGGCTTTCTTGTCAATGATTTGTTGATCGACAACTTTCCGGACATCCTTAATGTGGGATTCACCGCAGAGATGGAGGACAATCTGGATAAAATTGCATCTGGCGAACTGCCTTGGGTCAAATTGATCAGCGATTTTTACGGCCCTTTCATAAAGGATGTCAGGCTGGCAGAAGAAAAAATCCCGAAGATCGAGACTGAACCAGAATATATAGGAAGAAATTGTCCCAGGTGCGATCACGAATTGTTGATACGTTATGGGCGCTATGGAAAGTTTATCAGCTGCAGTAATTTTCCTGACTGCCGGTACACAGAGCCTTGGCTTGAAAAGGTCGGTGTAACCTGTCCACAGGATGGAGGAGAAGTGGTTCAACGGAAAACACGCAAGGGACGGACGTTTTATGGCTGTGCGAATTATCCCGAATGTGATTTTACATCCTGGAAACGGCCGCTGAACCGCGCCTGTCCTCATTGTGGCGGTTTGCTGGTTGAAGCGAATAAAAACCATGCAGAGTGTATAAAATGTGAGCGGAGATTTCACAGGGATGAAATTACCGGACCGGAGCAAAGAGGGGAATTCGGTGCGGCATAATTCTTGCAATTTTTCCTGAAGTATCAAACAAAATAAAGATAGAAGGTTTGCATGTTATGGATTGTTGCATGCAGAATTCAGTGCATAGTTGAAGCCTGCAAACCGGATGAGACCACTCAGGTCAAGGTTTATTTGTTAATTAAAAATAATGACCTTACTTGAATGTTATCAAATGTAATAAGGGAGAGCGGATATGGATGCTGTTCGTGAACAAATGAAAAATCCGGTCGTGGTTGGTGTATTAGGATTCATTGTGGGGGTAATTTTCGGGCTTGTAGTGCTTGGGTGGTGGTTAATACCTGTTGAGTGGACGAATGCGAATCCTGCGGATATGATGCCTGAGGAACAATCGGAATACCTGAGGATGAGCATTGAGGCCTTTGGATACAGCGGCGATGGAGAGCGAGCCCAGTTGCGTTACACCATTTTGGGCGAGGATGCTGCACAGGCTATGGAATCGATTGAATTAAACCCCGAAAACATGGATGCCAAACTGCTTCTGGATTATAAGACTGCGGTCTCAGCGCCAACTTCAATGTCTGAGCTCGAAGAGGGCGCACCGACATCTGAAACTGAGGCGACTCTCTCTGCAGAGGAAATACTGCTTCCAGAGGATTCAGAAGAGATCCAGGTTGAGGAAACCGAGCCTGTAGAATCAGAGACAGAAGAGAGCGAATCAAGCAGCCTTCTGGGAACTTTCTGGCCTGTGGTTTGTCTGGTCGTAATCGTCATTGGGGGGGCAGGGGTTGTGTTGTTTATCCTGCGCGGCAGAGGCAGCCAGGAGCCTCAAATCCAAACAGAGGCGGGTAATGAGGGCGAATTACCTGCCAGCGAAGTCCCCTGGGAGGAATATGCTGCCCCGCCAAAGGAAAGCAGCGGGGAGCCCTTGTTAGGCCAGTTTATGGCATCTTACCGGCATGGGGATGAAATGTTTGATGATTCTTTCAGTATAGATTCGCCTTCTGGCGAGTTTCTGGGCGAGTGTGGGATTGGGATTTCAGAGACGGTCGGTGTTGGCGATCCAAAAAGGGTGACAGCATTCGATATCTGGTTGTTTGATAAAAATGATATCCAGACAGTCACAAAAGTGCTGATGAGCAACAACGCATTCAATGACAGTGAACTCCGCCGGCAGGTCGCAGCAAAAGGTGAACCAGTACGGGTTGAACTTGGCGGTAGAACTGCATTAGAAACCCAGACATTAAATATGGTCGCCGAAGTGATCGATATGACCTACGGTGAAGGGCCTGTACCGCAGGAAGGCTTCTTTGAAAGATTGGTCGTAGAATTCCGGATCACCCGGAAAGCATAAAAGAAAACCAGCTGAGGTAAAATAAAAAAGAATACGGGCAGATAAGCTTGCCCGTATTCTTATTTTAAAGGGGGTTATTCAATTGCAAGTATTTTTATTTTTATCCTGCCATCCGGCGTATCGACATTAACCGATTGACCTGCTTTTTTATCCATAATCGCTTTTCCAAACGGCGATTCGTATGAAATCCTTTTATTGGGCGGGTCTGCTTCTTTTGCTCCTACGATCAAGTATTTTTCGGCCGGGTAGTCCCCTTCCTGAATGGTAACTTTTGTGCCTATTCTGACCACATCGATCTCGCCGTGGTTTTCATCAACTATGATCGCATTTTCGATCAGGTATTCCAATTCCTGGATTCTTCCTTCCAGAAATGCCTGGTCTTCTTTCGCTTTATGGTAATCAGCATTCTCGGATAAGTCGCCCTGTTGAATGGCAGCCCGTAACCTTATGGCTATTTCTTTGCGTTCAGGGCCAGTAAGGCGGGAGAGTTCATCCTTTATCCGCGATGCTCCTTCAGTCGTCAGATATGGTTGTTCATTCATAAAGTTCTCCAAAAAAGGCGATTCTACCAGTAAATATTTAATAGTTGATTAATTACATGATCTTTGATCATCGCTGGAAGTGTACTTCCCATCTGAATCCAGCCTCAAAGCAAGGTCGTGGGATCGAATAACTTTTTATGCTCAGAAACGATTGTGAAGTCTGATAAATCCGCCAGATATTCGCAAATTGTCTGTTCAAGACCATTCTCATTTGTCCTGCCTTGAACATATCCGGGCAGCAGAATAGGATCAGATTGGAAGGCTTCAAACAGGTCACAAAAAATTTTTTCCGCTACTTTTGTCTTACGAACGATTTTATGGTGATTATATAAATTTGTGTATAAAAAATCTTTTAGCTGCCGTATCCTGCGGTGCATATCGCTGCTGAATGCGACAATATTAAATGAAAGATGTTGGACATCCGAAGATGAATTAATTTTATTATCCAGTATGTTTTGTTCTGAAGCCTGGAGCAGGTCATTGATCAGATAATCTATAAGAGACCGGAGCAACCATTGGAGGGAAATTTCATCTATGCTAGTTCCGTTTATGCGGCTGTTTTCCAGCAGTACCTCCCAGATGGTCACCCCCTGGAGAAAATCAATTGAGATTAATTTCGACAATAATCCATCCACCAGGTCAAAAGAATCCGAAGTAATGTTATAGGCCGCAGAAGCTATCTGCGCCTCCAGATGCGCTTGTAAATCCGGATTGTATTCGTTGGCTATGTGTGAGTTTAATGGCGGGTCCAGCTTAACAAGCCCTTCCCTGACTTCCCAGGTTGGATTAATTCCCGGAAATTCCTTTGATAACCTTTCTCTGGCTGTAATTATTCTCAGGGTATTTATCCTACAGTCAAATAACCCATAATCCTTCATTAATCTCGCCAGAGTCAGTTCGCCAGCTAAACCAAAGGCAGTATTGCCAAGGTCACGAACCAGACAAAGCGCTTCAACTAAATCTTCATTGGCGCCGAGCCCACGGGCAATTGTCCGACCGGTTTGTACTACTTCAAAGGTATGGACCAGACGGGTTCTTGGCTTGTTGATACCTTTACTGAATAATACCTGAGATTTATACTCTAATCTTTGAAAAGCGTGCGTACTTCGTATCCGATCCCGGTCGAGCTGATAGTTAGTCTTTTCAAGAACCGCCTGTTCGGGATAAATTCTGCCTTTTGATTCCCGGCTGCGATTGCCGTAAGGAGCCAAAACCCGGTCTTCGTGAATTTCTAAATCATTCTGGTTATATATCATTATGGGCACCTGAATTACGAGACTATCTGGTTAACAATTTTGGTATCAGCAGGAATTTCAACATCGCGCAGGATCACGGAATCTTTAATTTCGACATAATCGCCAATAACGCAGTTCTTTTCAATATAGACATTTGGTCCGATGATGCAGTTAGCCCCGATAACAGTACCTTTTTCAATGTATAAAGGTGTAATCAAACTGGATGACTTTCCGACTGACTGGGGTTGGATCTGGGGTTGTTCAAAACCGGCAATGAGGTACTTCTGGTTAATATTCAGAACGTCAGCCGGTGTTGTTATCGTGATGCGGCTGTCTATATCAACACCTTTTACGCCACCGTATCGATCAATCAGCAATTGGATTCCACTCTGAATTTCGTATTCAGCCCGGACCGAAGGTTTAATTTCGGGCAATACTGTCAATAGTTTTGGTGAAAAACAGTAGAGCGGCAAACTAACGATATTCGAAAGCGCTTCACCAGGAGCGGGTTTTTCAACTATCTTTAAAACCTGATCTTTGTATAATTCCACAACTGCGCTTTGGGTCAACTGTTCTTCTTCGACTTCTATCAACGCCAGAAGAGCGTTTATATCCTGGCCGGAATTCCAGATCATATTCATCCTGGCAAGATGATCGGGTGCGATTAAATTGTCGCAGGCGGAAAGAAAAAAATCATCTTCAATTAATGGAGCCGCTTTTTGCAAAGCATCTGCTGTACCAACCGGTTTTTTCTGGTAAACAAAACGTATATCCACATCCAGATGGGATTCACGCTGGAAGTAGCGAATAATCGACCGGTCATCAGGGTGGATTACCAGGATAAAATCATTAATTCTGATTGATGCAAAGTGCTCCACCACACGCTCCACAATCGGCTTGCCAAGGATAGGGAGCATAGCTTTTGAGCGGTTGCTGGTAAGCGGGTGTAAACGTTTCCCTGCACCAGCGGCAAGAATTACGGCTTGCATGGATTAGTTATCTCTCTTGAGTAATTGCCTGGATTGTTATTAACTGGTTTTTTGTTTTGTGATTGTGATTTTACCAGCCTTCCATTTATTCGATAATTTTAAATTCTGAATATTTTGAAAAAGGGATTTTTTCAAAAGGATATCTCGCCTGTAACTATCCGCCAGCGGCCGGTCAGACGGATCAGCCGATTTAACCAGTATTTTATTATGAGAAAACTGTTAAGTTATTGATGAGATTTTGAAAAATTGTAATAACTTTTTCTTAATTTCATAATAACGCAAAAAGTGCTATACTAATCCTGTTTCTCTGACTACAGTGAAGGAGTTAGATATGACAATCCCACGCATAAATCAATCAAGCCGGTCAGTTCTGATCGCACTTAGTACACTTCTTTTGATTTCTATCGTTTCAGCGGTCTTTGTTCCGCCAGCGTTTGGCGCTACCTGCCAATTTAAACACAAAGTTGAGCCAGGTGAAACATTATCCTCCATTGCGGCTCTTTACGAAGCCGACTGGCGCGAGGTCGCTGAAGCAAATAACCTGAAAGAACCCTATGTTCTTCAGGTGGATCAGGTCCTCTGTATACCCAGTGGGACCAAGCCTGATGACAGTGACTCAGATGATTCTGAAGAAACTTCGAGCGGCCCGGAAATAAATGTACAGTTTGGTTTCACCTCAATACTTGTTGAGGTGAAGGGGCTTGCCAAGAAAACGGTGTACCATCTTCTGGTCGGAAACTACCCGGGTTCGTATACTACAAATATAGCCCGCTTCAAGACCAATGATAATGGGTACTATAAAGAATATTTTAAACTTCCAAATTACTACTATTTGCAGTCGCCCAGCGCTCAGGTTTGCGTTAAAAATGTCTGGACCGATAAAACTGGTTGTACAGTAGTGGACAATCTCAGCTATTACAGCAACAAGTGTTATTATTTCGGATGCCAGCGACCTGTAAATTACCGGTAGCAAATATTTCCAAAGATAAACAAGATAATTTAATTCAAATTGAAACCGGGACCAGCAGTGGTTCCGGTTTTTGTTTATTAAAATTCAAAACAGCTCCTTTACAATTTAACCTGGATACCATTGAGGGTAAAACAATAATGGTAAAATCTGCTCCACCCATCCAGGAAAAAATCAAATATGTTATTGGACCAGGTATTAAACAGTAAAAAGTCAGGGATGCTGGCACTTAAGCTAGCGAGATGGCTTCCAGTTCCTGCGGGAGATTGGCTGTCAGTTAAAATTGGCGATTATTTATCCTCCAAACGGGACCTTCCCATGGTGCAGGCGACCCGGATCAACCAGTGGGTGGTAAAAGGTGCAAACATTGATGATAAGAAATTTGACTCTGTTGTCCGGGAGACACTTATTAATTACGTAAAATCCATGTATTACCTTTTCCATTACTGGGATAATGTTGAAGAATTAGAAAAATTTCTGCGATACAGCCCTGAGAGTGAGATAATAATCGACCGCCATAAGGAGAAAAGAGAGGGTACAATGGTGGTTTTCATGCATTCGTGCAATTTTGATGTTTCACTGCGGGGTGCATTAAGAAGAGGTTTGAATGGTTTAGCGCTCTCGCTGCCGGAGGCTAACGAAGCGATTGAATGGCAGCATAGTTTGAGGGAGAGGTCAGGCCTGGAGATCAAACCAGCTTCTATTGCAGTACTACGTGAAGCGGCTGAGAGGTTGAAGGCAGGGGAAGCTGTCGTGACAGGATTGGACCGGCCTCTGCCAGAATCGAAATATCGACCCAATTTTTTCGGGCGTCCTACTCCACTGCCGGTGCATTATATATACCTGGCAATAAAAGCCGAGGTGCCCGTGGCGATCCTGACATCGATTAGAGCGCCAGATGGTAAATTTAATATTTTGGCTTCTGAATTGATCAGGATGGAGAAGCTCGAGAATAGGTCTGGAGAGATAATTTATAATGCTGAGAAGGTTCTTGCTGTGGCGGAAGAATTTATAAAATTGGCGCCGACACAATGGACCGTCCTGCACCCATTATGGCCTGAGGAGGCTGCAAATCTCCCTAAGTGAGGTGGTTAACAATGCCCGATATCAAGAAGCATAAAAGAATTAATGATATTCTGCTGGGGCCTGTCGAGAGACCCGCCCTGCAGTGGTTTGCGGCGCACATGCCGGATTGGGTAATGCCCGACCATCTCACGCTGTTAGGGACCCTCGGTGCTATCCTGGTTTTTATTAGTTACTGGCTGACTAATTTTGATCCGGCTTTTTTGTGGCTGGCAAGCATCGGATTCTTCATAAACTGGTTTGGCGACAGCCTGGATGGCACTCTGGCGCGTTATCGTGAAATCCAAAGACCCAAATATGGTTTTTTTGTCGATCATATTGTTGATGCATTCAATGAGGCATTGATTTTTCTGGGATTTGGATTAAGCCCTTACATCCGGTTTGAGATCGCCAGTCTCTTGTTTATCGGATATCTGATGATGTCGGTCCTGGTCTATGTAAGGACCTGTGTGAAAGGGGAATTTGTTATTTCGTATGCTGGATTAGGCCCAACAGAGATGAGAGTCCTGGCTATCATCGCGAACATACTGCTCTATTTCTTCGGGAATCCAAGCCTGACAGTCGCAGGAGTTGCGTTCTCAGTATTTGATCTGGTTGGTTTTACCATTGCTCTGGCTCTTTTTGCAGTTTTTATTATTTCGTCTTACAGCCAGGCCAGGGAATTAGCCAGGATTGATCCGGTCAAGAAATGACCAGGGGGAATTTTTCGATTGAATCGATTGATAACATATAAATTAAAAAATCAAAGCCTAAACCTGGTAACTTCAATTATCCTTTTTTTGGGGTTAATGCTGCTCAGTTCTGGTTGCAGCCCAATTCCACAAGAAGCGATCCAAATCTCACCGGTTCCTGATATTGGGACACCCCAGTCAGGCTCCAGCCAGGGGATCTTTCCCACGCCTGGACCGGGCACATATCAAACTCCGATTATGGAAAGTGGCATGCTCCAATCCACTCCAACCGGGTTCCAATCCCAGCCTGTTAATCCCAAAATTGGAGGCCAGATCACCCTCTGGCATCCTTATCAGGAAGGCACTCCAGAAGGGCAATCGCTGGAGGCGCTGGTAGCAAATGCAAAGATCGCCTACCCGAATCTGGACTTACAGACAGTGCATGTGCCTGCAAGTGAAATCTGGCGTGATTACCAGATAGATGTTATCGCTGGTGGCGGGCCCGATCTGTTTATTGCGAGCAACGAAGGGCTGTTACCAACCGCGCAATCCGGTTTAGTGCAAAACCTGGATCCATTCTTCGAGGGGAAAAGCAACCAGTTTTTTCCACAGGCGATTGAAGGGATGACAGTTGATGGGAGTCTTTACGGGGCTCCAGTCTCAATCCAGACAGCAGTCATTTATTTTAATAAATCCCAGATTCCAATACCGCCTCAAACAAGCGACAACCTATTGGAGATGCTCAGAGGTGGGAAACGACTTGTTAACATCCAGAGCGCATACCATCTTTTTGGTTGGTCGGGCGCCTTCGGCGGTATTCTGACGGATGAAAATGGCCGCTGCATTGCTGACCTGACCGGTTGGGTGGGAGCATTGAATTATTTACTCGAGTTAAAAAACGCCGGAGCAGTTTTTGAAAGCGATTACAGGGATGCTGAAGAAATATTTCTTAATGGAGGCGCAGATATGCTTCTGCAGGGCAGCTGGGAAATGAGCAGGTATGCTTCGTATCTCGGGGAAGGTTTGGGAGTTGCAGCATTGCCCAGTGGGCCGTCGGGTCCAGGTTCCCCGCTGTTAACCATTAATGGGGTATATCTGAATCCAAATTCAGCTAATAAAGAAGCCGCACAGGAAGTTATGGATTACCTGACAGGTCAGATATCACAGCAGATGTTTGCAAATAATGGCTTATTCCTTTCATCCCGTCCTGATATCCAATCCGGAAACCCACTCCTTGAATCAGTCGCTGGCGGAGTTAGTTTTGGAGCAGCGATACCTCAAAATGAAGGTTTCAGCAATTTCTGGCTACCTTTTGATAATATGTTCACTCAGGTATTAAACGGAGAGGTCTCTCCGCAGCAGGGTTTGAATCTCGCCTGCACTGAGATGAATAAAGCCAACAACAAGTAGAGAGAGGAACTTATATGGATTACGAAATTAACTGGGAAAAAGAAACCGCAGAGACAATCCAGAATCTGGGGGCATTGATCCGCCTGGATACCACAAATCCTCCCGGGAATGAACTGCCGGCAATCCTGCTGATTAAGGACATTTTCGAAAGAAACGGGTTCCCTGAAGAGAGCATTAAATTGCTGGAAGTCGGGCAGAACAGGGGAAATATTGTCGTAAGGCTGAAGGGAGATGGGACAGAACGGCCGCTGCTGTTAACCGGTCACGTTGACGTTGTTCCCGTCGAGCGCGAATACTGGAGCCGTGACCCGTTTGGAGGTGAAGAGGGTGATGGGTGTGTATGGGGGAGAGGCGCGCTCGACATGAAAGGCATTGTCGTTATGTATCTGCAGATGATGTTGTTGGCTAAGCGAAAAGATCTGAAACTGAAGCGCGATTTGATCTTTGCCGCCATCTCTGATGAGGAAACAACTTTTGAGTATGGATCGCGTTACCTTGTCGAGAACCACCGCGATTTGATCGATGCCGAGTATGGATTATGCGAAGAAGGCGGGAAGACAATTTACCAATTCGGGTTGCGGGTTTACCATATAAAAGTAGCCGAAAAAGGTGTTTGCTGGCTGCGTGCATCTGTTGAAGGCGATCCTGGCCATGGTTCAAGACCCCATGAAAATAATTCAGTGTATCTCCTTGCAAAGAATTTAGAGAAATTACGGGTGAAAAAGTATTTGCCTTTCCATATTTCTACAAATGCCCGAAAATCCCTGCGAACCCTGGCTAAACACACTTCTTTCCCAATGAATTTGCAGTTATATTTGCTGCAATACCCGCTTTTTACCCGCTTGATTCTGGAAAGATTGCCACTGGATGAGAAGGTAGAAATTCTGGCAATGATCAGCAACACAATCAGCCCGACAGTCCTGAGAGCGGGTTCGAAAACAAATGTAATTCCTTCAAAATCTGAAGCGCATATTGACTGCAGGATGCTGCCCGGTTTTAAACCGGAAGATGCAATGCGCGAAATCCAGCGAATTACCGGTCCGGATTTTAAGCTGGAAACCATTGATACATCCATTGGACCTCAGGTCCCGGCAGACACACGATTATATAAGTTGATGGAAGAATCGATCTTAAAAATGGACCCAGAAGGAGTGGTTATCCCGTATTTGACGCCCGGGGCATCAGATGCAGTGGAATACGCCAGAGCAGGCATTAAAGTCTACGGATTTGCCCCCGGGATCATACCGGAGGGTTTTCCATATCCGGAATTAGTCCACAGCCATGACGAACGTATTCCAGTCAGATCAATATTTACCGGTTTACCGGCGCTGTGGCATGTTGTGAGCGAGTTTTGCTGCGCCTGATTGAATTGATAAGTTTGTAACTATCCGGAAAACCTGGATCAGCCGGCTGAGATGAGCTGGTTAAATTTCTCCCGTGATTCTGCTTCAATTTCCACATGCAGGCTGTTCCCATGGGCATCCATGGTTACAACTACCGGGAAGTCCTTTACTTCAATCACCCACATCGCTTCTGGAACACCAAAATCAAGTTTATAAACATCCAGGACTTTTACAACAGAGCGGGCAATTAAGGATGCCGCTCCACCGATTGCATGCAGGTAGACACCAGGGACATCATGGCAGGCCTGGAGAGTTTTCGGACCCATGCCGCCTTTACCGATTACACCTTTGATATTGAAATGGTGCATTACATCCGATTCGTAAGGTTCCTCTCTGGTGCTGGTGGTTGGGCCTGCTGCCACAAACCGGTAATCTCCGTTGTCTAATCCGGAAACTACCGGACCGCAGTGGTAAATAATCCCACCATCCAGAAGCGGTTTAATTTTTTCATATACCTGCTGGTCGTCGCCTTCAGGTTGGCGGGCACCTTTCACAAAGGTCTCCACCATCCATTTGTGAACTGTGTCCCGCCCGGTTATCATTATCCCGTTCAGAGAGACGGGATCGCCGACCTTCAAGCTGAATACAACTTCGTCCGGTATCGGTATCGAAATTTCTTTCATATTTAATCTCCAGGTATCCCGTTAATATTCCTATTTGTAAGAAATATTTCCATTTTCTACGATCATGCTTCGCCGCCGGTATGCCCAGCACATGTAGGAAACAGTAACAAAATAGCTTGCTGGAAGGCGGTGCAGGCTGGTTATTTTGGTATCCAGCACTGTAGTCCTGCCGCCGAAACCCATCGGTCCAATCCCGAGCAGGTTCGACTCTTCGGTTATACGATCCTCCAGTTCAGCCAATCGGTCATCTGGATTTCGCAGGCCAAGACTACCGAGCAGGACTTCCTTAGATGCCAGATAAGAAGAGCCGCGATCACCGCCCACCGCGATTCCGAGAATGCCGGGAGCGCATCCCTTTCCCTGCGCATTTTGGACTGCATCCAAGGCGACTTTTCGAACCCCTTCCAGATCCCGACCTGCGGATAACTTTACGTTTGGCAGAGAGTACTGCGCTCCAACATTTTCGCAACCCCCGCCTTTTAACATCAGGTGAATGGTTAAAGTCTGCCCCTCAACTTCATTAAAATGGATCGACGGGAAATGGTGGTCTCCCAGGTTATTGCCGCTGTTTTTTCCGGATATTGAATGAACAGAGTTTGGGCGCAGGTAGGATCTTTCTGTTGCCGCGGCGACCGCTGATTCAATTTGTTTTCTTAGAACCCTTGTGCTCCAGCCTGCCGGGTAATCAACATAAAAAATTGGGGTGCCAGTATCCTGGCAGATTGGGGTTGAATTCTCACGGGCCAGCTGGATATTCTTTAAAACCGCCTCCAACGCGCCGCGCCCGGCTGAACCAGTTTGCTCATTTTCAAGGGCACTTTGTAGAGATTCTTCCACATCAGCAGGCAGGTCAGTCGCGGTAAGCCTGACAAGTTCGATTAAAGCATCAGTTAAATCCAGCATTGATATTCTCCCATTCGATTTGGTTGTGAAGTGAGAGATTTATTTTAATCCATCCATTTGATAATAACCAGTGAATTAAAATAATATCTAACCACAATACAGGATTTTAATCTTAGCGGGCAGCGGTGTGGTATATTAATTTAAAGCGGGATAATTTATATTCCTTACCAATAAAGAGTGAAAATTTTGGAAATTATGGGAATATAAAAAGGGAGTAATTAATGATCAACAGAAGCAGAATAAAGCTAATCCTACTCAGCACCGTTACGCTCAGTATGTTTGCCTTAAGCATAGCCCTACCTGTAAAGGCATTTGAATTTAAAAGCGGCGACATTGTCGTTATTGAAAGCGGTGAGGTGGTTGAAGATGATCTTTACGTTGGCGCTGCAACCATTGAGGTCAATGGTACGATAAAAGGCGACCTGGTCGCTTTTGGCAGCAATATCATCCTGGGACCCGATGGCGTTATAGAAGAGGACTTAATTGCTGCCGGGCAGTCTGTGGTTATCAATGGTGAAGTAGGGGATGACGCCCGCCTGGCAGGCGCAATCCTCAACCTGGGAGAAAACGCCGGGGTTGGTGACGATCTGGTCGGATTCGGGTACAGTCTGGAGACCAAATCTTCGAGCGTGGTTGGCGGCGACCTGCTATTTATGGGCGCCCAATCTCTGCTGGCAGGCGATGTGGCGGGGAATGTTAAGATTGGCGTTGGAGGGGTTGAGCTGAACGGGGAAATTGCAGGAGATGTGGAGTTAGAATTCGGAGCGCCAGGTGATACAAGCCCATTCTCCCCTTTCCAGTTTATCCCAAATATGCCTGCTGTGCCTGTCGTAGCAGGCGGATTGACAATTGGACCGGACACTCTCATTGGTGGCGATTTAATTTATAAAGCGCCCGAAGAAAGTGATGTGCCTTCCTGGGCGGTGGGAGGAGAGATTGAATTTGAAGAGGTCGCCCCGGTTGATGCCAGCATTGAAATCGAACAGGAGCCGACAACCGGTGAAAAAGTATGGAACTGGTTTCTGGTGAACCTCAGGCGATTGATCAGTTTCTTGTTAATCGGATTAATTCTTATCTGGCTTTTGCCGAATTTTGTTGAACAGGTAAGCGCAAATTTGAACGCCAAACCCTGGCACAGCCTTGGGTGGGGAGTTCTGCTTTATTTTGGTTTCTTCTTCCTGGTATTTGTGATCTTAATGCTTACCATAGTACTGGTGATTGTTTTCTTACTAATCACCCTTGCTGCGATTGCCTGGCTGATATTTGGGCTCGGTTTTGTAACTACCATTAATCTGATGCTGGCTTTTTACATTTCAACTGCATTTCTGTCAAAGATTTTTGTCAGCTATCTGGCCGGTCGGTTAATACTGGAACGGTTAAAACCGGACTGGGCCTTGAGCATCTACTGGTCTTTTATCACCGGTTTAATCGTTTTCATCATTCTGACATCGATACCCTACCTGGGATGGATTATCAATCTGGGAGTAATATTCTTCGGATTAGGAGCGATCATTCTTTGGATAAAAGATCGATTATTCCCACCTGAAACAGCACCGGCGGCGAAACCAGCAAAATCGCAGGCGTAGGCAGCTTAACTTGCGTTAAAACTTAGATGTAGTATAATCACAATGGCGTCTCGGGCCTGCCCCCCTCAGGTCCGGGGCGTCATTCATTTAAAATTTTAAGATTATAAAATATTGCGTTAATTGAAATTTAATGTATAATACGCTACGCTTTTAACAATGCGGGAATAAATATTTGCGATCTGCTCTTTCTCTCGTGGGAGGAGAAATGATTTTGAACGGGTGACTGTCAATCAGACGGCACCCGTTCCGATTCAATGAATAAATAACCCTCACGCAAAGCGTGGCAGTTCAATTCAATCAGATTTCGATGTCTCTCAGGGATGTGGTCATCAAGACCCTGCGCTAACTGTTCAATTGTCAGAATTGGGAGCTTTTTTACCAGAGCGCCAAGCATGATCATATTCGCCAGGCGCTGGTTTCCGATGGATTCGGCTAAATCATTTGCAGGAATAAATACTTCCTCAATATCATTTCTCTCTGAAGTACGGTCAATCAGTGATGAATTAGCGACAAATACTCCGCCCGGAGAAACCAGGTCTACATACTTATCATAAGAGGGCAGATTAAATACCAGAGCCGCTTTTGGGTTGCGGACATTCGGTGACCCAATCTGTTCGTCCGAGATGATGACGGTGCAGTTGGCAGTGCCGCCTCGCATCTCTGGACCGTACGACGGGATCCATGTAACTTCTACGCCTGCATCCATTGCAGTATATGCAAGCAACTGGCCGGCAAACATAATTCCCTGTCCGCCGAAACCAGAAAGGATAATTTCAGTTTGCATAGTTTTGGCTATCCCTGTTAATTTCTTTCTTAATATTTTATATTTTTAACTGGCTCAATATTCTTATAATCGCCGATAGGGAAGACCGGCAGCATATTATGTTCGATCCACTCCAGCGACTCGCTGGCTGAGAAACCCCAATTGGTTGGGCAGGAAGACAGCAGTTCAACCATTGCAAACCCCAGTTCGCGTTTCTGAACTTCGAAGGCCATCCGGACAGCTTTTTTTGATTTGCGGATATTATTTGGATCATGCAAACTGCGCCTGACGGAATAACTGGTTCCATCCATCACAGATATCAACTCTGCCATCTTGATTGGATAGCCTGTCTGTTCGATATCCCGGCCGCTGGGAGAAGAGGTTGTGCGCTGGCCCGGCAGGGTTGTAGGCGCCATTTGGCCTCCAGTCATCCCGTAGATCGCGTTGTTTATAAAGATGACTGTCAAATTTTCTCCCCTTGCAGCGGCGTGCATGATTTCAGCCATACCGATTGAAGCAAGGTCGCCGTCACCCTGATAGGTGAAAACAATCCGGCTGGGGAGGACTCGCTTTATACCAGTTGCCATAGCAGGCGCCCGGCCGTGGGCGGCTTCGACAAAATCACAATTGAAATAGTTATATGCAAACACCGAGCAACCAACGGGGGCGACGCCGATTGTTTTCTCGCGGATTTTCATCTCATCCAGGACTTCTGCGATAATCCGGTGAGCCACACCGTGGGTGCACCCCGGGCAGTAATGGGTGGTTACCTTGGTCAGGGATTCAGACCGGCTGTATACTTTTTGACCTGTATCAATCACTTCCATCAAATACCTTCTCCAGTTCTGTTGACGGTTTTCTTCAGTCTTTCAATCCAGCCCGCACGCGGGTCTCCATCCGGGGATATCTGGCCGATTGATACCCGCCTGATCTCAGCCAGAATCTCGTCGGGAAAAGGCACTACCCCGCCAAGACGACCGTAGAACTCAACCGGGACTTTGCCATTAACATACATTTTCACATCATCAAGCATCTGGCCGGTATTCATTTCAATTACCAGGAACGCGCTAGCGCGGTCTGTGAGATTTCCAATTACCCCACCTGGAAACGGACTGAGGGTTACCGGTCGGAAAAGGCCGGCCGGGATGCCTTCTGCTCGGGCTGCTCTTACGGCGCTGTAGGCAATCCGACCAGCTGTTCCATATCCAATCACGATTATCTCAGCGTCGTCGAGGAAATAATCTTTGTGCCTGATTTCATTTCTCTGAACAATACGCCACCTTTCTAAAAGGCGCAGGTTGGTGATCTCTTCATCCTCTGGATTCATGTATATTGAAGATAGAATCCTCTTCTCTCTTGATTCAGCGCCGCGGACAGCCCATTCGGGATAAACTTTTTTGATAGACCGCATCGGCGGTAGTTCAGCCGGTTCCATCATCTGTCCAATATTCCCATCAGCCATTACAATCACGATTGAACGGTATTGTTCCGCCAGATCAAATGCCAGTACGGTCAGGTCAATCGCTTCCTGTACACTTGAAGGCGCCAGAACGATATTGAAGTAATCTCCATGTCCACCCCCGTGGACAATCTGATTGTAATCACCCTGGGAGGGGGCGATGTTCCCCAGACCGGGTCCGCCGCGGACAACATCTACAAGCACCACCGGAAGTTCAGTTCCAGCAATATAGGACAAACCTTCCATCATTAAGCTGATGCCAGGGCTTGAAGAAGAACTCATTACCCTGGCACCTGTGCAAGCCGCTCCATAAACCATATTTATTGCAGCGACCTCGCTTTCTGCCTGCAAGAAGGCCCTTCCTAATTCGGGCATCCGGTGGGACATCCACTCCAAAAGCTCGGTTTGAGGTGTTATCGGGTACCCGAAATATGCTTCCAGACCTGCTCTAACAGCGGCTTCGGCGATTGCAATATTTCCTTTTAACAGCTCGCGAGCCACAAATTACCTCCTATGCAGGGATTATATTTCGATTTTCTACTTTTTCTCTCGATGGTGATTCTCTGAATACGGTTATTGCCGATTCTGGGCAGACTATTGCACAAATGGCACAGCCGGTGCATCCTTCTCCAAGTAAATATGCTGGATGATACCCTTTCGAAGTGAGGTTATCCATATCCATTGCCAGTACATCCTGCGGGCATGCGCCAATGCATAATTCACACCCCTTGCAGTAGATTGGATCGATTACAACCCATCCTTTTACCGGCATTCATACCTCCAATTCTATTCAGGATTAATTCACTTGTATTTATATTATCTTGAGAAACAAAAAGTATCTCAAGTGCTGATTGTCACGACTTAAGTATACCAAAATCCAGACCTTGAATTGGGGTTTCCATACCGGATGCGATACATGAAGCTGCGTATAGATTATCCAGAGGCTTTTGGCTGTTTTCCTGACCGTGCAGGGCTTATCTAAGGGGTTGTTGTCTCTGTCGGGGTGGCTGATGGGGATTGAAGAGCGTCTATTATGCTGTCACTGGCTTTTTGAAGGGCTTCACCCGGCAGAACGGTTCTTGCGAAAACTGAGCGCAGAGCGATATCCATCGGGACCTGGTAAGCATCCATTTCTGAGATGACGGGGTAGCCGATTCCCTCCGAGAGTGCATTCATAGATTTCATCATCAATGTCCCGGTGATTGGATCGGTCAAAATAATGCCCGTACTTGCAGGGATCATCCCCTCTTCAGCGATCTTTGTCTGAGTTTGGTTGGAAATAAAATGCTCCATAAATGCTCTGGAAGCAGCGAGTCTGTCTCCGGTTGTTTCCCGGTTAAGATAGATCATCTCCGGGAATACATATCCAGCAAGGGCTCCTTCTTTGGATTCCGGCCACCTGTCAATAACAATATTTTCGATTCCCAGGGCTTCAGTTAACTCGGATAGTCTCCAGCTGCCTTCAATGATAATCCCGACCCTGCCAGCCTTAAAAAGGTCTACATCCTGGTCGCTGAGGTAATCTGTTGGACCAGCGTCCTGATAATTGAGAAGAAGTTCAAGCCATTCGACACCTTTCGGATCATTAAATGCAGGATTGCCATCTTCATCCATCAATGCTCCGCCAATCCCCTCGAGGTTTGCTCCGGAATAGATAAAACCCCTATCAAGGTATGCGCCTATCATTTCACCCTGGCTGGCGTTATTTGCATTGTATATCAATTGTTCAAAAGTTGCGGCGGAATCAGGGATTATATTCCTGTTGCGGAACAATAAGATCCCTTCAAGGGAGTATGGAAGACCAATTAATTCATTCCTGTACCAGGCTGTATCCAGCGCAGGCTGGTTGAGCTGGGTTAAGAGACCCTCACTGATACTCCCTGACAGCGAGCTTATATAGCCCTGGTCATAAAGGTAAGGACCCCATTCGGCCGGTCCCAATATAATTGAGGGGCCTCTGCCCTGGCCTGTCTCGAATTCAAATTTTGCCAGGAAATTTTCGACCGGAACATAGAGCACGTCAAAATACACATTCGGGTGGTTATCGGAAAAATCAGCCAGAATTTGTTCCAGAACCGGCAGTGCCTGTTCATCCCAGGAATGCCAGATTGTGATCGTACTGCTCAGATATGGAGGGGTGGCAGTGGGTGAGGGAGTGGGGATTCTGGCGGTGGTGGTTGGTATTTGAACTGCAACTTGGGTTTCGGGAATGTCTTCCTGAGAAAATTGGCTGCATCCGCTGACCGACATTGCCAGTATCAACGGAAGAATTATTAGGGGATGGAAAAATTTTAAGATTGCAACCATAATATCAGGGTAATATTTTTGAGAATTAACGATAGTTTTCTGATCCGCCAAATCCATTATAATCACCACTATGAAAAGTGCAAATAAAATAAAAGGGGTTATTGCAGCGGCAGTTACTCCAATATCAGAGGATTACAGTCCCCTACCCGGAAGCATACCTGCGTTTCTGGAATTTCTTTACCGGCGCGGCTGCCATGGCGCCCTGATGCTTGGCACAACCGGTGAAGGTCCATCTTTTTCTCCATCAGAAAGGGGGGCGATACTGAGATCTGCTCTGGAAGTGCGACAGGTTATACCGGATTTTGTCCTACTGGCAGGGACCGGAACCCCCAGTCTCGACGAGACAATTGAACTGACCCGGGAGGCATTTGAGCTTGGTTTTGATGGTGTGGTGGTGCTGCCGCCGTTTTATTATCGTAAAGTCCCTGAAGAAGGATTATTGCGCTGGTACGGAAAAGTTATTGAAAGTGCAGTCCCAGCGGGAGGCAGATTATATGGATATCACATCCCCCAGATTACGGGTGTGCCCCTGACTATCGATTTGCTGGCGCGGCTGCTGGACGCATATCCAGAAAAATTTGCCGGAATTAAGAACTCATCTCCCGAACTTGAATTTACCAGTGAACTGGGGGAGCGGTTCGGCGCCGAAATGGATATTTTCAGCGGTAACGACAGGTTGTTCAGCCAGGCCCTCGAAAATAACGCCGCTGGCTGCATTACCGCTCTCGCAAATCTTTGTTCGCCAGATTTGCGCCAGTTATGGGAGCGGTTCACCAATGAAGAACCAACTGATTATGTGCAGGATAAATTAATTGAAGCGCGGGGCCTTATTGATCGGAATCCGCCAGCGCCGCCAGTAATAAAATTGATCCTGTCGCAATTTTATGGTTTTCCAGAATGGGCCGTACGCCCGCCGCTGGTTCCAGTTGACTCAACCCTGGCAAAAAAGATTTTAGCGGAAGCTGAATCGGTTCTGGATATATAGTGCACGATTCACCACGTGACACCCAAACAGCCCTTAACCCGGTGATGTATTATTATGCAAGGTGACCTCGCCGATATAAAACGCAGGCAGTACATGCTTGCGGTCTTAATTGTACTCGCGGTGATCGTCGCAGGGCTGATTTTTATGATCGCCTCTTATCCGTATTTCCTGGCTCCTGAACCGACAAAAACCGCGACAGTTACAAGCACCAGAAGGGCGACCCTGACCGGGACAAATTCACCTACAATTACGCTGACCGCAACGATCACAAAAACTCCCCGCCCAACATTCAGTCCGACTGCCACACTGACCCCTTCAATAACTTTCACTCCGGCTGCCTCGGCTACACCTGCAGGGCTGCCAACCCTCACACCAGCTCTGCCGTCAGGAAATAATCTGATCTATACGTTTTCAGGATGGAATCCTGAAAACGCTGATTATTTAATTAAATTAATGGAGGGCTATCCGGACACAATTCAGGCCGGTGAGAGAGGCGAGGATAACGCTGAATATTACCAAACATTTGAATATGCAGCGATTGCCCTGTCTGAAGGACTCAATCGTTTTCCAGCCTCCCAATTTGCTGAAGAGTGGAAATGGGATTATGCCTTTAACCTGGCCAGGATTGGCGATAAGAAGGTGGGTGAAACCTATGCAAATACCATTCGGGATGGTTTAAACAGCGGCAGCGTCACAATAGGGAATTTGAAAAGCTGGTTTAAGGAAAAAGAACCCCGACTTGATTTTTCTCTGGCAGAGATTGACCCGGTGCCTGGATTTGTAAACAGCTATATTCTCGAAATATGGGGTGGGGGAGGCGCATATATCCTGCTGTTAGAAACGGATGAGGACTTCCAGACGATTCTCTTGCAATCGAAATTTGATTTTGTAAACCAGCCGGCGGGGGATTGGATTTACAGTGATTTGAACAATAACCCTAGGGATGGGAAGGAGGCTGCAGTATATTTTTCTAACCAACCCGGGGATTATGACATCCAGCCGCCTGAAGTTTTTAATTTTAACCAGCCAGACCCCGGGCTGCTTCAATTCATTCCGGGTAAGAATATATTTCCAGTAGGGATGGATTTTAAAAATTACTGGTCTGTATCGAAAACAGCCGAAAATCAGAATCTGCTCATGTTTGAGAGCAGTGTATTTCCGGTTTGTCCGGTATCCATAAAGCGTTTTTACCTGTGGAACGGAAATTACTATGAATTCGTCAAAGAACAATTCAGGGTGGAACCGCTGCCGGGAGCTCTATTCTTCTGTGAGTATATTCTGGATCACGCCGAACAAACCTGGGGTCCAGAGGCGGCAGCCCAGATTATGGAAACGCTTCTTCCAACCTGGCCGCCGCAGGTTGACGCTGATAAAAAACCTTATCCCCCTGACGCGTTCGATGAACTCCGTTACCGGATTGGTATTAACCTGGCAATTGCCGGAAAATCAAAGGAAGCCAAGGATTATTTGTCGCAGATTGTGAATACTCCGGCAATTCCAAACAGCCGGTGGGTGCAGCAGGCGAGGCAGTTCCTTCAAAATTACAGATTGCCGGATGATATCTACACTGCTTGCGTCAGTACTCCTGATTGTATTCCCTCCCATGCGCTGGAGTTTCTGGTTGAAAATATACCGCTTGAATCACTGGATAATGCATCTCAGATCCTGCTGGATCTGGGAGTAAATATTACTAGTTCCGGATTTTTTGATTTCGAAGGTGATGATCGCGAAGAACGCTGGATTGCGGTAAAACACCGGCCAACTGCCCAGCTTGAATACTGGATACTGGCGCAATCCCAATCAGGCGGGAAGGCGATCAGGGTAGGGACAGTTGATGCGAACCCACCTGTAACTGAACTGCTGGATGAGGGATTTGTCAGTGAAGACGCTGATTGGACAGAAAACGTGATTTTTGTGGATAAAAAGCACGCATTTATTATGGATCGCGTCCCGGGTAGGTTGGACCCGTATATTGAATTTGTACCGCTCAGGGCAGAATACCCGAGCCATTTTCAAAACGGGATGGATACAGCTGAAGAATATCTTTTTGTGGAGAATGATCCCCGGCAAGCCCGGATCGAACTGCTGAATTTACAGGATTGGCCTGGCTTACATTGTGAGGTTACTTGGAGCTGTGACCGTTATTATTATATGCAGGGACTTGCGAGTGAACTTGCTGGTTTTGAACGGGAGGCGGTTGATATTTACCTGACTCTGTGGCGTCTGTATCCGGAGAGCCCCTTTACTACGATGGCGCGGTTAAAATTGTCGGGTCCTGGAATGCTGCCAACCCCTATCCCGGCTGTCACAGCGACTGCCGCGCTTACTGCCAGCGCAACCGGATTGCCGACCGGTACTGTGAGCCCAACAGCCACAATCACTCCAACAGCGACGGTAACGCTTACAGAGACTCCCACAATAACGAATACTGCTGAAATAGATGAATGACGCCATAATTTACTTCACCGCTAAAATGGAGGGATATTAATTTCTGATGGAATTTAAGAGCTCAGATTGGAGGATTATTTACGACAGACCAACAGGCGGAGCCATGAACATGGCGATTGATGAGGCGATCCTCGAATCTGTCGTTAACGGCAGCTCACTACCAACCTTGCGTTTATATGCCTGGGAGCCTCCCTGTGTCTCGCTTGGATACGCCCAGCCTGTGAGTGATGTATCCATTCCAGAGTTAACAAAAAGGGATTATGAACTTGTGAGGCGCCCTACAGGAGGCCGGGCGATTCTGCACACAGATGAGCTAACCTATTCAGTAAATGGTCCTCAGGATGATCCCCGGCTTGCTGGAGGGGTGCTCACCAGTTATAACAACCTTGCCCAGGCGCTGCTGTTTGCACTGCGATCGCTTGGTATACCCGCCGTATCAGAGCAAAGATCCGCAGCAGATCCCGGGCTGGAAGGAAATAAGAACAACCCGGTTTGTTTTGAAGTCCCTTCGACTTATGAAATCACTGTAGGAGGGAAAAAAATAATCGGGAGTGCCCAGGCCAGGCGGAAAGGCGGTGTATTACAGCACGGCAGCCTGCCTTTAAACGGAAATTTGAAAAGATTGATCGAGGTGCTCAATTTTCCCAACCAGAAATCCAGGGAAGCAGCAGCAGCCAGGCTGCTTAAAAAGGCGGCTACAATCCAGGATGTATCAAGCTATCCGGTTAGCTGGGATACGGCAGCCAGGGCATTTGAGGATGCCTTCTCAAGTGTTTTAAACTTGAATCTGATGGTTGAAAATTTAAGTTATAAAGAAAAAATGCGTGCAGAAGAATTAATCGAAGAGAAGTATAAAAATCCAGATTGGATAAACCGGATTTAGATATATACCGGAGTGTACTGGAAAAAAGAGCCGATTTAAGTCCTAATCCGAAGGACTGCTTTCTCTATCAACAAATATAACTTCAGGGTAACCTAACTGGCGGAAAAGGCTGTACAGGTAATTCTCCGCATTTTTCCCCGCCAGGTTTAAAATTCCATCTTCTTCAGCGGCTTTTTCGATCTCAACTTCTGCGGCTTTACGGGCTTCGGTTTCCAGATGGATATCCCCCTTGGTGAGCAGCCCTTTGTCGCGGTCATATACATACGAATTTTCGCTTTCCAGCGCAGCGATAAAAACCTCCGGAGCCGGCAGCTTTACATATAGAACATCATTATCAATCCACAGGTCATCCGGTCCGATTTTTTCCAGGTCAATACCTGCGATAACTTTCCCGTGAGCAACAAAAAGTAAACGGTCACCAAATAAAATTCCAAATGGCTCCTGTTTTGTCTCCGCTGTTATTACTTTTTCAATCGAGTATTGAACTGTCTCCAGGCGGGCCAGGGAGCGGATTTCGCGCAGAATGGTTATCGGATCAGGTAGTATTGTGGGAGTAGGGTTAAGCACCTGGGCGACTCTGGTACCAAGGTCACCGGTCATCGATTGTACTGGTGAGATCGAAGTATTCAGGGTATCACGCACAATCCAGATCATCCCAGCACCGATCGCAGCGATTATAGCCAGTATTCCAATTACCAGAATCCATCCTCTTGTATTATCCATAGGTTTGATTATACTATTTTCAACCACTGCTGCGGTCTTTATTAACATAAATTTTGTGTATAAATATTGACAGATTATGTCCCTGGGATTGCTGACACTGGAAATATCCATACCAGGCTGCCATTCATTAAAAGAAAAACGCGGCCGCTTGAGACCATTAATAACAAGGCTGCACCGTGAATTTAATGTTTCGGTGGCGGAGATTGGCCACCAGGATCGCTGGAATGTAACTATCTTAGCCTGTGCGCTTGTAAGCAATGACAACGGGCACACTCAGCGGGCATTACAAAAAGTTGCCAGGTGGATCGAGATTAACTGGAGAGATGTTGACCTGATCGCTGAGCAGCTTGAAATATTTTAAAGACTGGTTGGGTTGGTAATAATATTTCATTATAGACATATTTTATTGAAGGAAAAAATAAAAACACAAAACAGGAGTGATAAATGGATCTTCAACTTACGGGCAAAAAAGCACTGGTGGCTGGTTCAAGCAGAGGGTTGGGATATGCGATAGCGGAAGTGCTCCTTATGGAAGGAGTCCAGGTCGTTGTCAACAGCCGCAACCCCAAAAAGCTCGCCGCAGCTGCTGAAAAATTATCAAAAAAATCTGGTTATGAAGTCCATTCCGCGCTAGGAGATGTGACTGATCCCGTTGAGGTTGAGAATATTATCGCTCAGGTTATCAACAGCGCTGGCGGCCTGGACCTGCTGGTGACAAATTCAGGCGGTCCGCCATCCGGGAAATTTGAGACAATTGATGAAGAAACCTGGAAAAAGGGATTGGACCTAGCCCTGCTGAGCCATGTCCGTCTGATCCGGGCTGCATTGCCGTATTTACGCAAATCGGAAGCCGCCAGCGTCCTTACGATCACTTCCTACTCTGTGAAACAACCAATCCCCAATCTGGTGTTATCCAACAGCATCCGGGCGGCGACGATCGGCCTGACCAAGACCCTGGCGCTGGAGCTGGGAGGCGATGGAATTCGCTTTAATTCGATACTCCCGGGCTGGACAACCACTGAGCGTGTTCAGGAGCTGATGCAGGATCGAGCTGATATTAATAATACAACCGTTGAAGAGGAGAAGCGCAAGCAGGCTGCAGAAAGCCCGTTTGGAAGGATGGCGACCCCTCAGGAAGTCGCAAATCCAGCGGTTTTCCTGCTTTCACCGGCAGCATCATACCTCACCGGGGTAATGCTGGCGGTCGATGGAGGCATGTATAAAGGGACCTTATAAATGAAAACTGTTCTGGTTGCCTCCCAGAACCCGGTCAAAATTAAAGCAGTAGGTAACGCTTTTACGCGCATGTTTCCGGACCAGGAATTCCGGTTGAAATCTACCCCAGTAATATCCGGTGTAAGCGACCAGCCGCTAACCGATGAGGAGACTTTACAGGGGGCGATTAATAGGGCGGTTAACGCCCGTGAAAAGGAGAGATCCGCTGAATTCTGGGTGGGGATTGAGGGTGGGATCGAATTCCGGGAAGAGAATGCGCTGGCGTTCGCCTGGATTGTCACATTATCTGCCGACATGATTGGAAAAGGGCGGACAGGTTCGTTTTATTTACCGCCCGGAGTAGCCAAACTGATCCGGGAGGGGAAAGAATTAGGCGAGGCAGATGATATTGTTTTTGGTCGGGAAGATTCAAAACGCCAGAATGGCGCAATTGGAATCCTTACAGGCGATGTGATTGATCGAGCTGGGCTATATGAACACGGCGCGATCATGTCTTTGATCGTGTTCAAGTATCCCGAATTGTACAGGGCGGCAGGTTGAGGAATATGGATTTTGAGGTTTCACTGGAGTTCTGCAGCCTGCCGAATCCAGGTCCCCGGATCAGCGAAGCGGATTTGAGCAGCGTCCAGAATAGTTAATAATTCATTTTCTTCCGATTCTGCCAGTTGAGCAAAGGTTGAGATTCCGGTATCTGCCAAAATCTTGGAGATTTTTGGACCAATCCCTGATATCCGGGTGAGGTCATCGCCCTTCTGTGCTTCGGTTCCAATAAATTCATCTTGAGTTTGACTGGCTTCGTTCTCTTTTACAACCGATAATTCAAGCTGGCTGTTTTCCGAAGGATTTTGTTTCTGCAGTTTCCTAAGCAAGTGAATAAAGATAAAGATCACAAACAGAAAAATTATCTGGAGCAGTAATTTTGTAATCACACCGTGTCTCCTTCAACAATTGATTGAAAGAATCAATAAATTATTCGCCTTACCCCGTAAGTTTTTTAAGTCTGATTATTTATCTATTACTTTACGCTTGACCATCTGGCTGTAACTAGCCTTTTTTAAAAATTACTCAGGCGAGACCGGCTTTTCTATCAGGGGGGATTTCATTTCAGCGATAATATTTCCGATGGTTCTTAATAACTGGAGTGGTTTCATTTTCCAGAAGTGTTCAAGGCATAATTTACGGCTGCCCGGGCGTGAATCAGGGTGGTGTCAAACAGCAGAATCGGGGTGTCATCCTGCTTTACCAGCAGGCCGATTTCTGTACAGCCCAAGATTATACCCCCAGCTCCCCGGTCTGCGAGATGTCCGATAATTCTGAGGTATTCGCCCTTTGATTTTAGATTGGTCACTCCGCTGACCAATTCGCCATAAATCACATTGTGGATAATATCCATATCCACCTGGTCAGGGAGATGGACTTTCAGGTTAAAAAGTTTTTCCAAACGCCCCGTATAAAAATCTTCCATCATGGTAAATTTTGTACCGAGCAACCCAACATCCGTAATTCCCTTTTCAATAACCGCCTGGGCGGCTGCGTCAGCGATGTGAATTAATGGAATTGTGACAGCCTGCTGCACCTGGTCAGCCAGCAGGTGCATTGTGTTGGTGCAGATCAGCAGGAAATCCCCACCGGCGTATTCGATCTGCCTGGCTGCTTCGATCATAATCCGGGCTGCGCCCTCCCAGTCGCCCTCTCTCTGTTTTACTTCAATTTCGGCAAAATCCATCGAGACCATAACGCACTTTGCTGAGTGGTGTCCTCCCAGTTCTTGCTGGGTGAACTGGTTGATTAACCGGTAGTACTCTAACGATGATTCCCAGCTCATACCGCCGATTAATCCAATTGTTTTCATGGTTAGTATCAGTTATCCTTTTCAGTTACTTATAATGGATCAAACTAGTTCCCAAAGATCAGTGCTGAGATATTTCAACCCGGAATCACACAGGATTATAACGATCGTCCCGCCTCTACATTCAGCTTCAAGGAGCTGCATGGCAGCACCCAGGTTTGCGCCAGAGGAGAACCCAGCAAAAATGCCTTCCTCTTTCGCTAACCGGCGGGCAAAATGAATCGCGGTTTCATCGTTGATGCGCACATACCCGTCAATGTTTTCCTTATTTAAAAGCGGCAGTTCCCTGATCGAATAACCGCCGCCCTGGATCCGGTGGTTGGGTTCCAGGTTATCTTCGCCTGAGAGAACAGCTGCATCCTGAGGTTCAACCACATAACATAATACAGCTGGATTGTTCTGCTTAAAAGCCGCGGCGCAGCCCGCAAAAGTCCCTCCGGTCCCCACAAAATCACAAAATGCGTCGAATTTCCCATTGGTCTGGCGGATGATTTCAGGTCCGGTGTGCAGAAAATGGGCCCGGAAATTCCCTTCCAAATTGAACTGGTCAGCCCGGTATGCGTCTCTCTCCGTGACGATCCTTCTGGCCTCCAACTCCACCAGTTCAAGGTCGCCTCCTGATACCTGCCCGGGAACCGAACCGGAGAGCTGGTCAACCAGCACAACTTCCGCCCCCAGCGCTGCCATCATCCGGGATCTTTCGATCGAATTTCCTTTCGACATGACTGCAACAAATGGATAGCCTTTTATCCCGCAGACGATTGCAAGGCCGGTACCGGTGTTCCCGCTGGTCAGTTCGACCACGGTCTGGCCTTTCTGCAGTTCACCTGATTTTTCGGCGTCTTCGATTATTTGGCGGGCGATACGGTCTTTTTTGGAAAAGCCGGGATTCAGATATTCCATTTTTGCCAGGATTCTGCCCTTAATATTCGCAGTGATCCTGGACAGCTCAACCAGAGGCGTATCGCAGATCGCATGGATGGCAGAAGGCAGGAGACCGGCCCTCCGGTTAGCAGTGGGCGAATCGAAGGTTTGTTTCATATTTCCGGTTGCACAAATCGAGATGAATATTTTTCCGGCGCTCGAATCAGTTATTCGGATGGGAGATTAACCCATTCGAAATGGACAGCCGGCATATCGCTGCTGGCATATGTAATTTCGAATTGGACCTTCCCAGGGGGGAGGGTTGCGGGGAATATTTGGAGCTTTCCGCCAATAATATCCACACCCAGGGTGGTCCAACCGCTCTCCTGCTCGCCTCTGACGCGGACCATCGCCGGAATTTGGGGGTAATCCCAGCATAAGTAGAAATCATCTGCTTCCGTTATTACAGCAGGTTCAGCAACCGGTTTATTTGAAAAGGCTTTTGATACTGGAAATTGAACCGCTTTTTCCAGAATGGTTTCTCCATTCTTAATCAACCGGATCACGCTGGTTTGATCCTGTGGTTTTGGGATAACCGCTGTGATGGAATTAATTTCAATGTCAGGTTCCTCAGCATGCATCACAAGCACAGGGTGGCGGGATATTGCATCCATGTTCTGATTGAGTAGCTCGATTTCATATTCACTGCTGTCTGCAGTGCGGGATACCAATCCTTCAAACTCGTAAACAGGTTCCAATCGGAAATCATCATCCCCGGAAATCCGGATCCGAATCATCATAACGGGTTGGCTGGCTGACTGCACCTGTTGGGAGCCATTAAAAAGTTGGTTGCGTCGCAATCCATCATAAGTGTAATCTGATACCCAGTTAGGTTCGCAGTAGCTCATAAAGTCTTTCACGGTGTACAAAATCGGGGTGAAATCGGAAACATCAAATCCGTATTGACCGATCCTCCCATCTGAATACGGGTAGGCAAAATCCGGATTGCTCACTCCACATGGCGCGTGAAACCTGTTAAAATTATGCCCGACTTCATGAGCGGCCACATTTCCGCCGTTTATCCTGCCGTCGGATGAATCATGAAGTCCGATGGATTCACGCAATCCGATCCACCCTACACCAGCGATACCGCCGTAGAACCAGGTTCCACCACTGTTGTCCTCAATAGGAATTGTTCCATACCAGACCTCCGATTCAGGCACCTGGCTGGATAATTTCAAGGCTGATATTTTGTTTAGTAAATCTTCCCAGTAGTAACCAGAACGCAGGTCTCCATAAAAATTATAAGGAGAGTGGATGGATACATTAACCCCTGGCACCGGGAAAAGGTCCATTAGGTCGTCGCTCATGTGATCTTCCTTGGGTGCGGGGTAGAGCTTGTAGCCAGAACCTGTGTTGTGGTAGTAATTGATCGGTACAATTTTCAAATTTATTGGCGGTACAACTCCGAATGAAACCGTTAGATTGGAGGTGTTATTGTTTTCGTTTGTCTCCAATAGAGCCCTGGCTGGGTCCAGAATAACTTGAAATGTGACATTCCCCGAAAGCCAACTGGATGGGAGCAGGAAATTATAGGTTGTATGGAGCCATGCCCGTGAAGGGGTAACTGGGACCTCCCCGGGCGCTGAAAGGAGGGGGGATCCCGGCAGCAGGTTTCCATCCCGGTAGGCTGATAATGAGACCCGGATACCGGGCGTTGGAATGGAATCGCTGGTTTTTGCCAGTACACGCAGGACCGCTGGCCGATCTGTCACTAACGGGACACTGGTTGTGTAAGTTTGAGAGCCCTGCGTTACAACGATTTTCTGGATTGAGAGATCAATAGTAGGCGGAGAGGAAGGTTCAGATATGAAAACCAGGGGAAATATTAAATGATAAGGTAATTCGTTAATTGATTGAGGTGAGTCTGGAGATTCTTCAACAGCCTGCTGGGCAGAAGAGGGGAAAAAGGCGATCCCGATAAGTAAAGTAAGGAGTATAAAACCAATGGTTTTTTTACTAAACATAATGCACCTTATTCAAAACAAGCAATAACAAATGATTAACTTAGATGATTTTTAAAAAATAATGCGCCTCCTGTGCGGAGTAGGAGCACAGGGTCAAAAAAATCAAGATTAAATTAATGCAAGAAATCAGCCAAAAAGACCGGCCTGGACGGTAGTATGCGCCAGGCCGGTGGGTATTTTGATATTAAGATTTTTAATTTTCAAATCTTGCCCAATCCCTCCAGAACCCGCTGGGGGGTGAGCGGGAATTCATAAAACCATACCCCGGTGGCTTCGTGAACTGCCGCGATAACAGCTGGAGCGAGTGGTAAAAACGGCATCTCTGCCATACCGCGCGCTCCCCAGGGACCGAGCGGGTCCGGGTATTCAAGGATAAGTGAGGTAATTTTTTCGGGGATATCCGTAACAGTAGGGATGAGATAGGTCGACAGGTGTTCTGTCTGCACGAATCCATTCTGCTGGATAAAATTTTCTAATAACGCATATCCTGCAGCCTGAACGACTGCTCCTTCAATCTGTCCTGCAACCTGCTGGGGGTTCAATGCTTTTCCAACGTCGTTTGCGGATACAACTTCAAGTATCTTTATCTGACCGGCTTCGGTATCTACCTCCAGGGCAACTGACTGAGCGACATAACCGTATGAGAAATTGGGAGTTGATTGTCCGGTCTCGGGGTCAAGTGGAGTGGTTGCAGGTGGACGGTACTGGTAATTCCCGACGGCAGGTCTATCCTCATAGCGCCAGTTTTCCATCGCCCGGTTTACTGCGCCGATTATTGAATTGCCAGCCATAAACGTCATACGGGAGGCAGAAACGCTGCCGGAATTACTGGAACTGGCTGTGTCCGAGGCGATTACTTCAACTTTATCCAGGCTGACTCCTGCTGCTTCTGATACCATTTGCTGGAAGACAGTATGGGCGCCCTGACCAACATCCGCGCCGGCATGATAGACGACCGCTTTTTCGATTTCAGCGCCTCCATGGAGCTCCACCCTCGCCCAGCACTGCTCCGGGAAACCATATGAGAAACCGACATTTTTAAATGCAGCTGCAAAACCAGTCCCCTGTTTTATTTTGGATTCAAATTTTTTCTGCCGGTTAATTGCGGGAGTCCCCGAACGTTTCCAAACCCCCGAGACCGAACTCCAACCCGAATTATGGGCGCATTCTGATATCACCCGGTCCAGGCTTACTCCTTCAGGCAGCGGTGTATTAACTGACAGCAGCGAACCTTCCTTCAACACATTTTTTAATCTGAGCTCAACCGGGTCGATCCCCAACTCTTCCGCGATACGATTCATCTGGGTTTCAGCAGCAAATGCAGCCTGTGGGCCGCCAAAACCCCTGAATGCACCACCGGGGATATTATTTGTATAGACTGCATATGCGTCAACCACGGCATTCGGAATCTCATAAGGGCCGGTGCACATCAACGTCGCGTTTCCGAGTACTTTGGTGGATGTATAAGCATAAGCCCCGCCGTCTGCCACCAGCTCCACCTCGGCTGCAGTGATCTTTCCTTCCTTGTTTACACCCCATTTTGTGCGGATAGTGTATGGATGGCGCTTGTGGTGCCCTCTGATCGATTCCTCTCTGCTCCAGATGATCTTGACCGGTCTGGAAACGCCTTTCTGGTGTAAATGCCATGCCCCCAGTGCGAGCACAATCTGAACAGACATGTCTTCTCTGCCGCCAAAGGCACCCCCAATGGCGGCATATTTAACCCGAACATTCTCCACATCGATCGCCAAGGCGTGGGCAATTTCCTCCTGGTCTTCGTGAGTCCACTGTCCGGCTGTTAGCACGGTAACTCTCCCTTCATCGTCGATGTACCCCAGGCCAGCTTCAGGCTGCAGGTAGGCGTGTTCCTGGGCCGGAGTGCGGTATTCTCCTGCGACAGTCAGGTAAGCATCTTCAAAACCTCGCTTGATGTCGCCTTTCCTTATTTTGTAGTGGCAAAAAACATTTGAATCACGATCCGGATGCAGTTTTAGGGTGTCTTCTTTCCGGCTGATTTCAGGGTCCGTGATAACAGGGAGCTGTTCGTATTCCACGTCGATCATATCGCGTCCTTTTTCAGCCGCTTCTTCAGTATCCGCAATCACAACTGCAACCTGATCCCCAATAAAGCGGACCCGCTCGGCGAAAGGTTTATTTGACCCGGGACCGCAGAGCACAGGTTGGTCTGGCATAATCAACCCGTATTCATTGTTAGGCACATCCTTTGCTGTCAAAATTGCGATAACACCCTCAATTTTTTCAGCTCTAGTAGTGTTGATATTATGAATAATTGCGTGGGGGTATCTGGCGAACAGGATTTTCATATAAGCCTGGTTGGGCAGATTGATATCTCCAGGGTATAAGGCTTCCCCGGTGACTTTGGATCTTGCATCGATTCTTGCAGCGGATACGCCTAAATTATTCATTCTGAACCCTCAAATAACTATATTTTTATCCAGTAATTGGTTGGCGGTATTTACGCCAGTATCTTGAAATTCCATATGTTGACATCCAGGATGGATTGGCCGCCTCATATGGTTCTATCTGCTCCGGAGATAAACCATCCTTCAGGGACCTCTCCCTGCTCCAGTTTAAGAAATGCTGGTTTAATTCCTGAATATCATATCCTGCCGGCATGATTTCTTCCATCCAGACCTCTATTTCATCCAGGGCAGTTTCGATTGCGCCAAGGTGCCAGCCTGCATCCAGGAAAACGCCAAAATGAGTGGGAGCGATCGACCAAAACGATCCTTTCCGGTATTCAGAAGTTAATTTCGAAACGCTATTCCTCCATTTTTCAAGATTAAATTCTGGCGGAGGCATCGGCATCCTGATGTGGTTGAGTTCACGCATCCGGATACCTGCTATGTCGCCGCTAAATAAGACCTCCTCAAAGATATATACGTGGTGGTGGTTGGCGTGTCCAGGGGTATCAATCGCTTTAAATTGCAGACCGTTGATGGATATCTCCGCTCCATCCTGCAGTTCAATAATCTTCTCGGCGGAGACCGGCAGGAACTTACCCCATAGTTCATCCATTTTGTCTCCATAAATACGGGCAGCGCTGGAAAGCAGTTTCTCCGGATTTTTCAGGTGGGGTGCCCCGACATGGTGGACATATATATTCGCCCCCAAACCGGCAAACCAGCCTGCTGCGCCGGCATGGTCCAGATGGATGTGAGTAAGCAGGACATCGCTTATATTTGAAGGATCAAAACCGAACCGGTTTAATTCTTTCACCAGCCGGTCAGTTGTGGAACCAGGTCCGGTTTCAACCAGAACCCCTCCGTTTGTGTGTGGGATCAAATAACTGGCAATTGCCCCAGGGATATCCTGGAAATTATGATCCAGCGTGTAAATTTTTTTCTGGCTTTTTGTTTCAAAAACACCCATTTAAGAACCTCAATATTACAGGAAATTATCCGGGGTAGGGCTATTCCGGAAAGGTAAATGTTGTGTGAGAAGCGTTCAGCTTGACACCTTTAAAACAGGATGCGATAATCAAACCAGCTAACATTTTTGTAAGTTCATCATCGTCCATACAATCTAAAAGGGGGCTATTATTTAATAAAATTAATAAAAACCTGGGAGGTGGAATATTATTCATTTTTTCTGAATCACGACAGGATGAATTCAACCACAATTCATCAAATCAATGGGTGTCAATATTTATCCGTGTCCATATTATACAAAAAAAGGAGATAAAAATGTCGTTAGCACAGGTAGTTTACAACATCACCACAGATAATGAATTTGCGGCCCAATGGCAGCTCGATCCGGAGTCCGCCCTGGCGGAACGCGGGTTACAGCTCAGCCGGGAAGAACTGGCGTTTCTGTCAACCGGAATCAGGAACAGCAGGAACGGCAGTAACGGGAAAGTGCGTTTGTCGGAACTGGCCTTGCTGCATCGAGGTTGGATGTAATATAAAAAATTCAGATAATTTAATATCCGGATTGCCAGAACAAATCTGGCAAATCATAGAAAATGCCTGGTCACAGAGCCATGCGTGGCCTGAGTTCAGGCGCGCAATGCGGACCGCTTTGCCGCGCAGCAAGAACAGAGGCGAGAAATCTGACCAGGACCCTTCGAAATGGGCTGTCCTACCCGGACTGTGCTGTCAGGCTGCAGGCGGGCAAATCCAATGGGCTAATGAGATCGCGGCTGCCTGGTTGTTATTCTACATAGCCGCTGACATTATGGACACGATCGAGGATTCTGACCAGCCCGCAGAATGGTGGCAGGAACTTGGTCCGGGTGCGGCAATTAATATTGCCTCAGGTTACTTTTTCAGCGCAGCCCGAATATTGGACAGTCTGTACCGGAGCGGTAAAACAGACCAGATTGCCCAAGAAATTGTCGACAGCCTGCTCAATGGTTTTTTGGTAATGTGCAGTGGCCAGCAGCGCGACCTGACTGATAGCAACCTTTCACTAAAAAATTACTGGCAAATAGCCGAAGCAAAATCGGGCGAATTTTTCGGGATGGCGTGCTGGGCTGGGGCGCGCTTAAACACGGCTGATAATGGTCTGCTGGAACTGTATAAGAATTTTGGGCTCTATTTTGGTTCGCTTATCCAGCTGCTCGATGACCTAGAAGAATTCAATCAAATATATAAAATTCGATCGGCCCAGGACTGGTTTAATCTGCGTAAATCGCTTCCGTTTGTATACGCGTTTGAGGTTTTTCCAGAGGCAAAAAGCGACCGATTAATTGAATTACTGGACCAGAGATCCGAGAATACTGAGGCTGTGGATGAGATAATCCGGCTGCTGGAAGAAAGTGGGATTGTGGTTTATCTGCTGGCTGAAATGGAACGTTACCGGAATCTGGCGAAACAAAGTTTGATGGAAGCAAATCCTGAGGAAAGTGCTGCAGGATATCTGGAAAATTTGTTGGAGAAACTCGGACCCAGGAGTTAACCAGCAGGCCACAGGATTGGTTCTACTCTCGGCAGCGAATCCGGGCTGCCGGGTACTTGCGCGGATGTAAAATTGCTCAGGGCTTATTATGCTAGAATTAATATTTAATGAGTGAGATATCTCAAGTTCTGACAAGGTATTCCTCGCGCCGCTGGTGGATCAGCCTGCCGTTCATTATTGCCCTTCTGGTTCTAGGATTCATTCTATGGACTGGTTTCAGGGTTGTGACCTACCCGCACGACGGTATTGGCGATATTCACCCGACTGGATCAATTCGTGAACTTGATGCGGATGGCCCGGCTGCTGATATTCTGCAGATCGACGATAGAATCATCGAAATTGAAGGGGTGCCCTGGGAAGAAGCTTATTATTTTTACACTGGCAAAAGGGGAGGTGACCGGGTCAGTTACATTATTGAACGGGACGAAATACAATTCCCGGTCACGATAATCCTCATAGACCCACCGTTTTCTGAAGTGCTTTTACGGCTGGTGCCGTTATTTGTAGCATTGATATTCTGGGCGGTAGGAGTTGGGGTTCAGGCTTTCAAACCCACCGATAGCGCAGCAGATGTGTTTTTCGCCTGGTGCCAGACTGCGGCTCTTACGCTGGCAGCCGGGGTTGGGTCGTACTCAGGACCACTTTGGTCGGCGATCATTTTTAATATATTACTCCTGTTTATCGGTCCTTTATCTGTCCATCTCCATCTTTACTTCCCGCAAACTGCGCCCAGAAAGTGGATTTACAGCCTGCTTCCAATATTGTATGCTGCTGCATTATTAGGCAGTCTGCCATATCTGGTCGGGGGGTACCTGGAAGTCCGGTCTTCAAGCTGGTATTCCCTTTACCTGTCTACTGTAAGGATTTTCCTGGCGGCAAATTTATTGATTGTTGTTGGCTTGCTGGTTTATAACTACCAGCACCCTGCTTATGCTGGAACACGGGGGAAAATCAGAATTGTGGCGCTGGGTGGAGGATTGACCGCCATCCCAATCGTTACCTTAACAATAATACCGGATGCATTATTTCACCAGCCTCTTATCCTCTATCCACTCACTTTTCTGGTGCTTGGTTTGCTCCCAATTACATATGGGTATGCAATATTTCGGCTGAATTTAATAGAGATCGAAGCACACGTAAACCGGGGTGCAACCTTTATTCTGGTGTATTCCATCATGGGCGGGTTTTACCTGTTGTTATACGGGACAATCCAATTTATCCTGCCGCAAAGTGCTTCATTGGGGCCTTTGATTAATACAATCCTAGTCCTGATCCTGGCATCATTTTTTATTCCACTCCGGAACCGGGCACAAAAGTTAGTTGACACAATTTTCTATGGAGGCTGGTATGACTACCGGTCTGCTGTCACTGAAATGACACGGAATCTGGAACAATATACTGACCTTCATTCATTGGCAAATGAGGTCAGCCTGAGGCTGGTGGACACGTTCCGATTAGAAGAGACCTGCGTATTCCTGCGTGACCGCGAGGGGGATTTTTCTGTGATTGAACTTTCATCGCGCGCTGATCTGAAAGAATCCCACGAAAGCACCTATCCAATCCTGCCACGCACCAGCCTTACATATCTATTGAAAATCGGGGCGATTGAGAGAAATTCATTAAGACGGGCTTTATCGGAGGTGACATTAACATCTGAAGAGCTGCAGCTCTTGAACAGTGAACAAATTCACCTCTGGGTACCAGTGGTCGGACATGAAAAAATCCAGGGGCTGCTTGCTTTAGGGCCGAAACTGGGAGGAGATATTTTCAGCGGGGAGGATATGGATATTCTCCGGATTCTCGCCCGCCAGATGAGCACTGTAATCGAAAATATTCACCTGGTGACACAATTAAGAGACCACGCGACTGACCTGGAGGAGAGAGTTCAAGCCCGGACAACAGAGCTTCACAATGCAAAGGAAAGAGTTGAAGCGATCCTGGCTAGCGTTGGCGAAGGGGTGTTCGTGACGAACCTGGACGGCCAGATTATTACAGTAAACCAGGCTTTTGAAAGACAAACCGGCTTCGGTGCCGAGGAACTCATGGATCAAAACCATCGAGAACTCCTGCAGCGCTTTAATGACCCGGTGGTGATTGAAAGTATGCAGGCAACATTGGATAGAGGAGCGGTTTGGAGCGGCGAACTGGTTAATCCTCGCAAGGATAGAGGTGTCTACGATATTCAACTTACTATTGCCCCTGTGCGTGACCAGGGGGGAAAGATTTTAAGCTATGTTGGAAGTCAGCGGGACATCACCCACCAGAAAGAACTGGACCATCTTAAAGATATGTTTGTTTCGGATGTTTCTCATGAACTTCGGACGCCAACCGCCAATATTCACCTGTATCTCGATTTGCTTGAAAACGCTCCACAAAACAAACAGCATAAATATTTAGCGGTGATCAAGGAACAAAGCCAGCTGTTGACCAAACTTGTAGAGGATATCCTTGATTTGTCCAGGCTTGCGATGGCAAAAGTTAAAAAAATTGAGTTTGAACGGCTGGATATCAACCTTTTAGCAGACCAAGTTATCACAGCCCATAAACCGATAGTTGAAGAAACGGGATTAAAATTAGATTTTGAACCCTGCTCAGAATTGCCCATAATCTGGGGAGATGAAAACCAGATGTCGCGGGTAATCACAAACCTCGTCTCAAATGCAGTCAGGTATACAAAAAAAGGGGAAATCTGCGTCGAAACATTCCAGTCGGATGGAAATGTTTATTTGATTGTCAGGGACACTGGAATTGGTATTAAGCAGGAAGACATTCCGCATATATTTGAACGTTTTTACCGTGGGCGAGATGTCCGCCAATCCAAAATCCATGGTACCGGTCTTGGGTTAGCGATCGTCAAGGAAATTGTCGAACTGCACGACGGCAGTTTGGAGGTATCCAGCGAGTACGGCAAGGGCTCTACTTTTAAAGTAATTCTTCCGGCAAACCATGCGGGTTGAAATCCTGTATTTTCCTCCTGGAAACCTATTCCCATGCGCTGGCATTATCCAGGGTTTCTTTTCCCTGGGGTGTGAGACGCTTTCCAACAGCGCCCAGATTATCTTCAAGCTGGGCCAGTGTTCTGGGTCCAATTATCGGGCTTGTAATCAAAGGGTCGCTGAGCAGCCAGGCTAATGCAGTCTGGGATACAGAAAGCCCCCCTTCATTCAAACCTGTCTGTTCGATCAATTCCAAAAGTTTCCAGTTTTTTTCTGTAAAATATTTGCTCGCGCTTCCTGCCCGCATGCTGTCGACCACAGTATCCCTTTGATATTTTCCGGTGAGAAAACCTCCAGCCAGAGGGCTGTAGGGTATAACAGCGATGTTGAAATTCCTGCATACTTCTGCGAGTTCTCTTTCGAATTCAGACCGGCGGATGAGATTGTAATGTGGTTGGATGGAAGCGAATTTATTGTATTTATTTGTATCCGCGGTCCAGAGGCTTTCCATTAAACGCCAGGCAGGATAATTGGAACAACCGCTGTAGCGAACCTTACCCTGTTTAATTAAGTCATCAAACGAAGAGAGCGTTTCTTCGATTGGTGTGTTTTCATCGTACCAGTGGGTTTGGTAGAGATCGATATAATCGGTATCAAGGCGTTTGAGAGATCCTTCAACAGCTGTTAAGATATGAAGCCTTGAAAGACCTTCATCGTTGGGACCCTCCCCCATCTTTCCGCGCACTTTGGTCGCAAGGATTATCTGGTCGCGCTGGATGCTGGAATCTTTCAACCATTTTCCGATTATTTTCTCAGCTACGCCGCCTGGATTGCCTTCCGCCCAGCGAGAATAGATATCGGCGGTATCGATGAAGTTAATCCCTGCTTCAAATGCAGCATCCAGTATTCTAAATGATGTCGCTTCATCCGCAGTCCAGCCAAACTGCATTGTCCCAAGACACAGTTCAGAGACTTTCAGACCGGTTTGTCCAAATAATCGATACTCCATCAACTCCCTCCTTCGTGCGCAATCTTCAGTAACTTTCTCATCTGTTCAAAATGTGAATGGTCATGATAAGGACCATCGTGGAAATTTATTCCAAGGCGCCAGTATGCGCTTTTCCTTTCAAGAAAGTCTTCCGGCAGATTTTTTATCAATGCGACTATTTCAGCGCGAGTTCTGAGTAACTCAGTTTTTAAATCATCCACAGTCGAATAAACATCCAAAGTTGATTCGATCTGGGGCTGGAGATTTGTACCAGGGTCATCCGCCCAGCGCTCAAATCCGTTAACCATTTCTGGAATCCTGCCCAGCCAGAAACGGTCAGCATGGATAAGATGTGCAATGATTTCTTTTATGCTCCATTCTTCAGGTGTGGGTTTAAAGGACGCATTTTCCTCCGAGATATCAGCAGTTATTCTGTCCAGTTCATCCGATAAATCGCTGAAATTCATCCTGATTTGCTCACTCATGACCTGTGGGTCGAAAATAATCTCCGGAAGTGGACGGTGGGATAATTCCATGCTCGCGGAATTTTTACTGGCTCCCCGATAATATTCTAACTCAACCATATCTCCTGCTCTTTTTCCCTGCAGGGCTTTATTGATATCAGTAACTGCCTTCATCCTTGTTCCGTCAATACTGATAATAACATCATCCGACTGCAGACCGGCTTTTTGGGCGCCCATACCTTCCAGTGTACTGTCTATCCTGATGCCATCGCTGGTTGGAACACCCAGTTGATCGGCAATCTTTTGATTGAAGTCGTTAAGACCGATACCCAGCATCGGGCGCATCGTAAAACGTAAATCCTGCCCGGTTTCCAGAACTGAGGCCAGATTTTCAAGCCCATTATCCCATCCTTCCTGGCAGTTCTGGCGGAAGGATTCCCAGATGTCGTCCTGGCCAATACCCTTATGGATAAGTGTTAACCGGGTTGTGGTGTTATCGCCGGTAAAATTTACAACAACGGTTGTTTGAGCCGGTTCATCCTTTCCGCGCCAGCTGAATTCAACCTTGCTGTTTTCTTTGACAGTTATGTATTCACCGGCAGCATAGTAACCGCTATTCCAGGCTGCGTAAAATCTGCCGCCGGGTTCCGGTTTTATTGTGGCGTAATCGCACAACCATTCCTTTAACCCGGTCGAATTGGTAAATGCAAAATATGCGTTTGAAACGCTGGAATGGATGGTTTTTTCAAACTTAATCGATGAGCTATCCATAGTCTCACCTAATATACTTATGAAAAAAACGACTACCAGTTCTGATGATTGTGTATATTAAGTTTACTGGAATGTTTAAGCTTGCGTTCAATCACTCAGAGCAGGAAAAACCGGTACAGCCCCTGCGCAATCAGGATTACAGCGAACGTAACTAAAATAAGAATGCTTATTAATGTGAGGATCCGGATAACCCCTGGACCAAAACGGCGGCTGAAGTCAAAGACAAAAACAATGCCCAGCAACCCGCTGGTCATCATTATGTAAAAGCCAGCAATAAATGAGATCCCTGTTAGTAAAGAAATATCAAGGGCTGATAAGAGAATCGGCCCGGTGATTAAAAACCAGTAAAGATAAAGCCCTGGGCTTAATATGTTCACTATTACACCCTTAGTGAAAATCCCAAGATAATCCCTGAAATTGTCTGTTATTTTTATTTTCGAATCAATTTGAAAATCTTGCTGGGTGTCTATTCCTGATTTTTTCTCTTCGTCTGGTCCAGAATAGGCTTCTTTCCACTGCCGGTAAATACCAAAGGCGATATAGAGGGCGAAGAATCCTCCGAGTATTCCCATAAGTTGTATGATGGAGTTTGGCATCTGGTCGAGCAAAAAGACAATAGTAAATACAACCAGAGGATCGCTTATTAAAGGGGCAAAGGCGACCATAATTCCCGACCGCCAACCACCAAGCAGGGTTTGCGAGATCAGGTAAGACTGGAGCGTTCCCGGTGTCGCGGCTGCTGACAGTCCCAGGGCGATTCCCTGCAAGAAAAAGGCTGCTTGCGTGTAATCCATCAGTTCTTGATTGAAATAGAGTCGATATCTAAAGGGTTTGCCCCTGTTGGATTGGTCTAATAATTCAATTTATGGATATTCAGATATAGCCCGATCCAGCCGATCACGTGTATAAATCCCTTTCAAAACAGGTCGGGCGCGAAACCAGAGCCAGATGGTTTGCACCAGCATACAGATAGTAAATACAGCGAGAGCGAAGTATAAACCGGTTATCTGACCCCAAACTGCTCCGGCGGAAAGTAAAACAGCGCTGACGACCAGATATATCAGGACAGCTTCTGTGATCCCGCGTGTATTCCGGCCATGAACCAGCACACCCTGATACCAGCTTTGTATTGTGTTAAAAGCAGGGAGCAGGACAGCGAGCCAGAGGCCGGTTTGAGCCATAAGACTGAGCCTGGGGGTTAGGGCGGAGATTAGTTCAAACCAGATATTTGACAGTGGAGTAATTGCAACGAAAACAAGAAAACCTGATGTGGCCAGCGATAAGAAAAGGGCGAATTTCCGCAAATTGAAACTGGAACGGGGCTCATCTAACAGCGCGACCACCACCTCATTATATGCTACTCCCGGGCTGCGGAAAATAAAAATCAACCCGCCAATCACCGGCCATACCGCTAGCGAATCAAGCGCCTGCGGCATCCGGCTGACGGCAGCGCTGATAATTGGATTTGTAAGTAGAAACAGGAGCGATGTCATCGCCAGTGGTACATAAAACTTTAAAAATGTGTTCAATTCCAGAAGTGGTTCTAGTATAGGCGCCTTCTCCAACGGGCCTTTAACAACAGGTTTGACAACCATCCCTGAGTAAGTTGCCTCACAGATTACACCTGCGATAACTGCGCATGTCGCTACTACGATACCCTCAACACTGCCGATTACCAGGCCAAGAATTAAAACCAGGGCAACCGCTGTCAACCTGATAACCGTGCCGATTCCCACAGTCTGCGAATAACCGAACCTGATAAGGACGCCTTGATTCAACCGCCGGTAGGCGATTGACCAGGTCCAGGGCGTCATTATCATCAAGCCAATCCGGGCTGGTTCGACGATCACATCCGGAACTCCCAGGACTTTTTCAACAAGCAGGTAATAGAAGGGAGTAAAGGCAATCAGTATATGTATGCCAGTTAAAAATCCCGAGGTGACCATCATAAAACGGTAAATTTTCTGGTATGAAGGTTTATCCTTTGATAACGCTGTTGAAGCAGCCAGCAACATGATAATTGGCGCTTCAATAATGAGCGATATGGGGAAAACAACCCCGCCGTATGCTGCCAGGTTTATCTTCGGATCCGCTAATCGAGCCATCGTGGCGCTGACTGCCGGCAACTCTATGCCCATGAGCATCCAGCTTGCGGCTAAAGGCCACCAGGTTTTGAATATTTGTTTTAAAGGCAGCTTTGCTGGTGGAGTGTCACTGTTTGCCATTCTATTTTAAAATCCCGGTAAGAATTTATAAAAATCTGAAGCTAATTCTGGTCTTATTGCATAACGCCCAATTACACCCCTTCCTCCCCTAATCGTCAAGTGCGCCAGGTTGTAAAACACCAGTTTTCGATTTTGATACCTGGGTGGAATTTTTTCGATTAATCACAGGAAGTGCTTGACAATCAAGTTTTAATTTGCTATTCTGAACCTACCGACCGTACGGTAGGCAAATTCAATGAACCGTGAAGAAATCCTGGACGCAGCAGTACAAATTTTCAGCCAGAAAGGTTTTCATGCCAGTTCCATGCAGGACCTTGCCAATGCAGTTGATCTGCAGAAAGCCAGTCTTTACCATCATGTTTCCAGCAAACAGGAGATTCTGGCACTGCTGCTGGACCAATCCCTGGACATCCTGATCGACCAGATGGAAGGAATCTCAGGACTGGACTGCCAGCCGGAAGAAAAGATGCGCACAGCTATTAAAAGTTATTTGAATACGCTGATCATCCACCGTGACAGGGCGGCTGTGCTGTTATTGGAACACCGGTCATTAGAGCCTGAATTCCGGGATCACCATATCCCTCGCAGGGATAAATTCGAGGGATTATGGCGGGATTTAATCCAGGATGGCGTTAATCAGGGTGTTTTCGACTGTGAGGATCCCTCCCTGGCAGTACGTGCCCTGCTGGGAATGATCAACTGGACGATCACCTGGTACCGCCCGGAAGGACCACTATTAGGGGAAGAGATAGGAGAAAAACTGGCAAATATTGTCTTAAGAGGTTTGATGCAGCGCTGAAAATTCAGGGGCGTTAAAAAATCCGAATAATAATACGGGAGGCTGATAATGTTTTCTTTTGAGCCAACTGAAGAACAAAAAATGCTGGTCGAAACGATCCATCGATATTCTGCGGGCGATCTGAGATCAAGCGCCCATGCTGCTGAAGAAGAGGGGCAATTCACTACGGAAGTAATTAATAAAGGCTGGGAATTGGGTTATCTGCAGGCTTCCATACCTGAAGATTTGGGTGGATTCGGCGAACGGTCACTCCTGACCGGTGTTCTGGTAGCCGAAGAACTTGCCTGGGGGGATCTGGCAGGCGCATTGAATGTACAGGCGCCGGGGTTATTTGTGATACCCATATACCTCGGCGGTACCGAGAGCCAGAAAGTTGAACATATCCCGCAGGTGATTGAAGAGGATTGGAAAACTTATACATCGGCATTGATCGAACCGAGTTTTGATTTTGACCCCCTTGACCTCAGAACATCAGCGGTTGAAACCGATGGATATTATGTGTTGAACGGGGATAAAACTTATGTCCCATTTGCGGACAGGGCTGAAGGTATGGTCGTTTATGCAAAATTGAACGATCAAACTCAGGGATTCATCCTGCCAAAAGGCACTCAGGGTTTGCATGTCGGCGAGCGGGTTAAACTCATGGGGATAAACGGGTTTCCCCTGTATTCGGTAAATCTTAATCAGGTCCGGGTGCCGGCTGAGATGCGCATTGGTGGGTGGAGCGGTCACGGTTTTTCAGCAATCCTGGATTCATCCCGGGTTGCAATGGCAGCGATGGCGGTTGGTTTATCACGGGCAGCCTTTGAGTATTCACGCGATTACGCCAGGGAACGGGAGGTCTTTGGGGTGAAGGTTGCCCAGAAACAGGCGATCGCTTTTATGCTGGCTGAGATGGCGACCGAAATAGAAGCGATCCGTCTCCTGGTCTGGGAAGCAGCCTGGATGATTGATAATTCAAAAGAAAATGCAAGCAAACAGGCTTATCTTGCATTGAGCGGGGCAACCGACCTGGCGATGATGGTTACAGACAGGGCAGTCCAGATTCTGGGAGGATACGGGTATATAAGAGAATATCCGGTTGAGCTGTGGATGCGCAACGGCAGGGGCATTGCCATGTTAAGCGGATTGGTGCTTGTGTAGTGTTTTAAACAATTCTGGCGAAGACAGGTTCAGTGGAGGAGCGATAAAAATGATTGATTTCGAAACCCCAAAACCGATTGTGATGATGAATAATGCCCTTGAAACTGTGGCTGTTAATATGATGAGACCTGTTTCGAGACAGTTCGATGAAAATGAACATGAAATTCCCTGGGATTACATAAACTTTATGCATATGGCTATGGTGCAAACCGGGGCGGGGTCACTGGCGCCGAAAAAGAAGCCAGAGCAGGATGGCGAGGAAGTTGAGAAGAGGCCTCCCATCGGTTATCAGCGTCTGGCATGCATGCTTGAAATGCTTTCATGGGGGGATGTTGGATTGTATTTGTGCACACCGGGCGGAGGCCTTGGAGCCGCGGCTGTTGAAGCGGCTGGAACCCAGGAACAGAAGGAAAAATTCCTGGCTCGTTTCAGTGGAAAAAATCCGACATTTGGAGCAATGGCAATGACAGAACCTCAGGCCGGGTCAGACACTTCAGCTATCCGGGCGACTGCAGTACTGGATCCGGTGACAAACGAGTGGGTCATCAACGGTGAAAAAATTTTTGTTACAGCGGGACACAAATCTCTGATCGACAGTGACGGATTTGTTGTGGTCTGGGCTTCCATTGATCCTTCAGCAGGCAGAGCAGGAATGAGAGGTTTTGTGGTCGAAGCAGGTACTCCAGGTGTGAGCGTGACCAAGCTTGAGCAAAAAATGGGCATCCGCGCCAGCGATACAGTCTCAATCGTGCTCCAGGATGCCCGGGTACCGTTTGAGAACATGCTCGGGAGCACAGAAATTGTCAAAAAGGAGACCGCACGCGGATTCAAAAAAGCGATGGCTACATTTGATGCGACCAGGCCTCTGGTGGCGGCGACAGCAGTAGGAGTTGCCAGGGCAGCCCTGGAATTCCTGAAAGAAAAGCTGGAACAAAATGGGATTAAAATCCGCTACGGGCTGCCGCACCAGAAACTGACCAGCATTGAACGTGATTACATTGACATGGAAGTGATGCTGCGTTCAGCCTGGCTGCTGGTGCTCAAAGCGGTCTGGATGGCTGACAACCGCATCCCGAATTCGAAGGAAGCCTCGATGTCAAAAGTGCGCGCCGGAGATATTGTCACCAGGATAACCCAGCAGGCAGTCGAAATGATGGGTCCTCTGGGATACAGCCGTGAATTCCTGCTGGAGAAATGGTTCCGCGACGCCAAAATTGCTGATATTTACGAGGGCACAGGCCAGATTAACCGCCTGATTGTTGCCCGCCAGATTCTGGGTTACACCGGAAAAGAACTGCGCTAGTGAAATGCTGGCAGCAGCAATTGACTCCTGGAATCTATTCCAGATTTTTTGTATTCGAAATTCCAGGCGCAGCGATTTGTTTTAGCGAGGAGGGTTTATGAATTATCGAGTGAATAACGCAGTCGTTATTGGAGCAGGCACGATGGGAGCGGCTATTGCAGCCCACCTGGCGAACGCCGGGGTGAAAGTAAATCTGCTCGACATCCTCCCCAACCAGCTGACAGAGGCGGAATTGGAGCGCAACCTTTCCCTGGATGATTCTGAAGTGAGAGACAGGTTTGGGCGGGAAGGTCTGCAAAAGGCGATTAAATCAAAACCAGCCAGTTTTTTCAGTAAGGAACTTTCCAATCTGGTATCAGTTGGTAATCTGGAGGATGATTTTCAACTGATTTCCGCAACCGATTTGGTAATTGAAGCGGTGATTGAAGATCTGAAAATCAAGCGCGACCTCATGAAAAGGATCGATGAAACCCGGGCTGCAAACACAATCATATCCACCAACACATCCGGAATTCAAATCAGCTCTATTGCAGAAGGGCTATCGGAAAGTTTCCGGCGGCATTTCCTGGGCATCCATTTCTTCAACCCTCCCCGTTATTTAAAGCTGGTCGAAATCATTCCGACCCCTGAGACCGCAGTGGAAATCCTTGAATTTATTTCCTGGTTCTGCGAGTTTCGCCTGGGCAAAGGAGTTGTCCTGGCAAAGGACACCCCCAATTTTATTGCAAACCGGTTATTCGCTGCCAGCGCAGCATATACACTGGACTATATATTAGAAAATGGATACTCCGTGCCGGAGGTGGACGTGATTACCGGCTCTCCGATTGGCAATCCAAAGACTGCCACCTTCAGATTGTTTGACCTGATTGGCCTGGATGTCTGGCAGCATGTGGGCCAGAATCTGAAGCAGTCTATCCCGCATGACGTCAGCGCGTTGAAATATATTAACTCGCCGCAGGTGAATAAATTAATCGCTGCGATGGTGGATAACGGCTGGTTAGGAAATAAGACAAATCAGGGATTTTATAAGCAGGTTCTGGTAGAGGAAGGTAAAAAGGAATTCTGGCCGTTGGATCTGGAAAAGCTGGAATATGTTGAACCTGCCAGGCCGCGCTTTGATTCAATCGGAAAGGTCAAAGACCTGGAAGATATTGGAGAGCGTTTACGGATGCTAATCAGCGGGGAAGACCGGGCGGGCGAATTGGTCAGGCACATCATATACCAGAGCCTTGCCTATGCTTCAGAGAGGATTCCCGAAATTGCGGATACTCCCAAACAGATAGATGACGCGATGCGCTGGGGTTTCAGTAAAGAAGCCGGCCCATTCGAGTCCTGGGATATGCTCGGGGTGGAAAAAACCACCCAGGAGATGAAAAATTATGGTTTTAATCCTGCCCCCTGGGTGGGGGAAATGATTTCAAAGGGAAACGACACTTTTTACAGGTATATAAACGGCCTCAAAACCGCTGTGTTCAATCCGGTGTCCGGTGGTTACCAAAAGATAGAGCAGGTAGGCGGGTTGATTCACCTGAAAGAGAACAAAGCAAAAGGGAAGTTAGTCAAGAAAAATATGGGAGCAAGCCTTGTAGATTTATCGGATGGTGTGCTTTGCCTTGAATTTCAAACCAAAATGAATACCCTGGACCCAGATATTTTTTCCCTGATGGAAGAAGGGTTGGATCTGCTCGAAAATGAATTTGCTGGGATGGTAATCGGTAATGAGGCTGATCATTTCTCAGCCGGGGCGAACCTGTTCCTGGTTGTGATGGCCGCCCAAAATAAAGACTGGTTCCAGCTGGAAGAAATAAATAAGAAAATGCAGGATATCCTGATGCGGATACGCTACTTTCCAAAGCCTGTAGTCGCTGCTCCTGCACGGATGGCTCTGGGCGGAGGCGGGGAAATTATTATGAGCGCTGCGCGGGTGGTGGCTGCCGCCGAATTGTATGCGGGGCAGGTGGAAATTGGCCCGGGTGTGATTCCAGCCATGGGCGGGACGAAAGAACTGCTTCGGAGAATCCTGAATCCGCCAATGCGAACCAGGGATGCCCTGCCGCTTCCATTTCTACAAAGGATTTTTGAACAAGTCGGATATGGAAAAGTTTCAACCAGCGCCCAGGAAGCCCGGGATATGGGAATGCTTTCCGATGCCGACCGGGTGGTAATGAACCGCGACTGGCTGCTTTCAGAAGCGAAAAGGGAGGTGCTGCATATGGCATCCAGCGGTTACTCACCGCCGCTTCCTGAGAAGATTTATGCCGCTGGCAGGGACGCCCTGTCGGCGATGAAGGTGGGCGCATGGATGCTCCAGCAGGGCGGTTACATAACAGAACACGAGTTACTTATTGGCCAGAAACTGGCACATGTGATGACCGGTGGAAATTTGAGTGCGCCAGCATGGGTAGATGAACAGTATATCCTTGACCTTGAGAGGGAAGCCTTTTTATCATTGTGCGGGGAAGAGAAAACCCAGCAAAGAATGTGGAATATACTGCAGACCGGAAAGATTCTGCGGAATTAACAATGAGGAGTCTTGATGAAAAAGAATGATCCAACTTACGATCCCGTGATTGTAAAAGCCCTGCGAACACCAGTAGGCAGGGCAAAACGCGGCAGCCTTGCGACTGTGCGCCCGGATGAACTGGCGGCGCTGGTGGTAAAGGAACTGGTAAGTCAGATTGAAGGAATGGGTCCTGAGCAGATCGATGATGTAATTCTGGGGTGCGCTTTTCCGGAGGGAGAGCAGGGTTTGAACACAGCCCGTTTGGTAGGGCTGCGAGCGGGGCTGCCGGACTCAGTTCCGGGGCAGACGATTAATCGATTCTGCTCATCGGGGGTGCAGAGCATCGCCCAGGGTGCTATGGCGATTATGACCGGGATGGCTGAGATCGTGATTGCCGGGGGAGTGGAGTCAATGAGCATGGTTCCAATGACCGGGTACAAATTTTCACCAATGGAGTTTATCGCTAATGAAGCCCCTCAGATTCTAACGAACATGGGTTTGACCGCGGAGAATGTCGCTGAGAAGTATGGCATCAGCCGCGCTGATCAGGATGGTTTTTCGCTCCGGAGCCACCAGCGAGCGGTAGAGGCGGTCGATTCAGGCCGGTTTGATCCCGAATTGGTACCGGTACAGGTTGTACTTGTTGAAGCTGACCCGGCAGGAAGCACAGTAAAAAGTTTCAAAGTAGAACGCGATGAAGGACCGCGCCGCGACACCAGCCTGGAAGCATTGGCCGGCCTGAAACCTGCATTTAAGGAAGGCGGGACCGTTACCCCGGGGAATTCTTCACAGATGTCCGATGGGGCGGCTGCAGTTGTGATCATGTCGCGAGCGAAAGCGGATGAACTGGATTTAAAACCGCTGGTTCGTTTTGTTACCTATGCTGTCGGCGGTGTGCCGCCTGAGATAATGGGGATTGGACCGGTTATTGCGGTACCAAAGGTGCTTCGAATGGCGGGATTGGATTTGGGCGATATCGGATTGATTGAGTTGAACGAAGCCTTTGCTGCCCAGAGCCTGGCGGTTATCCGAAAATTGGGCCTGGATCAAGATATTACCAATGTAAATGGCGGGGCGATCGCCCTTGGACATCCACTCGGATGCACCGGCGCAAAACTAACAACTCAGCTTATTTTTGAGATGAAAAGACGTGCAGTTCAATTCGGGATGGTCACAATGTGCATCGGCGGCGGGATGGGCGCTGCCTGTATTTTGGAAAACCTGAATTGAAGATGATAAAATATTGAGTTTGATTCCAGCAAGGAGAATAAAATGGCTGATTACACAGTTGAGCAACTGATAAGAAATCATGAAAAGGCATTTATTCCGGAAAAAGCGGAGGGTCTCTCTGCTGTTATCCAGTATCGCCTGACTGGCGAAGAAGGTGGAGATTGGATTATTTATATCAATGAGGGTAAATGCAAGGTGGAAGAAGGAGTGGCGGATACGCCAACTGTCAGCCTGACTTCCGACGCTCGAGATTTCCGGGACGTTCTGCTGGGAAAAGCCAACGGGATGCAGTATTTTATGCAGGGTAAGATTAAACTGGCTGGTGACCTGAACCTTGCGATGAAACTGACCAGCATGTTCAAAATGTCCGGCTGACCACCAGGCTCTACTTTGCTAACAGGTTAGATGCAAAGCAGCACAGGTTCGCCCTTTTTCTCTGAGCTGGTTATATTTTGTGCAGGCCTTTTTGGTTGGGAGTGAAAAGAATTTAATTCCTGCTTCATTGATAATCGCTTTTGTTCGATCGGGAACTTTCATGCGGCCTGCAGACCCGGTTCCAATAATCAGAATCTCTGGCTGAGATTCCAGAACCAGTTCCAGATCGATTGGACCTAACTCGTGTCCGGAAATCCGAAGCCAGTTCCCCAGCACTTGATCTGGACGAATTATCACGTCCTTGTTGTAATCAATCCCGTCTATTTTGATATAGCCAAAGCGGTATTGATTGATGTATGGTGGATTCATTGTCCGGTTTTTTTTGCGTTATAAACAGCATCCTGCATTATTTCAATAAGTGGAACCCCGGATGCTCTGGCTAAAGCCAGGCAATCATCATATTCAGGAGAGAACCGGACCCCTTCACCAGGCAGGCTAACCTTTTTCACCCGGACCTTTCCATATGTCAGTTGGACTGTGATGATCGAACGGGGCAGTGAAATTCTTTCCACGGTTGTTTTGCGAAGGCCAATCGTGCTGGTTTCATTAAAAAGAATTGTTGAGATTTTGTCTGCTTCATCCAGTTTGCACAGGGCATTTATCAGCGTGCCAGGCCGGTTCTTTTTCATCATTACCGGCGTCAGGTAGACATCCAGAGCGCCATTCTTGAATAACAAACTGACCAGGTGGTCGTAAATTTCAGGATTCATATCGTCAATATTGGTTTCTACCAGGCACAAGGTTTCAGTGATCACTCCATCTTTTCCCTGATCTTCCCCGATTATTATCCGGAGAATATTTGGGATTTCGAGCTCCCTGTCTCCTGCGCCGCAGCCCACCGAATCAATCCGCATTGGGGGGAGTTCGCCAAATGAGTCAGCCAGGGATGAAATTAATGCCGCCCCGGTTGGTGTGACCAGTTCTGACGGGATATCTTTGCCGTAAACGGGAACCTCCTTCAAAAGTTCGAGGGTTGCTGGTGATGGGATTGGAATTGGACCATGTTTGCTGGAGCCTGTCCCTCTACCCAGGGGTAGTGGGGAAGAAACCAGCTTCTTAATGGACAGATTATCCAGACCCCACAGGACACCGCAAATGTCAAAAATTGTATCCAGCCCTCCCAGTTCGTGCAGGTGTACATTTTCTACTTCGGTCCCATGGATAGAAGCTTCAACAAGGGCAATTTTTTCAAAGATGTGCTGGGCTTTTTCGCGGATATTATCGGGCAGCTGGCTATTTTGAATAATCTCCAGGATCTGGTTGAATTTTCTCTCTGTTATATTTTCACCGGATCTAACCTGTACATTTATCGCCTCCAGACCAGCCTTTGTAACCGGATGAATCAGGATTTGTATCCCCTCAAGTTTCAAACAATCCAGGCAGTTGTCCAATTCAATCTTTGGCAGACCTGCATCTACCAGGGCGCCCAGCAGCATATCCCCGCTTGCTCCAGCATAACAATCCAGATAGGCAGTTTTCACTGGTTCTCCCGGCTAACATGTCGGTTGAGGATCGAGTATACAAATTGGGCTGCGCCGAACCCGTTATCAATGTTAACAACAGCCACACCCGGAGCGCAGGAATTCAACATCGCCAGCAATGCCGATAATCCTCCGAAATTTGACCCGTAACCGACGCTTGTCGGCACACCCACGACCGGGCAGGATACCAGCCCGGCGACCACGCTTGTCAGGGCACCCTCCATTCCGGCGATGCAGATAATTGCATCAGCGTTCTGGAGTAATTTGATTTTATCCAGCAAGCGATGCACTCCAGCAACACCAACGTCGTATGCCCTTTTTACATGCACATCAAAAAATTCCAGGGTTTGAGCAGCCTCCTCTGCAACGGGTATATCAGAAGTGCCTGCGCTGATGACCAGAACATAAGGGTAATCATTTCCGGGTTCCAGTGGCTCATCCGGGCGAATTTTTAAGAGCCGGGATTGGGAATCGTATTGCGCTTCAGGAAATTTCTTGAGGACCTCTTCTGCCAGCTCAGGTGTAACCCGGGTTGCGAGCACCCGGTCGTTAATTTTTAATGAGGACTGAAGGATATCAACGACCTGCTCAGGGCTCTTATTCAGACCGAAGACGACTTCCGGCATCCCAGTGCGCAGGGCGCGGTGGGAGTCAATCAGGGCAGGTCCGATATCATCATAGGGAAGTACTTTCAGGTACTCGAGCACCTGATCCAGAGTGATTTCACCTTTCTGAAGGGCGATTAACTGTTTTCTTAATTTTTCACTGTCCATTGTTATTGAGAGAGGCATTTAAACTGCCGGACCGGAACCCATCCAGATCCAGGACGGTATATATAAATCCAAGTTTCTTAAAATAATCACTGATTTTTTCACTGTTTGAATAGATTACTTCAAAGTCAGCCGGATTCACCTCAATCCGGGCAGTATCACCATGATGGCGAACCCGGCATTGTTTTATCCCCAGGCTGTGCAGCAGCCTTTCTCCATTCTCGACCTGGGACAGCACCGGGATGGTTATCTGGCTGCCATATGGAATCCGGGAAGATAGACAGGCGGCGGAGGGTTTATCCCAGTTTGGAAGGTTGAAGCGCCTGGCCAACTCCCGGATTTCGGGTTTTGTCAATTCTGCTTCCAGCAAAGGGCTGCGGATATTATGGATTGCCGCTGCTTTGCGTCCAGGCCGGAAATCACCCCGGTCGTCGTAATTTGTCCCGTCAACAACAACATTGAGGCAGGCTTTTGCCGCAAACCGAGTAAACCGGCTGTATACTTCGGTTTTGCAGAAATAACATCTTTGTGATGAGTTTTGCAGGTAGTGTGGATTTTCGAATTCAGTGGATCTGATCAGTTTATGCCTCACATTTATCTGGCTGGCGATTTCCCGGGTTTCATCAAGATCTTTTCTGGGCAGGCTGGGTGAGACAGCCGTGAGAGCAACTGCCCCCTTTCCGAGGGCCTCGTGAGCGACTTTCAGGACCAGTGTGCTGTCCACACCGCCTGAAAAAGCAACCGCAGCGCTTTCCATTTCCGTAAGTATGTGGTTTAACTTCTGTAATTTGTGTTCCAGGGTCATAAATCTGTTTTTTGGATTAAAGAGTTAAATAAACCGGTTTACGTTCATCTAGCCTGTGCAGACCATAATCATCAGCAGTCTGAACTGCTTCTTGAAATTCTTTCTTATTTATCGGGCGGGAAAGCTCGCGGTAGGATTGGGCGTTGTATGCCGGACGGTACTGGTCCATTAGATTCAGATAGGTGTTTGTAGAAATCTCTTCAGCCAGGAATCTGAGGATCTTCTCCGTTCCCGCTATCCTGTTCGGAAGGACCAGGTGCCGGACCAACAAACCCCGCTGGGCGACACCCTGCCGGTCAAGTGTCAGGTCTCCCACCTGGCGGTGCATCTCTCGCACGGCAGCCTGGTTGACCTGCGGATAATTTGGAATTTTTGAATAGCGCCGGGCATATTTTGGCCCGGAATATTTCATGTCGGGCATATAGATATCAATTACTCCATCCAATAGCTCAAGAGTTTCGAGAGCATCATAACCGCCTGTGTTGTAAACCAGCGGGATTCGTAAACCGGCCCTGGCAGCGACCAGCACACCTGCCATTATCTGAGGCACGACGTGACTGGGAGAGACAAAATTGATGTTATGGCAGCCTCTGTTTTGAAGTTCGAGCATCATGGCTGCCAGGTCTTCGGGTTCGACCAGCCTTCCTGAATCAGTCTGGCTGATGTCGTGGTTCTGGCAGAACTGGCAGTGTAGATTACAGCGGGTGAAAAAAAATGTCCCGGATCCATGACGACCACGCAGCGGGTCCTCTTCTCCCATGTGAGGTCCGTAACTGCTCACCCTGGCGCGCTCTCCAGTTTTACAAATACCAAGCTTGCCTTCAATCCGGTTGATTTTGCATGACCAGGCGCAAATACTGCAGTCAGCCAGGCGCTTGTAAGCTAAGCTTACTTTCTCCTGGAGCTGGTTATTCCCGGCAAGTTTTATATAAGCGGGGACAAATTCCGGCATGGAATCCTGACCATAATTTCTTACTGAAAGATTCTTATTCGTCCCGGCGCGAAAACAACCAGAATATTAACAATAAAGTAGTCAGCGGCCATACCCAGGCTAGATCTCCGGGACCATTTCGCCCGGTGCGAGCCTGCTTACGGTGGATATGGATCAACCTGAAATCCCTCGTAGCATTTCTGAAGTCTTTGTCATGCATCGCGCAAGCATCCAATCCAAACAGTCTGCCGACAAATCCGCATGCCATAATCACCATACGCATCTTCTCAAGGCTGCCTTCCTGATCGCTAACGTCTTCCGCTGTTCCAGCCCACCAGCTGTCCGGCAGCCAGATTTCAACATGCGGGTTGGTAACTATATTCTGGTACCAATCTGAATGTATCCCTCTGGAGGCGGTACAGTAGACCTCTCCGTTGATGACAGCGTAGTTAACCGGGGTTTGTCTCCTGGTGCGGGTTTTTCTGCCAGTGTGGGTTATTACCATAATCCGGCCAAAACCCTGCGGCCAGATATTTATCCAGGCGCCCAGGCCCAGCCGCCACAGGAGCAGCATAAACCTGTTGAATTGTTTAAAAACCAGCGCTAAAGATTCTCCGGTATCTGCTTTCTTAATTTCAGTAGTTTCCACTTTTTTTCTCCTGGCGGTTGTCATTCAAAAAAATTCTAAAATCCGAAATTTGAAGAATTAATCGATCCATTCGATTATCGTGGTTTCTCCCTGTCCAACACCCACGCACAGGGTCGCAAGGCCGTAGTAAGGACGATCCTCCTGCGGGGCGCGGCGGCGCATCTCATGCAGTAGAGTGGTCAGGATCCTGGCGCCTGAACAACCTAATGGATGTCCAAGGGCAATCGCGCCGCCATTTACATTCGTTATTTCATGGCGAAAACCCAGTTCATGCATTACAGCCAGCGCCTGAATAGCAAAAGCTTCATTAAGTTCAATCAAACCGATATCTTGAATGGTTAAACCTGCCCTTTCCAGCGCCTTTCGTGTAGCAGGTACAGGTCCAATCCCCATCGTTCGCGGCGGCACTCCGGCAGATGCGCTCGAGATAAAACGCGCCATGGGATTTAACCCCATTTCCCGGGCTTTCTCCGCACTGGTGATGAGTAAAGCGGCTGCGCCGTCATTCAAGCCGGATGAGTTGCCGGCGGTTACGGTGCCATCCTTGCGAAATGCGGGCTTAAGCCTGGAGAGCGCTTCAAATGATGTGTCCCGGCGCGGCCTTTCATCCGTATCCACCAGAATGGGGTCGCGCTTCTTTTGAGGGATGGAAACCGGGATGATTTCCTGGGCAAATTTAGCGGAGTCTATTGCAGAAATGGCTCGCTGGTGGCTTGCCAGCGCAAATCTGTCCTGATCTTCACGGGATATCCGGGTAGTAACCCAGATATTTTCAGCGGTCTCACCCAGAGGATCGGTGCCGTATGTTTCAACCATCCTGGGATTGGGATATCGCCATCCCAGGGTTGTATCCCACATTGTCAGATTTCCCCAGGGGTAAGGCTGCTCAGCTTTTGGAACTGAAAAGGGGGCTCGGCTCATGCTCTCCACTCCGCCAGCGATATAGACATCCCCTTCACCGGCCAGGATTGCCCTGGCAGCCGAGTTGACCGCAGTTAGCCCGGAAGCGCACAGCCTGTTAAAAGTCACACCAGGGATTTCCACTGGAAAACCAGCCAGCAGCAGCGCCATCCGGGCAACGTTGCGGTTGTCTTCCCCAGCTTGGTTAGCGCAGCCCATATAAACTTCCTCCACCAGCACCGGGTCAATCCCCGTTCTTTCGACAATGGCTTTTAATACGACTCCAGCCAGGTCGTCCGGGCGGACAGGCGCAAGCACGCCTCCCAGCGATCCAATAGGTGTTCGAACAGCATCGATTATCACAGCTTCTGGCATATTTCGCTCCTGAAATCTGGGATCAACAGGTTTTTAAACATACAGATTCTGAGATGGAAATATATATTTCCAGTATTGATTCTACCACCCACATAACCGGAGCGGATTAAATGTACGATTTATGTAATAAAAACCAATGAATTATTATTGGGCTGGATTGAGATAATTCCCAACAGCTGGTATTGAAGCTGCACCATCCGGTTGGTGACTGAGAGGACCCAGGCGATTTCGCTAAAACTGGGGACTTTAAGGGGGGAATCGGGAATCAGGTTGGGGGACCTGGCCTGCGTGAATCCTGCCAGTGGGGTTCTAGAGATGATATAATTTTTGTCTCTGTGAAAAATAATTCACAAAATTAAAATAATATAACTAATTATTCAGTTACAGTGAGGCTGTATGAGAATTGGGCTCATTTCCGCTGTCCTTATGATAATTTTATTGAACAGCGCCTGTTTGGGCGGGACGCCTGAACAATCATTAACTGTCTCCGACCCTTGGGTTCGGGCGTCTGGTATGGTGGAAATGAGCGGAGAATCCGGGATGGAGGCGGGGGCGGACATGCATGATCAAGCTGGAGGTTTGCCAGTTAATACAGCCGGTTATTTGCTGGTGGAGAATGTGGGAGACCAGCCTGATAGACTGCTCAGGGTTGAAAGCGATATCGCTGAAGCGGTTGAACTGCATATCAGTGAGATAGAGGATGATGTGATGAAAATGCGCCAGGTTGAATTTATTGAAGTGCCCCCAAACAGCCAGGTGGAACTCAAACCGGGTGGGTATCACATCATGTTTATCGGGCTTAACAAATCGCTTGATATGGGAGATAGGGTTGAGATGAGGTTGATATTTGAAATTTACGGTGAGTTAGCGGTACTTGCAGAAGTCAGGGCGCCTTAATTTTATCCACTTGTTCTGAGCCTCCCAACCCAGAGATCACATCTTCAGGAATTAACCAGTCCGTATCCGGGAACAGGCGGGCAATCTGGGGAGCGAAAAGGTCTGAACTGCGCATAACAACCGAAGGGCTACCGCATTCCGTTATCCGACCGCCTTCCAGGATTGCAGCCCGATCTGCTACCCGGGCAGCAAGTTCCACATCATGGGTAACCAGCAGGACCGCGGTTCCATCACTACGCCATTCCTGGAGCAGGGCAACCAGGGTTTCTTTTGCAGTGTAATCCAGCCCGCGGGTGGGTTCATCCAGCAAAACAACCTCTGGTCTGGTGATCGTGACTGCCCCCAGTGCAGTCCGCTGGCGCTGTCCAACGCTCAAGTCACGCGGGTACTGGTGGGAGAGGTTTTCCAATCCCAATTGGGAGAGCGCCTTCTGGATACTTCGCTGCGCTTTTTCCGGATTTTCTGGATCACCTGTTTCCTGGTGGTTGCGGAGGGTAACCATCAGTTCTTCTTCCACACTGTCTGCAAAAAGAAGTGTATTTGGATCCTGAGGCAGATAACCAATCTGGAGGCAAATCTCGGATACCTTCAACTTGTTTGCATCTTTGCCTTTGATGATTATATTACCTTGTGCCAGGGGAATTAATCCAACGATGGATCTTAGCAGGGTGGTCTTCCCGGAACCATTGGCCCCCATCAATACCAGTATCTCACCCTGAAAAATATCAAGGTTCAGATGCTTGAGTACCTGGGATTTGCCCAGAGACACCTGAAGATCAGTAATCGTAATAAGTTTATCCCGGTCTGGGCTAACCTTCTCAGGTGGATGTGCTGGTGTTGATGCTTTTTCCTGAAATCCCGAAAATGAATTTCTGGCCTCCTCCAGGGTGACCGGTAGCGGCTTGATCTGCAGGGCTTTGGCGAGCGCCGTCACAGGCGGTACCAGTTCTATCTGCTCCAGTACCTGCCGGGCGCTGCCGGTGATCAATCTATCTCCATTTTGGTTAATGTAAATAAGATTATCTGTAAACTGAAGCAGTCTTTCGATGCGGTGTTCAGCAATCAGGATTGTCAAACCAGTTTTCTGGTTGAGATTTTTGATCGCCTTCAGAACCTGCCAGGCAGATTGCGGGTCTAACTGTGAGGTTGGTTCATCCAGTACCAGAATTTCTGGTTTTAACGACAGCGCAGTTCCGATTGCAACCCGCTGTCGTTCGCCCCCGGATAATGAATTTATTCTCCGGTTTCGGAGCGGCTCAATTTCCAGCAACTCGAGCAGATACTCCACCCGGGTGTGCATTTTTTCAGGAGGCATGGCAATATTTTCGAGCGTGAATGCCAGTTCATCCTCAACCCTGTCAAGGATGAACTGGTATTCCGGGTCCTGGAAGATAAACCCGACATGCTGGGACATAACTTTTGGGGTAGCCTGGACTGGATCCAAACCAACAACCCGGATATCGCCTGATAATACGCCTCCGCTGAAATGGGGAACCAGACCATTGACACAGCGCAGCAGGGTCGACTTGCCTGATCCGGATACCCCAATAACCAGATTAAATGTCCCCGGCTGGATATCCAGGTTTATATCCTTCAGGGCAGGTTTTTCTGTCCCTGGATAACTGTAAGAAACCTCTCTAAAAGTGATCATCTTCCGGCTTTGGTTCTACAGATGAATATTCTGAACCACCCTGAAATCGAATTAAAATCCCGGGAGCGAGCAGTCCAAGTGTGATAAAAATAACCATGGGGTCAACCGCTGGAAAGGTCATAGCTGGATATGGGTTATAAAAAAGGGAACGCCTGTCCAGGTGCAAAAGCGGCAGCCAGTAAACAGATATAACGATGATCGAAATAAGAATCACTCCAAAATCATAGCCATTCCATTTTTCGGGCCTGTAAATGCTGCGTGGGGTTCGCCTGCCGATTATCCAGAGTGAAAAAATGATCAATCCCAACCCCAGCCCAATCATTCCTTTCCCGAAAGTGCCGCTGGAGGAAATAAACTGTAACAGCCAGCCGGAGAAGATCAGAGCGAGGCCAAAAACCTGGCTGATCCTGAGGTTCTTATTTGATCCATTCGGTTCACTGTGGGTGAAACCTCGTGCTGTCATCGCTTCAGCAAGCCCGATCGCCTTTTCCAGTCCTCCAACCAGCAGCGGCATGACCAGTGGGATCCAATCACGCAACCCCCGTACCCGGTGACCCCGGATCGCCTGGGATTCACGGATTTGATCAAGCTGCCGGATTGTATTCGGCATGAAGGTAATTGCAATTGAAATTATCACGGCGAGGTTATCGAACGCCGGCGGGATCAGCCGGACAAGCGAATGGACCGGGAGAGCCAGATTTACCACAAAAAATGCAAGCAGGATCCCGCTCAAAATCAATCCATTGATAGTCCCAAAAACTAACCCCTCCAGTGTAAATGGCCCACCCAGATAAGTAATCCAGGCTGGCAGCGTAAAAATGACTGTCTTTCCATATTGGGAGATCAGGCCATTGAATACGGCAGAAAAGAGAATGATCAAAAGGGAGATTTTCAGAGGAGAGATAGGGACCGGTGGACCTGCCTCGAAATTTTCCTTTTCAATCCCTGTTTTTACGAGATGCCAGACAATAATAAGAATAAAGAAAATTAACCCGAGATATACTGGATTGCGGGTGCTCCACAATCCAATGAGGACTGCACCCAGCCAGAAAATCCAGGACCATGTGTTTACCATTTCTTTTATCCCTGGCTGTTTTCAGCTGCCAGATCCGCCTGAGGGATTTCATACTGGAAGGAGAATTTACTCCTGAAACGCCTTAAAGCCCGCAGGACAGGTTCCCCAAACAATAGAATAAAAAGGAAATTCCCTGCAGCCCGGGCGAGATCCCACAACAGTGAAGTAACCAGATAATATATAGAGTATCGATTTAATGTATCCAGCCAGGAGATGCCCTGTTCCCAGTACTGGTTTGCTGGGCCGGTGATATACGGCCAGGACCACAGGTTCAACAACGCGCCATATAAAAAACCCCAGACCCCTCCGAAAACAGCCAGGACAATCACTTCCCGGAAGCGTCCTTCACCCCCAATTATTCTCACAACCGGCCTGCACAGGGGGGCGCTCATCCCTACCCAACCGGCTGCAAACATCTGGCCTGGCAGCCAGGGCCCAATCCCACCGGTTAAAAGAGCGGAGATCAGGATCGTCATGGATCCCATCAGGAAACCAAACCGCCCTCCAAACACATAGCCGGTCAGCACGATCAGGAAAAAGATCGGGCTGAATCCGCCCGGGCCAGGGATCGCTACTTCCAAAAATCGCAGTGCGGCATTAATGGAGACCAGCAATCCCAGCAGTGCAATCAATTTGGCATCGACCGATTGACCCTGGACTTCATAGAGCAGGACGATAAGACAAATCCCCAGGAGCAGAGTCATCATCAAAGGCATCTCGGCTAACCTTGGTATGGGATTATTATCAGGTTGATTAAAAGCAGGAAATATCAGCGGATAGGTAAATGCCAGCAGCCCAATCAATGTTGTCAGGCAGTAAATCAATATGCTGATTAAATTGTTACTTTTTTTGTCCGGATACATCAAAAGGATTATAGCAGCCTCAGGAGAGCAGACTGGTTAAGAATTTCTGGATGATTTGCAGGAAGTCCAGGATCGATGACCCTGCTGATACATCTTTTTCCGGAACATCGGTGGCTTCCAGGAAATAAAAATCCCCTGCTTTGGAGGCTGCATCCGCTGCTTTCCTGGGTGGTCCTGAAATCCCTTCCATATTATTCCCAGGCTCTAGGATGGCTGAACTTTCCGTGATTTCAGCTGTGCTGGAAGGTGTGATTTCGACATTTTCATCAACTTCCGGGGTAGAAGTAACTGTAATTAGGAAAGCAGTTGGAGCAGATGTAGCTGGGATGGCGGGGACAGGGCTGCTGGTTGGTGGATTGTTCTGGGAGGGTAGGGGTATCGCCGTGTTTGTGGGTTGTTTTGTCGGTGTCGGAGATGGCGAAGTAGGGGTCACAGGGATAAAAGTCGGTTTCCGGGTTTTGGTTGGTTTTTTATCATCAGGCTGCGATATCTTTGTTGGGATTGCGCTGGATCCGCATATTTCTTTGTAACTGATTAACGGTGGGGGAGATTGACCGTAGCCCCAAACCCATCCATCAACATCCTTATCCTGCAACTGGTAATCCCATGCACCTAAAGAAGAATATTCCCAAGTGTTGTCTCGTAAATGCCAATATGACCAGTACAATGGGACCTGGCAGGTGAGACAGGTGTCATCGCCAGGGCAGCCAGTATCCCCAATTTTGCATATCGCAGCTCCCAAACCTGAGAAATCCACTTCCAAATCTAATGATGATTTTTGTAGTAGTTCGTAACCTGTGATTGTTGCACTATCTAAGGGTATGCAAAAACTATCGATGGAACCATCGCCATACTGGATTATTAAGCCCGCCTTTCTGATTGATTGAGCCTCTGTTATTGACAACGGAATGACTAACAACCCGAATAAAAAAATATAAAGTAGGATTTTTTGTATTTTCATTGGAAGGAAATTAATTAAAAATTCAGTTTGAATATGGTTATTGACTACAAGCTCTCCAGTTAGAGCATATATTTTGAAGACTGCATATCTGTGACAAAAATATCATCTTCAAAACTACTCCTAATTTTTTTCGTAATTGACTTAAGCCATTATATTTATCCGGGTTAACCAGTGCGATTGATGAAATCTAAGGTGAGCTATTTCCGCTAAATATTACCGGCAAATATGTGCCATCACACAACATCCAATGATTTATGTTAATAGGGAAAAATTTTGTATTTAATGCAGTGACCGCCTGCGTTGTTGCAAGCAATCTTGCTCCGGGATTACCTTCCCTGTATACAAAACTGCCATCAGCATCCTGGTTTCCAAGTAAATATTGGATAGGACTATTACTATCCTTCTGCCAATCTGCAGTTGTGGGATCTTGACCAACAGCATAGATTGCCTGTATCGCATATGCTGTTGAATTAGTATCTGAACCCTTTGTTGGATCATACGAAAAACCGCCATCGTCTTGCTGGCAGGCCTTGAGATATTTCAAACCGTCCTGAATTGCTGTAGAGCCAGGGTCTTCACCTGCAGCAATTAATGCCATAATTGCTAATGCGGCGGTATTCGAATCACAAGATGAAAATTCATCATTCCATTTCCAACAGTTGTATATTGTTCCTCCGATTGTCTCGGAAATAGTTTTCTCATTTAATAAGAACAGCACTGCATCATAAGGAATATCCTGATTCATTGCTTTTGTCCCCAACATTCCCCAGATGTGAAAACCCGCTTGAGAGCTGAAATGGCTATTTTCCGGATCGTAATAGTCCATCGGAGATTTTGTTCCAGCGGGTCTGCAGGCACCGGCTGCAGTCATCCCTGTCGCCAGCTTGCCGGCTTGGGCGACACCGTCTAAACTATATGAAACTGCATTGTTTTTCCAGAAGTCAAATAGCGATTTGCCGTCCACTTCTCTGCGCCAGTCTTCTGCCCGAAAATTTGTCGAACCAATTGCCAGGTTTACTTCATTGGAGCTTGACGATGAGCCATAACCTCCAGTTAAAGAGTCCTGTTGTTCAAGCAACCAATCCAGTGCGTGAGCCACCGCGGGAATTGGAGGTACATTTATTGGTTCTAAATATTCAGACCAAATCCAGCCTTCTATCTCGCCTCCATTGAGTGTTGTAGACCCAGAACCAACAGGGTGTTCTATCCAATCAGTCCCATTGAAATAGTAGTAACCCCAAAACTTCGAAGAGCAAAAACAGTCTATAGCAGGACAACCAACACCGTTAATACTACAAACTGCTTCACCAAATCCATAATCAGCAGTAACGATTTCAAGCCCGGTTGATTTAAGCGCTTCAAGACCTGAAATTGGAGGCGTGAATGTGATCTGGATATAATCAAGATTTCCAGGACTGTATTGAATAACAATATCCGTATGAGCGGAGGGGTCAAGAGGAGTTGCAGGTTTGTCAATATCTACGGACTTTGCTGTAACTGATGAATAAAAGAATAAGCAACCAACAAAGAAAATAAATACTACAAGAATCGAGCCGATTATTTTGAGTGTCGATAACTTCTTCATATTACTCCTCCAAATATTTGTTTCTAAATTTCGAAGTAAATGAGGTGGGAATGCAAAAACACAAAACCCGCCCTTTTTGGGGCGGGAGGCTCAAACAAACGATTGGGGGTTGTGGGTTTGGTTTCCACAGGCCCGGCCTCCCTTACCTCGAGAGAGATAACGAGCGAGGCTGGGGTGGGAATTCGGGCTTCACATGAAAAGTGTTACCGCTGCGGGACAGCACCAGACTAACATTGATACCTCAATGCTCACTGGTTTTCCCCATTATGCGCCGCGCGTCCGGGCGACAGGCGCACCTCAACCTGCTTGTGATAATTTTCCCTAATTTATCACCAAGCGAATTTTCTGTCAATATGAATTGGCTTCAGGATAATAAAGTAGAGATTATTCGTGGGGGAGAATCTCGTCTGCGGGAGGCAATTCATATGATTCGAATTCGCCCCAACGCCAGCCTTCAACTGCAGCGCCTTCGATCTGGGTTTCGGTGGCTCCAACCTGGTAGTCCATCCATTCGGTTCCGTCCCAGTAATGGTAGTTCCAGTAGGTATCTTTAGCGCAGAAGCAATCATCCGACGGGCAGCCAATCCCTTCGATTGCGCACACCGCCAGGAAGCCGTCGCCGAAGTCATGGACGCTGATTTCAAGCCCGGTTTTCTCGAGCGCCTCAAAACCGCTTACCGGCGCCTCGATCTGCAATTCTTCAACCCTGAAATCATCAGGGCTGAACCCTACCACTATATAGACAGGTTCTGCCTGGTGATCGTCTACGGCACCCTGACCGCCCGCTTCAGAATCCTGGGCTGTATTAGCAAAGATGATAATTATGATAAGGGCGATATTGATAATGGTGATTAGAGCCGGAATTAACAGATTTCCTTTACGCATAAATTTCTCCATCTCGGTTGAAGCTAAATTAGATGATATCTTTAACTTTAATGCATTAACCGGCGGTTGATTGCCTGTGCAAGTCCCTCTGGATCCTGGGATCCAAGCAGTATTTTATCCCCGTTTTGCAAGAGAATGCCAATAACCCTGCTCCCGCTGATTGTATAAACCGGGGGATTCCCACCTCCAATGTGGATGTCCAGAAAACCACGATTCTCAGGCGGCACCTCTTCTACCAAATTCACCGATTGGATTTCTGTAAACGGGATGGTGGTTTGGCTGGATAATGGCGAAAATTTTATATGAAGGCTTTCCGGATCCAGTTCAGTTACCAGCCTGGTAATGTATAGCAGAATCGGTGCGAGCAATCCAAAAATTATCCAAAGTATAACTGTCATCCAATCCGGGATCGTGTTCGTTGAAAGCGGAGTTTTAAATAGTTTTAAATTCAAAAAGCTGTACCAGGAAAGGCCTGCGGCTGCCATAAGCACGAGCAGTATCCAACGCTGGCGATAATACTGCATCTCCCGGAAATATGTTTTTTCGCCGGGATCAGTATTCATAAATGGAACCGCCGATAAATTCGCGTAAGACCGAATCGGGATGAACGATTGAATCATCCTCCAGCGGGAGGATTTCATCCAGAACCTGGTAGACCCTTTGTGCCCGGGTTAAGGCGTCTGTTCGCAGAGGATCGTTATCGAATTCTTTCGTCCAGATCTTGAAATTATCGAAAAGTTTTGGCTTATAAATCGAGAGTTCGTAAGGCATTCCACTGTTGATAATGTAATTTGCCTGGTTGATATTAGGGATAATATGACGCATTTCGCTGGCACGCACGTAGTGCCAGTGGAGCAGTGTCCTGGTAGGGTCGTAAGCCCGGTATGCCGCATCGCGCAGCATCCGGCGCATTAACCGGATGTCCGTCCAGCGCACATATTCACCCTGGGATGTTTTCATCTGGAGCAGGGGTTCCAGATAAACTTTAAATTTATTTGTTTCCGGAACGCTTCTGGTCATGTCTCCATACAGCCCGTGCAGGCTGTCGATCAGGATGACCTCATCTGGTTTAATTTTTAGAGGCGTCTGTTCGTTATAGCGTTTACCGGTTTTAAAATCGTAAAAGGGTATCTTGACTTCCTGGCCTTCAACCAGCCTTTCCAGATGTTCATTTATCAACGCCATGTCCAGAGCCTGGGGTGTTTCAAAATCATAATCCCCGAATTCGTCTTTTGGATGCATTTCCAGGTCGTAGAAATAATTGTCCACATTTAAGGTGACCAGTTTTATACCAGCATGCTGCAGACGCTGGGATATCTTGATGGTTGTGGTGGTTTTCCCAGATGAGGAGGGACCAGTGATGATTACGATTTTCAGCCTGTCGCAGCACTGGAGCATGGATATCACCGAATTCTCCACATCAATATTGTAAGCTTCTTCAGCTTCAGCCACGATCCGGGAGATCTCGCCGTCCAGAATACGCTGGTTGAAATCCGCAATTGTGTTTACTCCATGTGCGACTGACCAGTCGAGCACCTGCCAGAGTTTCGGCCAGGGGATATTGGGCGAGGGGCTGAGAGCCTGGGCAGCCCTCTCCTGGCGCCGGTTAGCTCTTTCCTCCCGATAAAGGATATATGCTTTGGCAACTTTTGCATGTCCATTCTCGATCAGCACCTTTTCAACAATATCCTGGATCTCCTCCACTGTTGGTATATGGTCTTCGGGATTACTGGATTCCAGAACATCAACCACCTGCTGGCTCAGGTTTTGGGCGGTATTGCGGTCTCGCCCGCCAACAGCCACTGCCGCCCTGTAAATTGCATTAGTGATCCGATCCTGGTTGAAAGGCACCACTGCTCCAGTCCGTTTTTCAACATATAAAATTTTTGACATGATGATTATGCGTTCAGTTCTATGAATATTTCCTGCGTAATTCTCGGGCCAAGGATTACCATATCCTTTCTACCCCTGACCCTTACTGTCAGGTTGTCGTCCAGTTTTGAATAAGCGAGTATGTCGATCCTTGCGCCGGGAATTATACCCAAATCCTGCAGGTATCTGAGCAGTTCCGGGTCTTCGTCTCTAACCTGGGTCACGACGCCTCCTTGGCCGGAACGCAGGTCAGACAGGCAGGTATGCAGCTTAACCGGCATTTCCAGGTCTTTATTGGGGATCGGGTCACCGTGGGGATCATATGATGGATAACCCAGGGCTTCTTCGATACGCTGTTCGAACTCTTCTGATATCACATGCTCCAACTGATCTGCTTCCTCATGGACCTTATCCCAATCGTAACCAAGAACCTGGTGCAGGTACATCTCCAGCAAACGGTGGTTGCGGATGATTTCGAGGGCGATTCGATTGCCTTCCGGCGTAAGCACGACTCCACGGTGTTTCTGGTATTCTATCAGCGGGGGAGTTATATCATCCAGTTTTTTGATCATACCGGAAACAGATGCCGGGGAAACCTCCAGCACCTGGGCGATTTTTTTGGTGCTGGCGCGATCGTATATGGTTGTAATCTGGTAAATTGTCTTCAAGTAATCTTCAATTGTATGAGTTATTCCATGCGCTGCAATTTGCTCATTCATACTGATCTGCCCATTTATTTTCAATAAACAAACCCATTGATTAATTTTCGGAGTTTTAAGAATTATTGAATGATGAATTCAGCAATGCGCCAGATTTGGGCTACGAAAAATGTAACCGCAAATCCCATTGCAACCGGTAGCAGGGCTGCGAGGGTTGTCCATTTCTTGCTGCCAGATTCTTTGTACATTGTGTAGATTGTTGTACTGCAGGGATTGTGGATAAGGCTGAACAGCATCAGGTTGACAGCAGTCAGCAGAGTCCAACCGCCAGCAACCAGGATTGAACGGGTGATATTTTCATCCGCTTCGAACATAACCCCCGATCCAGATCCGACATCCGCGCCAAGAACAAGCACGGTCAGCATCATTACGGTTGGGATCACAATCTCATTCGCTGGTATGGCGATGATGTATGCCAGCAGTATCACGCCATTCAACCCAACCAATATACCCAGCGGATTGAGAAAGTTGATAATATATTCAGCCAGACTGGTACCGTCAATCGTGATGTTAGCAACGAGCCAGATTATTGCGCCGGCTGGGGCGGCAAAGACAACTGCGCGCCAGAGAACATAAAGAGTGCGGTCGATAATTGAAGTGTAGACCGTTCGCAGGATTCTCGGAGGGCGGTAAGGCGGTAGTTCGAGGCTGAAAGTTGAGACTTCGCCTTTCAAAACAGTCCGCGAGAGCACCCAGGAAACGATAAAAGTGAGAATCACCCCAAGTACTGCGATTGCCATCACAGAGGCGGCTGAAATAAGGCCAGCCAGATATGAAGGAACAAGCGCGCCGATAAAAAGGGTTGCGATCAGGATTTGAGTCGGCCAGCGCCCATTGCAAAGGGCAAAATTATTTGTGATCATTGCAATCAACCGCTCACGCGGGCTGTCAATAATGCGGGTTGATATCATCCCGGCAGCATTACATCCAAACCCCATCATCATTGATAGAGATTGTTTTCCGTGCGCGCCGCTCTTTTTAAATACATTATCGAGATTAAATGCAACCCGCGGCAGGTAGCCAAAGTCTTCAAGTAATGTAAACAGTGGAAAAAAAATCGCCATCGGTGGGAGCATCACGCTCACCACCCAGGCTGTTGCCAGATAAACTCCATCGATTAAGAATCCGCTTAACCACCACGGAAGATTAATCGCATCCGCAACCTCATGCAGAATCGGGTAAATCCTGCCTATTAATAATTCGGCGATCAACTGAGAAGGGTAGTTTGCGCCAATAATTGTCAACCAAAAGACCAGCGCAAATAGCAACAGCATCAGGGGGAAACCCCAGATTTTGCTGGTGACAATTTTATCGATTGTCCTGTCAAGATCGAAACGCGGTTTTTCTCCGGATCGGGTAACTGCCCGGTCAGCAATACTTGCTGCTTCGGTAAAGGTAGTTTCCATAATCTTTTCATGGAAATCGCCTCCAACTTTCCAGCGCAGGTTCTGGGCAGTGGATAATATTTCATCAACAGTAATCTGGGCAGGAAGATTCATGATACCGGCTCCAGTCCAATTTCAACAAGCTGGCTTGCGCTGTCGGTTGAATCTCTCTCCAGATTCCCAAGCTCTCCATTATGGAGCGCCGTAATTATCCGTTCATCACCGTCCAGCAGCCGTTGGGCAACCCAACGTGTATTGGGGAGGCCGGGATAAACCTGTTCGATTTTTTCTGCAAGCATATCGATTGCTTTTTTTAATTCGAGCGGTTCGTTCAATACACGGTGCGGTCTGGTAACAAATTCGCCGGATGCGACATCATGGATTGATTTTACAAGCGCATCCAGCCCGTCTTTTTGTCTGGCAGCAGTCGGGACCACAGGCACGCCAAGGTCACGAGAAAGTCGGCGCTGATCGATTTCAATTCCATGGCGTTTTGCTTCATCCATCAAGTTTAAACAGATGACAACCCGGTCGGTAATTTGCATCACCTGCAGGGCGAGGTTAAGATTTCGTTCGAGCTGGGTTGCATCCACGATAACAACCGTCACATCCGGCTGCCCGAAAAGGATAAAATCCCGGGCGATTTCCTCATCAATGCTGGTTGCCAGGAGAGAATAAGTCCCTGGCAGATCGACAAGCTTGAATTTATAACTGCCGTATTCAAATCCACCTTCTGCTCGCGATACAGTTTTTCCAGGCCAGTTCCCGGTGTGCTGGCGCAAACCTGTCAGAGCATTGAATACAGTGCTTTTACCTACGTTGGGATTACCAGCCAGGGCGACAACAAAATCCCAATCCCCCATATCCACCCCCAGCTTTTTCAGGTTTGCTGCATTGTGGACCGGACAGCTTGCACAGTCTGTTGATAACCCTTTCGGTTGAACTTGTATTTCATTGAGTTCTGGTTTTTGAGATGAGGTTTTCACAAAGCCTCCTGAATGTGCTTAATGCGGATTAGATTTGCCTGGTCGTCTCTTAAAGCGATCAGTGCGCCTCTAATGCGGTATGCAGTTGGATCGCCGATGGGGCTGTCCATTTCAGCCTCAATGATAGTACCAGGTAGAATTCCAAGATCGAGCATGCGCCTGCGTTCCGCCCCTCTAATCCGGGGCGAGAGCTCGATAACCTCGCCTTTCTGGCCCGGCTCCAGGACACCGAGCGGCTGGCCGACCTGTTTTTCGGACGGTTTTTCCCTGGGGATTTCCGCCACTGAAATGCTTGCAGCGACAAGTGGCGCCAGCAGATGTTCGTCTCCATTTGCCCAGAACCGGATTCTCTGCGGACTTTTTTCAATAAGGCTGATCTCCATTCCCGGGTGAAGCCCTTCAGCGACAAGCTGAGCGAAAACTACCTCCGGTTCATCTTCCATATGCACTATCCTGAGAGGCGTATCCAGAGACATGCTGGGAAGCGGGGCACCTCCGTGCATAACCATACTGCCATCCGCTGTTGGAATTGGGTCGCCATGAGGGTCGTGAGTAGGATTGCCGAGCTGGGAAGCCAGATTGGATGTTTCTGATGCAGACAGGTCGTGCTCGTAACGGTCAGCCTGATCGTGCCATTCTGATTCGGCATAGCCGGTCTCATCCGAAAGAAAGCGTTCCCAGAGCCGGTGGGCGCGGATGATCTGGAGGGCATAGTCCCTGCCTTCAGGGGTTAGAGCAAAGGTCTGGCCTTGAATTTCGATCAGACCGCCTTCCTGCATGATTTCAACCAGGTTTGCGGCTTTGGAAGTGGAAATGTTTAGCGCGCCTGCCAGGCTTTCCAGTGTTGGCTCTTGATGATAACGTTCTGCTTTGTGGATGTGTTTGAGGGCATCCTCCTGCAGGATCCGGTTTGTCATCCTTCTCGATTTCTGGATGTATCCGATCAAACCGCCGTTCGGCCAGAAAAGGAGTGCGCAAAATCCCAGAATTAAAATTCCTATCAGTAATGCGATTAATGGGTTATACATTCCATACACTCCAGCGTTTCTTATTATTGATAATAATAATGCAAAAAATTAGATATGTCAATCACCTAAAAAAATTATTAGGTAATCCTAAATTATAATATGCAATTAAATTGGAGACTGCCCTAAAAGAAGTGAAACCCGAGTTTATTTTGTATTATTTACCAGCATGGATAAAGCAGTGAGGTTTAGAAGCGCCTTTGGGATAAAAGATGAAATTAAGACATATTCCTGGTCTTTTGAATCATCAGGGCTGCGCTGAGAGCAGTGGGTATTCTCTCCGATTGGGCCTAATCCATCCAGTGTTGGGAAGAAATTCCACAACCAGTTTCCGTCGCTCAAACCTCCACGCATTTCTTCCGTTGTTTCCATCCCCAGGGATTGGGCGGCAGCCTTCCATATGTTGTACAGATCAAGGGTGTTCTGGTTGCGAGGCCAGGGTGCAACCCGGTCGATCATTTCCACAGAAACATTACAGGGATAACCATCCCGGCTTGTTACCTGTGAAGAATCTGCTAGATTCATCATTTTATGCACCCCTTCCTCAAATATTCCCTGATCGAAAGCACGCATTTCAACTTCCGCCTGGGCTTGATGGGGAACCCGGTTCACAACTGTACCACCCCGGACGATCCCCGGATTGAAAGTGATCTCTTTGTCATAATCTGTAAACGAGGCGATGGTCTGGATTGTGCGGGAAATTTGCACAACCGCGTTCGCCCCGCGGTCATGGTTGTTGCCGGCATGGGCTGATCTTCCTTCGACCTTTACCTGAAAAGTCGCCCGGCCTTTCCGCCCCACTACCAGCGGGTATCTGCCGTCGTTTTCCTTTCCACCTTCAAACACCAGGCAGGCTATTGTATTTTCTGGCAGATTGTCTTTACACAATTTCCCAAAATCAGGCGACAAGCTCTCTTCGGCGGCATTAATTAAAATAATCCAATTGATCGATTTAAATAAATGCGGGTGAAATTTCCGCAGCCCTTCCAGCACCATATAGATCATTACGGTACCGCCCTTGATATCAACTGTCCCGGGACCATAGATCCGGTCGCCTTCAACTCTCCAGGCGAAATCATTCAATTGCTCGTCCTCCGGTGAAAAAACCGTATCCAGGTGCGAGATTAAACCGATGGTGGCATACGCCGTATCAGATGGGGCTGATTTTAAGAGCAGATGTTTACCAAACTCCGGATTTTCACACTGGACAAAGTTGGATTCAAAACCCAATTCACCAAAATATTGGCCGGTCAGCCTGCCAAGCCTGTTAACGCCATCGGGATTAGCGCTGAAACTGTTAATCTTAACCATCCCCTGCAGCATTTCTAAATAGTCGTACAACTTGCGCTCAAAAAATGTTGAATAGTATTGTTGGATCTCTGTCATTCTTATTTATTCCAATCTTTTTATGTAAGTTTAGTATATTGAATTTATCTGGCGGAATAAAACGGTATATTATGCGTGTAGTTAATGAAACAGGCTGCCCAAATCTTTGTATGGACAGCCTGGCGTTTTTACCTTTGTTTTATCACCAAAGAATGGATTATTCTTTATCTTTCAATTCTTCCGGCAGTTCAGGTATATTTATTTGCATACCTTTGTGAACCAGATTGGGGTTATCGCCTACAACATCCTTATTTGCTTCGTAGATAACCATCCAGTAAGGTTTGGTGGCATGTCCGTAATATTTTAGCGCAAGGTGGCTGAGAGTTTCTTCAGAGGTTAGCTCATGGGTGGTGATAATCTTCGGCTCGGCTGCCTTTTCTTTTCGTCCATAACGCTGCTCCCAGCGGTCAGCATCCTCAGAAGGCGGTTTCGCCGCTGATGCCTGCAGTTTCTGTTCAAGCAGGACCGCTTTTTCTTCCGCTTCAGCGGCCCGCTTATTGGCTTCATCAAGTTGTTTCTGCAGTTCCGCTTTCTGTTTTTCATCCTGGATGGATGCCTTGGCAGCGGCTTCCTTGGCTGCCATCGCTTTCAACTGGGCTTCCTGTACCTCTTTCTGGAGCTCCTCGACTTCCTGCTTTTCATCGCGGGTGCTGACCATATCGATCATTTGGTCAAAGATGTTCTTTTTTTCGTTGTCTTCGGACATTCGTTTTCTCCTGTATGAAAGAATTGTGATTTCTTAATGTGCATAATTGCATGGTGATTATACCAGTGAAATAATCGCTGGTTTTTTATTAAAAGGCAATCAGGGTGATTTTGTCCCGAGACTCAGTTAACGAATGTTAACTTGACCTATATGGGTGGAATGACTATAGTAATTTTAAAATATATAAAGGGTTTTCAACCGATAAATTATTGGAGCGGAAAGTAAAATGAACAGCCAGAACAAAAAACTGGTCCTTTTCCTGTGTACAGGAAACTCCTGCCGGTCGCAGATGGCAGAAGCGATTGTTAATGATGAAATGGGGGATGAATGGAAGGCATACAGCGCCGGGACAAAACCTGCAGGTTATGTTCATCCGCGGGCATTACAGGCGCTGGCAGAGGCCGGTATCCAGCATAAGGGCTATTCAAAATCTGTGGATGAATTCAGGGAGATGCTGTTTAATCTGGTTGTTACAGTTTGCGACTCGGCCGCGGAGGAGTGCCCGGTCTGGCTCGGGCCAGGTATAAGAGTTCACCAGAGTTACCCGGATCCAGCTGAGGCGACCGGGACTGAGCAGGAAATTATGCAGACATTTCGGAGTGTTAGGGACAGCATTCAGAGAGAGATCCCAGATCTCCTGCGGGAGAGTGTTGTTTAATTGTTGTATGTTTGGAATGGTATAGTGCTTATTTTGTGCTGTTTACCACTACGATACTGCCCACAATCAGAATTGAGCCAAGCGCAAGCTGCAAATCCAGTTTTTCCCCGAGGATCAATACCCCCAGCGCCACGCCAACCAGGGGGAAGATATAGGTTACCAGGGTGGATCTGGTTGGTCCGACAGAATGGATTAGATAATAATACAGCAGGAATGCCAGACCTGAGCCAAGGATGCCAAGCCAGGCGAGAGAAAGCCATGTTATTGGAAGTTCTGGCAGGGACAAAGGCCCTTCTGCAGATGCTGCCAGCAGCCAGAGGATTAATGTCGAACCCAGCAAAGGCACCAGACCCTGTTCTATATAAGAGAGGCCTTTCAGGTTGCGCCGGGCAAACACAGCGCTGCCCGCATAGAGCAGGGACGCAAGCAGCACCGCTCCCTGGCCCAGGATAAGCAGGATTGGATTGCCTTCGAGCATGGTGCTGCGGTTGAGATCCCGGCTGATCAAAATAAGAATCCCCAGAAAACCGGTTATTAATCCAATCAGTTTACGGGCTGTGATGCGGTCATCGGCAAGCGCAAAATGGGCGATCAGCATGGCGAACAGCGGAGTTGTGCTGTTTAACACTGCCGCAATCGCCGAATCGATGTGCTGTTCTCCCCAGGTTATCAGCACATAGGGAATTGCGACGTTCGTAAAGCCGAAAATCGTCAGAATTATCCACATCCTGCCTGATTTTGGCATAGCCTGGCGGGCGATAAGTGCGGCGGCAGTGAGAGTTAAAATTGCAAAGGAAAGCCGAATGGCGACCAACAGGATGGGGTTTGTCTCCTGGACCGCGATCTTTATCCACATAAAAGACGAACCCCATAAAGTTCCCAGTACGATAAAAGCCAGCCAGTCCTTGAGTTTCATAGATAATTGAATCCACGGTTAATGATTGTTGGCGACCAATGGGAGCGAGTTTATCATAAAGGATAATTGTTGTGTTGACGGGATCAGGCTGTTTCCCCCTTATACCTGGATTCGGAATATTCTGACTGCTGAAACGCGCTGATCAGAGTGTTCTAGTAGTTTGTAACCATGTCGATAAAGCCGCGTTCGCGTGCCTGTGTTTCACACCACTTAAAGCTGATTCCAGCGATAACCGCCAGCGCTAATGTCAGGATGATGAGTATCACCAGAAGCTGGTAATCTTCCAGGTTGGAGAATGTCGGGTAAGCCTCCGCAATCAAGCCTACCAGCGATCGCCTGATCAGTTCCAGCCAGTAGGTTACTGGCAGCAAATAACCAATCCAGCGGATAGCTGGCGGCAGGACTTCCAGAGGGAATACCGCCCCGCAGAACAGGAACAGGGAGCCTGCAACAGCTGCACCCAGATCCCACATGTGGTGGACCAGCAGCAGCATTGCGCCAGCGATGATCAATCCCATCAATGCCAGCATATTAACGCCGATAATCACCGTCACAACCAGCAGAATCCAGTTCACCTGGGCCAGCACGATATCTACGTTGAGAAAAACCAGCCCGAACACCAGTGTGATAATCACCGCAATGGACCCGATTATAAAAAAGGCCACACTCCTCCCAAACAGGTAAGTTGGGAAATGGACCGGGGCAGTGTAAATGTATTTTAGAGTCTTGTAGTGCTCCCGGTCGTCCATCACTGCCCATACAATTCCATTCATTATCTGGGTTACATAGATATAAAAAGCATAACCGATATACATATATGTAAAAATCGGATCGTTGAAGTTACCGTCGGTGATCACACCGAACATGATCACCAGTATTGCCGCGCCTGAAAGCGGTTTTACAATTGAATATGTGGCGAAAAGGAATGGATCAGTCCAGTTTGATTCAATCTGCCATCCCAGCCAGGCTGCAATCCGAAAAGAATTCCAGAGGGAGGAGAGACGATTAAGCCAGGGATTAATAAGACCAGGGTGGAATGTTTTGGGGGTTTGATTACTCATTTATCGCCTGCTCTCTGTTAATCTTCCTTCTTTGATTGCTAACTTCTCCATATAAGCTAACAGGTAATAAGCTCCCAGCAAGAAAATAACGCTCAACAGCATCAGGATGTGAATCTCTGTTTGAACAGGGAGAAAGCCGCTTGAAGCCCCTTCCGGGAACACAAGCTGGCGCATAGCATCCAAGCCGAGGGTCAGCGGAATAATTGAGGCGCCTATTGCAACCCAAAAACTCAGGTTCTTTACCGGAAAATAAAATCCCGAAACTAGATATACCGGTTCCTGGGCAAGATTGGCAAGATGCCATGCTTCCCGGCTGAGCAGCAGGAAAAATGAGGAGGTCATCATTCCCATCCCGTAAAGCGCGATCATGGTGAGGATCATGATGATAATCAAGCGGGAAAAATCATTTACAGCATAGGAAACCTGGAATAGAAAGCTGCCCAAAACGATGACCACAAAGGCTCGGATTGTGGTCGCCAGCAGTCCACCTAAAGCCATGCCTAACAGTACAGCTATCATCGAATTTGGTGCCATAATGTAAAGTGCAAGATTGCCCTGTTCTTTTTCCCAGTAAAGCTGGCTGGACATACTCCACAGGATATTCAACCAGAATGCAACCATCGCGCCGCCGATAACGACAAACCCGACGTATTCTTCGGGAGCGCCGATCGCCCGGTAGACAAAAACATATGCCGATACAGCCAGGAAGGGTAGCAGAACTTCAAAGAATAACCATGATTTTTCACGGTGCTGGCCAATCACCCGCGGATATGCCCTGGCAATTATTGTTTGTAGAAACAATTTTGTACCGCTGTTTTTGGGTAGAGCTGGTTGATCCATTTAAACCGTTAATATATTTCTATTCTGCTGATTCATCTGAGTCCTCAACCTCGGACATACTCCTGCCAACCAGATCCACGAATACATCTTCCAGGGTCGGTTCACGTTTCTGCAAGTTCAATATGTGGATATCCTCACCGGTCAGAAGATTCAAAACAGGTCCCAGGGCATCGTCCTCTTCGAGGATCATTTCAAGGATTGTAAAACCATCCTTTGGGATATGGACTACATTTTTGACTCCGGTTATCCTCTCAAAATCCTCAGGGTTGAATCCATTCAGCGGATTTACTTCCATCCTGTAGATAACATCTTTTTGCAGGCGGTGCTTCAGATTCTCAGGGTGATCGCACGCCAGAACCTGGCCTTTATTGATTATCGCAACCCGGTCGCATAATTCATCCGCTTCTACCATATAATGGGTTGTCAGCATTAAAGTCCGGCTGGGATTATCATCCACCCAGTTACGGATGAATTTGCGCACCTCCCTGGATGCGCCCACATCAAGCCCCAGAGTCGGTTCGTCCAGAAACAACACTTCCGGGTCGGTCATAAAACCGCGCACGATGTTCATTTTCTGGCGCAGCCCGGTCGAAAGGTCCGAAGATTTGGTGTTGATCCGGTCCTTCAAACCGACTATATCAAGCAGCTCTTCTATCTTCTGGTTGGCTTGCTTTGAAGGAATGCCATAAAACTGGGAGAACATCCACAGGTTCTCGCGCACGGTCAGCAGACCGTACCCAGATGCCTCCCCTCCAGAGACCATATTTATCCTCTGCCGGACTGCGCCTGGATTTTGAGCCACATCCAGGCCCGAGACATATGCCTTACCGGAGGTAGGCGCAAGCAGGGTGGTCAGAATTTTGATTAATGTGGTTTTCCCGGCCCCATTTGGTCCAAGCAATCCGAACAGCTCACCAGGCTGGACTTCCAGGTTGACATCTTTAAGTGCGGTCAATTCCGTGGGTTCGCTTTTTTTTCCACCCCGGATTTTGTATATCCTGCCCAGATTTTCAGTCTGAATTGCATATTTCTTCATAATTTCCTGGATATTAAGTCCTTATTGGTTTAAATCGTAGGGAATTCGTAGGGTAATCGTAGGTTTAACGTCAAGCAAAATTAAACCCCCTTTGGTATAGTTATGTTCGAAGGGCGATTTCTCTTCTTCTCCTCCTTAGAGAGAGCCGGGCGTGGCGTACCCGGCTCTCGGTAATTTAAAAATAATACCGCATCAAGGGGCGGGTCTCTGAGCGGCGCGCAACCTCTAAAAAACCGGCCTTTATGAAGCTCGAATATAAACCGTGGTAGAGAAAAACATCCGGCGATTTACTTTTCTTCGGTTCAACCGGGTATGCTTCGACGATATCAGCTCCCTTCTCCCTTGCATAAACCAGTCCATTTTCAAGCAGGACGCTGGTCACACCCCTGTTCCTGTATTCCCTGTGGACGAAAAAACAGACGATTGACCAGACCGGCTGTTGGTCGACTCTTTTGAGTATCCTAGACCGGTCGAGAAGGGGGAAATTCTCGCGAGGTGAAATGGATATCCACCCAACCGGTTCATTTCTATTCATATTAGATTCGTTGTCTAGATATGCGATCAGGCCTGGAATTTCTCCTGAATCGACAATCGCTTTCATTGCCTGCCGGTTACCTTCCCCTTTCTGGGCTTCGAACTCGGCGCGTTTCAGCCGGAACCACATGCACCAGCATCCGCCCATTGCCCCACGAGGGCCAAATAATTTTTCCAGGTCAGTCCAGCGGTCCGAGGTGAGTGGAAAAACACTGATATTTTGCTTCAATGAAAACCCTTTTCTAACTGCGTTCCACCAATTCGACCAACCAGTAATAGACAGGAGTCAGATCCCGGTAAATATTCAGGCAGTAATCGATGATTGAGTCTGAATATATTTCACCTGGAATCTCACTCTCAAAACCGGTGTACAGTCCATTGTGAAGCAGTAACTCTGCCTCTTCAGCTTCAGGATTATATCCGGTCGGTATCCTTTTATAGTGCTGTCCGCCAATTGAGTATGGTCCGTTTTCCTGGACCTTCTGGATTGCCAGGCGTAGTTCCTGCCCGGTTTTTGGATCAACTACCGAATCGCGGTAAACCTTCAGAGCGTCTTTGGCAAACTCATACACACCATTTCCAAGCATCAGGTTTGGCGGTTCGAGATGAAAATAAAAGCCAGGGTTTTCCATTTTCGGCTTGTCACCCTGCCAGAACAGTGCGCCGATATTGGTCTTGTAAGGCGATTTATCCCTGGAAAAGCGGACGTCCCGGTATATCCTGAATATGGAGTACTCGAAAGGAGCGGGTTTTCCAGGGTGCCGGGACAGTTCAGAGAGGGCTTCTGCCATAGCAACCGCAAACTGCTTTGAAGGATTTTTTACAAAATCTTCGTAGCGGCTTTTATTGGCTGTGAACCAGTCCCGGTTATTATTCATCCTCAGTTCGATTAAGAATTTTATTGTTTCTTCTGAAAATCCATTAAATGATGTCATCTGGGCTATCCTCTCTTGGGACTTTGCCTGTCTATGCCGTCCCATTGATACTGTTTCAGGCTGATCCGGTTGTGCTGGTCAAAAATTATCCCTTCTGATTCCAGCAATTGGCGCTGGATGTCAGCGCCAGAATCACTGCGCAGGCTGATTTTCCCCTGGGCGTTTATCACTCTGTGCCAGGGCACATCATCTGGAGAGGCAGCCATGGCTGACCCGACCCAGCGCGCTCCAAATGCTTTGTATGTTTGTTCATTTACTCTATCCGGCGGTTGAACAAGGCCAGCAATCTGACCGTACGTGGCGACCTGCCCGGTCGGTATCCTGCGGACAGTGTCCCACACAAGATTGTTAAATAACAATTTATCCGGCTGTGTGATAAATTTTGATGGCATGGCAGCGTGAAGTACTATACCCGAATGTTTTATCTGGTGTCAAGAAAATTCACCTCGGATATAATCATAAATTGTGAGTTTCGAAAACGCAACTTCCGCCAACAAGCAGATCGCCAGAGCTGCTGGGACTGTTATGCTTGCGCTGGTCATGAGCAGCCTTACAGGCCTGCTGCGCCAGATACTGGTTGCGAATACTTTTGGCACCCAGGCTGATATTGACGCTTTCAATGCTGCCAACCGGGTTTCGGAGACTCTTTTTACTTTGATCGCCGGGGGCGCGCTGGCTTCAGCTTTTATACCGGTGTTCACTGACCTGATCACTCATGAGAGAAGGCAGTATGCCTGGAAGTTAGCATCTTCGATCGCTAATATCATTCTGGTTGTGCTTATTTTCGCCAGCGTGGTGGCTTTTATTTTTGCCCCATGGATTGTGCGTAATCTGCTGGCGCCCGGTTTTTCCGATAACCCTGCCCAGGAAGAATTGACCGTATCCCTGCTGCGGCTGATGCTGCCTGCCGCAATTTTATTCGGGTTGAGCGGTTTGTTGATGGGGATCTTAAATTCCCACCAGATATTTTTTATTCCCGCTCTGGCGCCATCGATGTACCAGCTTGGAATGATTATTGGCATACTCGCCCTGGCGCCTTTTGCAGGAATATACGGACTGGCATGGGGGGTAGTGCTGGGCGCAGGTCTGCACCTGGGACTGCAAATTCCTTACCTTTTTCGATTAAATGCTAAATATTACCCCACCTTTGGACTGGATAATGTAGATGTACAAGAAGTAATCCGCCTGATAATCCCGCGATTATTCGGAGTGGCGGTTGTCCAGCTGAATTTCTGGGTGAACACATTTATCGCCTCCCGGCTGGTAGAAGGCAGTCTTACCGGGATTGTGTTTGCATTTGCGCTGATGCTGATGCCCCAGGCGGCTATCGCGCAGTCAATAGCGATCGCGGCAATGCCGACCTTTTCGGCTCAGGTCGCGCTGGGCAAATTGGGCGAAATGCGTTCATCATTAGCTTCAAGCCTGAGAGGGGTTTTATTTTTATCCATTCCGGCAGCTCTGGGTTTGATTCTGCTGAGAGAGCCTCTGGTCACTACCCTGTACCAGCGCGGGGCTTTTGACGAACGCTCGACAGAACTGGTAGCCTGGGCTTTGCTTTGGTTCGGTTTGGGATTGGTTAGCCATTCTGTGGTGGAGATTCTGGCGCGGGCATTTTATGCCCTGCACGACACCAGAACGCCGGTGCTCGTTGGTGTGGCAGCGATGAGTTTGAATATGATCCTGAGCTTCAGCCTGGTGGGGATGTTTGCCCGGGCAGGATGGATGCCGCACGGCGGCCTGGCTCTGGCGAATACGATTGCAACCTCTCTGGAGATGGTCGGTTTGTTTATTCTGATGCGACGGCGTCTGGGCGGGCTTGAAGGGTTAACGATTCTGAAGGGATTTTCCAGCGCCCTTTTTGGCGGTATCGTGATGGCAGTAATTTTATTTGGATGGATAACGATAACCGGTTCGCAACCGGACTGGCTGGTAGTACTGGGAGGGGTAGTTTTCGGGGCTTTGGTCTACGGGATATTGCTGCTGGTCATGGGTGTAAGCGAGGCGCGCACCCTCATCCAGGCGATCTCAGCCCGTCTTGGAGTTAGTTGAAATATTCCAACTCACCGAAAATCCAATTTCGATTAGTAATAAACTAAAAAGTTACTGTATTTCGATCCCCAGGGGAAGGGTATCCTCTTTAAACTGAAGCCGGTAAAGCCGGGCATACAGCCCATCATTCTGCATGAGCTCCCGGTGGGGTCCAATTTCAACAATATACCCATTGTCCAGAACTGCAATCCGGTTCGCTTTCTGTACGGTAGAAAGTCGGTGGGCGATGATTACGGTTGTCCTGCCTTTCATAAGGCTTTCAAGCGCCTCCTGAACCAGCCCTTCCGATTCAGAATCCAGGCTGGAGGTGGCTTCATCCAGCAGAAGAATGCGGGGATCTCTCAGGATAGCCCGGGCAATTGCGATGCGCTGTCGCTGACCTGCTGACAATTTTACACCCCGCTCACCGACCATGGTTTCAAATTTATCCGGCTGCCGTTCGATAAATTCATCCGCATTCGCTGCAGCGGCGGCGGATTTTATCTCCCCAAAGGTTGCGCTCAGTTTTCCATACTGCAGGTTTTCAAGAATTGTCCCGGAAAATAGGACCGTCTCCTGAGGGACTATCCCGATTTTTGAGCGCAGCGCAGTTTTGTTTATGTTGCGAATGTCGATGTCATCCAGGAAAACGCGGCCCTCGCTCGGATCATAAAAACGCGGGATCAAATTGAAAAGGGTTGATTTCCCCGCCCCAGAAGGCCCAACCAGAGCCAGGATTTCCCCGGGTTCAATTTCCAGATTTATATTATGAAGCACATGACCCGCACCGGGGTATGCGAACGAGACCTGCTTGAAAGAAATTGACCCTAATGGGGCAAATATTTCGATCCCATCCGGGGGGTCTGTAACTTCAGACCGCTCGTCAAGCAGTTCAAAAACACGGTGTGCTGCGCCTGCAGCCTCTTGAAGCTGGGTATACAGGTTTGAAAAGGCGCCAACTGAAGCGGTGATATTTATCCCATAGACCAGGAATGCAATCAACTCGCCGCCAGTGAGCCGGCCGGCAATCACCTCCCGGCCGCCAAACCACAGGATTAAAGCCAGGCTTGAAAATGCCAGGAAGGTGATAAATGGTCCGAACGCTGACCTGAAAACTGCCATCTTCATAGAAACATTGAATGTTTGTTCGACCTGGTCTGTATAGCGATTGACTTCGAACTCCTCCCGGGTAAATGCTTTTACAACCCGGATTCCGCTGAGGGCTTCCTCTGCGGCAGCGTTGCTGTCTGCCAGGTTATCCTGGACTTTCACTGACAGTCTTCGCATTCTGCGGCCAAAAAAAACCGCGCTGCCAGCTACGAATGGCGCCAGCACCAGGACAAAGAGTGTCAATCTCCAGTTGATCACCAGCATGAGAACCAGAGAGCCGGCGAAAGTGACCGATTGGCTGAGAACAAGTGCTACATTATTGGTAAGGGCAGTTCTTACAAGGGTTACATCAGAGGACAGGCGAGAAATCAGTTCTCCTATTCTGCGGTCACTGAAAAACCTGATGCTCAATAACTGAAGGTGGGCAAACACTTCAATCCGCAAATCTGTCACAATCCGTTCTCCGACATAATTAAGGAGGTATCCCTGGATGTAATGGAATATGGAACGCAGCAGAAAGACCAGGATTAAAAACATGGTAATCCGCGTCAGCTGGGTAAAATCACCGTTGGATATTACCGTGTCGACGATTATCTGCAGAGCCCAGGGAAATACCAGCGCCAGGCTGGAACCCACCAGAGTGGCCGCGATTGCGACGGCCATACGCGCTTTATAGGGTCGCAGGTATCCTAAAAGGCGGGATACTTCACCTTTTGACGGCCTGTAACCCGCATTTTTTTCGTCGGGGGCGGTTGTCAGAATATCTCTGGGTCTATTGAACATATTTATTAATCCGGAGAATCAAAATCAACCACTTTTTCCCCGGATATCTGTTGTATTCTCAACTCTGTTTTGTCGAGAATACCGGTGCAGTGCTGGGCAAGAACCTGGCCGCGTTCAAAAAGCGAGATTGTACTCTCCAGCGTAAGGTCTTCTGATTCCAGCTGGGTTACGATTTGATTCAGCTCTTCATATGCCTCTTCGTAAGAAAGCTCCTCAACAGGCTTGTATGCCTTTTCTAATCCTTGCGTTTCCCTGACCATATTCTTTCCTTTCGGATGGATGATTTTATATTCTACTTCTTTTGTTTTTCTGCTTGAACTTTCAAGAATTGTATAGTTAATGAGTCCGGCGGTAATATGCCTTCGGCAACCTCGCAAAATTCGGCTTCGGAAATATTAATCCGGGTTATTTCTTCTTCTATCCGGGGATTAATTTCTTCAAAATAGGTCCGTTTGATTGCCCTTTTTTTTGCAATATATGCAGCCAGGTTTGCAAGCGCGACCAGCGAGATCACAATCATTACCGCGCTCACGATGGTTACAACCCAGCTCCCTTCAGAGAATAAAAAGATGATCCCTGTTAGAACAGCCGCCGGTACCAGCCCGAGCCAGCAGCCCAGATTGAATGCCCGGTTGGCTGACAGCCTGCCAGATTCTTCCAATTGTTCTTCAACCTCAAGCAGAAAATGGTCCAGTTCCTGGTTTTGTGTATTTTCCATACTTGTATGTAATTAAACAATCAACTTGGATCTGGTTCAATCTGGTCGCTTACTATCGCACCGAATTTCCCGTCATGCAGGCGAACATTTAACTCCTCCCCTGCGCTCAACTGCCGGACTGTCCGGACGATAGTATTATCCTGGGTGGAAAGCACTGCATACCCGCGCTTTAAAATTTCAATTGGGCTGAGAGCGATCAAATGCTGTCTCAGACTGTCTAAATTCACCCGGGTTATTCTAAAATGCTGGATAAGTGCCCGGGTGAGGCGCCGGGAGAACTCGTCAACACTCTGTCGTCCCGATCGCAGCCTGTACAGCGGGGACCTCAGCGTGAGCTGGTTTTTCGAAGCCGCCAGCGCCAGATTAAAGTCATTTATTCTTGCCAGCGCAGATTGAACCAGGCTGTTTTCAAGTTCTGAAATTGTTCCAAGCAGTTCATCCCGGTTTGGAGCGGCCAGTTCAGCAGCCGCAGTTGGTGTTGGAGCTCTTAAGTCAGCCACAAAATCGGCAATCGTAAAATCGGTCTCATGACCAACCCCGCAGATTACAGGTGCCTCTGATCTGGCGATCGCCCGGGCGACGCCTTCATCATTAAACGCCCACAGATCTTCAATTAAGCCGCCTCCCCGGGCCAGAATGATGACATCCGGCCTGACAATCCGGTTCAATAATCCCAGCGCAGCAATGATGCCCTGGGGTGCTTCAATTCCCTGAACCCGGGTAGGCGAAATGACCAGCCGTACCGAAGGGAAGCGCCTCTGGAGTGTGTTGATAATATCCTGGATCGCAGCCCCGGTTGGGGAGGTCACAACGCCTATACACTCAGGAAAATCCGGGATCGAGCGCTTTCTTTCTGCGTCAAACAGACCTTCCGCTTCCAATTTGGACTTCAACTCCAGGAATTCCCGGTACAGCGTGCCCTCACCAACCGGACGGATACTGTTAGCATACAGCTGGTACTGGCCCTGGGTTTCGTAAATGTTTATACTGCCGTGAACTTCTATTTCATCCCCATCGCGGGGCGTAATGGATATTTTTTGAACATCATTTTTCCATATCACACAGCGCAGAGAACTGTGGGGATCCTTTAAGGTGAAATAAAGGTGTCCTGATCCCGGGCGGGACAGGTTCGAAATCTCCCCTTTAACCCAGATATCCTGCAGCTCGGGGTCGCTTTCAATTAAGCCGCGAAGAATCCGGGTTACTTCAGTAACTGAGCGGGAAGCCGGTTCAAAAAGCGGTAACTGGTTCATTTGTGAAGAAGAAAAAACTGAAATGAGATTAAACGCTCACACAGGGTTTATGGAATATACTCCGCTTAGGTAGTGCTGTCAACTATTCCCTCCACAGGCAATATTTGCTACAATAGCAATTCGAGTAACCGCGCTTATGCATGATTTACATGTGTGTGGTATTAATTATTTTTACGAATAGAAGAAAAATTAAAAATAAAAAATCAGGACAAATAATTATTGAAACACATCTGGTCTCCCTGGCGCATGGAATATATTCAGAGCTTTAAAAAGGAAGAAGGATGCATTTTCTGCAAGGAAATCTCCCTGCCTGATGGACCTGGAAATTTAATTGTCCACCGGGGTCAATTCAACTGCGTAATCCTGAACCGGTTTCCCTACACAAGTGGGCATATTATGGTGGTGCCTTACCAACACTGTTCACTTCTGGAAGAGCTTGATCCTGAATCCCGCTCCGAAATGATGGAGCTTGCAAGCCAGGCGGTATGTTTGTTGCAGGTGGATTATAAATCTGAGGGGTTTAATATAGGTATTAATATCGGCGAAGCATCCGGCGCGGGAATCGCTGAGCATCTGCATTTACATATAGTCCCCCGTTGGCAGGGCGATACCAACTTTATGTCTACTCTGGGTGAAACGCGGGTGCTGCCAGAGATGCTAGAAGAAAGTTACACTCGAATATCAGAAGCCTGGAAAGGGGTAAAATCGGCGAAGGATACCCCGGAAACAATCTTTGACGATTCCGAAAAAAATAAATAAACAACACGATTTTGTGGAGGCATTGAATGAACTTCGGAGCAAACAGGTCTGAAGCTGTTATTTTGAGCGCCGCTCGCACACCGAGCGGAGGGTTTTTAGGAAGTCTGAGCGCAATTCCAGCGCCGAAATTAGGCGCAATTGTTGTAAAGGCGGTTGTCGAGAGAGCAGTTATCAACGATCCAGCCCAGATTAACGAGGTTCTTATGGGAAATGTTGTCAGCGCTGGCCTTGGGCAGGCGCCTGCCAGGCAGTCTGCGATCCTTGCGGGTCTGCCAGAGACAGTTGGAGCCACGACAGTAAATAAAGTTTGTGGTTCGGGCTTAAAAACGGTGATGTTAGCTGCCCAGAGCATCCGGGCGGGAGACGGGGACCTTTTTGTCACCGGCGGGATGGAGAGTATGAGCCGGGCACCCTTCCTGGTGGACGGGAGAGGCGGCTCCCTTCGGTTTGGCAACGCCCAGCTTACTGATGCGCTGCTGTTTGACGGTCTGTGGGATCCGTTTGAGAACTGGGCGATGGGCGATTCGGCTGAATTTATCGCTGAAAAATACGGCATAACCAGGCAGGAAATGGACGAATACGCCTATGAAAGCCACCGGAAAGCGGTCGCTGCAATTGACGCCGGGAGATTTAAGAAAGAGATTGTACCTGTGGAGATCCAAGATCGCAAAAAGGGCAGAATCCAATTTGATACAGATGAAACCCCACGCAGGGATACTTCGTTAGAGTCACTTACAAAATTACGACCAGCTTTTCAAAAAGATGGCAAAGTGACTGCCGGCAACGCTCCCGGATTAAATGACGGCGCTGCGGCTCTTGTGGTCGCAAGCCGGTCGAAAGCGGATGAAATGGGGACAACTCCCATGGCAAGAATAGAAGGTTATACACAGGTGGCCGTCGCCCCAAAATTGTTGTTCGATGCCCCTGCAAGCGCGATCCCGGACCTGCTGGCAAAAACCGGCTGGAAATTAGAGGATGTGGATCTGATTGAACTGAACGAGGCCTTCGCCGCCCAGGTGCTTGCCAATGGGAAAGCGCTGCGGGATTATGGCTGGGATTGGGGAAAAGTTAATGTGAATGGAGGCGGCATCGCCCTGGGTCACCCGATCGGCGCTAGCGGCGCCAGAACACTGACAACTCTAATCTATGCCCTGAAGGATAGAAGCCTTAAGCGCGGCATTGTAGCGCTTTGTCTTGGCGGGGCTGAAGCGGTTGCAATGGCAGTCACAGTTGAGCCCTGAAAGGAAACCAGCAGGGCTGAGGAGTGTATATGGAAATTAAGAAGATTTTTATCCTGGGCGCGGGAACCATGGGAGCTGGAATAGCCCAGGTCGCAGCCTCATCCGGTTTTGGAGTTACCCTAATGGATATAGATCCAGGGCAGCTGGAGAAAGCCAGGAAATCCATAGCCCGTTCGGTTGAAAAGTTGTTCGAGAAAGAGCTCATCACAAGCGACCAGAAAGAGGCTGCGCTGAAGATCGAAACCACAAATTCTCTTCCGCTCGCAGCGGAGTCGGATTTTATAATTGAAGCCGCTACAGAAGATTTTGATATTAAGGCTGCTCTGTTTCTTGAATTGAGGCGGATAGTTCCGCCGGGCGTGATTCTGGCGACAAATACTTCCTCCATCAGCATCACCAAAATTGCTGCGGTGACAGACCGGCCCGAATCGGTGATCGGGATGCATTTTATGAATCCGGTCCCTTTGATGAAACTGGTTGAGATAATCCGGGGGTATGACACAAGCGACGACACTGTCCGAACTACGCTGGACGTTTGTCGCAGGATGGGGAAAGAGCCGCTGGAAGCTGCCGATTCTCCGGGCTTTATCTCCAACCGGATTCTGTGCCCGATGATCAATGAAGCTGTTTTTGCCCTCCAGGAAGGCGTTGGGACCGCCCAGGCGATTGACGAAGTAATGAAATTGGGGATGAATCACCCGATGGGACCGCTGGCTCTTTGCGACCTGATCGGGCTTGATGTTGTGCTGTCGGTAATGGAAGTGCTCCAGAAGGACCTGGGGGATGATAAATACCGCCCGGCATACTTATTAAGACAAATGGTGCAGGCCGGGCACCTGGGAAGAAAAACTGGCCGCGGATTCTATAAGTATTGAAAAAGGATAATTGATATTTTTGGCGGTGATATATGAAAGGAGCAGTTAATGGGTTCGAATGAGTTATTTCCCCTCTCTGATGAGCACCTGATGATCCAGGAAGCGGCGCGCCATTTTGCCCGGAAGGAAATCGCCCCAATCGCAGCTGAATTTGATGAATCAGGTTCTTTTCCCCGGGCGACTATCCAAAAAATGGGAGAAATGGGTTTCATGGGTGTGGAAGTTCCGGTTGAATACGGCGGGGCTGGTCTGGATACGCTCTCCTATGTGCTTGCTCTGACAGAAATTTCCAGGGCTGATGCAGCCCATGGGACGATAATGTCGGTTAATAACTCATTATTTTGTTACGGGCTGCTGCTTTTTGGAACTGAGAGGCAAAAAGAGCGCTTTGTAACCCCGGTCGCCTCGGGTACTGCGGTTGGAGCATATTCATTGACAGAACCGATGTCCGGTTCGGACGCCAGTACGATGAGAACCAGGGCTGTCCGGGACGGGGATTATTATGTGTTAAACGGCCGGAAATCCTGGGTTTCCAGTGCACCGGTGGCTGATTTTATTCTGGTATTTGCATTATCTGACCCGGATAAAAAACATAAAGGCATTACAGCTTTTATCGCGGAGAAAGACGTTCCCGGTTTCTCCCGGGGGAAATCAGAACCAAAACTGGGAATCAGGGCATCCGCGACTAGTGAAATTAATTTTGAAGACTGCCGGATTCCGGTTGAGAATAGGATCGGAGAGGAAGGCAGCGGTTTCAAGATCGCCATGACGGTCCTGGATGCTGGAAGGATTGGGATTGCTGCCCAGGCGCTGGGAATCGCCGAAGCAGCCTATCAGGCCAGCCTTGAATACGCCCGTGACCGGGAGGCTTTTGGCAAAAAGATCGGCGAATTTCAGGGGATTGGATTCAAGCTGGCGGATATGAAGACCCGGATTGAAGCCAGCCGGCTGCTGATTTACAACGCAGCTCTTAAAAAAGAGCGTTCGAAAACGGATAAAAGCAGGTTTACGCTCGAAGCATCCATGGCGAAATTGTTCGCCTCCGAAACAGCCATGTTTGCCGCCAATCAGGCTGTCCAGATCCATGGCGGGATGGGTTACAGTAAAGAGCTGCCGATCGAACGCTATTTCCGGGACGCGAAAATCACCGAGATTTATGAAGGTACCAGTGAAATCCAGCGGCTGGTGATCGCCCGTCTGGAAACCGGGTTGAGGTGAAAGGGTGGGAAGGAGGCTACACCATTAACGGGGGAATGAATAACCAGCCGGAAATCGGTAATAACCGCATTAGATTGTTCGAAATCCTATCGCTGCTGCTTGGCGTATTTTTAGTCGCTCTCAGCCTTTTTATATTCCAGGCGAATTGGTCCACAGCTGAAAATCCCCTGGCATGGATTTACCTGGCGGCTGGAATTTCTCTGGTGATTATTACTGTACATGCAGTTGACAGGGGAAGGGAATCGATTTTCCAGTTATTTTGCTCGATTGCGGCTGAATATTTAAGTGTGCGTGACTGGCAGTGTATCATTCTGCTGGCAGGAATTTTTTTTGCGTCCCTGGCGGTTCTGGCTTCGGGAACAGAACCGCTGATGAAAAATGCCCCGCTTGCGGTGATTTCATGGGGCTTGGCGATCGGGTTTTCTTTTTCTGGGGGATGGGCTTTAAACCAGACTGGATTAAAAATCTCCCGGAAAACCGCCGGATTATTGCTGGGACTGGCGGCTGCGGCGTTTCTCATCCGGGCAATTGACACCACTCACATCCCGCCGGTCCTGTCCGGGGATGAAGCCTCTTCCGGGCTGAGCGCGGTGCTTTTCCGGGATGGAAAAGTGGATAACATCTTCACAACCGGCTGGTTTTCTTTCCCTTCGCTATTCTTTTACCTGCAGTCGCTGCCAATTTCAGTTTTGGGAAACACAATTCCAGCCCTGCGGCTGCCTTCAGCCTTTATTGGTGGGTTAACTGTAGGTGCAGCATTTCTGCTTGGACGGGGGATGTTTGGTACCTGGACCGGGATATTTGCAGGGGTGTTTTTAATTGGATTTCATTATCACAACCATTTCAGCCGGATAGGGTTAAACAATATCTGGGATGGTTTCTGGTATACGGTTGTTCTGGGTACTTTCTGGTGGGGATGGAATAAAAACAAACGTGCTTATTTCCTTCTGTCAGGTCTGTCTCTGGGGATATCTTTGTATTTTTATGTATCTGCTCGGTTGCTGGTCCTGCTGCTGCTGGCCTGGATAGGGATCCACATTCTTATTGATTTTAGGGAGTTTAAGACCCGGATTCCGGGTATCCTGCTGCTTGTGCTGCTGGCTCTGGTAACGTTTCTGCCTCTTGGTATTTTTTACCTGCGCTATCCGCAGGAATTCAGTGCCCCATTAAGGAGGGTGTCAATTTTCGGCTCCTGGCTGGTAAATGAGACCAACAGATCCGGGTTACCGGTCTGGCGGATTCTTCTTCGGCAGATCTCTGCCGGTTACCAGGGATACATGTTTATCCCAATTAAGATGTGGTATAACCCCGAAACGCCGTTGCTGCGCCCTGCCAGCGCTGCCATGTTTATCTTTGGTATTCTGATGTTAATACTGAGGGCGCGTGACCAGCGGTTTCTTCTGCTTTTATTATGGATAGTGCCTTTCGGGGTAGTCGCTGGTTTCAGTGAAAGCACACCCGCCGCCCAGAGATACACGGCTGTTGCTCCAGCCCTGGCGGTGGTCATCGGATACGGCCTTTTTCAGGGCGCTGAGATCATCCGGAACTTTTTGCCCCAGGCAGGGGTGTATGCAAATATTGGGCTGTTGGTACTGCTGCTGGTTACCTCAGTGGATGAATTAAATTTCTACTACAGACAGCACACCCGCAGTGGAGAATTCGGCGGTGAGAACAACCTGGTTGCCCAGCGGTTAGCGGATTTTCTGAAAGAAAAAGACAGCGGTTGGAATGTATACTTCTTTGGCATGCCCAGGATGGGGTATTATTCCTATTCAACGATTCCGTATCTCGCCCCGCAGGTGACCGGATATGATATGAATTATCCCTGGGATTCAGACCAGAATCCGGCGGTGGTTGGTGAAAAAATCGCTTTTGTGTTTCTGCCCAACCACCACGCCGACCTGGACGAAGTCCAGCGGGTTTTCTCAGGAGGCGCATTATTCGAGCAGAGAAATGAGGATGGTGAGATCCTGTACTGGTTGTATGAAATAACAGATGGATAAAAAAGTTGAAAGGCCTTTAAGCGTAACGATTTTAGCCCTGATAGTGTTAATTATTTCAGTAAGCAACCTCATCCGCCTCATCCAAACCACCAGGCTGTGGGATTTTGTAAGTGAAGTGGTTTATATACACCCGCTGTACCTGGTCATCAGTGGTTTGGTTTGGGGATTCTTGGGGGTTACCCTGGTTTGGGGTTTGTGGAAAGCGGAAAGATGGTCGGTATTACTTGCCAAAATCGGGGCTATTGCTTATTTAATCTATTTGTGGATCGACCGTCTGCTTATCCGAACCTATCAGGCGGGTAAAGGAAACCACGTGTACGCGTTAATTATTTCTGTTATCGTACTGGTCTGGATTTTCTGGATGTTTTCGAGACCGAGTGTAAAGGATTACTTTGGAGTAACCAATGAGTGAAGATCCCCGATTAGAGAGGTTGCGGAAGTTAAAAGCTCAAAGCCGGATGGGAGGCGGGCAGGAACGGATCGACGTCCAGCATAAACGCGGCCGCCTCACCGCCAGGGAAAGGATCGACCTGCTGGTTGACAGGGGATCTTTTAGAGAAATGGATGCTTTTGCAGTTCACCGGACGAACGACTTCGGTCTTGAAACACAGAAATTTATTGGAGACAGCGTGATCACAGGCTGGGGGACGATCGACGGCCGCCTGGTTTACGTCTTTTCGCAGGATTTTACAGTTTTTGGCGGCAGCCTGGGCGAGGTCCATGCAGAAAAGATCTGTAAAATTCTGGATATGGCGTTGAAAAATGGCGCGCCTGTTATCGGATTGAACGATTCGGGAGGTGCCCGCATCCAGGAGGGAGTGGTTTCACTGGGAGGTTACGCAGATATTTTCCTGCGCAATACGCTCGCTTCCGGGGTGATCCCTCAGATCAGCGCGATTATGGGTCCCTGTGCAGGGGGTGCGGTATATTCTCCTGCCCTGACCGATTTTATTTTTATGGTCCGGAATTCATCCTACATGTTTGTTACCGGACCTGATGTGGTCAAAGCGGTAACCCATGAGGAAGTGAATTTTGAAGAGCTGGGCGGGGCTGATGTGCACTCCGAAGTTTCCGGGGTTTGCCATGTCGCTTCTGACAGCGAAGAGGACACCTTCTTTAAAATCCGCAAGCTGCTCTCCTATTTACCGCAAAACAATCTTGAAGACCCTCCGTTTCTTCAGGCGAATGATGATCCACTGCGGATGGCTCCCGAATTGGATTCGATTATCCCCCTGGATCCCAGCAAGCCGTATGACATGAAAAACATCATCCGTCTGGTCCTGGATGACGGTCAATTCTTTGAAATCCACGAAAATTACGCCATGAATATAGTGGTTGGTTTCGGCCGCCTGGGAGGCCATTCGGTTGGGATAATCGCCAACCAGCCTGCGGTTCTGGCTGGGGTGCTGGATATTAATTCTTCCGAAAAAGCGGCCCGCTTTATCCGCTTTTGTGATGCCTTTAACATCCCGCTGGTGACTTTTGAAGATGTGCCCGGTTTTCTTCCGGGCACAGTCCAGGAACACGGCGGGATCATACGATCGGGCGCAAAACTGCTTTACGCTTATTGTGAAGCCACCGTTCCAAAACTGACCGTCATAACTCGCAAAGCATACGGAGGGGCATACGATGTTATGAGCAGCAAACATATCCGGGGTGACCTGAATATCGCCTGGCCAACAGCCGAAATCGCGGTTATGGGACCGGATGGTGCTGTAAATATTATCTTCCGCAAGGAACTGGCGGATTCGAAAGACCCTGAAAAGAAGCGGGCGGAATTGGTAGCTGAATACCGGGAAAAATTCGCCAATCCTTATGTTGCAGCCTCGCGTGGTTACATTGATGATGTGGTGGAACCGCGTGAAACAAGACCCAGGTTGATCAATGCCCTGGAAGTGCTGTTAAATAAAAGGGATGCCAACCCCCCAAAGAAACACGGCTGTATTCCGCTCTAAAAATTTTTGATTAAAAGGGATAAACTTTGTTTGATAAAGTACTGATAGCCAACCGGGGTGAAATTGCAGTCCGAATCATCCGGGCATGCCGGGAATTAGGGATAAAGACAGTCGCAGTTTACTCAGAAGCGGACCGCCAGGCGCTGCATGTGCGCTACGCGGATGAAGCCTACCTTCTGGGACCTGCGCCGGCCAGGGATTCCTACCTGCGGATCGATAAGATCATCGATATCGCTAAAATGACAGAATCTGGCGCGGTTCATCCCGGGTACGGATTCCTGGCTGAAAGGGCCCAATTTGCGGAAGCCTGTTTACAGGAAGGCCTGGCGTTCATCGGGCCGAAACCATCTTCAATCGCCGCAATGGGGGATAAAACCGAAGCCAGGAGTACGATATCCACGGCTGGAATCCCGGTTGTACCCGGAACCGAAGGACAAGGCGCGTTGGAAGATAACGAGCTGCTGGCTGTAGCTCCCGGGATAGGTTTTCCGCTCCTGATAAAGGCTTCTGCCGGCGGAGGCGGGAAAGGCATGCGGATTGTGGAGAACCTGGAACAGATGCCCGGGCTGCTGCATGCTGCCCGGCGCGAAGCAGAAGCCTCATTTGGCGATGGAAATGTATACCTGGAAAAGGTTGTGGAAGATGCCCGCCATATTGAAATCCAGATTCTGGCGGATAATTTCGGCAACGTGATTTTCCTGGGAGAGAGGGAGTGTTCGCTGCAGCGCCGGCACCAGAAACTCCTGGAGGAAGCTCCCTCGCCGTTTATCGGCGATGACGAGGATTTGCGCCAGCGCATGGGTATGGTCGCGGTAAAAGCAGCAAGAGCAGTCGATTATTCCAATGCCGGCACCATTGAGTTTCTGGTGGACAAAGATAGAAATTTCTACTTTTTGGAGATGAACACCCGCCTCCAGGTTGAACACCCGGTGACTGAACTGGCGACTGGGGTGGATATCGTAAAAGAACAGATCCGGATCGCACGCAACCGCCAGTTACGATACACCCAGGATGATATCCACTTAAATGGCTGGGCGATAGAATGCCGGATAAACGCAGAAGATCCATTCAATAACTTTTTACCCTCCACTGGCCGGATTTCCCATATTCTGATGCCTAACGGTCCGGGTGTCCGCATGGATTCGGGTATTTTCCCGGGATTTGAGGTCACTCCGTATTATGATTCGCTGATCTCGAAATTGATCGTTTACGGGGAGACCCGGGCTGAAGCCATACTGCGCATGCGGCGCTCGCTTGAGGAATATAAAATCGTTGGGGTGAAGACTAACATCCCCTTCTACCAGAATCTGATGGACTCAACCCGCTTCATAGCTGGACAGTATGACACCCGTTTTGTGGAAGAGCGCTTCTCCATGCAGCAGGCTGAAACTGTGCGGGACGAACAGGAAGAAATCGCAGCTATTTTTGCCACGCTGGTTGCCCACCGGCAGGCCCGCCAGGCGGCTACAATCGTCCAGCGTAATGAACGCGATACCAGCAACTGGAAATGGGTCAGCCGCTGGGAAAGGATGAACCGTTAGGAAATTTTCAGTTTAGTTGGGATAGGCATTCATGAAATATGTAACCACAATTGGCAGCAACGAATATCAGGTTGAGATCACGAGCGAAAGCCAGGTCAGCGTGGACGGTGTGGAATACCAGGTCGACTTCCGCAAGGTTGGCGACCAGCCGGTATATTCACTACTAATCGATGGATTGTCTTACGAGGCGTACGTCCATCCGGCTGAAAATGCATGGCAGGTTCTGCTGAGAGGCAATTTCTACAGCTCCCAGGTTGAAGATGAGCGCGAACGCCGGCTGCGGCTGGCATTTGGCAGCGTGGTCAGCGAGCGCCAGGAGTATTACCTGAAGGCGCCCATGCCCGGCTTGATTATCGATATCCCGGTTGAAGAAGGCCAGCAGGTGGAAAATGGGGATGTGCTTGTGATTCTTGAATCGATGAAGATGCAGAATGAACTCAGGACTCCCAGGGCGGGTAAAGTCACCCGCATGAGTATTAAAACAGGTGACCGGGTTGACCAGAATCAGGTTCTTATGAGTGTGGAGTAAGGTTTTCTGTTTATAATGGCCAGCAGGAGAACCAGATGAAGGATGAGGAACTGGAAGTAAAATATATCGTCTCTGATCTGAATGGGATCAGGCAGAATTTAGAGAGGCTTAATGCCCTCCTGGTTCAGGAGCGGGTACTGGAAGTTAATTTGCGTTTCGATACGGAAGAGAATTTGCTTGCCAGGCAGTTCCGGGTGCTCAGGCTGCGCTATGACACCATAGCAAGGCTGACTTATAAAGGACCGGCATTAAACCAGGATGGGGTCAGGCTGCGCAAGGAAATTGAATTTGAGGTGAGCGATTTTTCAGCAGCCCGTTCCTTACTGGAGGCGCTGGATTACCGGGTTGCCATGATTTACGAAAAATACCGCCAGGCGTATGTCATCCGCGAGGTCGAAATCTCCCTGGATGAGCTTCCATACGGGACATTTGTCGAGCTTGAAGGCCCAAGCACCGGACGAATCCGGGAGGTAAACAGCCTGTTGAAACTGGACTGGGATAAACGGATCGATGAGAGTTATGCAGCCCTTTTTGAGCGCCTGCGGATCGAGAATGGTTTAAAATTCAGGGATTTGATTTTTGAGAATTTTGTGGGTTTGAAAATTGAACCGGGGGATATGGGTATCCAGCCTGCGGACTGTTAAGAGCGGCAGATCAGCCAGACGGTTCAGCGACCAGAGCTCCCTTCACCCATTTCAAATATTTTACTTCAGCCGTTTGCCCGGTTAATTGTGGGAAAAGATTTCCCAGTTTTTTGGGATCAGCAGTTGACCAGAACTGGTGCGGTTTCTGCTCACCTATCGTTGTGGATTGCGTATAGACTTCATTTTTATCCAGAACGTACTGCCCGTATACTTTTTTCACCTGCCTGGCCACCGCCGGGGAGGGGTCGATTACCCGAACCCCTTCACCGGCGATTTCCCGGATAAGCGGGATCACAAAGGCATAATGGGTGCAGCCCAGTACTACCGTATCGATGCCCTCGGCTCTCATCGGGATAAGCGCTTCTGAGAGGATTTTTCTTGTCTTCTTCGAGTCAAGTTCACCGGCTTCAATCTGCTCTACCAGGCCCGGGCAGGTGTGCTGGCGGATTTCGACATGGCTGGCAAAGCGCTCGACAACCGATGCATATAGGGCGCCCTGAAAAGTTGCCGGTGTTGCCAGCACACCGACAGCACCGCTGGTGGTGCGCTCGGCGGCTGGTTTGAGAGCAGGTTCCATCCCGACGAATGGGATAGCGGGGTACTGCTGGCGCAGGTAACCCAGGCTGGCGGCGGAGGCGGTATTGCAGGCGACCACAATTAATGTACAACCCGCTTCGATTAAAAACTCTGTGATCCCTTCGGCGAAAGAGCGCACCATTTCCAGGGGCTTTGACCCGTAAGGGACATGTTTCTGGTCGGCGATATAGCAGGTTCGGGTATCCGGCAGGGCTCTCCAGATCTCCTGCAGGACCGAAAGTCCTCCAATTCCTGAGTCGAAAACGCCAATTTTTTGTGCCAATCTGGGGATCCCTGTGGTTAAAATAAAAGACGCAGGGTAGTTTTCTGCCTGCGTCGAACTGTTTCAATAAATTTAATTAAATTTTTGCTTCAACCTGGCGCTTTTACCAGTCCGTTCCCGCATGAAATAAAGCTGAGCCCGGCGGACTTTTGAGTGGCGCTCGACTTCCACTTTTTCCAGGCGCGGCGACCGCAGCAGGAAAGTCCGTTCGACACCGATTCCATTGCTGGCGATCCTTCTGACAGTAAAATTGGCGTTATTTCCGCTGCTTCTCATCCGGATAATAGTGCCTCTGAATTCCTGGGTCCTTTCATTTGCGCCTTCTTTTATGCGGATATATACCCGCACCACGTCGCCAGATCTGAGTGAGGGGATGTTTGGGTTTGGGGCTGCTTCAACGGATTTTATTAATTCTTCCATAATCATGTCCTGTTTACTGGTTCAACAAAATTTTTATTCAAACGGTCATCGGACCGCTTTTTTATACAAAATAAATCCGCCCTTCCCGGCGCGGCTCGCTATTATACCATGCCAATTAATTTATGAAAAGCATAAATATGCCGCCTTCCAGTCAGGTATAATCTACCCATGACCAGTGAGTTTGATCATAACACCCTTGATTATTTAATGGTCGGTCACCTTACAATTGACAGGATTCCCGGGGGAAATACCCTGGGCGGCACCGCCCTGTACTCAGCGCTGACGGCGCGCGCCCTGGGGCTTACTGTCGCCATCCTGACTTCCTGGGGGGAGGAACTGGATTTCGGGATCTTAAACAAATTTGAGCTAAAAAACATCAAAACCAGCCGCAGCACCACCTTTGAGAATATCTCCACAGATTCAGGCCGGTTGCAGCGCATCTACCATGCTGCTTCAAAAATCACACCGGATCAAATCCCTGGGGATTGGCGAATGGCGAAGATCGTCCACCTGGGCCCGGTCGCCCAGGAGATCGAATACGGGGTCATCGAAAAATTCAATTCCTCATTCATTGCAGCCACCCCGCAGGGCTGGATGCGCGAATGGGACCAGGATGGCTGGGTCAGCAGAGGGGATTGGGGCGGGTTTGGGGATATTCTCCCGAAAATTGACGCAGTTGTGATCAGCGTGGAGGATGTTGGCGGGGATGAGGGCATTCTGGCTGAGATGGCGTCCATCTGCCCGGCGCTGGCTGTCACCGAAGGCGCCCAAGGTGTGCGGATGTACTGGAACGGGGATGTGCGCCGTTTTAAGCCTCCCGAAGTAGAGGCCCTCGATACGGTCGGGGCAGGGGATATTTTCGCCTCAGCCCTGTTCTGCCGGATGTTTGCCACCCGCGATCCATGGGAGGCGGCTCGTTTTGCGACCAGCCTGGCGGCTTATTCGGTGACCCGCAGGGGGATCTTATCCATACCCACCGAATCCGAGATTAAAGCCAGCATGGTGGAGGTTTTGTAAGGCACTATGGGCAGGATTTACACCTTTGCCAACCAGAAAGGCGGGGTGGGAAAGACCACCACGGTCATAAACCTGGGCGCTTTTCTGGCCCAGTACGGCTGGCGGGTGCTGCTGGTTGACCTAGACCCGCAGTCGAATGCAACCTCCAGCCTTAAGATTGATAAAAATTCGGTGAACGGCGGCACATACAATGTGATGTTTGATTCCTCAAAAGCAGAGGATTTTATTCTATTCAACCCGCGCCTGAAGCTGTCACTCCTGCCCTCATCGCCCTCCCTTGTTGGAAGCGAGGTCGAACTGGTTTCCGAACTGGCCCGGGAGAGCCGCCTGCGCAAAGCCCTGGAGCCAGTCCAGGATAAATATGATTATATTCTGGTGGATTGCCCACCTTCGCTGGGATTATTAACCCTGAACGGGCTGGTCGCAGCCAGAGATGGGGTTATTATCCCGGTCCAGTGTGAATACCTGGCACTGGAAGGATTAAGCCAGTTAACCCAGACCCTCGAAAGGGTCAGGTCGGCCCTTTTTCCGGCCTTAAAAATTCGGGGGGTGCTCCTGACCATGTTTGATGTGCGCACCAATCTATCCTCGGATGTGGTCCGCGAGGTAAGGCGCTACTTCCCTGACACAGTATTCGAAACAATCATCCCAAGGACAGTTCGTCTGGCAGAAGCGCCTTCATACGGGCTGCCTGTCTCGATTTACTCGCCCGATTCGAGCGGAGCGCTCTCATATGCCGCCCTGACGCGTGAGCTTCTGGCTGGCGATGGCTATGATATTCAATTAATACAGGAGTGAAGATGGCAAAACAAACCGGTCTAGGCCGTGGATTGGATGCGCTGATCGGCGCCCAGGAGACCAGCCCCCCGGGCGGAGTGGAACAGGTGCCTGTCGACCGCATCCAGCCGAATCCACGGCAGCCCCGCAACAATATGGGGGAAGAACAGATGGCGGAGCTGGCGCAGTCGATTCGCCAGCACGGGGTCATCCAGCCGTTGATCGTTTCAAGGTCAGAGGTTGCGGGAGATTATGTCCTGATCGCGGGAGAGCGCCGCCTGGAAGCAGCCCGCACAGCCGGGCTCGAGGCGGTCCCGGTGGTTATCAGGGAGGCCAGCGACCAGCAGCGCCTGGAACTGGCTTTGATTGAGAACCTGCAGCGTACAGACCTTGGCCCGCTTGAGGCGGCCGAGGCTTTCCGCCAACTTGCCCAGGATTTTAACCTCTCGCACGAGGAAATTGCTGCCAGGGTCGGAAAGAGCCGGACAACGGTGACGAATACCATGCGCCTGCTCAACCTTGAAGAGCAGGTGCAGCAGGCGCTTGCGGATGGGGTGATCAGCGAAGGGCACGGGCGGGCCTTGCTGGGACTGGAAGGCAAGCAGTATCAGCCGGTCCTGCTGGAGAAGATTATCGCCGAGGGATTGAACGTCCGCCAGGCAGAAGCCCTGGTCCGTAAGATGAACCAGCCCGGAGCGGTACGCCCGAAACCAGCCCGCAGGTCGTCGGAAGTAAAAGCGCTCGAGGACCAGATCAGCCAGTCTTTAAATACCCGGGTGAACCTGCTGCCCAGGAAATCAGGCGGCCGGCTGGTAATTTATTACTACTCCAATGAAGAATTGGGCGCTATCCTCGACCGGATTTTGCCAGCGGATTGAAAAAGCGGCTCAAATTTTTTATCCAGAAAAGGGGAACACCCGCCTGTTAATTCCAGCCGGGGATCTGAATTGGTGAAACAATGAAAAAAGTACTGTATAGCGGCAGGGTTTATACAATGGACCGATCCAACCCGATCTCAAGCGCGCTTGCCCTGGATTTCGGCCGGATTCTTGGCCTGGGGGAGGATGACTTCACCCTTGGTGAATTTGGAGATGGTGCCGAAAGGATAAACCTTGAGGGAAAGACAGTGATACCCGGCCTGGTTGATGCCCATATCCACCTGGAGCAGTACGCGCTTGTTTTGGAACACATAAACTGCGAAACAGCGACCAGGGAGGAATGCCTGCAGAAGGTCGCAGAAAAGGCTACTGAATCAAAACCGGGGGAATGGATTTTGGGGCACGGCTGGAACCAGAATGACTGGGAAGAGGGTTACGGTTACGCCCCTGACCTTGACCGGGCTGCGCCTGACAACCCGGTTTTCCTGAGCGCAAAATCGCTGCACGCCGCCTGGGTCAACAGCGCGGCACTAAAATTAGCCCGGATTTCACCCGCGACGGATGACCCACCCGGGGGCCGTTTTAGCAGGGATGAAAGCGGCAGCCCGGATGGTTTATTGTTTGAAACTGCCATCCAGGTTGTCCAAGGGATCATCCCCGAGCCTTCGCTTGAAGAAGTTTGCCGGGCAGTTATGGGGGCACAGCGGGAATTGTGGCGGATGGGGTTGACCGGCTGCCATGATTTTGACCGCCGGCGCTGTTTCCAGGCCCTCCAGATCCTGCGGGAGCGGGGTAAGCTGGGGCTGAGGGTTTTGAAAAGCATCCCGGTTGAGGATTTGACGTATGCAGTATCGCTCGGGCTGCGCTCCGGGTTCGGGGATGACATGCTGCGGGTAGGGAACATCAAAATTTTCGCCGACGGCGCCCTGGGCCCGCGCACCGCCGCCATGCTGCAGCCCTATGAGGGCGAACCCGCTAACCGCGGTATCCTGCTTGTTGATTCGGAGGGGTTATACGAGACCGGGCGGGAGGCAGTCGGGCAGGGATTCGGGCTGGCTGTGCATGCCATCGGCGACAGGGCGAACCATGAAGTCCTGCTTGGGTTGGAGCGGCTGGGGGAATATGAAAAATCGCTGCCCGGGGGTGCGGGCGGGGGCAGGTCTGAAAAAGTCCGCCATCGCATCGAGCACGTCCAGGTGCTGCACCCGGAGGACGTTAACCGGCTGGCGGAACTGGGGGTGGTCGCCTCCATGCAGCCCATCCACGCCCTTTCGGATTTTATGGCTGCTGACCGTTACTGGGGAGGGCGCTCGCGCTATGCCTACGGCTGGAAGTCGCAGCTCGAAGCCGGCTCGGTCCTGGCATTCGGCTCGGACGCCCCGGTCGAAGCGCCTGACCCCTTCCTGGGGCTGTACAGCGCGGTGACCCGCCGGCGCCTGGATGGGACGCCCGGGCCTGCCGGATGGTACTCTGAGCAGCGAATATCCATCCAGGAGGCTGTCGCGGGCTATACCCTTGGGGCGGCATACGCCGCCGGGATGGAGGACCGCCTGGGAAAGCTGGCGCCCGGCTGCCTGGCGGACCTGGTTGTGTTGGATAGAGACCCCTTTAACTGCCCGCCGGAGGAACTGCTGGAGGTCCAGCCGCTGAGGACGATGGTGGGGGGTGAGTGGGTCTATACCCGCTGAGGTTCCCGTTCTCTCGCAAAGAACACGAGTCGCATCGACAAGAGCTGTCATTGCGAACGGTTCTATCGTGAAGCAATCTTAAAACACCCGGAATGCCTGGAACCATAAACGCAAGGTTGCTTCGTCGTTGGTTTTCTTATCTAGATTTCGTTTCCAAATGATGTTCAACCAATGGGGGCACGTGTCAGGTGACGATCCTCACTCTCACGCAATGACAACCCGGTTATCCTAAATCCCCTCAGGCTCTTCGCCTTCCAGGGCAGCACCCTGCCCCGCTGGTGCTTCTTCAGTTTCTACAGGTTCAGCTTCAACAACAGGAGCATCCTCCAGCGGTTCTTCAGCCCCCTCCCCAACCGCCTCCAGAGCCTCTCCTTCCACCCCGGATTGGAGTTCAAGCTGTTCCTTTTCCCTTATCTGCGCCTCGACCATCTCCAGGCTGGTGGTCTTCTGCTCCAACTCCGCTTCAAGCGAGGCGATTTCCTTCCTCAGCCGGCTGATCTCGCGCCGGTTCCGGTAGATGGATGGCAGCGCGAACAACAGCGCGATCAGGGCGCCGATCACCAGCGCCACCAGCAGTACCAGCGCCAGGGAACCCTGCGCCTGCCAGAAGAGCAGAGAGATCGGGACCGCGGCCACATTCTGGATAGCAAAAATGACAGCTAGGATCAGGAGTGCCAGGATGATGATTAACAGTACGATTGCCATTTTTTTGGCTCCTTGGGGTTGTGTAAGTGTTTTCGCAGTTCTGGGTTCTGCATGCGGGCAGATTCTCCAGATTGACCCAACGCCTAATTATACCCGGATTGAATACAGGATCCGCCAGCCCTAATCGGTCCCAACGGAACTGATCTGGCGCCGGTTTGGTTCAACGCCCACCAGGTCGGCAACCAGCACAAGGCGCCCGTCATATACCCTGCGGGCCCTGTCCCAACCGGTGCAGGTCACCAGGGTCAGCTGGTCGGACTGGGTGGGTTCCAGCACGCCCAGTTCTTCGAAGTGTACCGTGGAGACCTCCCGCACCTGGTAGGTGTAGATATTGTCTCTGGTGAAAAGGGTGATCTCCTGTCCTGCCTGCAGCTCTCCCAGGTCGTGGAAAGGCCCGTCGCCCCCATCTCTCAAAGTGACATGGCCCGCCAGTCCGGTGTTTCCACCCAGGCCCGGCCAGGAGGTCTCACCCAGCCAGGCGATTTCTTTGGTGAGGCCTGCCACCAGCCAGGTGTAGCCTCCAAAAGGCACATACCTGACGGGGGCGTCCACTTCAAGCGCTTCAATCTGGAGGCGGATGGGCGGACTGGTGTCCGGCGGCGGCTCGCCCGGAAGCGTTTCGATCTCGCTTACCTTCAGGGTTGGCAGCGGGTAATCCGGTAGCGCCTGGGGCGCCTGCGGGGTGGATTTCGGGAGCCAGGGCTCCTGGAAGCGCACCAGTTCATCCTGGAGAGTAAGCGGGCTGTTATTAAATTCCGGCAGCCGGATCTCGCTCCCGCTGGCTGCCAGCGCCAGGGCGCCCAATCCGAACAACAGCGCCGCCGAGATAAACAGCAGCCCGATCCCGCTGAACCAGCCGGCCCAGTCGGGGTTGCGACCCCGCGCCAGCAGGCCGTACAGGAACGTTCCAATGCCTAATATACCAAGGGCGGTGGCGACCAGGATCGCGCCCAGCGGGAGATAAAGGGGGGCCGGCTCTCGCTCATAAAACCCGGTGGGGGGCAGTGTGCTGGCACGCAGCTGGTATGAAATGGTGTTGGATATTTTCGATTGTAAAGGATTTTCAGGTGCCCAGCGGGCGGTCGCCAGGCTGTTTTCGGTCCTGGTCTGGGCTGGCTGGATGACCACGCTGCCTTCGAAGGAGATAAAGACCGTCTCCCCGTTCAGCATCTCCCCCAGGTTTGCCGAGACCACCCCACCGCTGACGACCGCCGTCCCGCCGGATTTGGTGGTGGTCAGGTTGGCGATGTTCAGCTCTGCCGGGAATGTCTGAGTCTCCACCCGCACGTTCTGGGCTGCGGCTGTGCCGTTGTTGGTGACCTGGATCTGGAAGGTGAGCTTTTCGTTCAGCCCCGCCCCGTTTGGGGTGACCGAATAGACCAGGTTAAGAGCCGGGGCGAAGTTGGTGTCGACTGCAAAGTTGTTGGATGTGTTGGTCTCGCTGGTGGTTGTGCTCGCCCGGACGGTGTTCGCCAGGTCGAGCGGGGCTGCCAGGTTGGAGAGGACATCCGCCGTAAGGTTGAATAAGACCTGCTCGCCGTTGAAAATCGGGTTGCTCAACTGCCAGGTATGGACAGCTCCATTGACGTTGTGGGTGTGGGGCAGGCCGCTCATGTCAAAGCTCAGGAAGCGGTAATCTGCCCCCAGGGTATCGGTGATGATCACACCGGCTGCATCCAGGCTGCCGTTGTTTTCGACCACGATGGTGAAGGTCACCACCTGGCCTTCGTGCACGATTGTATTCGGGTCCTGTTTGGCGACCACCAGGTCGGCTGAACCATCCCCGGCCTGGTTGGAAGGGCTGCCGGGCAGGTCCTGCTGCGGGTTTGCGTTTGGGATGTTCAGGGCGGCATGGGCTAACCCAAACGGCAGCAGCGCCCCCAGAACCAGGGGGATTATTACCACCAGCGGGGTGCGCCTTCTGTCCATTTTCTTTAGCTGTCCCGGTTTTCTAGCCTGTATGCCATCCTGAATGCGGAAATGAATCTGTGGGAATTATATCATCCCACTCCTTAAAACAAAGGATCTAAGCAGACTCTTCGCTCTACCACAGGTATGCTTCACGAGCGTTCGGCATGCAAAGCAAAGCTCAGAGTGACACACAACAAAGTAGCTCAGAGAGAGTACAAGCAGACTCTTCGCTTCCGCTCAGAGTTACATATATCGGGATTGGAGATATTACCTTGAAAAAATACTCAGTATGAACCGGGGTTCCCCGCCCCAACCCGCGGCTCGGACTGGATAAGGTCGGCGTAAACCGCCAGGCGCTGGGTGAAGATCCGCAGGCGGTCGCTCCAGCCGGCGCAGGTGATCAGGGTTAGCTGCGGGTCATCGCCTTGGCGGATGATGGAGGTGTCGGCGGCTGCCACCTGCTGGCTTCCGCGCACCCGGTAGGTCAGCTTGCTCTCGTCGGTGTATACGATCACCTGGTCGCCCGCTTTCAGCTTCCACAGGTTGAAAAACGGCCCGGCGGTTCCGTCTGGCAGGTTGAGGTGGCCCGCCAGCCCGGTGTTGCCGCCCAGCCCCGGGTAAGAGGTCTCTCCCATCCAGGCGATTTCCTGTCTCAACCCGGCGATCAGCCAGGTGTAATCGCTGAAGGGTACATACTTGATGACCGTGTCCAACCCGATCTTGGGGATCACCAGCCGGTTTGCCGGGCTGGGGTCCGGGGTGTGTCCGCCGGGTACAGATTCAGGCAGGTTTGCTGGAGCCGGGACCGGGAAATCCGGCAGCGTCTCCGGGACGGGTTCGTTTGGATCGGCCAGGTAGGGCTGCTCGAACTGGACGACCGGCTCGGTTGGTTGGACAGGGACCTCTATCGCGGTGGAGGTAGCACGATTTATGGCCTCGATCTCGCCGGTGGCTTCCTGGGTCTCAGGCGTTTGAGGGGACGGGAACAGCAGGCTGCAGGCGACCCCGACCAGCAGGACGCCTGGGATCAGCAGCCAGACCGCCCGGCGCGGCTTATGCGAATGGAGCGCCAATCCAACCAGCAGCAGGCCTGACCCGCCCAGGAAAGTATAAACGCCCGCGGGATTATCCCCAGCCCCCTGAGGAACTCCCCCGGAAGCGGGCCTGGTAAAACCGGTCGGGGGCAGGGCTTCGCCGATAATCTCGAAGCTGGTCGAATCTTTCTGGACCGGCAGGACCGGTTTGCCGTCCGGGGTCTCGGCGCTCACTTCGACCCGGTTGCTGCGGTCGACCTCGCCGATGCGGGAACTGCGCACAATTGCATCCACGCTGAGATTAAAAGTGCCTGCGGCTGCCAGGGTATCCAGGGTGTAGCTGATGGTGTGGTTGTTGTTGTTGATCTTAGCTTTGTCCGGGTTGGTGCGCAGGATATCCAGCTCAGCCGGGTAGGTGTCGGTGATGCGGATGTTTTCCAAGGCCGATTCGCCCTGGTTTACGACTTTGATCTGGAAGTTAAACGTCTCGCCGGTCCTGCGGCTGGTGGGCGAGACGCTCTTATCGACGTCGAAATCCGACAGGGTGTTCTCGTCGAAGTCGGTGTTGTCGTCGGTGTCTTCCTCGGGGAGGTCATTGGTGACCGTTACCGTGTTTAAGAGATCGGTGGGAAAGGCAATATTGTCATCAGTGGTTACAGCCAGAGTAAGGACCTCTGTCATTCCCGCACCGATATCACCCAGATCAAATACATATAAATTATCAGTTTTTTCGGTATAGGTGAAGGTGAAATCGTCCAGATCGTAATCTTCACCCAGGGTATCGGTCAGGACCACATTTCTGGCGGTGATATTGCTGTCATTATAGACAGTAATTGTATAAACAAAGTTGAAATCAGGGTAAACGTAAACAAAATTATCAGTTTTTTCGACCTCTAAATCGACTCCCTGGACGAAAATTTCTGCGTCATCGCGGTCGTTATCTTCTTCCCAGTCAAATTCATCCGCTTCGAGTATCTCGGCATAGTTTGTTATAGTTAATCCAGCTGTTTCTGTTAGTACCAATCCCGTGATGGAAAGAGATACTGGAGTATCAATTAGCACTGTTCCAACATCCCATTCACCGGTTTCATCATCATAACCTGCTCCGCTACTCACAAAATCAATTCCGTCAGGCAATGTATCTGAAACTACTACTCCGGCTGTTGTGCTCGGTCCATTATTTGTTATTTTCAATGTATAGATTACTGTGTCCCCCACCTCTTTAATTTCGTTGTCAACTGTTTTTTCAATTTCAAGGTCAGCGCTTGTGACGGTGATAACTTTAGTTGCCACATTGTTAGTAGGCCAATTATCGGTCGGATAAAGACTAACTTTGTTAGTAGATGTTGGAGCTGCAGCAGAATTGACATTAGCAAAAACAAAGATAGGTGCCATAGTTGTACTGGCAGTAAGCACAACTGTTGGTGTATATTCACAAGTGACCGCTTGTCCGATAATCTCGCAGAAACCTGGATCGGACATGGTCCAGCTTTGAGGTACAAGCCCGACTGGAAAATTATCGATAAAAAAAATTGTGCCACTAGTATTCGTAACTGAGTTATTTGATATTTGAAATTCAAAAACTTCCAAGTCTCCTATTGTAAAAAGATTATTGGAAGATTTGGATATTGAAAGATCTATATCGGGAGATGTTGCGCTTGGAGCGAATATAGTGCCTGTATTTGTTTGTGAGACATTTATTATTTCTATATTATTGTTAAATGTTTTTTCGTTAATTTGTTTATTATTGATGAGATTTTTCTGCTCTGAAGCAGCCTTAATCACCCCCATCGGCAGCAGCAGGCCGCCCAGCAGCAGGATCAAGAACAACAATAAAACCCCCGCCCAGCGCCTCTTCCCCCGCTCCGGGCTGGCTCTCATCTGGACTGCACCTTCGCTGAACCGGTCCGTATTTTCCATGCTCCACTGCGGTCTGCCGGCGCTGAATTGGCGCCGGAACCTGGCTGCATTATAACATTTTAATCGCCGGGATGCCCGGAATGTTCAGGTTTCGAAAAAGTATATCCGGGTAAAACTGGTCCTCAGATTGAATTCACCCACGTATATATGTCGGGAACTTGGATTGTGGTGGATCTTTAGTAAACGGAAGGACTCATTTGATGACCAATTTGGATATTTATCTATTTTGGGATTAGAATATTAGGAATATTGATTCAAATTTGTAACCAGTTTATGAATTCGCAAGAAGTATTGCTTTGATTGATTTTTATAATTGTAGTTATGTTTAACTTGAATTAAGATAATGCTTACGAAATTACGCAAAATTAGGTGGAAAAAATCAAAAATTGGGTAGCTATTTGATCTGATCATCTGAAAAGGTTGTAAGTATGATTGAATTAAACAAAAATAGGCCAATCGCCAACCCTATCGCAGTGCTCCGGGAGGAGTTTGATGAATGGGGGGTGCTCTTCAACCCCGACACGGCTGACGCGGTGGGCATCAACCCGGTCGGCATCGCGATCTGGAAACTGATGGATGGAGAACATGACCTGGAGCAGATCCAGGCAGAGATCCAGGATCAATTTGCGGAGGTTCCCGAGGCTGCCGGGGAGGAGATCAGCGCCTTTATAAACGACCTGGATGAGCGCGGTTTTATCGGGTATGAAGTAGAATCGATGGATCAATGAAAGCGCGAAACAGATCCGAACAGGAAGAGCGTATCAGGGTCATGCGCACTCCGCGTAAAATTGACATCGACCTGACAGCGCGCTGCAACCTGCGCTGCACATACTGTTATTTTTTCGACAATCCCGAGGTGGAATATCAGGACCTACCCACAGATGATTGGCTGCGGTTCTTTGGGGAGTGCGGTCGGCTTGGCGTCATGGAATTAACCCTGGCAGGCGGGGAACCTTTCATGCGCAAAGACCTGCGGGCGCTGATTGAAGGAGTGGTCGCAAACCGGATGCGGTTTTCAATGCTTTCAAACGGAGCCCTGATCAATGAAGACAACGCTGGTTTTATCGCCGGTACAGGCCGGTGTAATTCGATCCAAATCTCCATTGACGGTTCCTGCCCGGAGGTCCACGACACCTGCCGCGGAAAAGGCTCTTTTGAATCGGCAGTAAGGGGCATCCAGACCCTGCAGCGGCTCAGCATCCCGGTTGCAGTTCGCATGACTATCCACCAGCACAATGTAAACGACCTGGCAAATACAGCCCGCTTTCTACTGGAAGACCTTGGTTTACCCAGCTTCAGCACCAACTCGGCTGGTTACCTGGGTACCTGCCGGGTTAACGCACAAGACGTTATGTTGACCGTTGAAGAGAGGCAGTTCGCTATGGAGGAGCTGCTCTCCCTCTCAGAGAAATTCAACGGACGCATCTCAGCCTCTGCAGGCCCGCTGGCTGAAGCGCGCGCATGGCGAGATATGGAAAAAGCGCGCAATGAAGCTGCACCAGCGAAGCCCGATCGCGGTTACCTGACTGGCTGCGGCTGTCCAACCAGTAAAATTGCAGTGCGCGCGGATGGGGTAATCGTCCCCTGCAACATGCTTACCCACATAGAGCTAGGCCGCATCAACCAGGATTCTCTCCAGGAGGTATGGCAGAGCAGCCCAGCCTTGAATGATTTGCGCTTCAGGCGCTACATCCCTCTGACGAATTTTGAATTCTGTTCTGGATGCCCCTACATCAGCTACTGCACGGGCAACTGCCCGGCTTTATCGTTCACTCTCACAGGTAAAGTAGACCATCCCAGCCCTGACGCATGCCTGCGTCGATTCCTGCGGGATGGAGGCAAAATACCTGAGAAATTTACGCTGCATTCAGAGAACCAGATTAATATTGAGGTTATTCAGTGATGGTCCCTTCTGGAGAGGGCATTAAAAATCAACATATGCAGGACATCCCTGTTTTAAATCAGATGTATTTCTACCTGACAGAGGGATGCAATTTAGCATGCCGGCACTGCTGGATTGCGCCTAAGTACGATCCCGAAGCGAAGCGTTATCCCACCCTGGCGGTTGAGCTCTTTGAAAGATCAATCCTTCAGGCTAAACCACTGGGGCTGAGCGGGGTAAAGCTGACGGGTGGAGAGCCGCTGATGCATCCCCAGATTTATCAATTACTTAAAATTGTCCAACGAGAAGAACTCAGCCTGACAATTGAGACCAACGGTCTACTTTGCACACCAGAAATGGCAGCTGAGGTCGCAAGATCAGAAAAACGCTTTGTTTCAGTCAGTCTGGATGGGGCGGACGCCGATACACACGAATGGGTTCGAGGTATATCAGGATCGTTTGAAAAAACCAGACAGGGGATTCGCAATCTCGTCAATGCTGGTATCAAGCCGCAGATCATCCTATCGCTGATGCGCTGTAACTCCGACCAGGTTGAGGCAGTGGTTCGCCTGGCTGAGGAGCTGGGCGCCAGTTCGGTTAAGTTCAACATCGTGCAGCCGACCGGCAGGGGCGAAAATTTCCACAAAGGAATAAACGGGCTGGATGTTGGTGAGTTAATTGATCTAGGTTATTTTGTTGAGATGGACCTGGCCAGGGAGACAGATTTACGGTTGTATTTTGATTATCCGATGGCCTTCAGGCGCCTGAGCCGCATAGCAAGCGGAGACGGATGCGGGGTTTGCGGTATCCTCGGGATACTGGGAGTAATTGCCAGCGGGTATTACGCCCTGTGCGGCATTGGAGAACACATTCCAGAGCTTGTTTTTGGGCAGGTGGAAACCGATCCGCTGGAGGAGGTGTGGCGGGAGAGTAAAATATTGAACGAGCTCCGTGAAGGATTGCCGGAACGGCTGGAAGGAGTTTGTGGGCGCTGCTTGATGAAAGCCCGCTGCCGCGGTTCGTGCATCGCCCAAAATTATTACCGCAGCAATAATCTGTGGTCGCCTTTTTGGTTCTGCGAACAGGCTGAGGCAGAAGGTTTGTTCCCCAGCTCCCGAATAAATTACCTATTAAGTGAGACTCATCCTTTATCTGGGATATCGAATAGTTTATAATAATAAAGGACGGCATTACTGGACATATTTTTTATAAAAACCCCGCAATTTATTGGGAGGTAATTGTGACAGAAAAAAATAAATCAAAATATTTACCTCCAAGAATAATCGATTTTGGAGAAGTAAAAATAGGAGACGGCCAGGCTGGGAAATGCCAGAATGGTTCTTCCGCATCAGGGAACTGCCAAATTGGCTATGCAGCCAATGGGCAGTGTTTTACCGGATTCTCGGCGGCTGGGGGATGCGGTGTTGGAAATAATGTCAATTAGGTTTATATTGCTTAATTTTTAATCTGAATTGAATTTGAACCAAGAAAGGCATACCAATGCGCTACAGGAACAGTAGGCTCTCGGTGATTGAGTAAGTTGATTGCATCAATTGATTTAACCATCGACAACTTTTTAAAAAGGGGGCGCAAACAATTAGGTTTACAATACAGTTTAGCTCGATTATTTTTATCCTTTTTGATGTGGTTTCGTTATATTCCAACAACAAGCAATCTGTACCTACGTTAACTTTGGCTGATGGTTCTGTTTGGTCATTAAGCGCACATGGTCTTGTAGCATCTAGAGTTGTGGCAAGGATGAGAGAAGTAATGAAAATCCATGAATCTCTCAGCTTCCCTTCCCATCGGTTAAATGTAATTTCCTATAACAAAAACTATTTTGATAATAAAAAACTGATTGGCTGGTATGAAACGGTTTCAAATCGGGTTTTTAATGCTGTAGAAAAACAGCAGTTCCCGCAAAAGAAAATCACCTGCCATATTTTCAATAGGGATAATCCAGAACAATTAAATATTCAAATGATGTTCGTTGCTGGTGCAATGGTTCTTCAGATTGAATGTACCGGTGGGGTGTTAATCCACGGTGCACTGGCTGAAATCAACGGAAAGGGTGTAATCCTCGCCGGACCTGGCGGTGCAGGCAAGAGTACCGCCAGTAAAAGGCTTCCCCCAACTTGGCGCTCCCATTGCGATGATGCCACACTTGTTGTCATGGACAGTGAGGGGACTTACAGGGCGCACCCATGGCCGACCTGGAGCCGCTTCTGGTGTGGAGAAGAAGGTGGATGCTGGAATGTTGAGTATTCAGTACCTATTAAGGGTATCTTTTATATCAGCCGCTCAGAATTTGATTATGTTGAACAGATCGAAAAATGGAAGACTTCAACGCTGCTGATGGCTGCAGCGGAGCAGGTTAATGCCGTTTCACAGCGGGGATTGAGCAATGATGAGATCCGTAAAATACGCCTCCAGAGATTTAATAATATTTGCAATATAAGTACCGTTGTTCCAGGGTATCTGCTGAAGATGGGAAAGGACGGCGATTTCTGGCGCAAAATCGAGGAAATCCTTGTCTGAAAGGAAATCTTCCGAAAGTTTCCTGATCTGTCCAATTCCTGATAAAAACTTTATTATCCGGTATGACCCGGCAGACACCCTGAATGATCTGGCGGATTCACTCCCAGATCTACACTTTTTCTGCGCCCACACAGGCAAGAGCATGAACCCAACATTGGATCAGATGGACTTGCTAGAACTGGTGCGATATGATGGCTTAAAACCCCGTACGGGTGATGTGATCCTGTTTTTGCCCCCTCAAGGTGATAAAGCTGTGGTACACAGGATTATTCAAGTTACAAATGCTGGTTTGTGTACACGCGGTGATAACAATCCTTCCGTCGACCCCTGGCTGGTGCAACCTTCAGATGTGATCGGGTGGGTGGTGGCAGCCCAGCGCGGCGGAAAGCGGCGTTTAATTTCTGGCGGGCGGCTTGGTTTTATTACAACCTGGTTAGTGCGCAAGTGGAATTTCCTAAAGGTACTTGCCAGCCGGATTTTATATCCTTTTTATGACAGTTTAGCTCTGTCTGGAATCATCCAACTGCTTGTGCCGGTCTACGGAAAGACGAAAATAGTCGCTTTTCGAGTTGGGAAAGAACTGCAATTGCGTTTGCTATGGAGGCAGCGGATTGTCGGTTCCTATAATCAACAAACTAGCGATTGGTACATTACCCCACCATACCGGTTATTGATCAACAATAGATCCCTCCCACGGTAAAATAATCTATATTACAGTATTCGTTATAACCAGACAAAGATTGGGAATACTTTGGGTTCTCCTGTATACATAACATCCAATCCTTGGCTCTGATGCTGATGGAAAATGAAAGTTAGACTCAATACGCTATCTCAATGGATACACCATGCAGGAGTTCAGCTCCCAAATTTACTGCGCGCCCTTGGACTTGTCTGGGCAGCTTCACGTTCCTGGACTGTCGCCTGGCTGGTGCTGTTGGTCTTTCAGGGACTGCTTCCAGCAGCTACCGTTCGGCTCACCAAACCCCTGGTGGACAGCCTGGTTGCCTTAATCGAATCTGGAGGCTCTCGAGAGACGGTTCAAACAACCTTGCTGTTGACAGTCTTAATGGGCTTGGTGATGCTGCTCTCACAGCTGCTGGGAAGCCTGCTGAATTGGGTCAGCACAGCCCAATCTGAACTTGTCAGGGATCACGTGATGACACTTGTTCACCAGAAGTCGATCAGCCTGGACCTTTCATTTTATGATTCGGCGGAGTATTACGACCACCTGCACAGGGCTCAGGCGGAGGCTGGTTTCCGGCCTCTTTCCCTGATCCAGAGCCTTGGCGGACTTCTGCAGAACAGCATCACGTTTGCAGCCATGGCTGCGGTGTTGATACCCTACGGCGCCTGGCTGCCGTTTGCCCTGCTGGTCAGCACCATTCCAGCTTTCTACGTTGTACTTGTGCACAACCGGCGCGAACACCGCTGGTTTCTTCGCAGAACAGCTGACGAACGACGCGCCCGTTACTTCGACTGGCTGCTCACAGATCGCCAGGCAGCCGCTGAACTTCGTTTATTCAACCTGGGGGAAGCCATCCAGGAGCTTTACCAGAATTTGCGTAAGAAGCTGAGAGAGCAGCGATTAAACTTAATCCGGAATCAGACGCTAGCCCGTTTGGGTGCAACTGCAGCAGGATTGCTTGTTACAGCCGGAGTTCTTGTCTGGATGGTATGGCAGGCGCTCCAGGGTCGCTATACTTTAGGCGACCTGGCATTGTTCTACCAGGCTTTCAACCAGGGTCAGGGGTTAATGCGCTCGCTGCTGGAGAATTTTGGCAGGATGTACAGCAACAGCCTTTTCCTTGGAAACCTTTTTGAATTCCTGGAGCTGGAACCGAAGATTACTGATCCCAAAAACCCTTCCCCGATGCCAATTCCTTTGCAGAAAGGGATTTTTTTCCGAGATGTAACTTTCCGTTACCCTGGCAGCGAACGTACAGCGCTGCGGGATTTTAATCTAAAAATCCCTGCAGGAAAGACTCTAGCAATTGTCGGAGTCAATGGAGCCGGAAAGACAACCTTGCTTAAGTTATTGTGCCGGTTTTATGACCCCCAGAACGGGGTTATTGAATTTGACGGCTTGGACACCCGAGAGCTATCCCTGGATGCTTTACGAGCTTCAATAACAGTGCTTTTCCAGGAGCCGGTCCAATACCAAGATAATGTGGCGGGAAATATTGATCCTGGTTTTCAATATAAAGAAACGGACATTGAAGCGATCAAGTCAGCAGCCCGGGCTGCGGGGGCGGATAAGGTGATCGATAAACTTCCGGATAGGTATCAAACTCAGCTAGGCAAGTGGTTTGAGGGTGGCACTGATCTGAGCGTGGGGGAGTGGCAGCGCATCGCCCTGGCGCGTGCTTTTATGCGGCAGGCGCAGATTGTTGTGCTTGATGAACCGACCAGCGCAATGGACTCCTGGGCTGAAATTGACTGGCTTAGCAGATTCAATAAGCTTGCAGAAGGCCGGACCGTACTCATCATCACCCACCGCTTCACAACTGCCATGTTTGCGGACATTATCCATGTCATGGATGATGGCGCTATTATTGAGACCGGAAGCCATGAAGAACTGATTGCTTCAGGAGGACGTTACGCACAATCCTGGCGGGCTCAGATCAAGGGGGCTCCTCTAGAAGTACGTGACCAGTTTTTAGCGCCTCTGGATAATAGAAATCCCTAGTCACTTCGATTTTATCAGTTCTACACTTCCTAAATTTATTCCCCCAAAATTCAAGAAGTAATTTTTATTTCTTGATGAGAATATGCGTGGTTGTACGTAATCCGTCTAAAAAAATAAAACCCCACCGGTAAAAATAGAAAAATGGCAGCTTCCATGATTCATCAAATTTATATCGATACCGCATGTATGCGGGGCTAGGAAAAATCAGGGCGGTTAGCAACCTCAGCCGTCCAACCCAATTCAGTGAAATGATTTTTTTCCACTCTGCCTGCATGCGGGTCCTGGAAGGTTTGGCTTTTAAATCAATCAGGCTGGAATAACGATGGGCATTTTCTGGATAAAGTTGGCGCAGAGTTTCTTCCGGAATGGGTGTATTGAACTTTTCCCTGGTTTGGTGCAAAGCAATGGACAGGGATGAATCCCAGTGGAATTCCCCCGCTTTTTCCAGTAAAACGTCCCAGTTGATCCGATCTGAATCTACCCTGCAGATGCGGTCCAGATCATAAAACCAGATCAACGGGGAAGCAGTCAGACCATGCTGGAGTGTAATGTGGGCGGCTGAAAAAAGGATTTGGGCTGTTGGGGTGAGCTTGAATACGTTTGAGTATTTTTTATCCTTCTCTAGATTTAGTAAGGAAAATGGTTCGACCTGTGTAAAAAACCAGTCCATCAGCACGTTATATCGAAAGGCATCTCCTCCCACCAGGGTATGGTGCAGTTCCATCTGAACGGGGGATGGTTCTTCCTTTCTCAAATAGACGTGATGGGATAAGATCCCTTTTAATCCCGGTCCCGCTTCAGGGTATGGATCGTAAAAACCAATTGAATTTGCCAGCTCGACTGCAGTACTCAACTTTTCCCTGGGAATTAATAAATCGATATCAGCCATTGGTCTTAAACCATTGTCCTCATACACTGAATTTGCCAAGGCGGCTCCCTTCAGCACAACAGTTTTAATACTCTGTTGATTGAGTAACCCTGAAAATTGTTCTAATTCTCGAAATAGATGGAGATTTCGCCTGGTTGTGTCAATATACAATAAAAGCAGCCTTTTATGTATGGTTTCTGGAACCAAGTTTCGGGTGGTTTGATTGCTGTTATTAAATGACCACAGCAAGAGCGGGGCAACTCTCTGAGAATCGGCGATATCGACCAATTTCTCCCAACTTGAAGAGGACAGGTTGCTCCAATCCACCCGGTCGGCGCCATCAGAGATTGAACAACATATGGCGGTCTGTAAATTTCCTTCAAGCATGGATTCTTCGTTGTTTTTATTGATCTTTGACCAGTTACTTCAACCTTCTTGCGTCTCCCACCCTTTTAGTGAGCCCGACTGCGTCAAAGTGTTCGAACAGCGCCAGGACGTACTTGCGGCTGGTTTTGAACAGGTCGCGGCCCTGGGCTACCGTGATAGTGCCGTTCGCCTTTAAATAATTGCGGGTTTCGGCTTCCAGCCTGGCGTAGTCCTCCGCCTTGAAAACCACATCCTGGCTGACAGGCACCAACTTGCCCTGAGCAACCAGGGCTGTGTATATATCCGTACCCACCCCCGCCTGGCACTCTTTCGCCGAGGGCGGGGAGTTGGGAGCGGAGTCGAACTGCTCCAGCAGTATGCGAACCGAGCGCTCCTGTTCGGGTGTGAAGCTGACCCGGTGCCCGGGCAGGTGCAGGGCTTTGCCGTTTTCGACAAGCTCTCCATCCCGGAGCAGTCTGTCAACCGCCAGACTCCCCAACCCGGGCTGCTTGAGCTTTGCCTTTAATTCCTGGGGCGGGATCCCCATTTTTAACGGGTAGCGCTCCTGGTATTCCTGCACCTGGGTGAGCAGACTTGAAGATATCCCTCTCCAGGTTTCTCCGGTGAGCAGAATGGCTTTCTTGCCGGCAGGGTTTTCCCCGCCAAGGATAACAATTGAGCCATCCTTTACCAGCTCCGAGACCAGCTCACCTACCTGACCGGCTTCCAGGTGGGCGCTCCCGGTCAGCTCAGCCAGGCTGGCTGGGCCGAGGGTCGCGAGGGTCTCCAGGATGACCTCGTCCGGGGCGCCAGCCGCAAGGGCTTCAAGCCTTGCGAGATTGGTTTCCGAAAAGCGTTTGTAGCGCCTCCTGGGGTGGGGGTCGACCACCTGCCCTCCCCCGAGGGTCTCCCCGGGTGAGGGCCGCCTGATAATAAAGCGGTCACCCTTTACGGCGACGACCGGTTCGGATAACTCAAGCTGGACCCAGCCCTGTTTGCCGGGATTAATCTCTTCCGCGCCGAGCAGGCGCGTCCGGGCGACCACATCCGAGGCGCCGATGAAAAATTTTAATTCCTGGTTGTGTCTTAACGAGATGCTGACATCCGGGAGCAATTTAACTCTGGCATCCAGGCGGCGGGTTGCTCTATAGGTGCCCGGATGCGAGAGCACATCGCCGCGCCGGACCTCTTCAACCGGAACGCCAGTTATATTGACTGCGGTGCGGCTGCCCGGGACGGCGGAAGTCTCTTTATGCCTGTGAGACTGTATGCCGCGCACTCTTGTGTGGATCCCGGAGGGCAGGACCTCGATCTCATCTCCTGCTTTTAAAGAGCCGTCCAGCAGGGTGCCGGTGACGACGGTACCAAAACCGGGCATGCTGAAAACACGGTCGACCGGCAGGCGCGGGCGGCCTTTATCGGGCCGGGCAGGCCGTTTTGCCAGCGCCCTGGAGATAGCCGTCATGAGCTCGGGGATGCCCTCCCTGCTGAGGCTGGAAACCCGCACAACCGGGGCACCTTCCAGGACGGTGCCGGCTGCAGCCGACCTGATATCGGATTCGACCAGTTCGAGCCAGTCCTCCCCGCCCAGGTCTTTCTGGGCGACAGCGTCAATTTTTGTCAGGGCAATGACCGCACTCTGGATCTGGAGCAGGTCGAGGATCGCCAGGTGCTCACGGGTCTGGGGCATAACCCCTTCGTCGGCGGCGATCACAAAAAGAGCCGCGTCAATCCCGCCAATCCCCGCCAGCATGTTCTCGATAAAATCGCGGTGGCCGGGGACATCCACAATACCGACTTCTTCGTTCCCGGACTGGCCATCCAGCGGTAGAGTCATCCAGGCAAAGCCGAGATCGATAGTCATCTCGCGCTCGCGCTCTTCCTTCAGCCGGTCGGGATGGGTGC
>Ga0180438_10000218_pt1 | contig 118479 bp, 108 predicted proteins | sample SS_ome_12_FD_132455 | JGI IMG/M metagenome (GOLD analysis project Ga0180438, IMG submission 132455) | Hypersaline lake sediment archaeal communities from the Salton Sea, California, USA - SS_3_D_2 metaG | ecosystem: Environmental > Aquatic > Non-marine Saline and Alkaline > Hypersaline >... | reverse complement strand
GTATCGTTTAGATAAGTCATAGGTGTGTCCTCCTTTCTTCTTAATCGAAGCATATCAACTGGAGGATACACCTTTTTTTCTCCTTTTCAAGAATCAATTTACACACAATAGTATACACTACCCGCATGGTGATTTCTTCCTTGACAGAAAAAGCATTCTATATATACTATGAGACAAGTATGGCTGAAGAAAAAGTAGCACAACCCAATATCGTTCAAGAATTACTGCTTTGCCGCAGTGTATATTCTGTCGCTTTTGAAGGGGCGATGAAAATACTCGAACTGGCACAGGGTTTCCCGCATCGTGAAACCGACTCCATTTATACCCGGATAATCAAGACATCGAGCACTGTGTGTGAAAATTTGACAAAAGCGTGGCAAAACCGCGACCAGGTAGATGTTTTTACCACTAGCCTGAATGATGCAGCAGTAAGTGCGAGCGATACGCAAAATGAGGTTGAAGCCGCTGAACATGCCGGTTTGATCAATGCTGAAACCTCAATCAAACTGAAGAAAAAGTATGAAGAAGTGGTCGAAAAGATCGCCAGCATGATCAAGGAACACAACTAAATAGAATACACAGGTTATGTTCGTTGAGTTCGTTAGGAGCGTTAACCTCGCAAAAGAAAATGAAACTTAGACGTTTTGAAGATCTCGAGTGTTGGCAGGTAGCTCGGGAATATGTAAGAGTTTTGTATCAACTAGCAAAGAAAAATCCATTCTGTAGGGACTTACGACTTGTTGGACAGATTACCGGTGCAGGAATATCGATTATGAACAACATTGACTATATTACAAACCAAGAATTCATTCTAGGCTACGATATGGCTGACCGCTGTATTCAAGTTATAGATGGGTTCTTACGATATCTACGCAAGCATCTGAAAAAGTGATTACTGGTTCCAACATCTTTTGTGATAGTAACGCAATTAACGATACTAACGATATCAACGGTTATGTCTGATTTTCAGAAAAAGCGCATTGTTATTACTGGAGGTAAGGGTTTTCTTGGCAGTCATCTTGTTGCCCAGTTTCATTCAAAAAACTATAATAATGTCATCCCGGTCGATATAGACGATTATGATCTGAGAAAAATGGGTGAGATAGAGAAGATGTATGCAGATACCAGGCCGGATATTGTCATTCACCTGGCTGCACGGGTCGGCGGCATTGGCGCAAACCGCAATCACCCAGGAGAATTCTTCTACGATAACTTAATTATGGGAATTCAACTGATCGAGCAAGCCCGTTTGAATAAAATTGAAAAATTTGTGTCGCTCGGTACCATTTGTTGTTACCCAAAATTTGCCGAAGTTCCCTTCAAGGAAGAACAATTATGGGAGGGATATCCCGAAGAAACCAACGCACCATATGGTTTAGCAAAGAAAATGTTGCTTGTACAGACTCAGGCATATCATCAACAGTATGGTTTTAATGGCATCTATTTGCTTCCGGTTAACCTATATGGGCCCGGTGATAATTTCGATCCTGCGTATTCGCATGTGATTCCTGCGTTAATAAAAAAAATGTACGATGCAACACATGGATCAACACCACCATTTAAAGAAAAGAGCCCACATGATCCGATAATTGTATGGGGAACAGGGAATGCAACGCGTGAATTCCTTTTCGTCGAGGATTGTGCTGAAGCTATAGTGCTAGCAACGGAAAACTACGATAAACCGGAACCGGTTAACATTGGTGCAGGATTCGAGATCTCGATCAAGGATTTGGTCGGAGAAATCGCTAAATTAATGCATTATACAGGGACTATACGCTGGGATGAAACATATCCGGACGGACAGCCGCGTCGCATGCTGGACACAAGTCGGGCGGAAAAAGCATTCGGATTTAAAGCAAAAACCCCGTTCAATGAGGGTTTACAAAAGACGATAGATTGGTATATTAGTTTGAGACGAAAGAATGCATAAGACGCATTGGAAGATATTGCTGCGCCATGGAACGGAGGACTACGTCCTGGAAGGGATTCTTTGAATGGAAATAATCAGACTTCAGCACCATACGCTTAATTCCAGCACGAAGTGTTCCCTTCCACTCCGAGCACCGCGAGGGATCCCTTCCAATCCAGAGGATTTCCTTCCAGCGACAGCTCACTTCCAATCCGGAGGATTAACTTCATGAAAGCTTTAATTACAGGTATTACTGGACAGGATGGTTCATACCTTGCAGAGTTCCTGTTGTATAAAGGTTATGAAGTGCATGGGATTATCCGACGTTCCAGCACCTTTAATACCGATCGGATCGATCACCTGTACGAAGATCCACACCATCCACAGGTCAGGATAAAGCTACATTATGGGGATCTGTCTGATGCCGGTCAATTGACCGAGATAGTATATAATCTTAAACCTGACGAAATTTATCATTTAGGCGCACAAAGTCATGTCATGGTTAGTTTTGATATGCCCGAGTATACTGGTGATATAACCGGTATAGGCACGATACGTTTGCTCGAGGCGATTCGGCGTAGCGGGATTAAAACCAAGTTCTATCAGGCTTCGAGCAGTGAAATGTTTGGTGATACTCCAGAACCGCAGAGTGAAGAATCTGCTTTCCGACCCAGGAGTCCATATGCAGCGGCAAAGGTATATTCTTACTGGATAGTACGTAACTACCGCGAAGCCTACGGTCTCTTTGCATGCAACGGGATACTCTTTAATCATGAATCACCGCGCAGGGGGGAAACTTTTGTAACCCGTAAAATAACACGCGGTATGGCAATGATCAAGGCAGGATTAGAGAAAAAAATATATCTTGGCAATCTGGACGCACGTCGGGATTGGGGATATGCTCCTGAGTATGTTGAAGTTATGTGGTCAGTCCTACAACAACAAGCACCAGATGATTACGTGATCGGTACAGGTGAAGCGCATACTGTGCGTGAATTTGTGGAAACAGCATTCCAGTATGCAGACATGGAATGGGAAAAGCATATTTCCATTGATAAGCGGTATCTCCGTCCAACTGATGTGACAAACCTGCGCGCGGATTCAACGAAAGCTCAAACTCAACTCAGATGGAAACCTCGTGTGACATTCAAGGAATTAATAATGATAATGGTTGATTATGATCTTGAACGTTTAGGTTTGGACTACCCGGGTCAGGGAAAGCAAATCCTGGCGAGCAAAGGATTGGATTGGACAAAGCACGAATTTTCACGCAAATGAGCGCTACGCGCTGGAATATTAAATGATGAAGATCAACAGTTTTAAAGACCTCTTAGTATGGAAAAAGGCACATAAGTTATCGATTGATGTATCTCAACTCGTAAAGACATTCCCTCGCAAGCTCCCTTCCAGCGACAGTTCCCTTCCAACACGGAGTGTTTACTTCCATACCGAACACCGAGAGGGATCCCTTCCAATCCGAAGGATTCATTTAAAATGAAGAAGTCCATTTTAAATATTGCGGTCCTCGGCGTCGGGAATATGGGACGTCACCATGCGCGCGTGTTCGCAGAAATGGACGGGGTAAATCTGGTGGCGGTTGTTGACACCGATAAGAAAAAGGGCACGCGCATTGCCAGGCAGCACAACTGTCATTATTACCATGATATCCGAAAGATGTTCAGGGACGAGCAAATAAATGCTGCAAGTATTGCCGTGCCGACTTCTCTGCACAAGAGTATTGCGCTCCAATGTCTTACACACGGCATACCAGTGCTGATCGAAAAACCGATCGCCGACACCCTGGCATCAGCACGTTCCATCATTGCAATGAGTAAAAAGAAGAAACTGCCTGTCTGCATCGGGCACATAGAACGGTACAATCCTGTTGTTCAGCGTTTAAAAAAGATCGTTGGTAAGAAACGTTTTGGCAAGATCATTACGATAAATACCAAGCGTGTCGGTACTTTTCCTCCGCAAATTACCGATGTTGATGTGATCATTGACCTCGCGGTCCACGACATTGATGTCTGCAATTACCTGCTTGGACGGCAGCCTCAGCGAGTTTATGCCCGTGCCGGCAGAGCCATGAATAGCAGGCAGCTGGATTACGCAGATATTTTCTTAAGTTACCAGGATACTGACGTTATCCTCCAGGTGAACTGGATAACGCCCGTTAAAGTGAGAGAACTAACCCTGACCGGGATCAAGGCTTATGCAGAGCTGAATTATATGACCCAGGCTCTGCATATTTACAATAAAGGTCATGGGGAAGAGGATGATATCGTAAATATCGAATCGATCAATATCCGCAAGGAAGAGCCGCTCAAGCGGCAGCTTAAAAACTTTATTCAATACATTACCACAAAGAAAGGTGACGTCGTCACTGCACAGGAAGGTTTCCAGGTACTCAAAACCGCTCAGTGCGCGGTAGCCAGTCACAGGAAGGGACAAAGCATACCTATACGCTAAGCACTACCTCGCTTAAATACTAAATCCGAAGCACGAAATTCTAGACAAATCCGAATATCAAAATCCCCAATGTTCCAAACACTACCTCCTCACGGATCTTCTGGTATCCTGATATGCTCTATATAAAATTGTGATTTGGAATTTGTTTAGAGTTTAGGATTTAGGATTTGGAGTTTCCCTATTTGTTCGGTACATGTATTGCCTTTTTGTAGAAGTTTTCCGCGGCTTCCTGGAGTATTTCGGTCAAAGTCGGATGAGGGTGTACTGTGTCGGCAATATCTTTAACCGTCATTTTCTTTTCTATAGCTAAAACACCTTCACCGATCAGGCTTGATGATTCAGCTCCAAGTATATGCAGACCGAGCAATGTTCCCTGTTCATCGCCGATGATCTTTACCATACCGTCAGTATCCGCCATAGAAAGCGCTTTACCGGACGCCCGGTATGGGAAACGCCCGATCTTGATCTTCACGCCCTTTGTTACTGCCTGTTTCTCGGTTAATCCAACCGAGGATAAAGGAGGGATCGTAAATACGCATGATGGAATAACATGCGTTGGAATGTGATTACTCGCACCTGCGATCATTTCGGCCAGGGCAATACCCTGTTTTGTCGCTTTATGAGCCAGTAAAGGCGCACCGATAAGATCACCTATCGCATAGATATTGGAGATGGAAGTTCTTAAGTTCATATCGACTTTTACGAATCCTTTATTATCAATTCCAATATCCATTCCTTCAAACGTCTTTTGCACTGGTTTTCGCCCGACACTTACCAGAATTTTGTCATAGAATTCTTGCACTTCACCACCTGGTTTCTTTATCATTACTTCCAATGAATCTGCGCCCTTTTTAAATCCAGTCACCTCGGTGCTGGTGTGGATCTGGATCCCTGACTTCTTCATTATCTGGGTAAGCATATAGCACAGCTCACCCTCCATACCGGGCAGGATCTGTTCGAGGATCTCAACCACCGTCACCTGACTGCCTAAACGGTGGTAAATCGTTGCCATTTCAAGACCGGATGCACCAGCGCCGATTACCAGCAAATGTTTGGGTATATCCCTTATTTCAAGCGCGTCATCAGTATCGATAATGTATCTATGATCGTATTTGAAACCGGGCAGGGGTGTTACCTCGGTTCCGGTAGCCAGAATGATGTTATCACCTTCATAGAACATCGATGCACCATCACTATCAACCTGTATCTGATGTTGAGAAATTACTTGAGCATACCCATGTTTCCATTCGATATTATTTGATTTAAAAAGAATTTCGATACCTTTTCTGAGACGTTCAATAATCCCTTGTTTCCAGGATCTCAAAATCTTCAAATCACATCCCTGCGACATGATATTAAAGCCCATACGCTTGGCTTTTTTGAAATTATCAGTCATTTCCGCGGCATAACTAAGGGCTTTTGTCGGAATACAACCCCAGTTTAAGCATAGACCGCCCAGTTGTTTAGCTTCTATTACAAGCACCTTTTTACCTAACTGTCCCAGGCGAATTGCACAGGGGTATCCGCCTGGACCTGCACCGATAATGATTACATCATATCTATCCGCCATGATACTCCTTATTCCACTGGCATTTTAAGCAATGAGCCAAAACTTTTTAAGCAAAAGTAAATGAAACTCGAATGAAAATCAAAATTGATCCGTGGTACCAATAAATCTACCCAAAAACGGTGTTTTTTCACGAATTCAAATATGTTTTCAATATCCTCATCTTTCAAGGTGCTGGCGATCTTGCGCAGGTTCATGCCAATATCCAATTCTGATGCAAGCGCGCTATGCCATGTTAAATCGTAATCTGCGAGATCTTTACCATTCTTCAATGTCTGGGACATTTTATCAACCGCGATTTCGGAACACAGAAGACCATAGAATATCCCGCCGCCCGTGGTCGTTTTAACCTGACCGGCTGCTTCTCCGACCGCGAGGATTTTGTCTTTGGCGGTCCTCTTAGCCCCGCCGTATGCAATAGGTTTAAGCTGAAGCTCTTTTTCATTTAGTTTATTGATCGGTATATGGAGTCTTTTTTCTAATAACCGTTTTAAGAATGTTTTTCCCTTACGCGTTGTCAGTACACCGATACGCGTCGCGTGTTCGCCAGCAGGGATAACCCATCCAAAAGAATTGGGTGCAATATCCTGGCCCAGATGAACCTCGATTTCATTACCTGTGTGAACCATTGGTAATTCAATTTGTGAACCGTAAATGAAATGATTAGGTTTGCTCAAACCTGCTTTATCGTGGAGATCGTAGTTTATCCCGGTTGCCAGGACAATTGCTCTTGTCCGGAGATGCTTCCGTCCAGCAATGACCGTATAATGATCTTTTGCTTTACGCACAGACGTGACCTTGTGCTGCAGGTGTACATCACAGCCAACACTTGTGGCTAATCTGAATAATCCATGGTCGAAAGTTCTCCGGCAGACAATATAAGAAAAGATCTTCTTTGGTTGATAGACAAGATGTCTGCCGCTGGGGGAAACGAAGGTTGCCGTATCGATACGGGAAAGTATTGAATCCCCGGGCAGATCATACCGTTTAAAGGCTTCTTTGCTTATTACTCCGGCACATATGATATTACTGCCGATTTCCTTCTTCGCGTCGACAAGCGCAATATCAAAGCCCTTGTCTGCAAGCTGATATGCAGTATACGATCCAACCGGTCCTGCACCGACCACGATAACATCATACACCCGCTTCATGCTACATTATAATCACTATTGCGTTCTCCGCAAGTTCATTGTTTCTTTCGCTCTACGCCCTACGCTTTACGCTTTCTGTCAGTGGTATTTGGAGCCTTGGAATTTAGATATTCGGATTTGTTTAGAATTTCGTGCTTCGGATTTAGTATTTAAGCAAGGTAGTGCTAACTATATTACTAAGTAAAACTACCTAAGTATTTTACCGTAATCCTCTTTGTTGTTAATAAAGCAAAAGATTGTAAAATGTTGACAAATATGTGGTTTTTCGTATAATTTTGGTTGATAGGGTATACCCATAGGATCATGGAAGTGGGGAGAGTACCTATTAAGAACATCCAGAAATATATCCCGCCATGGGGTCAGCCCAGCGTGACTGACAAGAGCGGTAGCTTGTCCTGTGTAATAAGAGCGACGCGATTGTTGCAGACTAAAACTATGGGCATTGCTGTAATTAGAAGTATAGACCTGTCTGGCAAGTGTTATTACACAGGACAGGTCCTGTGTGTAGTACTATAAAGATGTACTATGTTTATGTTCTGTTAAGTAAGAAGGATAGTAAGTTTTATATAGGTCATACGAAGGATTTGAGAAACAGATTAAAAGAGCATAATAATGGGCGGGTGGAATCGACCTGTTCTCGTCGACCATTTCGTGTCATTTACTATGAAGCATCCGAGCATCTGAAGGATGCACTGAAACGTGAAAAGTACCTTAAATCAACATACGGACATAGGTACTTGCGTAATAGACTACAGTATTCTATTGACAAAGAACGATGAAAATCATAACTGAGCCAATATCTAAAGACAGGATACTCAAAGAGCACAACTCTTTTTTTCAAACAATGATTAAGGCGGTTGTGGATATTGATAAAAAGGTTATTGCGCTTGATGCCGAGTTGCATGCGGATCTTGAGACCCTGCTTTTAGAGCAAGGCAGCGAGCAAAACAACCTCTGGGGTATTAATCTCTACCTTGATAAGACGAAAGAAGACTGGATAGAATATACTGCTTTGATCAATATACGTCCATCGATGGATAACCGTGATATGGAAGTTAAAGACGTACAGACAAGAAAGAAGATCAATGATATCGTGTATACATTGATCACCAGATAGCATGTATCCGCTTAAATATCATCCCGGATTGGCAAAACGCTGGCCCACGTTTCCGATATCCCAACAGATCATCATGATCGCCAATGAACTGAATCGTGCAAAGAATATGCTTGAAAAACGTGATAATTATGAGATGATACAGGCTCTTGAACGTGCATTTGAACTAATCGATTTAACGGTCGAAAATGCACGGCAAAATCTGCGTTACGAACTTCTGCGTTTCCGTGAAATGCTTAGTGATCTTTATCTGAATCAGAATCCGACTAATGATTCCATACAGAAACTAACAAAAGCGTTGTTATCAACAAACCATGAAGCATTTGCTGCCGTAGATGTTTAGTAATCTGTTGACGATATGAAAAGGAAAGGAAACGAAATGAGAAGTACCGTATGCATTGCGTTCTTGATAGCATTATGCGTTACTAACTGCGCCGCCCCAACCGCGTTCAAACAAACCGGTCTCGTCGAGGTCGGCACGATCTACGGGTTTGTTACCGACGAAAAAGGCCTGCCCATACGCACCGCCCATGTGCTGGTCGCCGGCGAGCAGGAATATACCATCTTTACCAATGACGCGGGGTATTATATCCTGAGTGACCTGGCGGAAGGCAAATACACGGTCGTTGTCACCAAACGCGGATATGAAGGTCAGAGCGTTGATATCAAGGCGGATAAGGGTGAATCGATCGAGTTCAATATAACTTTGAATTCGCGTGAAGTAGAGAGCGGCGGCATATCCGGTATTGTGGTTGATTACCAGACCAGCGAGCCATTGATCGTTGATGTAACGATCACAGAACTGGGTTTGAAAACAGTCACGGATCTTCAAGGCGGCTATCATTTTATCGACCTTGAACCGGCAACCTATCTGTTGAAGTTCGAGGCCATGGATTACGTAACATCGCACGCCGAGGCGATTATCCAGCCCGGACAGAACGCAGAGGTCATGGTCCGGCTGATCAAGGCGGGAACCGTGTTTTCGTTCCCGAATATCCAGTTTGAATTCAGTAAAGCCACGATCAAACACGAATCGTTTGAAATTCTTGGCGAAGTCGCCGCGATCCTGACCAACCATCCGGAGATCAATGTTGAGGTCCAGGGGCATACTGATGCAGTTGGCTCGGACGAAGCGAATAAGAAACTGTCTCAGGCCAGGGCAGAGGCAGTGCGCGATCACTTTATCGATATCCACATGATCGAACCGGTGCGCCTGCTTCCGATCGGCTACGGCGAATCTCAGCCTGTCGCGGATAATGAAACCGATGAAGGACGGGCAAAGAATCGCCGCGTAGACTTTGTCGTTTTAGAGGAATAAATATAGTCATTCCGGACTTGAGCCGGAATCTATAGAGGTGAAAATGTCCAATGTCAAGCTGAAAGTATCGAAGTATTGAGATAATTTGACCCCAAGAGGCCACTTTATGTTTGACAAATAGTGCTACTTTATGTAAACTATATTATGCAAATAGTAAAAAGATACCTTTTTGATTTGATAGAGCGGCAGTTAGAAACACCGGAAGCGATTGTAATTACGGGTATGCGTCGTACTGGCAAAACAACGCTTCTTGAATATTTTTATGACAAAATATCATCAAAAAACAAACTTAAACTCGATTTGGAAAATCCGCTTAACCGGAAATACTTTGAAACCGAAAACTACGAGACGATTATTTCAAATTTCCATACCCAGGGCATTAATTTTGATGAGAAGGCATATATTTTCCTCGATGAAATTCAATACACCAAAAGCATTCCCTCGATTGTCAAATATTTGATCGATCACTATCAGGTGAAATTTTTCTTAACCGGCTCAGCAAGTTTTTATTTGAAGAACCTTTTCACCGAGTCTTTATCAGGACGGAAGTATCTTTTTGAATTATTCCCTTTGTCGTTCGAAGAATTCTTATGGTTTAAACAATCATCGCTCAATATCCCTGCTCCGGGGCAGAAAATAACGAGTGCGATCTATGGTGGATTTGCACCTCTATATGATGAGTACATTGAATATGGAGGTTTCCCGGGCGTGGTTTTAAAATCAAGTGCAGAGGATAAGAAAAGTGCTTTACAGGATATTTTTACATCATTTTTCCAATTGGAAGTGATACAACTGGGCGATTTCAAGCGTAATGATACGATTCGTGATCTGATGCTGCTTTTAATGCACCGCATCGGCTCGAAATTGGATATTCAAAAAATATCCCGAGAACTTGGTATATCGCGTCCCACGATCAACGAGTATGTTGCTTTTCTTGAAGGAACTTATTTTATTAAAACAATAAAACCTTTCAGCCGGGGTAAAGATACGGAGATCAGAAAAGCGAGCAAAGTATATATCTGTGATTGCGGCCTTGCTAATTGTATAACTAAAATACCTGTTGGAAGTTTGTTTGAAAACAGCGTTTTTCAGAACCTGCGATTAAAAGGTTCGCTGAATTACTATCAACGAAAAAGCGGCGCGGAAATTGATTTTATTGTGAATAAAGATAGTGCATATGAAGTAAAAATGAATGTGCATCCGTCAGATATCAACAAGCTGGAAAAGGTTTCAGCGAGTATAGGATTGAACAATTACAATGTTATCGCGAAGAAACATAGTGATCTCGATCACATTATCTATGGGTTCATGCTGTGAGAATCACAGCGCCTGCTTCCGATCGGCTACGGCGAATCTCAACCCGTCGCGGATAATGAAACGGACGAAGGACGGGCAAAGAATCGCCGCGTAGACTTTGTCGTTTTGGAAGAATAAAGGATACATGTCATTGAATACTAAATCGCTTCTTGTTACTGGATGCGCTGGCTTCATCGGTGCTAAGGTCTGTGAATTCCTGCTTACCAGATCAGAACTAATACCCAGCGAAATTAACGATAACAACGAGCCTAGCGCAATTAACGTAATTGGTATCGACAACCTAAATGACTATTACGATGTTCGTCTCAAACACTGGCGTCTCGATCAACTCAAGAAATTCCCTAATTTCGAATTTCATAAACTTGATATTGAGAATTACGCTATCTTAAAAAAGCTATTTGAGTCCTATTCACAAAATTCCAGCGCATCAGCGCTCCCTTCCAGTTCGAAGAACTCACTTCCATCCCAAAGGGATACCTTCCAGCACGATAGTAGTCCATTCTCTTCCGTCATCAATCTTGCTGCTCGCGCTGGCGTTCGTTATAGCATGGAAAATCCTTTTGTTTACTATACAACGAATGTTATGGGAAATCTTAATCTACTTGAGTTGTGTCGCCAATTTGGTGTAAAAAAATTCATCCTTGCTTCCACATCATCACTTTATGCCGGGCAGAAAATGCCTTTTAAAGAATCCTTGCCAGTGAATGAGCCGATTTCACCCTATGCTGCTTCGAAAAAAGGGGGAGAGGTCACCTGTTATACATACCATAGGCAATTTGATATTGACGTTAGTATTGTACGTTATTTCACCGTATATGGTCCTGCTGGACGTCCTGATATGAGTATTTTTCGGTTTATCTCCTGGATCGATAGAGGTGAACCAGCTGTTGTCTATGGAGATGGTTCTCAATCACGTGATTTCACCTATGTTGATGATATCGCACGAGGAACGATCGCTGCCATTAAACCTCTTGGATTTGAAATAATAAATCTTGGGGGAGATTGTCCACACAAACTCATGGACGTTTTGCGCAATATCGAGCGGCAATTGGACAAGAAGGCTTGTATCACCCACGAACCATTTCATTCAGCTGATATGCTGGCAACATCGGCAGATATTACAAAAGCCAAACACCACTTAAAATGGCATCCTGAAATATCGATCGAACAGGGTATTGATAATACGATTAAATGGTACAAAGACAACCACGCTTTCACTTCGACGATAGAACTTACTTAAATGAATGTGAAACTAGGAAGATTTGCCTATCCTCGTATACTGATAAAGCATTATATCGGGGGCACCATCGCGACCCCAACGCGGCGGGATTACCGGGTAGGTACTTCTACCCGTTGACAAAACAATGAAATATAGTACTATTGAGCTATCATGAAGAATTTAATTGTATTGTTTTGCATCGGTATGTTTGTTTTCGCACAACCATCAGCGAATATTGCTGATGGCGATTCTGTATCCACTCCTCCGCTCCTCAGCGCCTCCGCTCCTCAGCCCTACTTAATTGAATCAGGCGACATGCTCGAGATCAATGTTATGGGCGAGGAAGAACTGAACCGCACACTCATGGTAATGCACAACGGAACCATTTCATTTCCGCTGATCGGTGAAACTAAACTGATGGGATTGACAACGGATGAAGCAGAAAAGGTAATTGCTGAAAAACTGAAAAAATATTACACATATCCCATGGTGTCGGTGGTGTTAAAGAGCCCAACCCAGCCTTATGTGTCGGTATTCGGCGAAGTCATGCGCCAGGGTGCAGTCGAATACCAGCGTGGCCTGCGCGTGACCGACTACATCGCCTTAGCCGGCGGTCCAACAGCAAAAGCGAACCTGGGCAAGGTGAAAGTCGTGCGTTTCCAGGAAGGCGATGCCGTCGCGTCTGTGCTTGATATGAACGCTATCCTGAAATCAGGTGACATTACCCAGAACCATGAACTGAAATCCGGCGACTGGATATATGTATACAAGCGCCTGACCATCAACTGGACCGCCGTCCTCCAATTCGCAACCTTAGCAATCACTGCCGTGAATTTGTATTTCACAATACAAAAGCTTGACTGAATATGAATAATCAAAATACTCGAAACGGAAATGATTATGATAGGGAAAAACCCATTGAATTTCATGAATATGTTACGAAATTTCTAAGGAGAAAAAAACTCTTCCTTTGTATTTCAATCCCAATTTTTATCTGTATCATTTTATATCAATTTCTAAAACCTTATACTCCAATATACAGAGCATTATTTGACATTGGCGTTTCACAAGAAAGGCCTGTTGAGGGCTTCTTTTCTGGATATCAGCCCACCCCTACAATTCAAATTGGTACGGTTAGCCAACGTGTAATAGCAAATTTAATGAGTATTAGTCTGGCGGAAAAAGTCGTTGATACTCTTGGTCTTTATGCATATATAAAAAACGCAAATCCCGATGTGATTGTACAAATTGGCATAAAACAAAAATTGGATGAAGAGATTGGTCCACTAAGGTTGCTTATTAGACCCGATAAGTTTAAGATCTATAATAATGGTGATAAAATAGCAGAAGGACCATTAGATAAAATTGTAGACATAGATCATTACACTATCCATATTATTTCAATAAACAAGGTTACAGATACAACAATACATGAAGTCACAATTTATCCTAGGACCAAAATGGCACTTGCTTTAAGAAATTCTATTTCCATAAAAGTTCTAGATGCAGAGAAGATAGAACAAGAAGTCGGTTCATCTGGCATACCATTTTCAGGTGAAGGTTTATCCGAGAAGATTGTAACAGCAAATCCAAAGGTTTTTGATACGAACATTGGAATTTTACGGATAAGTGTACACTGGGGAAATCCAGAAGATGCACTAAAGATTGCTGAAGTACTAAGTAAACAGGTTATTGAAGAAGATATAGGTGAAAAATCGCTACAATTTATACAATCACAGACTTTTATCGATTCACAACTTACAGTCTATCAAGATAGATTGACAAGATTTGAAGAGGATATTAGAATATTCAAGGAGAGTAAGAATATTGCTGACCTAAAAGCTTCGACCCAAGCATTGATTTCACAAATTTCCCAACTCGAATCGAGAAAAAATCAAATACAGATTGAACAAGAAATTATTAAAGATCTCGGGGATTTTTTAGCAACAAACGAAGAGGAAATTGATATCATTCCTAATTTTGCATCCGTGTTAATTTCAGATCCTGTGTTAAACAATTTCTACTCACAACTTCTCAATACTGAAGCTGAATTAAAAGGCAGGCTAAAGGAGTATTCAACCGAACACCCAAAGGTTTTGGAAGTAAAGGCTAAGCTTGCTGGTCTTAAAGATCAGATGAAAGTAGAGATCACAAAAAGGACATCGACGGTGAAAGCTGAAATTGCTAGCGTGGATAACAAAATAGTCTCTTTACAGGCAAGGCTTGAGAATGTCCCAGATGACGAAATCCAACTAGCGCGTATTGAAAGAGATAAGGAAACAGCAGAAAAACTATATACGTTTTTTGCTGAAAAACTCGAAGAAACACGAGTCCAGGAAGCTGGTATCACGTCAGATTTGAGGATAATAAATCCTCCTCTTATTTCACCAGAAACTGTAAATTCAAAAGGTATATTTAAATCTATTATCGTGGCATTTTTTATAAGTTTTTTTGTGGGTGGTTTAGCAATTTTTATTGTCGAATATTTGGATAATACAGTCAAAGATCCTGAAATTATAACTACAAAAATTGGTCTTCCAATATTTGCGACAATACCTATTATGGGTAATGAAAATGTCAAGAACAAACAGTTGTTCCAATTACTCAGTAGAATTGGTATTGTACGGCAGCAAGAAAAAGAGAGAGGATCTGGATCAGGAAATAAAACGAAAATCATAAATAACGATGTTACCTCAGCTGAATTCGAAGCCTTCAGGAAACTAGTGATAAACCTTGATTTTGCACATCCTGAGAAGAAATATAGAATTATATATATAACTTCACCGGGTCCTGAAGAGGGTAAGACACATGTATCTCTTAATCTTGGAACTGTACTTGCCTTAATTGGGAAGAGAGTCATTTTAGTCGACACGGATTTCCGGAAGAAAAAGGGACATTTATCAGATTTAGTAAAATTGCGGCAGAAATTCGGTCTTTTTAACGTCCTTAAAGGACAAAAAAAACTAGATAGTGTTATAACATCATTCGATTTAAGTGGTGACATGGGTGAAGGCAAAAGCGATTTTAAAACACAACTAAGGGATCTAACGATAGTACCAATTGGAGATATCCCCCCGAATCCATTTGTATTTCTTGAGTCTAATAAGATGAGAGAAATAATAAAAGAACTGAGTACGAAGTTCGATTATGTGATCGTAGACGGTGTACCAGTACTTCTCTTCGCTGATGCAAGTTACCTTGCAAGTTTCACCGATGGTGTTCTTATGGCTGTTAGATATGGGAAAACAGGGTTGAAGGAACTCGAAAATTCGAGAGATATTTTATATACAGCAAAATCAGACATTATTGGCATTGCAATGAATGCAATGCCAAGAACAAAAGGTAGTTACTACTACCACTATTATCACAAATACTACTCAAAATATTACAAGAACTAGAAACTTGATGGATATCCATTGACTTCGCAGGATAGGACTCCTGCATTTTTTTGCAATATGCTTAATTCTATTCTTTTATAATGTAGCAATATTATCGTTTAATCATCTTTAAGAATTATATAAATTGACATGAAAGAGCATGCAGAGTATGGGAGAGATTACCAGCTTGAAGCCGCTGATAAATATAGAAACAGGGAGAAGAACCATTGGAAAATAAGAATAAAATTGGCGCGAGAACTTGTCGAGAAGTATGCTCTTCCGCGGTTATGTAATAAACCAAAACAAGATATTATAATTGTGGATGTTGGATGTTCTGTAGGGACATTTGCTATTGAATTCGCAAAACTTGGATATAAGACATTCGGTGTCGATTTTGATGATCACGCCATAGAAATTTCTCAAAAATTGAGTGTTGAAGAAGGAGTAACAGCGAAATTTGTTAAGGGTGACGTTTCTGTGTTGAACGATATGATTGAACTTGTTGACATTGCCATCTGTTTTGATATTTTCGAACATTTACATAGTGATGAATTAGGTTCATTTTTATCAATAATCAAAAAACGATTATCTGCAAATGGATGTATTGTTTTTCATACCTTCCCAACGTACTATGATTACATTTTCTATCGAGCTGCATATAGGAGATTTCTACCATTACTGTTTAGGAAGTTATCCATCAATAATTTCAATAGAATTGTGAAGACATATTCTCTGTTTATTGATATTTATCTTATACTAAAGACAGGTAGATCCTATTCAGAACGTATTAGCCATGAGCGTCACTGCAATCCAACAACCGAAGAAAGATTGACACAAATTTTCATGAGAGCAGGGTATGAATTAATCTGTATTAGATCAGACAATATATATCAATATAAAAAACTAATACAAAACAAATTTGTGAGTCAGCCAATAACCTATAGGAATTTGTATGGTGTTGCTATACCAAATAATGCGATTATGAAAGAGAAAAAAATCCTATGAGCGTCCTATATAAAAGGGGTAATAAAATTCGTATAGGTTTTCCATTCGCTCTGAGTGGAGGTGGACCAAGCCTTTTTGTGAAAAGACTGAAACGTAGTATAGTCAAACAGAATCTAGCACAAGTAATGAGCTTTATTAATCCATTTACACATGTTAACCTATTTTCAAATTTAGCAAGAAATATCTATGGTAGACCATACATTTTTCGTGTAGATGGCATATATTTTGACTGCAAGGAAACGCATGGACCAAATGTGTTGAGAAATGAACCGATCTTCGGTGGCATCAATAATGCTGCTGGCGTTATATTCCAATCTGATTTTTCAAAAAAACTGATTGTCAATTTCTATGGGAACATTGACTGCCCGAATATTGTTATAAATAACGGAGTTAATCTATCAACTTTTTCACCTGGCGGATGTAACAAACGAGATACACTTGGAATAAAAAAAAATGATCTGGTGTTTGTTACCTCAGCCAAATGGCGAGCTCACAAGAGACTCCGAGATATTATAAATGTTTTTCTGGAGTATAAAGGGACAAGTGGCAAAACCTGTTATCTGATAATATTGGGCAACGATGGTATGGTGAAAAAACACCCGAGTGTATACAATATAGGATTTATTTCTCCTAATGAATTGCCTTCTTGGTATAGGACGGGAGATATTTTTTTGTTTTTCAGTTGGCTGGATAATTGTCCCACTTCAGTAATAGAAGCGATTGCATGCGGATTACCTGTTGTATGTACAAACCAAGGCGGGACGAGAGAACTTGTTGAGATAACAAAAGGTGGGATTGTCGTAGAAACGGACAACGCTTTTGCCTACAAGTTAGTAGATCTGTATAATCCCCCAACACCCAATTATTGTAAGATACGTGCTGCGATAGACAGAGTTGTGCAAAATCTGGATTTCTATGTTCAGAATATCGATAGATCCCATGTAGACATAGATAATGTAGCTAAGAAATACGTTGGATTTATAAAGAAGGTGTTTTCGAGTACCTGTTAATTCAGAAAAGGCGTTGATGTTAAACAGTAAGAAAATCCAATCGTTCTTAAATAATTATGTAAACATACATTTTAGAAGTGTGCAAAACAGACAATATTGTAGAAACCTATCGCTTTTGAAGCGTATAATGTCCATATATTATCGACATACAATAGCAGATCACTTAGAGCATTTACTTCGACGTGCCAGAGAAAGAATATTTGGACTGGATAGATCTGTATTTGCCAAAACTATCCAGTATTATAGGGAAGTGAAAGGGCAGAATATCTCTGTAGGAATGGCATTATCGAGAGCTTTAAACAAGAAAGAACATAAACAAGCATGGTTTGTAAGAAGCAGAAAAACTATAGATGATATAATGAACTTTTATCAAGAAGTTGAAATATATCTTTTTAGGCAGCCTTACCTGAAGAGATTTGGTGGCTTTAAGTGGTATCGATATTTAGTTAACCACAAAAGTAATCCTCTAATTCTAGAATATGGTTGTGGAACTGCTGATCTTACTGAGTGGTTGCTTAAAAAATATCCAAACTGTAAATATACAGTTGCTGATATCCCTTCAAAAACATTGGATTTTGTCAAATGGAAGAAAAATAAGTATAAATATAATTATGAGATACTGACAATTGGTAAGGGGAAAAATGGAATTCCAATAAAACAGAATTATGACTTGATAGTCTGTCAAAACGTCCTTGAACATACGATAAATCCTCTTGATATTGCTAGTGCGTTTATCGACCATCTAGCGAATTGTGGTGTATTAATCATTGATTTTATAAATGCACCTGGAGGGGAGAATCTTGATATTGCTGTGAAATATCGAGAGATGGTTAAGTCTTTTCTCAAACATAACTTTTATGTTATTAAAGCGATTGATGAACCATATGGTAATAATGGTATTTATGTTAAGTGTTGAAGAATGTGTAATTTCAGTTCGATTTAAGTAAAAAATATATATTGATCTTATCATAAAATGAATGCAGCTGATAGTAAATTAAAAGTTTTTGCGGCGATGTATACTAATACGTTCGCAAAACTTATCAGCAACATATTTCCTGTTTTAGCAGGTATCTTAATTATTAAACTTCTAAGCGTGAAAGATTTTGGAGCATTTAGCCTATTTCTAAGTTTTTTATCTTTATTTGGAGGATTAAGCTTTGGTATTAATCATATCTATCAACGTTATGTTGCGGTTTATGCTGATGATAAATCAGATATTAACAGAGTAGCTAAATTAACTATCATAACATTTGTAGCGCGATTGGGTATATTTATTTTAATATTAGGTTTTCTAGCTGTAATTAAACACTTTGGTATTATTGATACTAGTCGGTTTAGTTTTCCCTATTTTAATTTAACTACAATAATATGTGCGATTGTTATATGCAAATTTATATTAAAAGAAGGTTTGCTGGCAGCTTATATTGATCATAAGTTTTTTAATTTATTTGATAGCAGTATCTCTATATTGAAATTTCTCTTTATTTTTATTGTGATGCCAAGGAGTATAATCATTTTTATGCTGATATGGTTGGTGCTAGAAGTATTACGCGCTATCGTATTTTTATTAAGATTCATGTATTTATTAAAGCTAAATAAAGCTAAGAGGCATCCAGTGCAAAATAAAGCATTAGAATACGTAAGATACTTTAAATATGGCCGATATTTTTTCTTAGCTAATATTGCTTCATTAATTATCGCTTTTGATATTGATAATTATTTTCTCTCGTTTTATCAAAACAATGAGATAGTTGGTTTATATTCATTTGCCACAAAAATAGCTTTTGTTATTGTCGGTTTTGCACCAGCAAATCTTCTCTTTAACATAATTACACCAATAATGGTTAAAAATTATGAAAAAAGTAAGGATAAAACAAAGATCTTAAATATAGTTACAATAATTTTTAAGCTAAATATTTTTTTATATTCTGTTTTTGCCATTATATTTTGTTTAAATATCTATTACATTGTGCATACAGTCTTTGCAGATAGATACATTGTAGCAATCCCCTATATTTATGCACTAATTGCCATATCTTTTCTCCCTGTGCTTAAGAATACTTTTGAACCCGTCGCAAGGAGTATAGAAAAAAGCAGTGTATATATAATTACGCTTGTTGCGGCGTTGGTTAATATAGCTGGCAATTTTGTATTGATTCCTCGTTTAGGTATGGCGGGTGCAATCGTTTCAACAGGCTTGGCAATAATGATTCAATCGATTACTTTTGTTCTCTTTTCAGTAAGTGAGATAAAGTTTAAAATCGATATGAAATTTGTACAGAAATTATTCATGAATACAGGATTGATAATCGCCATTGGAATTTTATTACATAAATATATAGATACGTTTACCGGATTCCTTTTCATTAACATTACTCTTATTGGAATCACTGTTATAGTTTTTAAAATAAATCGCTGTTTTAGTAAGAAAGAAGCAAATTATATTAACTCTTTTTTACCAAAAAATATATTCATTTTTTGAATATGTTGAAAATAAGCAAGATTATTCTTCTTTTTGCGATATTTATTTTACCGGATTATTATATTTTAGATCCGTCGTATCGTTTTCTCACAATTTGTTTAGTACTAGTTCATTTTTCATACGTAATAGACAATCTTTTCATAAAGAAACATAAAGTTTTGATACACAAAGATACCTGGAATATATTAATAATGTCACTTCTTTTTTTATTATATATTTATATATCTGATGTTATAAAAAACGATCCAGTCGAAGCTGCGAAATTTTTTTATCCGACATTACTTATACCTTTATTACTAATAACCTTCGAATCGAGAAAAAGCACATTCAATTTACATAAATACTATATCTTAATTTTTGGTATTACTATATTTTTTGCCATAATGCAAATTTTTGGATTCACCTATACATTGAGTGCATTAATACCAAATTTGGGATTCTTGCAAGCTGATGATAAATCATATTTAATACTTATCCCCGGAACGGGATTACGTGTTGTTGGTGCTACCTTCAATTTAATCGGTTTTGCTGAATATTTGTGTATTTTGATAATAATATTATATTTTCGCTTTATCAAAAGAAGAACAGTGCCTCTATTAGTAGCTATCATTATTTTAATTGTAGTTTTATTTTTCACTCAAACAAGAAGTGCCCTTTATGGTTTGGTTCCATCTATTGCTTTGGTTCATTTTATTTATGCTCATAAAGATTTCAATAGAATTTTGAAAATGGCTATTTTGGTAATTATTATGCTGTCAATTATGATGTTATTTTTTACTGTTATTGAAATGTTTTTCTATCGGTTAACAACACCGTTTGATGCAAGCGCTTTAGAACGGTTTCAAACTAACTACTATGCCATGTTGGGCGTTTTGGACAAAGCTCCAATATTTGGTATCCCACGAGAAATGGCTTGGGAAATCATTTCTGAAAAAGCGGCAGAAATTGGTTTAGTATTCGGCGATCGTATAAGGATAACTACAACACATCATTTTCAAATACTTTTTTATTTTAGATACTACGGTTTTATTGGTGTAGCTCTGCTGGTTTTGTTGTACTACATGATATTTAGAAAGATTATTCATTTACCACATAAATATTCAAAGATGATGATACTAAGTATTTTTATATTTGATTTACAGTATTCAGTAGGGCATAATAATAAGTTGATAAGTAATATAATTCTCTGGGTAATACTTGCTTGTATGGGAGGGGGAATTCAGTGGGGTAAAAGAAAAACAAATAATACACCAGATAATCACTCAGTACAAATTGAGTCCCACACACTGACCAAATATATCAAAGTAGAAAACAACCATAGGATTTAATATTATAATATGACTACGATTTATTCAAATTCTGTTTTGTTGGTAGGCAATTGGCACTGGGATATATATGAGGAAGCTTTGGCACATGGATTCCAGGCAAATGGGTGGGATGTTATCCCATTTAATACCCACAGTAATGTCCAAAAGCATTGTTTTACAGAAATGCAAATGCGTTTGAGGTATGGTCCAATAATCGATAGAATAAACAGAAAGCTTTTAAGGAAATTTAAATATTTTTCTCCAAGTGTTGTATTTATAAATCGTAGTGATATGATTTATGCTGAAACTTTGCGGGAAATGAAACGAATGAATAAGGAGGTTGTTCTATTACTATACCATAATGATAATCCCTATATACATGTTATAAAAAGATTAAGCATGCGTCATTTCTTTGCTTGTATACCAGTAGCTGATGTTACATTAGTTTATAGACCGGAGAACATAAAACATGTAAAGAGGTTTGGAGCGACAAAAACAGCTATATTTATGCCCTATTATATAAGCTATCGACATACTCCTAATACTTCTGATACATCCAAGTGCTGTGATGTGGTGTATGTTGGACATTATGAAAATGATGGTCGGGGTGAGATTGTGGATTATCTAATTCGACATGGTATAAAAATCAAGATTTACGGCTATGGATGGCAATATGCTCAAAAAAAATTTGGATGGCGAGATGGAATAAGCGTTAAGAATCTTTGGGGGAAGGATTATGTTCGATGTATTTCTTCTGCAAAAATTGGACTCGTTTTTCTATCATCTATTAATCAAGATGTTTATTCACGACGTTGTTTTGAAATCACTGCATGTGGAACTTTGATGATAGCTCCATATACCAAAGAGCTGGCATATCTATTTAGTGATGGCGAAGAAGCAGCATTATTTACCTCAAGGGAAGATTTATTAAAAAAAATTGAATATTACTTGATAAATGATACTATGCGTGTTAAGGTATCCCAAAAAGGTATGCAACGTTGTAGAAATAATGGAAATGATGAAGTGGCGCGAATAGCACAACTAATTAACTCTATGCAGGAATGGTAAAACACTAAAAAACAATAAATACATGAAAAGAAAAATAGCCTTTGTCGTTCCAGTTCTGACACCTTACTCAAAACCTCGTTTTGAAATACTCGCTAAGCATTCTGATTTTGAACTTTTATTATACATTGAAAGTGCAGGTTTTAGTCATAGACCTGGATGGAGAATCCAAAAACTTAACGGCGTGCATACTGTTTTAGTACACAGTGTTGTCATGCAATCAATTGCTAATAGTCCTAAGTTTAGTTACAATATTGATGGTATAAGAGCGATTCCATATTTGCTGCCTTTTTTAGTTTTAAAAAACAGACCAGATATTCTTATTGTATGTAATACAACAGAGCTTGGCTTGTGCTATCCCTTGAAAAGAATTATAAATTTGAAAATCGGTTTGATTATAGAAGATACATTGCATGGTTATGAAAATTTGAGTTACAGCACAAAGCGAAGGAGGTTACCCATTCTCAAAAAGGCAGATTTTTTCATTCCTTTTAGTCTGGATTCGATGAATTTTCTGAAAAATATTGGAATTCGAGAGGAATATATATACCCATCTTCATGGAGTATCGATTTAGACCACTTCGCTAATGCTGATCCAATATGTGTTGCCGATATCAAAAATAGATTGTTGCTTCATGATAAACTTGTTATTTTAACAGTATGTAGATTACATTTGGCGAAAGGAATTTGCTATTTCCTTAAAGCGTTAGATTTACTTAGTGATAATATAAAAAATAAAATAGGATATATAATAGTAGGTAGTGGTCCTCATGAAAAAGAAATACGTGAGTTTATATTCCAATACAAACTTAAGAATATTTTTTTAGTTGGATTCAAAAATTACAATGATATTGTAAACTACTATCATGCTGCGGATATTTTTGTGTTACCTACTCTGCAGGATCTTTACAGTTTGACAATTATGGAGGCGATGGCCTCGAAACTGCCGGTTGTTACGACTCCTTATAATGGTGCGCGTGAATTGATTTCTGAAGGAATAAATGGCTATATTTTTGATCCATTAGATTTTATAGGAACTAAAGATATGATACTTACGATTTTCGATAAGCAAAAGAAACTAAAACTTTTTGGACGTAAATCGTATGATATAATACGCTCTTATTCACATGAACACGTAATGCACCAATTAGGTACCATTTTTTCAATGTTATGATATAATTGTCTGAACTATTGATGAAAAGGAATCATGAAAATACATTAGATACAATAGGATTTAAAACAAATATAATCCGAGATTGGTTACTGGTTCTATGATATTGAGTGATAGGTTCATACATTTCTTTTTACTTATGTTTTCTGAGTTTAATAAGCAAAACATTAAATACCTAGTTGAGCGCAATTATGAGCAGCTTCCATATATTGCCGATAATGATGTAGACCTGTTGGTTTCACCCACAGATATCGATAAATTTATGACCATAATTCAAAACAATGCGAGAGATTGTAAAATAGATCTAGTCCTAGTTACCAAGGCCTATGGTGGAGGAAGAATTTATCTGTGGGATTCGTGGTCTCGTAACAACGACATATGTCGGATTGATTATATGACTGCTATACATTATAAAGGTCTGCCATTATTGAATATTCATTCTGTTATTGAAAACAGACAAAGGAGGTCTCTATTTTACATCCCAGATAGTTGTGCTGAAATTGCTATGTCTTTGATGATACCATTAATGTATAATGGTCAAGTGAAAGAAAAATACAAACAATTTATTTATGATACGATAACATCTAATGATACAGGCTTCGTGTTATATCTAAGAGACTACTTGCCCAGTAATATATTAGAGGAAATACTCTATTCAATTCTTAGGAAGGATTTTGAATACCTGAATAATCTTAGAAAGGTTTTACTGAAAGCATGCATTATACAAAATTGTGCAAAGTCAGCAGTAGGTTTTATTAATTATTTGGTTAGATATGTACCACGTATTTTCAAGTCACCTGGGATTTTCATTTGTCTTCTGGGTCCTGATGGTTCAGGCAAATCAACCGTAATGGAGAATCTTACTAAGAGACTTGCAGTGTTATATCCTGCTGAACGATTCAAGAAGAAACATTGGCGTCCTGGTGCACTTCCCCAATTAAAACAGCTTTTAAAGGTACATGGTCATGCAATATCAAGCACCGATCGACATTACAATAATAAGGAGAACCCAGTAAGATCTCTCCTGAGATTTATTTATTACATTTTGGATTATGTTATTGGATACTATTTGAAGTTGTTCCCAATGATGATCAAAACTACTGCTATAATTATGGACAGGTATTACTATGATATCATTGTTGATCCATTCAGGTATGGATTTAATTTGCCACGATGGTTATTAAAGCTGGGGCGGTTTATTGTACCCAAACCCGATCTGACAGTATATCTTGATAATACAGCAGATAAACTTCATCGACGCAAAAAAGAGTTATCCGTGGGTGAGCTCGATAGGCAAATTCATATTTGGCGTCGCTTCATCGCTGATTTGCCTAATGCTAAAATTGTTACCACAGATAAGTCTTTAAGAGAGGTGGTCGAGGAAGTGGCTCGTTTTGTTCTAGCAAAACGTACTGAAAAGACACGCAAGACACTAAAGCTAGAACCAAGAGGATCAGAATATATCTGGAAGAATAATTTGTCGCCTGGGCATGTAGCTTTGCCATCGAAAGATAATTGCAGGTGGATCTTACCCTCGAAACCGATACTAGCACAGAAGTCCTGGGAATTATATCGACCTTATAGTATCCGTGGATGTGTGTATAAGAAATTCATGAAAATAGTATCGCAAGCAAATTGTCTCAAATTACTGAAGCGGAATAATTTGATTTTACAAAACACCGATGAATCAAATCAGCTTTGTAGAGTATTACAGGAATTATTCAATGACAACGATTTAACACCTGCACTCTCCACAGGAACACCAGGCCCGTTCCATAAAATTATTTGCTTAGTTCTTAATTCGAAGGCAGGCATTATTGGGTATGCCAAGATTGGAAAAGCACCTCATGCAATCGAAAGAATCAAGAACGAGGCAAAAATCTTAAGGGAGTTAAAGATCATATTTAAAGATGGTAAAATTTTGACGCCTGAATGTTTATATGAAGGTAGGTTGGGGAAAGCTTATATGATTATACTGTCTTCTCCGTCTTTTGTTAATAATGATACCCGTATGGATTTTGACGAAAACTATGTACGTATCTTGAATAGAATAATAATGAAAACCAATACGAAGAAATCTTTTGTGAAATCAATTTTTTTTAGAAGGCTTAAAAATGCAATCGGAAATTATCCTTTGTCATTTAGGGATTTGCTGAAAAATGCGTTTGTATCTTTAAGAGCGAAGTTTGATAACAAAGACCTATTTTTTACTCTTGCACACGGAGATTTTGTGCCTTGGAATATTATTTCGAATGGCAAGGAAGTATTTATCTACGATTGGGAATCTGCTGATTTTGAAGCTCCAGCGGCTCTAGATCTTGTCCACCTCCTTTTTCAAACAGGATACTTATTGAAGAAAATGAGAGGCACAAGGCTCTTGAACCATATAATGAACGAAAAGTTGTACGATCTACTACTGAAGAAGAGTGGTATAAATATATTACCAATAGATGATCTCGTTATAATTTACTTACTGAAAATGGCAGTTGGGGAAGATGCACCACAGGTATTATCCAAAGCAGCAGTTGAGCGGAGGAGATTAATTAAATTAATGGTTACTGGCAGCTAACTACTAATTTCTATGTTAAAAGTCTTAATTAGTGCATATGCTTGTGAACCTAACAAGGGATCAGAACCGGGTGTGGGCTGGAACTGGACAAGGCAAATAGCTAAGTTTGCAGAAACTTGGGTAATAACAAGAACAAATAACAAGAAAGTAATCGAAGAAGAGTCACGAAAAAAACCTATTCCTAATCTGCATTTTGTTTATATTGATTTGCCTAAATGGTTGGGATTTTGGAAAAGAGGTCAGCGCGGTGTACATTTGTATTATTATTTGTGGCAGTTTGTTTTGTATTTCAAAGCGAAAGCATTAACAAAAAGGACTAAATTCGATATTGCTCATCATATATCATTCGTTAATGACTGGATGTTATCGGGTTTGAGTTTTTTGCACATACCTTTTGTCTGGGGACCAATAGGTAGCAACAATGCGGTCCCCAGAGAATATTTCATTAATTACCTATACTACTTTAGTAATAAAATGAAGTACTGTTTGCGAAAAGCAATACGTCTGTTTGATCCTTTTTTCAGCGTGACCTATAAGAGGGCTAATAGAGTAATTTTGATCCTGAAAAATCAGTTGCAATTATATCCTTTCCAACGCAACTCCATCTGTAAATGTGGCATCATTCAAGCCAATGCTGTTGATTTTGAGAATTTTGTTTTTGAACGTAATAGTCAAAATAGGGATATTAATATATTTTCTGCAGGTTCGTTAATTCCTATTAAGGGGTTTCATTTAACTCTATCTGCCTACTCTATATTGCAGGACAAAAAAAAAGATATGCAATTTACAATTAGTGGTAATGGGCCTTTACGAAAATATTTAGCAAAACTAACAGTAGACCTGAATATCTCTGATAGCGTGCTGTTTACAGGTAATACTTCCAGGGAAGAAGTTATAAAAAACATGCAGAATTCCGATATATTTTTTTTCCCATCTTTTGAAGGTGGGGGAATGGTTGTTCTTGAAGCAATGGCATCCGGGTTACCAGTGGTGTGTTTGGATTATGGCGGTCCAGGGGAAATGGTAACAGAAGAATGTGGTATCAAGGTAAAACCTGTGACGTTAGAACAAACCGTTGATGATCTTGCTAAGGCTTTATTAAAGCTAGTGAATAATCCTGAATTGAGAAAGGAAATGGGGGAAGCTGGGCGAAAGCGCATCATGGAACATTATACTTGGGAGAAGAAGGGGCAGTTTATTAAAAAAGTATATGAAGATGTGCTTGGGAGAAAGATTTAGATGCTGAAACTACTTCAGTATGACACCTAATTGATGAAAGTATTAATGGTGCATAATTTCTATCAATCATCAGCACCGTCAGGTGAGGATGCTGCGTTTAGGAATGAAGTTGGATTGCTACGGGAAAATGGAGTAGAGGTCATAATGTATAAAAAGCATAATGACGAGGCAGAAAAACGCAATAAGGTTAAATTGGGATTCGATATTACGTGGTCGCATGAAACATATACCGAGGTCAATCGTGTTATTAAGAAGGAAGCGCCTGATCTTGCACATTTTCATAATATCTGGTATTTGATTTCGCCCTCGGCTTATTATGCATGTCAAAAACAAAGCGTACCTGTTATTCAAACCTTGCATAATTTCCGCATGTTTTGTGCGAATGGGTTGTTGCTATATAGAAATAATATATGTAATAGTTGTATCCAAGGTGTTCGATTCAGGAGCATACTGAAACGATGTTATAGGGATTCGTTATTTCATTCTGCACCGGTTGTAACTGCACAGAAGATTCATCAAATAAAGGAAACATGGCATAATGAGGTTGATGGGTATATTGCATTGACAAATTTTGCTAAAAATATATTTTGTGAATATCGTATACCAAAAGAGAAAATTTTTTTAAAACCAAATTTGGCGCGAAACATTAAATGTGATTATTCTAATGGTGGCAATATGGCAACATATGTCGGACGTTTATCAACTGAAAAAGGGATAGAAGTGCTTTGTAAAGCATTCAATACTTTGTTTAAAAAGAATAAGAATTATATATTAAATGTAGTAGGTGATGGACCATTAATGTCAAACATTGTACTGAATAATAATGGAAGTACTAAGTGTTGGGGTCAACAAAATAAGGATAGTGTTTTAAAGATACTTGACAAATCAGCGTTTACAATAATCCCTTCGATCTGTTACGAAATGTTCCCAATGGTTATAGCTGAATCATATGCAAGCGGTAAGCCTGTTATTGCTTCTAGAATCGGGGCATTGCCTGAAATAATAGAGGATCACAAAACAGGGTTATTGTTCGACCCAGGAAATGAGGATGATCTTGCAGAAAAAATGCGATGGATGTTTGAGCACAAAGAAGAATGCATCCAGATGGGCAAAAATGCACGCAAAGTGTACGAAGAAAAATACACTCCGGAAAAGAATTTTAAAATGTTGATGGATATTTACCAAACAGTGATTCAAGAGCATAAGGTGAAAAACAAGAGAAGAATATCTCCTTTTCTCGAGAAATCGAGAAAAGATAAGATACCCATGCAACGAATTGTCAATCCTGTTGTCCTACATAGGACAAAATTCCTCCCTCGATCTTTGAATGCTGCACTATCACATATTGTTAGCTATATTGATGGTAATAGTGGAGGTTATTATTGTTTCTCAAATATTCATGTTGTAATTGAGAGCCAAAATAATACTTCGTTAAATAATGCTCTAACTAATGCAATTGGTATTTTCCCGGATGGGATGGGTGTAGCACTGGCATTGAAAATTATTGGATCAAGGTTTCAAGATAGGGTACGTGGGATTGATTTGATGTTGAAACTATGTGAATATGCGGCTCACGAAAATAAATCTATATTTTTGTATGGAAATACAGACACAGTATTGGCAAAATTGCGGGCTATCTTAAAGCTAAAATATCCTAATCTTAACATTGTTGGAACTATGTCGCCTCCTTTTAGAGAGTTAGACTCAGCAGAAGATCAGCACATCGTACAAACAATTAATAACAGTAATGCAGATTTTCTCTTTGTGTCCCTTGGAGCTCCTAAGCAAGAAATATGGATGGCAGAGCATAAAGGTAGAATCAAAGCCCTTCAATTCGGAGTTGGTGCAGCGTTTAATTTTTTGGCTGGTGATGTTAAGGAGGCGCCAAAATGGATGCAGGCCCTTGCTCTTGAATGGCTGTGTCGCTTACCACAACAACCCCAAAAGACAATCAAACGGATGATTTTAGTCCCACAAATGTGGTGGCTTCTGGGAAAACAGTTATTACTTGAAAGAATATTGAGGGTTAGAAATTATCAAAAGGACTAAACAAATTAGACGGAGATGACTGATCTGAGTATGTTATTAACAAAACAAATCGTTTCAAATCAAAATGATATCAGATCTAAAATCAATATAGGCTCCATCGGCATGTGTAACTTTGTGCGTAGTGCTTTTATTACACAATTAAAAAAAGATTGTATTAGATTACGATGTATTGCAAATGTTCCGGATATCGCATCGAAAATAGCAACAATAACTAAGAATTACGAATATATCTGCTCTGATTATGGTAATATATTAGTTGACAGCGATGTAGATGCAGTTTTCATCTCTTCAAACCAACAAGACCATACCACATTAATTACTGATGCTTTGTATGCCAATAAAAGCATTTTTTGCGAAGCGCCTTTATGTTTGAATAAAAATGAATTAAATCGACTTATTCGGCTCTATAATACATTGTATGTACAAATGCAATTATTCCCGGTACAAGATAGTTATTCAAATGGAGCGCCAATTTTCATGGTTGGATATAACCGCAGATTCTCGTCATTGGTAATGACTGCAAAGAAACTGATCGGTCAGCACCATGGTCCATGTGTGATTAATTACCGGATCAATGCCGGGATTCTGCCGGACGATCATTGGTTATTGAATCCAAAGCATGGGGGAGGAAGGATTGTCGGTGAGGTGTGTCATTTTGTGGATTTTATTAACAGTCTTACAGGCACTCACGTGGACCGGGTGTTTGCCCATTCATTATTTGGTTCAAGAATTGTAAGAAATAGGGATAACGTTATTGCTACATTGATGTATGAAGATGGATCAGTAGGAACAATTTCATATTTTGCAGTAGGTGACCAGCATTTTCCCAGGGAAAGAATTGAAATATTCTGTGACGGAAAATCATGCATTATTGATGATTTTTGCAGGATGACTTATTCACATGGCGGGAAAAAACAGGTGATCGATGCGCCCCAGGATAAAGGATATAGAAATGAGGTTAATGCGTTTTTTAATGCCATGTTGGAAGGTAAGAAAGCACCGATACCGTTCGAACAGATCGTGGAGACTTCCTTAGTGACGTTTGGGATAAATGAGAGCATAAGGACGGGGAAGCCGGTTTTTATACCAGTAATGCGTAAAGCGTAATGAGTAGCGCGTAGAGCGAAAGATACAGAAACGTAAGGCGTAAGGAGTAAAGCGTAAGGCGACTGACAAACACTAAAACTTGGAACGAATGACAGTGACTAGAAGACACGATTACACGACAAAGGGGGAGCAGAGGTGCTGAGGAGCAGGAGAATTTAGCTGTTGATCAATGCTTGATTTTCATTTCCAATAATATATAATATCTGTATATTATGAGAAACGAAAAACCGTCACTGAGTACGATAATCTTGGAGAATGTCAGAGATCTCCCATATTTCGAGATCGAGAATATAGGCACGCTCGGGGCTTCATTACACCACACAAGGGTTGTATTATCGAGGCTAAATGCTCAGGGGAAAATTATTCGGTTAAGAAAAGGCATGTATGTCTCTATAGACTACATAAACCGTATAAAAGCAGATAAAATCTACTCTGTTTATCTTGAATTTATTGCCACCAAGATGTACGAACCGTCCTACCTCAGCCTCGAATATGTTTTGTACGAGCACAATGCTCTTACCGATGTACCTGCCAACATGACGCTGATAGCGACAAAAAAAACGTATCACACACGTAACACCTTGGGAACGTTCGTATACCATAAAATCAAAAATGAATTGTTCAGAGATTATCACATCAAACGCAGCAATCATTTTATATACGGAAAGGCCTCAAAGAGCAAAGCGTTATTTGATTATTTATATTTGCGCCGCAAGCAGATCGCGAACAAAGATATACTTGAGGAATACCGTTTAAACCTTGAGGTATTTCACGACGATGATTTCAACGAATTAGAAAAATACGTACATGATACCGGGTCGGCAAAAATGAACAAGATCTACACCTGGGTGAAAGAGAATGCTTGATACGATAAGGTCCATATTACGCGACGCCCAGAATGCTCCGGATATTTTCAAACGTACATTAGTCAAGGAATATATCCAAATACTATCGTTGTCGTTTTTATATACCCACAAGCAGTACAGTAATTTGGTTTTTTATGGCGGGTCGTCTCTCCGGCATTGTTATGAATTGCCCCGGCTTTCAGAAGATCTTGATTTTGTAGATATTGAGAAGAATATCAATATAACATCACTCTATGAAGATATATGCGGATTTTTTAGAAAGAAATTCAATATTTCTGTCAGTGGTCGTTGCCAGAAATTCCGCTGCATATTGAAATTTCCGGTTCTGTATGACCTGAATATTGCAGGAACTGAAGAATCGGATCTTCTCTTTATTAAAATCGAAGTATATAAGGATTTTGGATTTTGCTCTAAGTATACCAACCGAGTATTGCCGGTTTTCAAGTTTGGTCAGTCTCTGCTTATTAAAACATTTGATCTTCCTACGCTCATGGCGACGAAGATCGATGCGGTTCTCCACAGAAAATGGGAGCGTACGTCGAAGAACGGCAAAACTCTGGCAAAGGTCAAGGGTCGGGATTATTTTGATTTGTTATGGTATTTACGAAAAGGGATACAACCGAATATCGCTTGTATCAGGGGTGTAACAGATACGCACGACATGTATGAACAACTTATCAAACTGGTGCAAAAAGTGGATGTTCATAGTATCAAATACGATCTGCAAGGGCTGATTCAGGATCAGGCATATATTGAGACATTGACAGATAACCTCAAGGAAATTCTCAAAAACCTTCTTGAAGAGAACAAACCTCGTTAAAGCAGGTATGAGCAAAAGGATTAAGGTAGTACTTGTGGCGGGAGCGCGTCCCAATTTCATGAAGTTAGCTCCCATCTACTTTGAACTGAAGAAATACAAGCAGTTCAAGCCCATCATCGTCCACACGGGTCAGCATTATGACAAAGAAATGTCGGATTTGTTTTTCCGGGATTTGAAACTGCCAGAACCGGATGTTTATCTGGGCGTGGGCTCGGCAAGCCATGCGGTGCAGACGGCGCGCATAATGCAGGCATTTGAACCTGTTTGCTTGAAAGAAAAACCTGATATGGTGATGGTTGTAGGAGACGTAAACTCTACGATAGCATGTGCATTGACTGCCGTAAAACTGGGCATAAAAGTGGCTCATGTAGAAGCAGGGTTGCGGAGTTTTGACCGGACCATGCCAGAGGAGATCAACCGTATTTTAACGGATCAGATTTCCGACATGTTATTTACAACAGGTAAGGATGCTGATGAAAATTTGAGGAAAGAGGGAATAGATAGTAAAAAAATATTCTTTGTCGGGAATGTGATGATCGATTCGCTCCTTCGGTCAATTACGGTGATAAAAAAGAAGCAGATTACAGTGATAAAAGAAGAGCCATACGCGTTGGTAACGTTGCATAGACCTTCGAATGTGGATAATAAGAAGACGTTTTCACGTATCATGAAAGCTTTAAGCAGCATATCTAAATGGATACCAGTAATATTTCCAGTACACCCGAGAACGGCAAAGGCAATTACCCGGAACAGAAGGCATATCAGGGTACTAGGATATCAGTATGTGGATATCAGAAGACCAGAATATCAGGTAAAAAACCAAATCATTCTCACAAAGCCGTTGGGGTATTTGGAGTTTCTCGGGTTGATGAAGAATGCAGCGTTAGTACTAACGGATTCCGGGGGGATACAGGAAGAGACCACGATCCTGGGCGTGCCATGTTTGACAATACGCGAGAATACGGAAAGACCGATCACAATTACCCAGGGTACTAATAAGCTGGTCGGAACAAATCCTGATCGAATTATCAGAGAAGCAGAGAAGATAATTAGATATCACTGTAATCGTTCATTGAATCGTTGTAATCGACGGTCGCAGCGTAAGCGAAGACCGAAATATTGGGATGGGAAAGCGGCGGCGCGCATCGTGCGGGTTCTGCGTAATACATAGAGCGTAATGCGTAAGGCGAAAGATATTAGTCACGGGGAACCGTGGCTTTTTTTATGCCTACGGCATCGATGGCAATGATATAACAGAAAGATTACGGAGATATTATTACATTTTCGCCTTTGGCGTTGATTCCGGTGATATAACAGAAAGATTACATTGATATTATTGCTTGTGCCTACGGCATCGATAACGGTGATTAAAACAAAGATTAGGGTGATAATGGATTTAGAATTTCCCCCTATAGGGGGTAAATAGGTATTGACTTAAGTTCTGAAATTTCGTATATTTATGCATTATGCTGACATCAGGCTACATGAAAGGTATTGGATAATGTGTTGCAATTTAGTTAATACTAAAGTATAATACATTATGAATAACCCGATGACCTACACTGATTTGCAGCTACGCGAGGTTTTCCACCTTGAGTTCCTGAAATCCCTGGGCAGTAAGGTTAAGGCAAAGCTCTATGTACTCAAGGGCGGGGTGAATCTACGTTTTTTTTATAACAGTATGCGTTATTCTGAAGATATGGATCTTGATGTGCAGGACATAGAGGTTGTTGTTCTCAAGGATAAGGTTATGCAGATTTTAGCAAGTATGTCCTTTCATGAAAGACTAGTTCCCTTTGGTATCAAACAGGTTACCCCTCCGAATATGAATAGAGCAAAGCAGACAGAGACAACGCTGTGGTTCAAAATACATCTTCTTACAAGGGCAGGGGAGGATCTTTTCACGAAGATTGAGTTTTCAAGACGGGGTTTTGCAGGTACAATTCAGGTTCATACAGTCGCTGATACTATACTCAGCCAGTACAAATCTGCTCCAGTGTTAGTACCACACTATGACAAACATACTGCATTTTTGCATAAGATAAACGCCATTGCCGGACGTGCAGTTATACAGGCTCGAGATATCTTCGATCTCTACGTACTTTCTACACAGGTCGAACGAGGGAAATGCAATATACAGGGAGTACCTGAAGATACCATAAACACCGCGAAGGCTAATATATTTTCAATTGGTTTCGAACAGTTCAGGGATACGGTGTTATCCTACATCTCGCTCGAGGATCAGAGAGTTTATGATAATAAAGATGCCTGGGATGAAGTCCGCATCAAGGTTGTTGCATGTATTGATACAGCAGCATCCAGAGGATGACTATGACAGATTCTGTCCTTACACATATAGAACGACTAAAGCGCCCGGTGTTCACTTCCCGGGAGATCTCTACTATCTCTGGTAAGTCACTTTCGACCACAGTACAAGCATTAAATCATCTGCAGCAACAGGATGTGATTAAAAAGGTCTACCGTGGGATATGGATAAAGCATCATAGCAGCGATTTCAGCCCATATGCGGTGGTCCCATTTTTATTACCCCATCAGCAGGTGTACGTGTCATTCGTCAGTGCTTTGCATTTATATGATATAATCGGGCAAATTCCCCAAATCATCACAATCGCTACAATGACTCACAGCAAAATTATAGAAACAAAAGTAGGTGTTTATAAATTCCATCGCATCGCACCGTCTTTTTTTCAGGGTTTCAAATGGTATAAAGGAGTAAGGTCCTTTCTAATTGCGGAGCGAGAAAAAGCATTGATCGATTGTTTGTATATTTCTACCCGCAGGAACAAGCAGTATGGTCACTTTCCCGAACTTCACCTTAAACGATCGTTCAGTATCAAACGGGCGCACTGTTGGGTAAAAAAAATAACCAGCAGTAATATAAGGCTTGATGTACGGAAAAAACTGGCTAAAATACAAGATATTTATTCGAAATGAATAAGGAGATATAAAAGAAAAATGCCATGGCCGAGTAAGAATCATCTTGAGAATCTGGAGGAAGTGCTCATGCGGCTGCACTGGCTTTTGCAGCCGGATACAATACTAACAGAGTTGCCGTATGACCTGGAATTCGTAAGCCAGACTGATCTAGAAAGGTTTGCGGATTGGTGCCGCAGTTCTGTGAGCAAGAGCGAGCTGGAAAAAGGCGACCACACGATCAACAAACCCCTTATCGATTTCTTTGAGAAAAAATTATTTCCTGAGATGAAACCGGCCCAGCGCAAGGACCGGGTTGAATCACTTTTCAGGCAGTTACACAACATGACCGGTATTGCTGAGTATATGCCGATCCCGCTTAACAATAAAAATTTAGATATGATATTCACAAAAATCAATGAAGCGCCAGGGGAGACCCATTTTGACAAGACGGTCAAAAAGATCAAGATCGGCGTAGCATTAAAATGGCTGCAGGATAGCGACCTTTATGCAAAACTTTCTGAACATACGATCAAATTTATCAACAAAATCGGCGATTACTATGGCAAGGTTAAGAGGGGTGAGCGGGTGTATGTCCGGGATATCGGCAATTACAGTGCATCAGACGATGATAAGACAGCCATACTGGATGATTTCGGGCAAAAGGTCGAACTCGCCCTGATGGAGGCATCTCAGGAGATCAAAGCCGTAAAATCGCAGTATAAGAAGGACGATGAATTTGGTCAATTCGGCAAGATCATCGACATGGTGAAACGCCTTGAACAATATGTAAATGGCGGGGGTAAAGACAAAGAATATGATTATATTGAACAATTCAGGGATGTTGTATTCGTAGTAATCATTCTTAACTACATTCAAGACCCATACATAAAACGCAGCAAAGAAGCAGCAAACCTGCTGAAACTCACACTGCCGATCTATCAGAAATATCTACAGATGAACGGGAAAAAGTTTCAGCCAGAGCGTAAGCCATACGTGTAACGTATGGCTTAGCGTAGTGCGTAAGGCGTAGGGCGATATAAAGAGCGAATAGCGTAGGGCGTAAGGCGTAGGGCGATGGATTAAGCGTAAGGAGTAAGGCGAAAGATACAGAACCGTAGTGCGTAGTGCGTAAGGCGTAGGGCGATGGATTAAGCGTAAGGAGTAAGGCGAAAATAATATGTATAACCACATGAAAGGATTGTCTCATGAAATCAAATAAGAATTATATGGTGGATATAGAGACCTGGAAGTATATAAACTGTCATTTAAGATTGCAATGGAAATCTACGAAGAAACAAAATTATTCCCTAGAGAAGAGAAATATGCGTTAACTGATCAATTGCGGAGATCTTCAAGATCTGTACCCGCAAATATCGCAGAAGCGTGGGGAAAAAGAATGTATCGCAATCACTTTGTGAGTAAGATTAGTGATAGTTACGCAGAAGCTCATGAAACAATGGTTTGGTTGCAATTCTCTTTAGTTCATAAATATTTGAGTAATGAGAAGCACGAGTATTTTATCGAAGAGTATGATCATATATGCAGAATGTTACTTAATATGATGAGAGAGCCTGCAAAGTTTCTGATAAAGTTACATTGAAGAAGCCATTTCTGTAAAGAAAAACCCCAGAGTAAATCTGGGGTTTTTCTAAATATGTCGCTTTACGCTCTACTCTTTACGCATTACGCAGGATAACGCTACGCGTTATCCACCTCCCTTAAGTACTTTCAAGCGTGCTTCGGTTCTGCTCTTGTAGTCTTTGGCGCCGACATGGTTCGGATCGAGGGCGAGGACCTGTTTGAAGAGTTTAAGCGCGGCATCGTATTGTTCGGCGATGTATTTATTTACACCGTTCTTGTATATTGCTTCGATCTGCGCTTTGGTTACGGTCGGCTCTTTTGGCTTGGTCGGTTCCTTTGGTTTAGTCGGTTCTTTAGGTTTTGCCATGGCAGTTTTCACGCTTGCAAGTTCATTCTTTGCTGCCAGATGATTCGGATTGAGGGCTAACACTTTATTGTAGTATTCAAGCGCCTTTGTATAGTCTTTTGCCTGATTACGGGAACGCGCTTCGGCAAGGTAGACATTGACAAGTTCCAGCCTGCGTGGTTCGATCTTTGCCAGGTAATCCTTTGCACCCTGATGATCAGGATCGAGCGAAAGCACAGTCTGGAATGATTTCTGCGCTTCAGTCAGATTAGCCTCTGAATAATAGATCTTGCCCTGTTCAAAGTAGGCAGTGATGTTCTTTTCTTTTTCCAGGAAGGCTTTTTCTTTCGCCATCGCTTCCTCGGTTTTCTTTAGATTGAACACAAGCTTGCTCTTGGTATTGACTTTCACCGAGATCTTTGCGATGTAGTCGTTGTAATCCGGTTTCATGATCGTGATCGTATAGTTGCCGACGGGCAGGCTCATATTGAATGTACCGCCCTGCGCCCGGTAGCGCTTGTTGATCTCTTTAATGTCAACGATCGCGTCCGGGATAAGCGCTTTGCTCGTATTATCTTTGACAATGCATTCAATTGAGCCGACGCGTGGGCCCGATACCGCTGTTTTGTTGGTCATTTCTAAACCAGCCATAAAACGCGGTGAAAACGGCCGAGGACTCCAGAAATGCTCGCATTTTGTGATTGCTAATGTTCCTGTCAATATTCTATGGTTGAGTTTCATTCCGATGTTTCCGTCACGCCCGTCCATTTCCGCAATGAATTCCATGGGTCCGAATTTTAATGAACCACCTAGGAATAAACCAAATGCCCATGCGGATTCGTCTTCATTTGGATTAGCATAGTCATCACCCAGTATGAATATATCTGTATTAAAAATATGGCTTCTTTTACCATAACCAACGAACCGCCCTCGTCCAAGTCCTACGACAAGATTTGCCGGTCCAAATGGTTTATACATGGCAATATATGCGGAAAAAATCTCTGGAGGCCGGTGGCCAGCGAAATTGTAACCCTGTTCTTCTAGATATCCATCATCAGCACCAGATCCAATCGTTGATAAATGTGTGTTGTATGAAATGTCATCGATACCTGCATAGAATGATGGTGCATTGCCATCACCCCTTTTAATCACATATTGACCGCTTAAAGTAAACGTGGATGTAGTATACATGGAGAGGGCCAATTCCGCTTTACCCGCAAATCCGTAGTGCAACGTAAGCGTGAAATCCATTGGATCAGATACAATTACTGCACCCATACTATTAGTAGTTGAGTCCCCACTGCGAAAAGGAAAAGAGAAAGCGAGATTTCCCCCGAACATCCCCGGCATGTCATATTTGGTGGGGGTGGGGATATCGATAAATCCCGTAGTGTGACAAAGTTGTCCAACAAGCAACAATGAAACGATTAACATGTTCACCTCCAGAAGTTACAGAATACTCAGAAATTACACTTACATCCTAACCTACCTGACTTCAACTGTCAGGTACAAAGTTATGGCGATTACTAATGCAAAATTATAATGAGAATTAAATCTCTGTCAAGCCCTGATTAGTACCTAGTACCACTTGATATAGTAAGGACGAGGAAGCAAGAACTAACATAGCGTAATGCGTAAGGCGAAGGAAAAGAGCGTACTGGGTAGGGCGTAGGGCGAAGGAAAAGACAGCGGACGCTAAACGCTAGACACTAAGGGCTACAGCCGTTGCGTAGAGAGTAATTACTAGGAACTAACATACTGTAATGCGTAAAGCGTAGAGCGAGAGAATGAGTGAAAAGCGTAAGGCGTAGGGCAAAAGGCGCAGGAACCACAACCCTTGACAGGGGGGTAGAATTACCTATAATATAACCAGTACTACTCATTTTCTCACGAAAACGAGAAAATGAGTAACTCGGGCGAGAGGAGGTCATTTGAAATTTTTGTCAAAATTACTCAAAGTCGCAGCAAATGAAAAGCGCTTACACATCCTCAAGGTCTTGATGGAAAAGCGAACAATGGAAATTAGCGATGTTGCGCTTGCCCTGAACGTACCGTACAAAACTGCGGCACGGAATTTAAAAATCCTCGAGCGTTTTGACTTCCTTGAATCGTATTTTCAGAACGGCAATGTGTATTATACACTGAGGGACAACAACAACCTTTATTTCAACACTGTTATCCTTGAGATGATCAAACGGAGTCCTGAATGAGAATGCCTCTAATCAAGCGTATATTCGATCTGGGGCTGTCTTCAATCGGATTGGTGATATCAGCCTGGGTATGGGCAATTATCACCATTCTGATCATCCTGGAGGATGGTTTTCCATTTGTTATATATCAATTGAGGATAGGAAAACAAGGCAGGCTCTTTAAATCATTCAAGTTCCGGTCAATGAAGAGATGGGCCCTTGAGGAGGAGGTGTGCGCTCAGGCACTGGAAGATGATCCCCGGGTAACCGGAGTGGGTCGTATATTAAGAAAAACCGCTTTAGATGAACTGCCCCAACTGCTGAATATCCTGCAGGGTGACATGAGCTTTGTCGGGCCAAGGCCGATCCTCCCTTTTGAAGTGGAGGTAATGGCAAATGGTGGCTGTGTGGATATAAAAAAGATACCCGGCTATGATAAAAGGATTCAGATCATTCCAGGATTGACCGGTATAGCTCAATTATACGCTCCTCGCGATATCACACGGGAAGAAAAATTTAAAATGGACATAGAATATATTAAGAAACATAACTTTTTACTTGATGTAAAGCTTATTTTTCTTTCATTTATCGTGACTTTATTGGGAAACTGGGAACACCGAGGGGAAAAGCTGAAGATACTGGGTAACAAATAGCGTTGCAGAAGAGGAGAATTAAGCTACGCGGTATAGGCTTGCTGCGCAAGCGGTATAGGACCTACGGTCGGTTAAGGCTTACTTCGTAAGCGGGGAGAAAATGAAAAAGTTGAAAAGTTTCAAGGATCTTATTGTTTGGCAGGAAGCACATAAACTCTCACAGGATATAGCACGAGCTCTCGTACCACTATTACCAAAAAGCGAAAAATATCGCCTTGGAGATCAAATAATAAGATCATCGAGATCAGTTCCTTCTCAAATTGCTGAAGGTTTTCGTAAGTCTTCATTAAAACAAAAACATTATTTCTATGAAATAGCATTGACATCAAATGATGAAACAGAAAATCATTTGTTGGAAGCATTAGATAGTCGATATATTAATGAAAAAACATATAAACAGTATCTAAATCGAGTCATTCGAGTTCGTCTGTTACTTACTCGGCTAATGAATTCCGTGAGAGGCCTAAATACCGTTACGAAGCAGCTTTAACCGCATCGAAGATGCCTAAACCGATACGGAGTGTCCTTTACCGCCGAAAGGCAGTCGGTTGTAACTTTTCGTCGAGAAGTTCCGTCTTGTAGGCAAAGGAGGATACAATGGAAGATAATATAGTGGGAATCATCGCATTGATCCTGATATTTGGGGGACCCGCAGTTGTTGGCGTAATCGCGATCATAATGTACTTTTCCAAGCGTAAAAAGATGTACGAAGCAATGACAAAGATGATTGAATTGGGTAAAAAACCAGAAGAGATCAAGCAACTGTTTGAGATCGAGCCTGCTAAGAAGAAGGAACATGACTACGGCATGCTGACTGGCGGCATAATCCTCATCGGTATTGCCGCAGGTCTTGCGCTTATGGCCGCGGTCCTCACCAAAATTTCGATCCTTGCTCCAGCATCTTTCCTGCTCTGCCTTGCCTTTGCTTTAATCATTGCATATTATATTACGCGCGCTAGAAGGAAGAAGAACGGGGATAACACCGAATAAAACCTTTGAATAAGGATTGGGATGATATCTCAGGTCTGGTCAAGCAAGCTCAGGGTGGTGACGAGTCAGCAATGTCCGAACTCATCACCACCCACAAGCAGCTTATATACACGATCACGAACCGGATGGTCCACAACCGGGATACGGCAATGGATTTGACCCAGGATACGTTTATCAAGGCATTTCTCAATATCAAAAAGGTGAAAAGCGGCAGGCATTTTCGTGCCTGGTTATGCCGGATCGCAAGGAATGTGACGTACGATCATTTTCGTAAAGTGAAGCATCAGAAATCCGTGCCGCTCGAAGAGGTAGAGGATTATATGGGTGTTGATACCACCGAGCAGAAACATCGAAGCATGATCATTCAGGATGCACTTGATCGCCTAACCGAAAAAGACCGTATGCTCCTGACGCTTGCGTACTACGAGGGTTTTACCCATGATGAGATCAGTGAAGCACTGGATATACCAACGAGAAACATTAAGGTGCAGATCCACCGTGCGCGCCTCAGGCTGCGCAGGGAATTAGAGGGACGCGAACATGAACTCCTGTCAATTCAGTAAAGATATAGTTGCCTTTCGGATGGGATTGTTGAGCGACGAGAAGAAAGCCGCATTTGAAGAGCACCTCAGGACCTGTACCATGTGCCAGCAGGAGATACAGGTACAAGGTGTAATGGACCAGGTTTTATCTGATCGTTTTGATCCAGGTAATATTGAGACATTCATTGTATCGAAAGTCCGGCTTATAAAAAATATGAAGCCAGAGAATTCCTGGCTATACATATTCCAGGTGGGCGCATATGTCGCTGCGGCAACGACTCTTCTGTGGATTTTTATACCCTTTATAAACAACCTGATTACGATGGGTAGGGTTGAGATATGGAAATTGATTGAGACCTATCCGTCTTTACCAGGAGGTTTTTCTACTGCAGTATTCATAGGATTCGCGATTATATTCATCCTGGGAAGTGGAATTCTCACCTACAGGGTGCTTAGAGATTGAACACTACCTTATTCAAATTCTAAATACTAATATCGAAATTCTAAACAAATAGGAAGTAACGTAAGGAGTAACGCGTAAAGCGAAGGAAAAGATAGTAGGAACAGATGTGCGTAAGGCGTAGGGCGTAGGGCGAAAGATACAGAAACGTAATGCGTAAGGAGTAGAGCGTAGCGCGAGGGAAAAGACAGCGAACACTAGACGCTAAACGCTAGACGCTACATAAAAGCGTAGGGCGAAAGGCGTAGAGCGTAAGGCGAGAGAAAAGATAGTAGGAACAGATGTGCGTAAGGCGTAGAGCGTAAGGCGAAAGAAAAGAAAGGAAACAGTAAACTGAAAATTGAATAGGTAGTGTTACCCACATTTTTTTCCGTAGACAGGATAATAGTATAAATTACTCGGATAATTACAATTATCCGTATGGGGAACGGTAAAGTACTCCGCAGTATAAATGTAACTGAGAGGTTTCTGGGGCATATCCCGAAGAATCGGAATAATATACGCATTGCTGCTTCAAGGAACACAACACTAGCGCAGAAGAAAGATTCCATTGCTAAGCGGATTTTAGATACTTGCCTTGCAGGATTTGGTTTAATTATATCGTCGCCTTTATGGGTGATGATCGCCATTGCGATCATGATTGAAGACGGATTCCCTATACTGATAAGACAGGAACGCATTGGTATATTCGGTAAATTGTTCAGGAATTATAAGTTCCGCTCGATGAAAAAGTCCGCTTTGAGTGAGAAAGTAAATATCCAGGCAGGTGAACATGACCAGCGGGTAACAGGCGTTGGTGCGGTTCTCAGAAAGTGCGCTATGGATGAACTACCGCAATTGATAAATATACTACTTGGTGACATGAGTTTTGTCGGTCCGCGTGCATTATTGCCGTTGGAAGCCGAGGTACACACCCGTACAGACGGAGGAACTCCTGACATAACACAAATACCAGGATATGCCGAACGTATTACAGTAATGCCGGGACTGACCGGCATTGCCCAGATCTGGGCTCCACGTGATATCATTCGCCGGCACAAATTTAAATACGACCTTCTGTACATACGCAAGCGCTCTTTTTGGTTTGATGTTAAGCTTATTCTGATGTCCTTTCTGGTGACGTTCAGCAGTAGCTGGGAAAAAAGGGACAGTAAGCTAAAGACATTTGAGAAACAACGAACCGGAGAAACAACACAACGAAGGATTTTCGACTATGTAATAGCATGGGCGCCTCTGGCACTATTTTTAATCTTGATATTTCCACTGTTCAATCTGTACGACCGGAGCATATACACCTGGGATCATTTTAAAATATTCGGTGATACGATCCGGATTTTTGTCCCGGAAACCCCGTTATATGTCCTCACCACATTATGGGGGGTGGTGCGGGATCTGTCGCATGTGTTTGCCTACGGTTTGGTGACGTTCCTTCTGTTCAGGGGGTTTACAGGTAGAGGGAAGAACATCAGGTTAAATCATTTTATCTACACCGCTGCATTGTTGTTCTCATTTTGTCTGGTTGACGAGATCATCCAGGCGGTTATGCCGTCGCGCGGATTTGAAGTGAATGATATAATACTCAACCTCCTTGCTGCGGCTGGTGTTTTGTTGTTGCTCCATAATCGTTACCGTATTAAAAAAACCGCCGCATCTTCCATTGTATTTCCTCCAAGAATGGTTTCACTGGTCCGCGCATGGCTGCCGCCTGTTGTTTATGTAGGTTTACTCGCTGTACTAGCGAATTTCATATTTACTAATAAGACAACTTTGTATATTATCGATCAGGTCATTGCATTCTTCAATCCGCAGGTAAGTTATAGTACCATGTGTATGTGGGCAGGGAAGACCCGCGATTACAGTCATATCATTATTTATGCCGCTCTTGTCGTATTAGTCTTTCGGGCAATACAGAAAACCTGCAACCGGTCATTTTTATTTTGTATATTTGTTGCTGGATTGATCGGTCTGGGTTTTGGAATTTTTGATGAATTTGCTCAGGGATTTCTATTAGAAAGAAGTTCTTCCATAACGGATTGGCTGATAGATATTATTGGGGTGGGAGCTGGCGTAGCTATTTTGATCATAAAACATCATAGAACCGCAATATTCAAGACGAGAGGGTGGTTCATGATACATCCTGGAAGATAATCATACCTTCCTCCAAGGTTAGATTATGCGTCTTCCAGACGAGATTCCCCCTTCGTAAGAAGGGGGAATTCCTTTTAGAACTTCTCGAGTCGAGTTGTCCGTGCAAAGAGGAAGGACTGGATTGCTTCGTTTCGTTGTTCCATGCAATGACAGGAGGGAACCTTGTCTAAAAGATGTAATCCAACTGGAGGTTCACGCGCGTATTCGTTTCGTTATTCATATAATCATACACATGGACACCAGGCATGTCCGGGTAATAAATGTCCTCGTTGTTATACAAGCCGGTATGTGGGATGGTGGTGAATTTCTGACGGAACTTCAACTTCAACAAAAGATTACCGATACGCTGGGTGGATACGATATAGAATTTCATGCCATATCCAGACAAGAAATCTATACCGACATCTTCGAATATCCACTGGCTCATGCCGTCAGTGGACCAGAGGGCAATACCGCCCTCAACCGACAGATCCTTTAAGAAATTTCTGATGTAGGAACAGGCAAGAAAACCACCGCTGATCCTGGTGTCATCGCCCTCCTTGGCAGTGAGACCTACCTGACCAAAACGCGCCTCGATCCGGAGTGCATCAAAATCAGACAGATAAAAGAATACCCGTGCTGATGTTTCACGGGTCAGTGAAACTGTAGCTTCAATTGCTCTTGGCAGGTGTTTTCGTGCAATTTTCTGACCAAGTCTGAGACGTACGGGCCACACCGGCTGGAATTCGAATTCGAAATACGCGCGCTGGTTTATCAAACTATGAGCAACATTTCTGTATAGATCAAGATATGCACGTGTGAGGATCAGATGGCGCGTGATCTGGTAGCGTGTTTCAAGGAACACACCCTCTTCTGGTTTTGGCGTAGGGTCGTCGTATATACTCACATATTCCGGATCAATAAGAGCATAGGGGCGTTCAATCGGCGTGTCCTCAAACCGCCGGTATTCAGAGAATCCGCGGTTAAAGGGATTGTCGTATCCGATATCATAGTGGCGGTATAACGCGTTCAGGTAAAAGTAATCATACTGGATCCGGCCCTTTATCACATAAGCATAGGCAGCAGTTGTATCCTGTTCATGGCGGACGATTTCACCGGCCAGGTACATATTATCGACCGGGATCTGGAATATCGTTCCGTAATAACTGCGCGTACTGCCTGAACTCAGTGCAGTGATCTCCGGATAATCCTGGGGATCGTATTTATCAAAAGGCAGGTCGATCCAGATCCCGGAGGGATCGAATGGACGGTCGTAATCGAGCTGAAGCATTTCGAATGCCATTTCTGCGCCCGGGTATTTATCCATGAACGGTTCGACGGTAAAATTCACACCGTAGGCAATTTCATTTACACTATTATGAAAACGGGTGAACCTGATCGGTCCGGGATAAAAACGCCATACTGAACCGTCAGGATTGATCACTGCATCGCGCGGGGTAGTGGAGTAAAAGATCTGTGGTTTGACTGCCATACCCAGCATTCCGAGTTGGAATTTACCTGCTACCCCGAACAAATCGTAGGTGTAATTATCTGTAAGATCACCAAAAATGCCCTTTGAACGGTCGACAATGCGTGCGCGGTATTCGTCACTGTTGTCGATCATCAATCCTTCACCCCAGACCACCCGGTAATTGCCAAGATAGAAGCGGTGGATCGGTCCGAGATCACTGAGACCAACATAACCCTTGTATATCTCATGGCGGCTTGTGGTCACGAATCCGATACGCAATCGTTTTTGATAGTGCGCCTTCAAACGCGCGATAAAAGCCGGGGCAGGCTGGGTAGCGTACAATGAATCCAGTTCACTTACGAGGTGCTGGCGCATTTCTTCGGTTTGCGAGTGTGTCCAGCCATATACATTGATCAGGTCGAAGGCAGATTCATTGAAATCCCCTAGGGCTGATTCCAGATAAGAAATCCGGGTTGCGTAATTGTCATCATCTTCGCCGGTATCATATCGGTTGTCATTTACCATGCGCAGGCGTAGACTTCCACTCGGTTTTTTCGGAAGAGGTTCGTCAAAATAAGTTACATAGCGTCGCAGGGAGGTATACGCGTAGTGAGTAAGATAACGCGAACGACGCAGATCGCGACTTGATTTGATATCCTTGTAATTTATCCGTTTTATAACCGCGGCAGCATCGATCAATGTCATGCGATCGATCATAAGCAGGTCATCAAAGGTTAGATCATTAACATAAACAGGAGAGAGGAGGAGGTCTTCCCATTCATCGATCGCTGCTTTTGCGGGAGGTTCTTCTGCCGCCAGTTTTTTTTGTTCATGGAGGATCGATCCCCATTCAGTTCGCGGGGGAAAAGGGTTGGCGACCTTGACCAGGGGTTTGATCTTTTCGAAAATAAAAGCATCGATACCGTCAATCTTACGGAGTTCATAGACGCTTTCGAAGTTGCCGTGCAAATTTCGGTATTCGTAGATATTGAACGCTGTCGCTGAATCGACAGGCAGGGTGTATACATCAGCGAGTGAAGCGCGGTTGAGGTCGATCTGGGAAGAAAACATAAGGAAAATTATTATCATTTGTTTATGCGTTTCTGTAGTGGTCGAGCTTGCTCGACAGTTTGTGCGTTCTGCGGTGGTTTATTTGCAGAGCGAGCTCTGCCACTACGAATGCATGTTTTGATGTTTGTGTGATCACCGGATTGCGCTTTGCGTTTCTGTAGTTTCTGTAGTGGTCGAGCTTGCTCGACAGTTTGTGCGTTTTGCGGTGGTTTATTTGCAGAGCGAGCTCTGCCACTACATAAGTATCGTAGGCAAGAAGCATATGCTAGAATGTCATGCTTATCGTTATGCTGTGCGTAAGAGGTAGTTCCGGGACATATTCGATCGCATAGTCGGTAGTGATTAATGTAATTCTTATCCCCAGTCCGCCCGAGACCACAGTGGGATTCGTTTTTACCCCGGCACGTAATTGCACGATCTTGAGCACATTGAATTCACTTGCCAGGTGTATTCTCATGTCATCGTCGATAAGGGATATCTCAGCCATGGAGAGGATATCCGAGAATGGGTGATATCCAAGACCGGCGCGCAATTCGTAGGGGAGAACACCGTAGTCTGAATCACTGAAACGCGGTTTATTGAGATTGTGTCCGTACACCCCAAGCCACCACTTTTTATATACTGATGCAAGAAATGCAACATTGATGCCATAGGAGAATGAGGTACCAGTCCGCGCGTTATTGATCAAATATACATCGTTACCAACACCAAGCGAAAAATCCTTGCTCAGTTTAATACCATAGGAACAGGTGATGGCCTGTTCCTTCTGTTCGCTGAAACCAAATTCGCTCAAGTGTACGCCGATACCACCAATCAGGAAAGGACGGGCAAAGCCGACATGTATATTATGGAGTCCTTCAAGTCCGCTCATAAAGTGTTCGTATCCTGCACCAAGATGACTCGCCTGGAGATGCGAAAGCAATGCTGGATTGAATCTTACTGCATCAAGTCCACAGGCTTGAGTGGTTATAGCATGAGCCAGTGCAGTCGCTCGTGCCGATACCGAGTAGCGTTCAAAAGCCTGGTTCAAACAGAGGATAAGCAGGATACTTACCATATCACTGGGTTCCGATCACGACCAGCAATCTTTCATATTCGGCCCTACCATCCGGAGCAACAGCCTTGAGATTCAACAGGTAAATGCCAAGCGGACAAGGATGGGCATAATCGTCGCGTCCGTCCCAGTACAGCATTTGCGGACCCCCGGCTCCGTTATACAGGGTTCGGACTGTACTGTATGCCATATCATATATTTTTAATTCGAGCCGGTAATTGATCGGCGCATTGATATTGATCTCAGCATTTTCACCCAGCGACGGGAGGAATGTTTTCGGTCCACTTATCGCAATAAGCGGTTCAGCGCTTGCTGAATCATAACCGGGTGGAACCATGTCCTGGGGAAAACGTAATAAAATCTGATATCCGGAAGTGAATGGTGCTTCATAATCATACTGTCCCACAATACCGGTTATTATGAGTTCTTCATTTTTTTGTATTGATAATGGATTGATACCAGTGCCGGTGGAGAATCTTACAGTCAGACCAACATCACCATTGAGCACCTCCATGTTATAACCATCACCGGTTCTATAAGGCAATGTTTTAATAACGCCTTTGAATCTGATCAATGTGCCTTCCATACTTTCCGTGAGAAATATACTGCGCGGCAGGTCACGCGGAGCAGGAACCGTATCCATGCCGACAAACCATCCGTATCCATGTGCGATCTCGGTCAATCCATTGTACTCGGTGACCGTTCCAACAAGTCTGATCCGGGCACCTAATGAATCGATATAGGTCATAACGTCATTGTTACCATCAAGATCGTATATATTTATGCCGCTTGTAAGGTCCTGGATATATAACGATGGACTGCCCGAGCTGAAAACGTAGTTCGGTCCGGTGACAACGCCTTCAACCGCGACCAGACTATCAACGTATTTAGAAGTTACGCCATCGGTATCAGGTGCCTGTACTTCGCTGATGGTCTTGATATCCGGCATGGTAAAGAGGTGAGAGAAATCCGCGGTATCCCGCGGCAAGAGTTGATAACCATCATCCGGTGGATCAGCATAGGAATACTGCCCCTTGATACCGGTTATCGTGAAGGTGTCGATCGGGGCAAGCGCTCCCGGGATATTGGTATTGTCATCGATACGCACGGTGAACAGCGTGCTCATGCTGTCGTATGCATTATAATTGTAGTCACCCTCCAATAGAAAACCATCAAAATAAGAAACCGGGATACTCACCAGCATACCCTCATACTCTTCAGTATTCATGATCATGCCATTGATCAAGATCGGGTCAGGCATTGTTGCACTGGTGCCTTCGAGCGTGTAACTGAAATTGGTGATCTCGCTTTTGCCCCGGTATTGGTCCACAGTACCGGTGATCACAATACTGTCCCCGTAATCCAGCGGAATGGGGAAATTACCAAACATATTCACGCCACCGGTATTATCCTGAACATACGCTTCACTGCTTGAGAATATACCTGGTGGAGCAGTAATAACACCGGTGATGGTTACCGTTGAATCGAGAAAATCCGGAACATAGTTGCTATCAATATCCTGGAAGGCGATCGCGATTGGCCAAATATACTGCGTTCCGTTATCATATCCCGGCGAGGGGAAAGCGTTATTGATCCAGGTGCCCGATCCATTTGGAAGCCGGGCAATGGTAAAATCAGGGATCACATCTGAACTCGTATATGATTTTCTGTCGATCTCGCGCCCCAGATCATCGAACAGGGAGATGCTGTCACCAACCTGGTCAAGATTCGGCCAGGTGCCATTCCAGGAATTGCTTACCAGGGTATCCCCATCGCCACTGACAATGAGCGCTTCACCACTTGCATACAACAGGAGATATCCATATGGCGGGATGGAAAAGGCAGAAGGTACAGTCAGTGTATTCGTTCCGATATGATCAGTTATCGTGTATTGGGCGAGAGGGAGGGTATTGGAACTGTTATTGAATACCTCGATGAATTCTTCGTCCGCATCATTGTAAATTCCGTTATTATTATGATCATAGGTTACTGGATCAACGAATAATTCATTGATCAGATTGAAGGTATCAAGTGCAGTCTGGGTGGTGCATGATGGTACATTGGAGATCAGTGACCAGTTGGAATCTTCATCAGCGGTTTTTAGCGCAAAGTAATACAATGTTCCGTTCGCTAAACCAGTCACAGTGAACGAATCGGGTTGACCGCTCATTGACGGCGGTGGCTCCCCATAGGTTTCGGTTGCGGTTGAGAAATTTGCATCCGTGATTACAAAGGTGGCATAGCGTATATCATAATAAGTTGCCTGACCAATGAAACCATCATCGCCTGGTGCGGTCCAATGCAATGTAACCCGGTCAGCACCGATATCAGTGCAATTCAGATCGTTCACTTCACCGGGCGGCAAGGTATCTGGACTGGAAGCAGTATAAAACCAGAATGCATAATCACCGCCGGGTAATCCATTATTATCGCCATCCAAACGGTTGCCCATGCGATCCGTGATCGTATCATAGACCGTAACAAAAACTGTTTCTGCAAAAGCAAAGTTACTTGCGGGATTGAAAAGAACGGAATAAGTCACGCTGTCATAGAAAACAGTTCCAGAATGGGCGCCAGACATTTGACCAATAATATCAAATGCTTCGGGGATCACAGTTAGCGTATCAAGCGCTTCGCTGAAGTATATGAGGATGTTCTGGGCAATGCCTACACCTGTATCGCCTGGAGCAGGAGACGTATTGATTATCGTCGGAGGAAGGGTATCAACCAGGTAGGACATGACTTTGACTGAATCCATCCAGAAATTGGCGTTCGTGGGGCCCAGCGATCCATTCGGCTCATCCATGTAAAGGAACCGTATGCGTGCGGTGGTATATGCATCATAGGGTGAGAGGTCGAGACGAGCGATCTGCCAGGTGCTGGTATCCTCTCCGGCATTAATCGTAAAGAGATTGCACCATGTGTTGTTATCATTGGATATATCAACAAACATTGTATCATCCGGGCCAAGATTATTAAAACTCTGGGAAAACCGGTACCAGAAGAACAGACTCTCTGGACCTGAAGGGGTAGCAAGATCCAGGGTTGATGTTTTGAGCGTTGTCCAGCCCTGTCTGAGGGTATCTGAAGCCTCAAATACACGACATCGAGTTTGAAATGAATCGGGCCCGGATGCTCCGGTATAAGTATAGCGATACCATGTGCCCATATTGGTATCGGAACGTAATGTATCCCATCCTACAGGTGGAAATTCCTGTCCAGTGAAGCTTTCATTGAGCAACGTGGTCTGGGAAATCAGGAATAAGGAGATCAGGATGACCACGAGGGATTATATTTGATTACTAACGGTTGTCAATAATCACAACAGTCAATTAATATTGTTTCATTAAGATTGACGTTTTACAGTTTTCCTGTCAACAGGATAGAATAGAGATAAAACTGTTCGATGTTAAATCAAGTAAAGCTTCACTGATATCGCTTAATTAACGAAAAACAAAGGATTAAGTAACAATATTAAAGTAGCATTTAATCGCATGTTTTGCTTGACAAAACACCAATAATATGGTATAATCCGATGTGCGCCTTGGTATAGACAATCTACAATATTCGAAGTTCAAAGCACTGCGTGGTGCCCGCATCGGTCTCTGTGCGAATTTTTCATCATGTAACTCTTCTCTACAAACCACAATATCGGTATTTTCCCAAAGCAAACACGTAAAGCTTCGTGCTCTTTTTGCGCCCGAACATGGTCTGCATGGAGCTTTGCAGGACCAGGTAACTGCCAAGGATTTTTATGATAAATCACGGAAAACAGCGGTTTACAGCCTCTATAGTAAATCACTGGCAAACGAAGATAAGATCAGAAAGCAGATCGATTGTCTGGTCATTGATTTGCAGGATATCGGCGCGCGTTATTACACTTTCCTGTGGTCTGCAATGTTAATGATCGAGCAAATGGAGCGTCTTGAGAAAAAAGTATTCATCCTTGATCGACCCAATCCACTTAATGGGAGGAAGGTACAGGGGCCAGTACTGGAAAAGGACCATATTTCGTTCGTTGGCCTTTATCCGATCCCGATCCGTCATGGTATGACGATCGGTGAACTCTGTACTATGATAACCCGTGAAATGTGGTGTCAGGCAACTGTCGAGGTAATATCGATGAAGGGATGGTCACGTGACTTGACTTTCCCGGATACCGGGCAGAAATGGACAATACCATCACCGAACATGCCCTTTTATAGCACCGCAAGCGTATATCCGGGGATGTGTCTTCTGGAAGGGACGAATGTTTCAGAAGGGCGTGGGACGACACGTCCGTTCGAGTTATTCGGTGCTCCATGGATCGATGCCGGGCTATTAACTGAGGTGCTCCAGAAAAAAAGTATACCTGGTGTGGTATTCCGTCCAGCGTATTTTATCCCGACATTCAATAAATATGCTGGAAAATTGTGCCAGGGATCTCAGTTATATGTGATCAATGAAAAGGGTTTTGATCCAATCGCGACCGGGCTGGAGATCATTTCAACCATACGGTACCTGTATCTTAAGAAATTTACATGGAGAAAACCCCCGTATGAATTTGAGAAAAAACGCATGCCATTCGATATTCTTATCGGCAATTCCTGGGTGCGGGAGGCGATCGAGAATAATGATTCGATACAGGTGATAAGAAAACAATGGCAGGATGGACTAAAACAGTTCAAGAACAGGCGGAGAAAGTATTTACTCTACGAGTAGACACCAGGAACAATTTGAGTAAGGCGCAGAGGGTAAGGTGAAAAATGAACCAAGAGTTAAGATATAAACACCAACAATCTGGTAAAATTCGAAATACTAAACACGAAATACTAAACAACTGTGAAATTCCAGTTTCCCAACGTTTAAAACATTGTTATTTTGATATCAGGATTTATTTAGGATTCAGGATTTCGAGATTAGGATTTGTCTCTTGAATGCGATCATCTTATGCGCGGGTGAAGGGGTACGAATGAAGCCGATCACCGATCATATTCCAAAACCGCTGTTACCTATAGTTGATCGAACTCTACTCGATATCCACCTGGCAGAACTGCAGCGGTATGGTATCGAAATGGTCGGTATCAATTTATATCATAAATCCGATACCATAAAAACATATTTACGCGGACGCGGCGATGAAAATATGAAGGTCGTTACTGCGATCGAACCTGAATTACTGGGTACAGGCGGTGCGTTGAGGAATTTCATGCAATTCAGTGATACTGACACCCTGGTTACCTCGTGTGATGCGCTGGGGAATTGGGATATCCGGGATCTGGTAACATTCCATAAATCACATGAAGCATGTGCAACTCTTCTGCTTTCACATGAATGCACGGATAGAGTTGTTGAGATCGATAGCGAGTTTCACATAGTGAATATCGGTTCCAAAGGGGATACAGATATGTTTTATGATTTTACCGGTACTGCGATCTACTCGAAGGAAGTATTCTCGTGTCTGCCGGAAAAACATGCTTTCAGTTTTATCGATCTCATAAAGCATCTTCGTAAACAAGGTAAGGAGGTGTATGGATACACTTCACGGATGGTATGGTATAACATAAATACAATTGATGCCTATTTTAAGATCCATGAGGATATCCTCTGCCAGCATATTGTTGTAAAGGGGATCCGGAGTTCCGGAAATATATTCGTAGATCCCAGCAGCAAGGTTGAAACCACACGGTTAGGGGGATTTATTGCCATCGGTGCAGGTTGTACTATTGGTAATAATGTTGATATGTACAATACGATCGTTTTTGCCGGAAGCAAAATTGAGCAAGGCGAATATAAGAATTGCATCATGTCAGATGCATTCTGTATAAAGGTTAGTAACAAGGATGGGTAATGGAATATAAAATAATAGAAAAAATCACACCGGGCGGTTCAGATCGGATTTTTTACCGCTGCCTGGTGCGCGATAAAAACACATATATTCTTGTGTGGGATAAAGATCTTCAAGGTTTCTTGAAACTTCAAAAACATCTGAATGATCGGGGTATTGCTGTACCGAATGTATTCTGGTCGGATGAATCTTCGAGTCTGTTGCTCCTTGAGGATCTGGGGAAGAACTCGTTATATGATCTGGTTTCAAACAAAAGAGGAAAGATCAAATTATACAAGATGGTAATCAATGAATTGGTCAAATTACAGATCGATGGATACAATGATGCACCGATAAAAAAGAACTATGATCTGGAGCATATTAAGTGGGAGCAAACATATTTCAGACGGCATTTCTTGCGGCAATTTTGCGATTTAAAGCCCAAGACGTTAAAGAAACTGGACAGTGAGTTTGAAAAACTGGCAAGGGACGTAAACAGGAAGATCCGTCCATGGAAAAACTTCCTGATGCATCGGGATTTTCAATCGCAGAACATCTATATAAAAGATGACCAGGTAAAGATTATCGATTTTCAATCAGCCCAGATCGGTCCCCTCACCTATGATCTTGCATCATTACTCCGCGATCCCTATGTTCGGGTCACCCCGGGTGAGGAGAAAAAACTCATCGCTCATTACCTGAAGATACTAAAAGCACATCGTATCAGGATCAAAAAGAGTGAATTCAACATTCTGTATCAGTTAACCGGTATCCAGAGAAATATGCAGGCACTCGGTGCGTATGCAAACCTTTCTCTTAATAAAGAAAAAGAGCAGTTCAGACAGTTCATACCACGCGGTCTGCAATTGCTTCAAGGGATACTTAAAAGATCTGATTACACAAAACTTTATGCATGCGTGACAGACCCTGAGGTCTGTGAGAAGTGTCATTTCTAAAACTCGATAAATATCTTGACCGGCTCGTACGAACGTCGGTGCCGGGCATTGTGTGCTGGATCGGGGACCATAAAAATACACTTTTTTTTGAATCGTATGGATATGCTCAACGTGTACCACGACGTGTAAAGATCAGGAAAGACACAATTTTCGATCTCGCTTCCCTTACAAAACCCTTTACAACCGCCATAGCGATCATGAATCTTATATCTCAAAAAAAACTCAGTATCAATGCTCAGGTACATACCCTGATCCCGGAATTCAAGAAGACACCTAATGGCCGGATCACAATTTACCAATTACTAACTCATACTGCTGGATTACCCGGGTGGTTTCCGCTATACCTGCTCCCGGGGAATATCCGCATGGCATTCCTTGCGAACACGACAACCTATCAAAAAAGGGTGGAGTATTCATGTCTTGGTTATATTTTGTTGGGATTGATCATAGAACGGATCACAACAACTAAGCTTGATACCTTCTGCCAGCGGCATATTTATCAACCGAATGGATTAAAAAGCCTGCGTTTCAGGTTACGTACAAAACGTAATGTTGCGGCAACCGAGCACGGTGATCTTTTTGAACGGAATATGGCGGCAGAATACTCTGATCAACATGCCCATACATGGCGCAATTATGTCATTAGGGGAGAGGTACACGACGGGAACTGTTTCTATGCGTACGACAGAGTTTCCGGCAACGCAGGTTTATTCGGTACGGCAGCTGATTGCGGACGGTTCCTCCGATTGTATTCCAATGGCAATATTGTACCCAAGAGGATTTTCAACGATATGGTGCGGGATCATACCGGCGGTCCTGAAAAAAGAGGGTTAGGTTGGTGGGTGGATCCCTATCCTGGAGTTTTGTCCCCGCGGACATTTGCCCATACTGGATTTACCGGTACCATGGTTTGTGTTGATCCAGACACGGGTACAATCGTTGTGTTGCTGACGAATGCGATACATCCGCTTGTACGGCAAGAGGTGAAAAAAAGGCTGCGGCGGAGAGTCGTGGAGATCGTCGCTAAGACGCAACCTTAATTAAATTCTAAATACTAATATCGAAATTCTAAACAAATCCGAATATCTAAATTCCAATGTTCCAAACTCTACCAACAATATTTACTAGGAACTAAGAAGTAGGAAGTGAAAAGCGTAAGGCGTAGGGCGTAAGGAGTAGCGCGTAGTGCGTAGTGCGAAAGATACAGAACCGTAGGGCGTAAGGCGAGAGAAAAGATAGGAAACACAGCATTGACATACTTAATTAACGTACTATAATTCTGCATGTTAATGTTATTTTTGCCCATTATTTTCTCCACCACCCTTCAAATCAATGAACATGCAGTGGTAAAGGAGCCGATCAAATACCATGATCCGTGGCTATCCCAGGATAAATTTCTTCATTTTTCCGTAAGCGCAGCGATTACTGGATTTTCCTACTATTCCGGAGCCAGAACTTTCGATCTGGAACTGGGCACGGCAAAGACGGTATCAGTGTCTTTAACGGCCTTGATCGGGATCAGTAAGGAACTCTATGATCACAAGAGAAAAGGGCAGTTCTCATGGAAAGACCTGTTATGGGATGGAGCGGGGATCGCAGTCGGTTATCTGCTTTTCTGCAGACAGTAGGAACAGATGTGCGTAAGGCGTAGGGTGTAGGGCGTAAAGCGTAAGGCGTAAAGCGAAAGAGACAGGAAAAGCTAAGCGCTACCTTATCTAAATTCTAAATACTAATATCGAAATTCTAAACAAATTCGAATATCTAAACTCCAAGGCTTCAAACACTACAGAATAGTAGGAAGGGTAGGGCGGAGAGCGTAAGGCGTAGGGCGTAAGGCGGAGAGCGTAGGGCGTAGGGCGGAGAGCGTAAGGCGGAGGGCGTAAGGCGTAGAGCGTAAGGCGGAGAGCGTAGGGCGAAAGGCGTAGGGCGAAAGGCGTAGAGCGTAAGGCGTAAGGCGGAGGGCGTAAGGCGTAAGGCGGAGAGCGTAGGGCGTAAAGCGTAGGGCGAAAGGCGTAAGAAAAGATAAAGCGTGAACTGAAATCCGAATATCTAAATTCAAATGTTCTAACAAGCGCAAATAACCACGCGATTAACGAAAGTAACGAACGTAACGATATTAACGTGTGTCGTTCAAAGCTGACTCTTGACAACTTAACAATATTATATATATTATTGATACTATGAAACTTGGTGAAGTGCTTATTAATCAAGGGAAAATAACCCAAACCATGTTGGATCAAGCACTTGAAGAACAGAAAAAAGATGGTTCGCGTCTCGGTTCTACACTGATTAAGCTTGGTTTTGTAAGTGAGGACGAGTTACTTGAAGCACTTTCCAAACATTATGGCGTTAAATCAATCGATTTGAAGAGTAAAGAGCTTGATGATGCTTTATTGAAGTTGATCCCGGGAGATCTTGCTGGCAAGTATCTCGTTGTACCGGTTTCACGTTACGGACATACTCTCACGGTGGCAATGATTAACCCTGGAGATGTCGCCGCGATAGAAGACATACAGTTCGCAACTGGTTATGAAGTCAAACCCGTGGTTGCGGCAGAGGAGTCGATCCTTAAGATCGTCCAGGACCATTATCAGGTGCAGAAACTTTTATCTGATGTGATGTATGAGATAGAAATGACCGACAATGCTGATGGTAAAGCAGAGTTATCGTCAGGCGAGGATACAGTGGAAGAGCGTGATGAGGATTTAGCCGATGTGGTTGATGATAGTGACAGTGGTCCAGCCTTAAAACTGACCAGTAAAATCATTACCGATGCAGTAGATATGAATGTTTCTGATGTCCATATAGAACCGTACGAAAAAGACATGCGCATTCGGTATCGTATCGATGGCATGCTTCATGAGGTCATGAAACCACCCAAGCGTATGAACCGTGCGATCGCGACGGTTATCAAAGTTATGTCAAAATTAAAAGTCGAAGAGAAGCGATTGCCGCAAGATGGACGCATAAAAGCCCGCATACATAACAAGATAATAGATATCCGTGTGTCCACAGTACCGACCTTGTTCGGCGAGAAGATCGCGCTCCGTCTACTCGACCGTTCGACGATCCAGTTGAACCTTGACCTGCTTGGTTTCGATGAGGAAACCCTGAAAACGTTCCGCCGTGCGATCAAAACACCATACGGTATCGTTCTTGTGACTGGACCTACTGGATCCGGTAAAACGACGACACTTTATTCCGGTCTGACAGAACTCAATGATCCCGGTCTCAATATCACAACGGCTGAAGATCCGATCGAATACTCGCTCCATGGTATCAATCAGCTGCAGGTCAATGAAAAGATCGGTCTGACCTTTGCCGGTGCTCTGCGGTCCTATCTGCGGCAGGATCCTAATATTATCATGGTCGGGGAGATCCGTGATCTTGAGACGGCTCAGATCTCGATCCGCGCATCGTTGACCGGTCACCTTGTAATATCTACGGTCCACACTAATTCAGCCGCAGCAACCATCACCCGGCTCGTAAACATGGATGTTGAGCCCTTCTTGATCTCGTCAACGGTTCTGGCGGTCGAGTCCCAGCGGCTTTTAAGAAAGATATGTGATAAATGTCGTGTCGAGACTGAATACCCTGACGAAATATTGATAGATGCAGGATTGGATCCTAAAAATCTGGAGTACAAATTATATAAAGGAGAAGGCTGTACTAACTGCCGTGGTACAGGTTATAAGGGGCGTATCGGTATTTTTGAGAACATGATCATCAGCGCTCCTATCCGTGAATTGATCCTCGAAAATGCAACTTCAGCGGAGATAGAGAAACAATCGGTAAAAGATGGCATGATTACACTCCACGATGCTGCTTTGATGAAATTGAGAGAAGGTCTTGTGTCGATCGAAGAAGTTATCAAGGAAACCAAAATAGTGTAATGGAAGAAAAATTTGCCACATATCTAGTTAAGAACGGCCTGCTGAGTGAAGAGCAGTTACGCGAAGCGATACGTGAGAAAAGAGAAACTGGCCAGCGTTTGGTGAGTGTTCTAAACCGTTTGGAAATGGTTTCTGAAAGCAAGCTTCTTGCCCAGCTGAGCAACTTGTACGGTATGGAAGTCGTTGATGTTGATTATATCATCCCATCAAAAGAAGTCCTTGCCATGATACCAGCGGCGAAAGCCTATCATTACGAGGTATTACCGATCGAGCGAAAGGGAAGATACCTCACCGTTGCTATGGTCGATCCAACCGACATCTCGGCAATAGAAGATCTGCGTTTCATAACGAGCATGGAGATCAATCCAGTACTCGCGGCAGAATCGAGTATTCGGGAAGCGCTTGACCGCTACTATACGATGGAAAAGGGTATTACTGAGGTAAAGGACGAGGACGTTGGCATTGCCAAAGAGATGGGTGTTGAGGATATGGAGTTGCTCGAAACTGAATATGATGAAGAATTCGAAGAGACAAAACTCCGCGCTGATGCAGAAGGTGGTCCGGTTATCCGGCTCGTGAACTTCTTTATTGCCGACGCAACCAACAAGGGTGCTTCGGATATTCATATCGAACCTTATGAGAGGAAAGTACGCATAAGGTTCCGGGTGGATGGTGTGCTCCAGGAACAGCAGCCACCTCCTTTGAATCTTAAAGCAGGGATCACTACCCGTTTGAAATTAATGGCGAAAATGGATATTGCCGAACACCGTTTATGTCAGGACGGACGCATCAACATCCTGGTGAACGATAAGATGATAGATCTACGTGTGTCGGTGATCCCGACGCTCTACGGAGAAAAAGTGGTCATGCGTATCCTTGACCGGAGTTCTTTGATGTTAGATCTGGCAAAATTAGGTTTTTCTCCTGAGCCACTTAAATTATTCTTAAAAGCGATCGAAAGTCCGTATGGTATCGTCCTCGTGATCGGACCGACCGGATCCGGTAAAACGACCACCCTCTACTCCACACTATCCCGCTTGAACAAGCCGGACCGCCAGATCATGACGATCGAAGATCCGGTTGAATATAACCTGCATGGTATCAATCAGATCCAGGTCCATGAGGAGATAGGACTTTCATTCGCCAATGCTTTGCGTGCATTTCTACGCCAGGCGCCGAATATCATTCTTGTTGGTGAAATACGTGACTCCGAAACAGCAGAGATCGCTATCCGTGCCGCGCTTACTGGCCACCTTGTATTTTCGACGATCCATACCAATGATGCACCAACAACGATCAACCGTCTGGTCGATATGGGGATCAAGCCTTATCTTGTATCGAGTGCCCTTGTGTTGATACAGGCACAGCGTTTGGTGAGACGCATATGTAAAAAATGCAAGGAAAAGATCAAGGTCAGTGACAAATTTCTGGAAGATGCGGGTATTCCTTTAGGGACATATGAGAATAATGAAGTGTATAAAGGACAGGGTTGTTCGAACTGCAATCAATCTGGTTATAAAGGGAGGATCGGACTCTACGAGATCATGCAGATCACTCCGACGATCCGGAACATGATACTGCATGGGAAGTCATCAGATTCAGTAAGAAAGGTAGCAATAGAAGAGGGGATGAAAACACTACGGGATGATGGGATCGAGAAGATCCGGCAGGGCGTCACTACGATTGAAGAGCTCATGCGTGAAACAGCATCAATGTAATGATGCTCGTGCATTAAAGGAGGCACTATGTCAGTTACCATGAAACAACTTTTAGAGGAGATGGTGCAGCGGAATTCGACCGACTTGCACTTGACAACCGGCGCGCCACCGATGTACAGGATCGACGGAGAGCTGGTACCGACCAACTATGAGATCATGACCCCAGAATTGATCCAGAATCTGGTATATAGCGTATTGAATGATCAACAGAAGAAACGATTTGAAATGGAGTGGGAGCTTGATTTTTCTTTCGGCATTGCTGGTTTGTCCCGATTTCGTGGTAATTGCTTTCAACAGCGTGGGAGCGTTGCTGGTGCGATCCGGACCATTCCATTTGAAATACGTGGATTTAAAGAGTTAGGTATCCCCGCGGTCGTACAGGAACTCTCTGGGAGACCGAAGGGATTGATTCTCTGCACAGGACCGACTGGAAGCGGTAAATCAACGACGCTCGCTGCAGTCATTGACAAGGTGAACAGTGAACGTCGTTGTCATATAATAACAACCGAAGATCCGATCGAGTACCTGTTCCGACACAAAAAGGCGATCATTAATCAACGTCAGGTAGGCAGTGATACAAAGTCTTTCGGAAATGCTCTGAAGTATGTGCTCCGTGAAGATCCTGACGTGGTGATGGTGGGTGAGATGCGTGATCCGGAAACGATCAGTACAACCCTGACAATCGCAGAAACGGGCCATTTAACGCTCGCCACCCTGCATACGAATTCATGCGCTGAATCTATCCACCGGATCATCGACGTGTTCCCACCACACCAACAAGGACAGGTAAGGGCACAGCTGGCATTCGTTGTCGAGGGTGTTGTTACCCAACAACTATTGCCGAAGATCGGTGGTGGACGTGTTTTATCGTGTGAAGTAATGATCGCAACGCCGGCCATTCGGGCGTTGATCAGGGACGAAAAAGAACACCAGATCTATTCAACGATACAGGCTGGTGCGAAATACGGCATGCAGACAATGAATCAGTCTTTGTATAATCTGTATGCAAAGCGCCAGATCACGCTTGAAACGGCGTTTGATTATACGCCGAATATTGAAGAATTCGAACATATGGTTGAACAGAAAACAGAGGTACGAAAATAACTTAACTAGGAGGTGAAATGCCGACTTTTGTTTGGAAAGGGAGAACTTCATCTGGAGCCATGGCAAGTGGAGAACTTGCAGCTGGATCACAAGCAGATGTGGTTTCAGCTCTTCGGCAAAAGAAGATAATCCCCACATCCATCAAGGTCAAGGAAGAGAAGAAGGGACTTTCTCTATTTGGGAGTCGTGTGTCACGACGCGCATTATCCGTCTTCACCCGGCAATTTTCAACAATGCTCAATGCAGGATTGCCACTTTTATCCTGTCTTGAGATCCTTGGGAAGCAAACCGATAGTCAAGCATTGAAGCGTGTGCTTGCTGAGGTACGAGGTGATGTTGAAGGAGGTTTATCGCTTGCTGATGCATTGCGGCGCCAACCCAAGGTATTTGATAATCTATACGTTAACATGGTTGAATCGGGTGAAACCGGTGGTGCACTTGATGTCATTTTAATGCGTCTGGCAACTTACCTTGAAAAAACTGCAGCGCTGATACGTAAGATACGGGGTGCCATGATCTACCCGGCGATCATTTCGATCGTTGCGGTCGGAGCTATCGCGATCATGTTACTGTTCGTTATCCCTATCTTTGCCCGTATGTTCGAGGGTGTCGGTGCTGAACTCCCCATGATGACCAAGCTTGTTATGGCTATGTCTAAGTTTCTGCAGATATACGGTTTGCCAACACTCATTCTAATTGTTGCATTAGTGACGATCGTCCGTCGCTGGCATAAAACCGAATCTGGAGCACGGGCTCTTGATCCGATCTATCTTAAAATGCCAGTGTTCGGAGACCTTATGAAGAAACAATCGATCGCACGTTTTTCTCGAACTTTGTCGACTCTGCTGTCGAGCGGTGTCCCCATCATCGATGCGCTTGAGATTACCGCCCGCAGTTCGGGTAACTGGGTCATAGAAGATGCGATTTTAAAGGCGCGAACATCGATCAAAGGTGGTGAGAATATCGCTGATCCACTGTCAAAAACAGCGATCTTCCCGCCGATGGTCACCCAGATGATCGCAATTGGTGAAGCATCTGGTGGCTTAGATGATATGCTTGCGAAAGTTGCTGACTTCTATGATGCGGAAGTAGATCAAGCAGTCGAGAATTTAACTAATGCACTGGAACCGATCATCATGGTTGTGCTGGGAGGTATCGTCGGATTCCTCGTGATCTCGATGTATCTGCCGATATTCCAGTTAGCGGGAACGATTACCGAGTAAGCCCTGTAGGATATATTGCGGTCAGGATAATCCCTTTGATCGCTTCTCACACTGACTGATGTGAGCGGGGAAGATATAATAATGCAAAAATCCGGGTTTTTTACTAAAAAAACCGGTCTTATTATATTGCATCCATTAGTTGTTGCGTTTCTGCTTGTTTCCTCATACCCGATATTTCATACTATTCCACTTCAATTTTGGTACATTATTATAGCGTCGTTCGTCCTCGCGGCTATTGCCCTGATCATGCAGTCATTGGTCACAGAGACTGTTTTGTACTACTATTTGTTCATTGCCGATATCGGATTGATCGGCGCGATCGTACATTTCACTGGGGGCGGGACCGAAAGCATGTTCGTCCTCCTTTATATGCTCCTGATCATCATCTCTTCCTTTTACCTGTACCGGACCGGATCATATGTTGTCAGCCTCGGTAGTGTTCTCTTCTTTCTATTATTATTACTCATCGAGAGCAGGGAAACCGGTAATGCAACGCAGGTAGTCGCTTATCGTTTTTATATATTTGGATTGCTGTTTCTACTTACTGGCATCCTGAGCGGGATGCTATCTGAGCGATATCGAAAGCATTCTGAAGAAGCCGTTCGCTTGCGTATTACAACTGAAGAGATCATCAAGAATCTACCTTCCGGGATCATCACCGTGGCCGGAGACGGTACGATACTCTATACGAACATTCCAGAAGGGGAGGTACAAGCGCAAGTACACTTGCATATCGCAAAATACCTCAGCGAATCTAACATACCACAATCAATCGAGTTAAAGACTAATGACCGTTATTATGTGTTCACGTGTGCTCGTATCTCAAAAACCCAGGCAGGTTTGGGCATTTTGCAGGACTATACCGAGATCAAGAAACTTGAAGAACAATCGAGGATCGCCCAACAGACGAAATTGCTTGCCGAATTAAGCGGCTCACTTGCACACGAAATTCGTAATCCTCTTTCGTCTATCCGAGGATCACTTGAGGTGATACGCGAAGCCGAAGAGAACGAGGAGGCAAAACATTTTATCAATATGGCTCTGAAAGAAACGATCCGATTGAATGAAATCGTCACGGATTTTCTCAGTTTTTCTCAATTCGTGCCAAAAAAGAAAAATCGGTTATCGATCAAAGAAGTGATAAGTGAAGCCCTGCTTGATGTCATGCAACGTATTGGAGAGGGTTTAAAGATAAAACGAGATGACGATGAGTTTTATATCCTTGGGGACATGAATAAACTGAAATCATGTCTGGTCAATCTCGTGATCAATGCCTATGAAGCGAGCGATACAGACACACCGATCGAAATAACGACCAGAAAAGAAAAAGGCAAAGGAATTATAGAGATCAGGGATCATGGAAAAGGTATTCCCGAAGGTCTGCGGGAACGCATTTTCTCTCCGTTCTTTACCATGAAAAAAGGCGGCACAGGGTTGGGTTTAGCGATCACCAAAAATATCATCGAGGCACATGAAGGCACGATCCAGCTGATCAGTAAGGAGGATGTTGGTTCGACCTTCACGATCATACTACCGCTGGCGTAATAGACAGTTGACGCTACCTTATTTAAATTCTAAATACTAATATCGAAATTCTAAACAAATACGAATATCTAAATTTCAATGTTCCAAAATAGTAGGAAGTGAAAAGCGTAGGGCGTAAGGCGTAGGGCGAAAGAAAAGATAGTACAAGCTAAGAACTAAGAAGTCCCGCATACAAAGTGCGGTCCGGTGATCACACAAACACATAAATATGCATTCGTAGTGGCAGAGCTCGCTCTGCAAAAAAAACACCGCAGGATAATCAAACTGTCGAGCAAGCTCGACCACTACAGAAACGCGGCGCGCGGGATTCTCAAAACGTATTTCTTCATAAATTTGGTATTTGTGATTTCGTATTTTAGCCCTATAAATCCTTCTCTTGCATTTGTTGTTATCCTGTCTATAATCCTCTGTGAGGAACATTAAATTCACAATAGAGTATGACGGCACGGATTTCCACGGTTGGCAGGCCCAGCCTGAACTCCGCACGGTACAGGGTGAGATCGAAAAGGCGTTACAGCAGCTTCTTCAGGAGCCTGTCCGGATCAACGGAGCAGGACGTACTGATCAGGGCGTGCACGCACTTGGACAGGTAGCTAATTGTTCGGTCCTTTCTTCAATGAAATTGGAACAGATAAGATCCGGTTTGAATGCCTTAACCCCGGCACAGATCTATACGAGATCGATTGCTGAGGTACCAGCTGATTTTCACGGCCGTTTTTCTGCTCGATCAAAGATCTATCGATATCAAATAATATGGGAACCATCGCCCTGTCGACTGAGGTACAATTGGTATATTCCGTATAAACTCGATCTTGTGAGTATCCAGGATGCGATGCCATTATTCATTGGCAATAAAGATTTTAAGTATTTCTCAGTGAGTAATGGTAAGGAAAACACCCTGTGTACGATTTTCGACATTTCCTTGACACAGGATGAAAGCCAACTTATAATAAAGATTGAGGGAGATAGATTCTTGAGGAAAATGGTGCGAGGTATAGTAGGATTTCTCCATGATATTGGTCGGGGAAGATTCACCCTGGAGGATGTCCCCGGCGCATTCACCGGTACGGTCAAAGATATGTTTTTTACTCCTCCTCAAGGGCTCTTCCTTACAGAAGTGAGATATTGAATGAAATTCAAGGATTTTTTATATATCATAACCGGGATAATACTGGCGATCACGGTGTGGCTTATATACAATGCATTAAAGCCACAGCCGGTTCATTATTATACTGACAGGATTAAACTCGTAGGTTTGAATGATGAGATCGCTCAGCAGCGAGCCAATGCGATCGTTATTGCTGCTGATATTATTTCCCCGGCGGTTGTTTCGATCACGGTGGTTCAGACACGGGTGGTATCCGCGTCGCCATTCTATTCACCTTTCAGCGATGATCACTTCCGTGAATTTTTCAAAGATTTTTTCCCAGAGCGATATTATCAACAACAGATCAAAAGTCTTGGTACTGGTATGCTTATCTCTGATGACGGGTATATCCTGACCAATGAACATGTGATCTCAAATGCCACAGATATCCATATCACACTCCCGGATGGACGTAATTTCAGTGCTGAAGTAGTTGCCGCGGATAAAACCATCGATCTTGCATTGTTAAAGCTTGATGGTCAGGATTTACCTCATGTGGTACTGGGTAACTCAGAGGATCTGATGATCGGTGAATGGGTCCTTGCCCTGGGCAATCCTTTTGGATTCCTTCTTGAAGATACCAGCCCGACTGTTACCGTTGGTGTCGTATCAGCTCTTAACCGTTCTATCAAATCAACACGAGACGAGAGGATATACAAGAATATGATCCAGACGGATGCAGCGATCAATCCGGGTAATTCCGGAGGGCCGCTTGTCAATATCCTTGGTCAGGTGATCGGGATCAATACTTTTATCTTTACCTCGGGGGGAGGTTCTGAGGGTATTGGGTTTGCCCGTCCGATCACGATCGCAAAAAAATTCATCGAAGAAGCAAAGAGGTTTGGTGAAGTACGCACTCCCTGGACAGGTCTATGGTTGCAGGATATTACACCCGAACTTGCTGAAACTCTTAATATAAAACGGGAGGGTGTGATCGTAACAAATGTTGATGAAAAATCACCTGCAGCTCAAGCTGGATTGGAAGAAGGTGATCGTGTCACCAAGGTGAATGGGATGCCAATCAGGCGTGTCGCTGATTGGGAAAGGATCTCTGCCGGCGTTTTTGTTGATGATACGATACATATCACTTATTACCGGCATGAACAGATGGATGAAGTCAAATTTTTGGTGACCGAATACAAAGAATCTAACGGCACACGACTGCAGTTCGGCATTTATGTAGAGGATATAAACATTTACTTATCGGAAAAATTCGGTCTTAACTATCAAGCCGGAGTGATCGTTACCAAGATAGGGAGCAACAGTATTGGAGCGCGCTTTGGTTTGCGTCCTGGTGATGTGATATTGGCAATAGGTAATACGCGGATAACTACAAAAGAACAGTTTGAGGAGACTTTGAAGAAAGCAGGAAGGACTTATTTGATCATAGACCGGAGCGGTCTTATTCTCCAGATGTATTTCAGCACTTAGGAGGCTGCATAATGATAGATAGGTACAGAACAAAAGAGATCGCGTCGATTTTCGATGAAGAACAAAAATTCCATCGGTGGCTGTTCGTTGAACGTATCGTCGCGCAAGTTGAAGAACAGACCGGGATCATTCCTAAGGGATTGAGCAAGAAGCTGGCTAGAATAAAGGTAAGTCCGGCACGGATCGCGCACATTGAGAAAACGACCAATCACGATGTAATAGCCTTTTTACAGACAGCACGTGAAAAACTCGGCAAAGATGGTTCGTGGATGCATTTTGGATTGACATCGTACGATCTGGTAGATACTGCATTCATTCTTTCGATCCTGGATGGAATCAAAGTTATCCTGCCAATGGTAAAAAGGATCATGACCGTGCTTCACCGGATTTCCATAAAACATGCCAATACCCCCATGATGGGACGCACCCATGGTATGAACGCCCAGCCGATAACATTCGGGTATAAAGTAGCCTCATGGTACGAGGAAGTCAAGCGTTCATATAAACGTATCCAGGATGCCAAAGAACACATGAGTTATGGTAAATTGAGCGGGGCAGTTGGTTCCTATACCATGCTTTCACCGGCGATTGAGCGGAAAGTGATGAAAAAACTCGGCTTGCGTTCGGAGCCAGTATCGACCCAGGTGCTTCCAAGAGATCGATTTGCGTATCTTGTTGCAATGTTTGCTTTGTATGCATCTGCATTAGAGCGGATAACAACCGAGATCAGGAACCTTTCGCGTACTGAGATCGGCGAGGTGCTTGAGCCTTTCACCAAAGGGCAGAAGGGTTCGTCTGCAATGCCACACAAAAAAAATCCGATCACCTGTGAAAGGATCTCAGGTCTGGCTCGGGTCATACGCAGTATGCTCGTCCCTGCTTATGAAAACATATGCTTGTGGCATGAACGGGATATAACCAACTCGTCAGTCGAGCGGATCATCATACCTGATGCTTTCCATTTGATCCATTACATGAGTAAGAAAACGCTGTGGGTTCTGGAAAATCTTACGGTATATCCAGAACGTATGATGGAAAATATCCAGAAAGGCTATGGAGTATATGCTTCACAGAATCTCATGAACAGTCTGGTCGAGCACGGCATGGATCGTTCGTCATCCTATAAACTCGTTCAAACACTGAGTTTTAAAGCCGTACAGGAAAAACGGGATTTATATGAAGTAGCAATAAGAAATCCCCGGGTGAACCAGCACCTGTCAAAGAATGATCTGGCAAAGGTCTTTGACTTGAAGTGGTTCTTACGACACATCAGCAAGAAACGCTGAACATAGAGAAAAAGCAATTCAGGTACCACAAAATCTAACTCCCATATTTTCATAGTATCATTGACTTATCCTGGCTATTGCATATAATAGGGCATGGATATCTTTGATAAATGCAAAGGAATGGTGAATCAAGTAAATCGTGCCCATGAACTAGGTATTTATCCGTATTTCACTCCAATTGAATCAGCCCAGGACCATCGGGTAGTTATTGACGGTAAAGAGTACATTATGATCGGTTCGAATGGATATCTGGGGCTTGCTGCAGATCCGCGGATGAAGGAAGCGGCTATAAAAGCAGTTGAAAAATACGGTGTAACATGTTCGGGATCACGTTTTCTTAATGGTACATTGGATTTACACGTCAAACTTGAACACGATCTCGCTGAGTTTTATGAAAAAGATGGTGCGATCGTGTTTTCCACCGGATTTCAAACGAATCTTGGCATTGTTTCATCTCTTGCTGGCAAGGACGATATTCTAATCATTGACCGGTATGATCATGCTTCAATCATAGACGGCTGCCGTCTTTCCTTCGGTAGTATAAAGAAATACAGACATAATGATATGGAGGAATTGGAACGTATCCTGAAATCATTGCCTCAGGATAATGGAAAGATGATCGTTGTCGATGGCGTATTCAGCATGGAAGGCGATATGGCTAACCTGCCTGAGATAGTGAAGTTGAAAAAGAAATATAATACGCGCTTGTTAGTTGATGATGCTCACGGTGTGGGCGTACACGGAGAAAAGGGACAGGGAACAGTCGAACACTTCGGGCTCATGGATGATGTGGATCTCATCATGGGAACATTCAGTAAGGCATTTGCATCACTGGGAGGTTTTGTCGTCGGTGATATGGATGTTATTACCCACATAAAGCATACCGCACGCTCTCTGATATTCTCGGCGAGTATGATCCCTGCTTCTGTTGCCTGCGTTCTCAAGGCGCTGGAGATCGTTAAAAAAGAACCGGAGCGGCGAAAACGTTTGTGGGAGATCACCGATCGAATGCTTAAAGGTTTCGCTAAGATGGGTTTAGATACAGGGGAGAGCAATACGCCGGTCATACCAGTGATCATCGGTGCCGATGATGCATGTTTTGCGTTCTGGAAGGCACTCAAAGAGAAGGGAGTCTTTGCCAATCCAGTAAGAACTCCGGCAACTCCACCCGGTCGTGCACTTATCAGAACAAGCTATATGGCAACCCATACGGACGAGGATATCGATACGGTGCTCCAGGTATTCGAAGCCTGCGCCAAAGAGTTTGGTCTGATATAGTTTCATGGTCGAAGTCATAACTGTAAAAACCGAAAAAGACCTAAAACATTTCATCGATTTCCCCTATAGTTTGTATAAAGATAACAGGTATTGGGTTCCGCCTTTGAAAAAAGAGGTGCGTAAGATCCTCGATCCGGAACAGAATCCATTCTGGAAACACAGTGAACGTGAATTTTACCTGGCATACCGGGGGAAAAATATCGCTGGACGTGTATGTGCGGTCATCGATTACAATTACATTGATTTTTGGAACGAAAAAGTCGGATATTTCGGCTTCTTCGATTGTGACCGTGATGAGGAGGCCGCTACCGCCTTGATCAATAAGGTAAAAGATTTCCAGCGCGAAAAAGGTATGACTTCGTACATCGGTCCTCTCAATCCATCAACCAATGATGAATGCGGTGTACTGGTTGAAGGATTCTATACACCACCAATGATCATGATGACCCATAATTATGAATATTATGATGCATTATGTAAAAGCGCTGGGCTGCAAAAAGCCAAAGACCTTATCGCATATTATTTCGATATCAAGGATACTCCCTGGGATCGTCTGGAACGCCTTTCTTCGATTATAAGACGGCGTGTACCGGATATGAAGATACGAACACTGCGGTTAGATGATTTTAAGAATGAAATACGTCGTTTTAAGGAAGTGTATAACGAGGCATGGAGCCACAATTGGGGTTTCGTACCTTTGACCGAAGATGAGATGGATGCTCTCGCGGTAACTTTGAAACCACTTGTTAAACCACAATTGGTCCTTCTTATTGAGATCGATGAAGTCCCGGTGGCTGTATCGCTTGCCGTTCCCAACTACAATTCAGTCATTAAAAAGCTGAACGGTCGGCTTGGACTGATAGAAATGATCAAGTTCTCTCTGAATAAGAGCAGAATAGATGAAGCCCGGTTATTGATCATGGGAGTTAAAAAAGAATACAGGAAAATGGGTCTTGATGCATTGTTGATCTATGAATCATTCAAAGCAGGGCAGGATCTTGGGTATAAAGGAGGGGAGCTGTCCTGGATACTGGAAGATAATTACGCAACTAACAATACGATCATCAAGCTTGGCGGTAAACCTTATAAGAAGTACCGCATTTACAGTGGTACAGTATAATTTTGTGACACCCTTCCACATTCGATACACGTTATAAACAGCAAGGAGAAAAAGATGGCACATTATAAAGTTGCTTGGCTCCCAGGTGATGGGATCGGCAAGGATGTCCTTGATGCAGTGAGGATCGTCTTTGATGGTGTTGGCCTTGATGCAGAATATATCCCCGGGGACGTGGGCTGGGATTTTTGGTGTAAGGAAGGTGATCCACTTCCTCAGAGAACGATCGACCTTTTAGAAAGCACTGACTGTGCGATGTTCGGAGCGATCACATCAAAACCAAAAAACGTTGCGGATATAGAACTGAATGATGAACTGAAAAACAAAGGTTATGTATACCGCAGTCCGATTGTTCGCATGCGCCAGATGTTAGATCTTTATGTTTGTAAACGTCCATGCAAGGCGTATCCAGGTAATTCGTTGAATTATCGAGAAGGAATTGATTTTGTGATATTTCGCGAGAATACGGAGGATCTATACAGTGGGATTGAGTACAACCAGGTACCGCCTGAGATGTTGAAGATCAAAGGAATGGAAAAAGTATCGCCGGATGCAGCAGTTTCAGTGAAGGTGAACACGCCAAAAGGCTGCGAAAGGATCGTACGCGCAGCATACGAATTCGCCCGAAAGAATTGCCGCCATAAGGTCACATGTGTACACAAGGCTAATGTTGTTCGGGCAACTGACGGACTTTTTCTGGAGACGTTCCACCGTGTTGCTGCAGAATACTCAGATATCCAGGAAGATGAAGCAAACGTTGATTCATTGTGTCAGTGGTTATTGAAAAAACCTGATAACTACGATATTCTTGTTGCCCCGAATCTTTACGGAGACATCATATCAGATCTTTGCGCACAGATGACCGGCGGTCTGGGATTCGGATCCAGCGGCAATATCGGTGACAAATATGGTGTATTTGAGCCTACTCATGGCTCGGCACCAAAATATGCCGGGATGTACAAAGTAAATCCGATCGCAACGATCCTTGCCGGAAAGATGATGTTGGAATGGCTGGGAGAACAGGAGTCAGCGCATAGGCTAGAAAATGCTGTGGCCACGGTCATAAAAGAGGGGAACATAAAAACGTACGATATGGGTGGAAAGGCGACCACGATCGAGATGGCAGAAGCCATTGTTGAAAGGCTATGAGAAACCACCGCGGTGATCATCATTTGCTGGAGCTTTTGGTTTGGAAAATGGGTCTTTGATCATGAAGACGATCATTGAAAAGATCTTTTCCCGGGCCGCGGGCAAGGATGTAGCACCAGGAGATGATGTATGGATCAAACTTGACCTGGTCGCAATGCGTGACTTTGGGGGACCGAATGTTATCGACGAATACCGCGCTGCATTTGGCGATAGTCCGGTTTTCGATCCAAGGCGAGTTGCGATAACATTTGACCTGCATATCCCCGCGCGGAATGAAAAGGTTGCTGTTAATCAAAAGATCCTGCGTGATTTTGCGGCAAAACAGGGTGTCCATTTGTTCGACGTTAATACCGGTGTTGGACAGCATATCTTGTTGGAGAACGGTCTCGTAAAACCGGGAGATGTTATCGTCGGTACTGACAGTCACATGAATCTTCTTGGTGCGGTTGGTGGGGCGGGATTCGGTATGGGTACAACAGATATCGCCGGTGCCATGTATAAAGGGATGCTCTATTTTCGGGTACCTGAAACACTCAAGGTCAAGATCAGTGGGTCTTTAAAACCACATGTAGGCGCCAAAGATGTGATCCTGATGGTGCTTAAAGATTTAAAGACTGATGGTGGGCTGAACCGGGCGATCGAATTCACCGGGGACGGTATTGACAGCATGGATCTTGCACAGCGTTTGACGATTGCGAGCATGGTGACAGAAATGTCGGGTGATGTCGGATTCATCGTACCATCACAGGAAGTCCTTGAATTTATCTCATCCCGGAGCGGAAAATGTATTGAGACTATCCAACCGGATGACGGCGCTGTCTATGAACGTACAGTGGATTATACAATCGATGATCTTGAGCCGATGATCGCTTTGCCACACTCCCCTGATAATGTGATTCCAGTAAAGGATGTTTCCGGAACAGCGATCGATCAGGTGTTTATCGGATCATGCACAAACGGTCGTTTTGAAGACCTGCGTGCGGCGGCTGAATTGCTCAAGGGAAGGCATGTTAACAAAAAAGTGCGCTGTATAATCGTCCCGGCCACCATGGAAGTCGCGAAAACCGCATTGAAAAATGGGTTGTATGATATATTTTTGGATGCCGGAGCAGTAGTTACCAATCCGGGGTGTGCGCTGTGCACAACCGGACATCCAGGAATCCTTGCCCCGGGAGAAAGGATGGTATCAACATCGAATCGGAATTTCATCGGAAAACTTGGAAAAGGCGCCCATGTGTACCTTGCATCTCCAGAGACTGCTGCAGTGAGTGCGATTACCGGATCGATCACGGATCCACGGGAACTGTAATATGGTCATAAAAGGGAAAGTCTGGTTGTTTGGCGAAGATATCGATACTGACCAAATATATCCGGGGAAATATCTCCCCATCACAGACAAGGAAGAAATGGCACGGCATGCAATGGAAGGGGCAGAAGGAGGTAGAGGTTTCATCAGCCATGTAAAGGCGGGCGATGTTCTGGTTGCCGGGAAAAACTTCGGGTGTGGTTCTTCCAGAGAGCATGCGGTGGTTGCTTTAAAAGGTATCGGTATCAGTGTGGTTATTGCGCGTTCGTTTGCGCGTATCTTCAGACGCAATGCGGTGAATATAGGAATGCCAATCCTGCAATTTGATGGCGCAGACAATTTACATCAGGGCGATGTGGTCGAAATACATCTGGCTACTGGTGAGGTAGTTGATGTTGCTCATAACACAACATACCGGGCCAAAACAGTGTCAGAACTTGAAATGTCGATTATGAAGGCAGGAGGTTTACTGCCATTCTTAAAGAATACACCAGATATATAGATGCAAATAGAAATTGGACAGGAGTCCAGGGAGTACGATCATGACAGAAAAGGATATCAACCGATTATTCCCCGAGATACGCAAGATAAAGAGCAGTGTTCTTCGCCATGGCATCGCGCGCGCATGGCTGCTTGCAGTACAGAAAGGTAAATGGAGGTCTATTGATAAGATACCATTTACCCTTTTGATCAAAACGAAGAAAACTCTGGTTGATCATACCCGCAATGTTACGCGCATGGCTATGGCTATAGCCATGGTAAGGCGCGATATAAAGATCGATCATGTGATCGCAGGTGGACTCTTACATGACGTTGGCAAACTGCTTGAGTATGAGCACAAAGGAAGAAGAGTGCAAATCAGTTCCTGTGGCAGGAGGGTTCGACACCCGGTATCTGGATATGCCCTTGCTCTTGAAGTCGGATTACCGATGGAGATCGCACACATTATTGCCGCTCATTCGCATGAAGGTGAAAAAGTCGTCCGTTCAAAAGAAGCGATCGTGATAAACCATTGTGATTTCATTGATTTTGATATTGAAAGATCCGGCTAAATGGATGGTATTGCTTTTTTAAACAATTGTAATATACTTTCCGATGTCAACGCGCAGATTTACCGGGTTAAGGATTAAATCTATATGAGATTGTATGAATACGAGGCTAAAAAGCTTTTCAAACGCCGAGGAATACCTGTCCTGGAGAATATCGTTGTTGATCAGGATAACCTTTCTGATCTAGGTCAGATCGTTTTTCCGGTGGTTATCAAGGCTCAGGTTTTTCTTGGTGGACGGGGAAAAGCAGGATATGTGCAGTTTGCTGATTCCAGAGAACAGGCTGAATCGATAACGCTTGATATGCTGGGCAAAAAGCATGGACAGTACAGGATCAAAAAAGTCCTGGTTGAACCGAAGATCCGTCCAATCAAAGAGCTCTATCTGGCTGCTTTGATCGATCGGCTCGAACACAGGCCTCTTATGATAGCAAGCACATATGGCGGGATCGATATTGAAGAGATAGCGCGAAAACAGGCTGAACATATCTTTAAGTATTACTTTAAGATAGGCGAAAAGATGCCTGCTTTTAAAGCAAGAAATATTGCCAATGATCTTAGTTTCTCATCTGCAGCACTGAATATGGGCACCCGGGTTGTGCAGAAACTGTATGATATGTTCATTGAGCTGGACTGCAAATTAATCGAGATCAATCCACTGATCATTGATGATGCGGGAAAAATGATCGCCCTGGATGCAAAGGTCGATCTTGATGAAGATGCGATGTATCGTCATCCTGAACTGCATGAGATGGGGATAGAACCACGCCATGAAGTCGGTGAACTCACTGACCGCGAACGTCAGGCAAAGGAACAGGGAATCCCGTATGTCGACCTTGATGGTGATATCGGTGTGTTTCCAGGTGGAGCTGGTTTTGGTATTGCGGCGATCGATCTCATTACCCACTACGGGGGTAGACCGGCAAATTTCATGGATTCAGGTGGCGCACCAACTCAGGCGAAACTGCGTGCCATGCTCGGTTTATTGATCGATAATCCAAAAATCAAGGCGATCTTTGGCGCTCGCTTTGGCGGGATATCACGCTGTGATGATTGGGCAAAAGCACTTGTACAGTATGTCCTGGAAAATAAACCCAAAAAGCCAATGATCATGCGTATGACCGGCAATATGGAGCCAGAAGGCCGGAGAATTCTTGAACAGGCAAAAAAAGATCATATCAAGTTGTTTGAAAAGATAAAAATATACAGCGTCACTACTCCGATCGAAGAGGTAATAAAAGAAACGATCAAGGTTGCTCAGATCATTAACGACGGAGGGCAGTGAGTATGGCTATTTTGATCGATCAACAGACAAAAACCATTGTCCAGGGTATTACCGGAAAAAATGCCTCTCTGCATACGAAATTCATGCGCGAGTATGGCACCTGTATCGTTGGGGGAGTAACCCCTGGAAAAGGCGGTCAGGAAGTCGAAGGTGTCCCGGTGTATGATACTGTCCAAGCGTGTATGAAAGAACATCAGGATGCTACGGTATCGAGTGTATGGGTACCTCCCCGTTTTGCCATGGATGCGGTCCTTGAGGCGATTGATGCAGGAGTAAGAACGATCGTGGTTATCACCGAACGTATCCCGATTCATGATATGCTCTATGCCCGTTCAGTTGCCAAACAAGCAGGGGTGACTGTGATCGGCGGTAACACACCGGGTCTTATTTCTCCAGGCAAAGCGCTGGTTGGTATGTTGCCTAAGATCACGTTCAAACCTGGACGGATCGGGACTGTAGCCCGTAGTGGAGCAATAACTTATTATCTGGCTAATTCACTCAATCTTGCCGGCTTTGGGGAATCAACTTCAGTCGGTCTGGGCGGTGACCCGATCCTCGGTGCGAATTTTGAGGATATCTTACAGCTCTTTGAACAGGACCCTGAAACCGATGCGGTTGTAATGGCCGGGGAGATAGGTGGTGTCTACGAAGAATTAGCTGCTCCCTATATCAGTAAAATGACCAAACCAGTGATCGCGTATATCACCGGCAAGGCAGCTCCGATCGGCAAGCGACTCGGACATGCGGGTGCGATTGTTGAAGGTACAATGGGAACTGCTCAGAATAAGATAGAGATGTTATCGAAACACGGCGCTCATATTGCCGAAACCCTGAGTGAGATACCGATTCTAATAAATAAGGCATTAGAAGGTAGGATAGGGCATAAGAAGGCTTTAGATGGCAGGAGATGACGAAAGAGGTTATTATATGGCAACATGGAATAGTAAGATCACAAAAGTTGAACCAGATCATATTGTAACACGCGGGTATCTGCAGGAAGAACTGATCGGTACGGTGCAGTTCAGTAGTGTTTTTTTTCTTCTTATCACTGGTCGCATGCCGGGTGATCAGGAAGCCCGAATGATGGATGCGATTATCACTTCATCGATCGATCATGGCGTTACGCCCCCTTCGACCCATGCGGCACGCATTGTTGCATCCGCCGGCGTACCTCTTTCCACCGCGGTTGCCGCAGGGATCATGGCGGTGGGTGATATCCACGGCGGTGCGATCGAAGACAGCGCACGGATCCTGCAACAAGGGGTAAAGGAACTGCGCGAAAATAAGTGGACACACGAATCAGCGGCTCATACTATCCTCGCCGATCTCAAGCAAAAAGGAAAACGGATGCCAGGTTTCGGGCATAGAATACATAAAAATGATCCTCGTACAGCACGCCTTTTCAAACTTGCCGATGAACTCGGTTTCACAGGCGATCATATCAAATTGAGCCTGGCAATGCACGATGAATTCGCCAAGAAAAAGGCGTTGCCGATCAATGTTGATGGAGCGGTCGCTGCAGTTATCTCGGATATGGGATTCGATTGGCGCTTAGGCAAGGCATTCTTCCTGATCGGTCGCTGTGCTGGTTTGATCGCTCATGTGTATGAAGAAATGACAACGCAAAAGCCAATGCGTGAGATGTGCAAACAGGACATGGAATATAATGGACCCTGGGATAGATCCCTTGAGAAAAAGTGAAAGGGAGCCAGGTGGAATGACTTTAGCAGAGAAGATCCTGGCGAAGGTTTCCGATAATGATTCGATCACTGCTGGTGAGATCGTGATGGCCAAGGTTGATGTGGCTATGTCGCATGAGAACGCCGATGTTGTTCTCCGTGCATTCCGTGATATCGGCATCAATAATGTTTGGGATCCGGGCAAGATCGTATTGCTTTTTGATCACCGGATACCAGCTGATAGTGAAAAAACTGCTGCTACCCATAAACGCTTACGTTCATTCGCACAGGAACAGGGAATTGCGCATTTTTATGACCTGAGAGAGGGTATATGCCACCAGATCCTTGCTGAACTCGGTCACGATCGTCCAGGTGAGCTTCTGGTAGGAACTGATTCACATACAACCACACACGGGGCATTCGGGACATTCGCAACCGGTATAGGAGCGACCGAAATGGCCGGCGTCTGGGCGACTGGGGAGCTGTGGTTGAAGGTGCCTGAAACGATCAAAATCACCGTATCCGGTTCATTTAAACCGCATGTTTCAGCAAAGGATTTGATCCTCAGTATCATTGGTCGCATGACGGCTGATGGTGCCACATACAAGGCGGTTGAATTCCATGGACCGGTGATCGAATCCATGACCATCGCATCCAGAATGGTGCTTGCCAATCTCTCCATGGAGATGGGCGCAAAAGTCGCCTTTGTTATTCCGGATCAGAAAACATATGATTATGTAAATGAGCGATCGTCCAAACCCTTCAACATGATAGTGCCTGATCCTGATGCGATCTATTCAACCGCTATCGATATCGATGTCACTGGCTTAGAAAGCCAGATCGCCTGTCCTCATGCCGTTGACAATGTCAAGCCGGTCAGAGAAGTATCTGGATTGAAGATCGACCAGGCACTTATCGGATCGTGTACTAATGGACGGCTCGAAGACCTGGAGGAAGCTGCAATGATCCTGGAAGACCACATTATTCCGGCGCATGTAAGGTTACTGGTGATCCCGGCATCAAAAAGGGTGTACCTGGAAGCATTAAAGAAAGGTCTCATTGAGATATTCATTAAGGCAGGCGGTCTTGTTCTGAATCCTGGTTGCGGACCATGTCTTGGCGCGCACCAGGGTCTGATCGCGCCAGGGGAGGTGTGTATCGCCACAACCAACCGGAATTTCAAGGGCAGAATGGGAAGCGTAGAATCATTTGTTTATCTTGCATCTCCAGCGATCGTTGCCGCATCCGCGGTAAAAGGAGAGATAACAGAAGCATGAAGAGAATATTGAATTCTAAACAAGAAATACTAATTTCTAAACAAATCACAATATTTAAATTCCAATGTTTAAAATATGTAATTTGGGATTTAAGATCTCAGATTGAAAAAGATTGATATGATAAAAGGACAGGCGTATAAATTCGGTAATGACATCAATACTGACGTGATCTATCCGGGTAGATACCTGTCGATCACGACCGATCGTGAAGAAATGGCAAAACACTGTTTCGAAACGGTGTATCCTGAATTCATGAAGACCGCTCAGAAGGGTACGATTATTGTTGCCGGGAAGAACTTCGGATGCGGATCATCACGCGAGCAGGCAGCGACTTGTCTGGTTCATTTTGGTGTTAGTGCAGTGATCGCAGTGTCATTCGCCAGGATTTTTTACCGAAATGCGATCAACGTCGGTTTGCCGGTACTTGTTTCGGCAGAAATCATTGAAAATGTTGAACATGGTGATGTGATCCAGGTTGATCTTGCTTCCGGGATCGTTCATAATACGCGTACTGGTATACAGGTACAGGCGACTAAAATACCCTCTTTTATTCAGCAGATCATCACCGATGGTGGATTGATCCCTCATCTGCGCAATAAGCTCGGGATCAAAAGTAAGTGAGGAGGAACAGGTGAAGCAATTCGTTGTTATTGGTCTTGGTCGTTTCGGTTCGAGTATTGCTACTGCATTGAGTCGAAAGAATTTCGAAGTGCTGGCGATAGATGAAAAGGAATCATCAGTGAATAAAATGGAAGGTCTGGTGTCGCAGGCGGTTGTTCTTGATGCTACCGATCAGAAAGCGCTTGCTGAATTAGGTGTTGCCTCATTCGACACGGCGATCGTAAGCATGGGGGAAACGGTCGAGGATAGTATTATGATCACCCTGACTCTGAAAGAACTGGGGATCCGTCAGGTGATCGTAAAAGCGCAGAATGAACTTCATGCAAAGATCTTGAAGAAAGTAGGCGCGGATCGGATAGTATTTCCGGAGCGGGAGATGGCTGAACGTCTGGCCGAGAGTCTTGCCAGTCCAAAGCTATTTGATTTCATCGAACTTTCAAAAACGCATGGGATCATTGAAATCGTCACTCCCAAAAAATTCTTGAACCAAACACTGGCGGATCTGAAACTGCGCAAACGGTATAGTGTCAGTGTGATTGCAATTAAACGAAAAGTACCCTATGCCAAACCAGATGGTACCACCGACTTCAAAGATGAGACCATTATCGGTCCGGGCGCGGATGATGAGTTGATTGCTGGCGATGTCCTTGTAGTCCTTGGCCACTATGATGATCTGGCAAAACTCGAGAAAGTATGACGACAGAATTCGATGACCTGCTTGAACTGAGTGATTTTTATATATTGAGCCGCAAATACGAAGAAGCACTCAAGGTTCTGAAAAAGGCAGAGAAACTGGAAAAGATGAAAAGTAAACTATATTTCAATATGGGGATGGTATACGAAGCACTCGGGGATCATGATAATGCCCGTGAATCATTCCGCCTGGTATTGAAACTCGATCCGGATAATATTGCCGCCCAGGAGCATCTAGACCATCTGATAGAAGGATGAAAGCACATTATTCAGAAGAAACGATCACCTATTCAGGAGAACAGCTTCAAAGTCATTTTGCATACCGACAGTATGGTATTCTGGGGGATTCGATCATTGGATTTAGAGGACCGTGTGATGTGAATTTCGATCAAATGGTCGACATTGAGGATAAACGTTCCGGGAGCAGGATATATTCTCAGGATATGCTGCATTTTATTATCGAGCATCACGATACTGATCTTGAAAAAGCTGTTTTGCGTCAATGGTTGATGGCGAATATCGTGAAGGACATGATCAACACGATCAAAGCAGAGGATCTTATTGTCCGTAAAGGTAGTGACCTATACGACAAGGATGCCAAGATCTCGATTTCTGTTGCGACTGTCACGCCTCTATCGACGATGATACATTTTGGCGTGAATATCGTTTCGGATAATACCCCGGTGAAAACTATGGGCCTGGTCGATTACCACATTGAACCGGTTGCATTTGCTGACAAAGTCATGAGTGAGTATGTGAACGAAAATAAAGCAATGCAGCGGGCGCGCAATAAGGTCAACTGGGTCAGGTAATTATGAAAACAACAGAAGAAGGATATCTCCGAGAGGTTTTCACCTCGATCCAGGGTGAGGGGATGCATTGCGGGAAAAGAATGACTTTTATACGCTTCCTGGGGTGTAACCTTTCATGCAATTACTGCGATACTCCGGAAACGCAGTCTATGGAGGGTGCATTTGTTGATCAGGGTAAGGTCATGCAGAATCCAACTAGCATTGACACCATCATAAGTCGTCTTGATGCAAATATCGTTACCCTGACCGGGGGCGAACCTTTGCTCCAGGTGGATTTCGTCCGATCCCTGTGCACTCGACTAAAACCAATGGCTAGAATCATCTATCTTGATACGAATGCAACGCTTCCCGATGCCCTGGAACAGATCATTGAACACGTGGATATCGTTTCCCTGGATTTTAAGGTACCGACTGCTACGGGTCGGCCGCAACTCTGGATCGAACATAAGGCATGCCTTGAGATTGCATCGAAGAAGGATGTGTATGTTAAACTCGTGGTTAATGAAAATCTTCTCCCCAGGGAACTGGATACAGCTTGCAGGATTATTCAGGAGGTTGATCGGTCAATTCCATTGGTTATTCAACCGGTGTATGAGAGTGAGTACACAGGTCTATTAGATATTCAAAGGAAAGCGCTTCTTCAAATCGATGACGTGCGAATAATACCACAGGTACATAAATATTTGCATCTACAATAATCAAGCGGGGTCAGGCCTTCTATTCTATATATTCTCTATGCCACGTAAACCAAGAATTGAATTCCCGGGCGCTGTCTATCACGTTTTTGCACGTGGTAATCGCAAGCAGCTAATATTCTATAACAAGAGTGACTATGTAAAATATCTGCATCTTGTCTATGATTACAAGGAACGTTATATGTTCCATGTATACGCGTATGCATTAATGCCTAATCATATCCACCTGCTTATCGAAACCAATGAAATCCCTTTATCCGTAATTATGCAGGGATTGCAGCAGAGTTATACACAGTATTTCAATTTGAAACATAATCAGGTAGGCCATGTTTTCCAAGGACGGTACAAGGCATCACTGTGTGACAAAGACAGCTATTTATTGGAACTCGTTCGTTATATTCATCTCAATCCAATTCGCGCTGGTCTAGCTGTTGAACTCTTTGAATATCCATGGACTGGACATAAAGAATACGAAATGAGACCGCAAAAAGCGATAATCGATGCTGGATATATGCTTGAATATTTCGGTCCAAGTCTGAGCGAAGCCAGAAAGTATTATGCGCAATTCATAAAAGATGGATTGAAAGATAACAACAATCGGACTGTTCCAACATTTGATTATACGGAGGGAACAATACCAACTGCAAGAGGGGAGTATACCACACAACTAAAAACAAAGACTAGAAACAGGGGTAGTATAAGCCTTGATCTTGATATGATGATTACAATTATTTGTGATAGGTTCAGGGTAATGCCACAGGAAATCAGGAGTGCTATGAAATCCCCGGATACAGTATTAATAAGGCGTCTCCTTTGTTATTTCGCTCGGACCATGTGTTGCATGTTGGTTAAAGATATTGCTGCAAATTTAAAAATAGGGGAAACTACTGTCTCGAAGAGCATTATATGGGTTACATCAAACATGCGTAAAAATGCCAAGGTTAAAAAAATGGTCGAAAATATCAACGCAATTTTAAGTGAGAATGTATAGAATGGAAGGCCTGACCCCGTTACGGAGGGTAACCGACTTTTTCCAGGAAATTATTTCGGAATGACAGATTGGGTATAAGGTAGAAAAAGAAACTGTTATACAATCCAAGATGAGTCGATACAAATATATTGCGGAATAGTATCGAATCCCACGAGTAAAAACGATCACGGAGCCACTCCATCCAGGTATACAGATCGTCAGAAGAAAGCGTTGGATACTGTAGTACAGGCGTCCACTGATTATATGATGCAGTGTCAGTGGTGATCATTCCTTTCCTTCTGAATCTCTGGTATAGTGATGTCCGCGGTATTGGCATATGTACTCTAACCTTGATGAAATCTATCTTACTTCTGATGAGATGACGGAGCAGTTTATTGTAGAAACCAAATGTTTCACCTTCCTGCCCCAGGCGGAGCAAACATCCACATGCAATACGTTTTTGATGGAGCATGCTGATCTGTCGTTGTTTCGTATACCAGAAATCTTTATCATCGATATACGTATGGATACCATCGCTGAGCCAGTTCTCTTTCAGATATATGATTCGTACACCTAAATCCTGAAGATGGGTCAGAATATGAGGATCAGAAAAGATTTTTTTTCCTGAACGAAATATCCACATTTTCTTATAACGCCAGCAGCGATCAAGAAAGTTAAGTGCATAGTCACTATCGGCCAGAAAGTCATCATCCCGGATGAGTACGATCTTTCGCTTGATCGAAGCAATATCACATATCGCACTATCCAGGTTCCAGTGGACAGGATCCTTGTACATGATGTTCTCCTGACAGAAGTCCTTGTTGTGCATATCGCATGTGCATCCGAATGATGTACGTATCTGACTCAATACCGGGGTGAGTCCATTACGTTCCTCAATCCGGCGATCTGTATCAAAAACATGGTTCTGGTTCGATCTGTAAATAGAAGCAAGTTTCTGGTTTCGCAGATCCCGGGCGATCGTTGACCAGATATTGACGATATCGCCAACAACAACTGCATCAGCATGTTTTCTACTCTGATGAGGGAATATGGTGGGGTAGAAGCCATGCCAGATAATACGGCTTTTCCGTCCCCTTATCCCACGTACCGCATTCGGGATGTATTTTGACAGGTACAAGGGAACATTTACTACCACAACATCCGGAATTATATCTGGCTTATCTTCGATCCGTTCGTCATAATAGATGAACTGGTCGTCCTTGCATACGGCTGCAAGGCGCATGGCATCATAATTGGGTCGGCGGAAGAATGTGCTTCCTCGTAATGCTTGATACTGCATATAACGTTTCTGTTCCGGCGCTGGATTAAAATAGAGGATTTTCATTGTCCGGCGGGATCAACGACTATCGGGTAATGTCATTGAATGTAACGAGTATGATGAGGAGCAACAATAGCGCATATCCTATTTGTTGTATAATGATGCGTGTTTTTTTACTGAATCGTTTACGTCGGATCCCTTCTATCGCACTGATCACGATATGACCTCCATCAAGCGCGGGGAGCGGAGCGAGATTGATAATTCCCAGGTTGATCGATATTATCACCAGGAACATCAGGAGCCTTTCAAATCCCCATTGCGCAGATTCAGTACTGAGCCTGAAGATCGCGATCGGTCCGCCCAGTTGCCGTGCTGAGATCTGACGGGTGAAGAGTTTGCGGAAAATATCGAAAACATACCCGATAAGATCAACCGTTCTTGTCGCCGCCAGTCCAAAGGCCTCTGGCATAGATAGAAAGCGTCGAGCATGGGGGATAAACACACCGATCTGACCGATCGTATCCTGGGAGATTGGATCATACAAACGTTCAGGTGTAATCGATGCATCAAGGATCGAATTATTGTGTTGCCAGGTTATATGCAATTCCTTCGCTGGTGATTCTCTTACAATATCGACCATTTCATACCAGGTAGAGATCGATTGCTCATCGATCTGCAGGATCTTATCACCTTCCCGCATGCCTGCTCTGTGGGCAGGACTATTTATCTTGAGAGTTCCAAGCGTGGGCGGTACTAGCGGCGCAATACCTTTCATTTCAGGATCAATTAACCCCTGTATTTTAACCGTTTCTGTACCCCGGATCACAGTTACGAATGCTTGTTGTCCTGGATTATCTTCAATCCTCTCCAGGATATCTTCCCAGTTAGCTACTGCATTGTCATTCACGCTTATTATGCTGTCATTTGTTTGGAAACCCATTTTCGCAAAATCACTATTTTCATCCACCTGAATACGAGTGTATGGTGTAATGACCATTCCATAGATCAAAAATGTGAGTAAGAAGACAAAAAAAGCAGAAATAATGTTGAATAGCGGACCGTTAAAGATAACAAGAATACGGGCGAAAACAGGTGCATCATAAAATCCTGGTTTAGTATCATCAGGATTTGGAACTGATTGCTTTTCAGGATTATCTACGGTTTGATCAGATTCTTTTTCGATCGAAGTCAGGATCTCCTGTTTTTTCTTTATGATTTCACCTTCTTCGTCGCCCCGGAATTTAACATAACCTCCTAATGGGAAATAAGCAATGCGAAAATCGGTCTCACCAATTGTTTTACGAATTATCGGGGGGCCATAACCGATAGAGAATTTCTCGACCGGGATACGGAACAGTTTAGCCATGACAAAGTGGCCGAATTCATGAATTGTGATACAGAATCCCAGAATGAATAAAAACGGTAATAGGGAATATAAAATGAAATCTAACATACAATTCTCCTGACAGTTTCTTTTGACCAGACCTCGGCTTCCCGGTACTGCTCGATCGTACCAAGACAGGGTTTGTGTATTTGCATTACTTTCTTAATAACTCTTGGAATATGAACGAATTGAAGTTTCCCCTTAAGGAAAAGTTCAACACACTCTTCATTGGCTGCATTGAGTACAGCAGGCATGCTTTGGCCGATTGATAGAGCATCATAGGCATAATCAAGGCAGGGAAATTTTTTCTTTTTAGGACGGTAAAAATGCAGCGTATCGATCTTGCCCAGATCAAGGGCGGGGATACATGCAGGACGGCGTTCCGGATAGGTGAGAGCATATTGAATGGGCAAACGCATATCAGGGACAGAAAATTGGGCAATTACGGAATTATCAACGAATTCGACCAGGGAGTGACAAACAGCTTCAGGATGGATCGTCACCCTGATCTTCTCTGGCGGAACATCGAACAGATGGTGTGCTTCAATGACTTCCAGACCTTTGTTCATCATCGTTGCGGAATCCACGGTTATTTTTCTCCCCATGTTCCAGACCGGGTGCTTGAGTACATCTCGCTTGGTAATTTTTTTGAGCGACCGGTTAAAGAACGGTCCACCCGAAGCAGTGAGAATTATCGTTTTGATGGTTTTACGGCGTCGTCCATCAAGACATTGAAAAACAGCACTGTGTTCGCTGTCGATCGGGATAATGTGCGTTTTATATTTTTTTGCTTTTTTCATTATAATATCACCGAAACTTACCATAACTTCCTTGGTTGCAAGGCAGATGCGCATTCTCTTTTCGATCGCCCTGATAATACCGTAAATACCCACCGCGCTGGCAAATGCGCAAATAAGTATATCCGCCTTCAATCGATCGATCATTTCTAGTATTCCCTGTTCACCGGTACAAATGGATGTCTCTCTCCTGATCTTCTTGAGGTCCGTGTAGTATTCATCATTGATAATCCCGGCCATGCGTGGTTTGACGGCCTTGATCTGCGCGGCAAGCAAACGGTGTTTGCGAAATGCGGCAATTCCTGCTATGGTGAAACCTTTAAGTTCATTGATGACACGTATTGCGTTACGTCCGATAGATCCGGTTGAACCGAGAATTATTACTTTCTGCATTGAAGTATTTTAGCGATCCTTCTGATGTCCTCCCGGTGGGTGATCTTGATGTTATCATGATCCCCTTTAAAGATATGAACCGGTATACCAACGGCTTCAACAAGGGCAGCATCATCGGTAAAATTGACATTTGTATCGACCCGCGCATAAGCTGATCTGAGCGTTGATAGATCGAAAAATTGGGGTGTTTGAACAGTATACAAATGAGCGCGCGAGATTGTCTGTCTCACCTTATTCTTTTGTACATACTTGATCGTATCGCTAACCGGCAATCCACAGACCACTGCTTTATACCGTTTTACCAGGTTCACTCCCCGGGTGATAATACGCTGGGATACGATCGGGCGTGCGCCATCATGGATCACGACAATACCAGAACGCGCAGGAATAGCACGGAGTCCATTATAGACCGAATCCTGGCGTTTTTCACCTCCGGCTATGACGTGTTGTACTTTATTTATATGCCATTCCCGGATGCATTTCTTGACCGTGTGGATGTTTTTTTTGGGAACTGCCACGGTGATATTTGAAATGCTCTTATTCTTTTCGAAGTGTTCGATGGCGTAATACAGGATTGAACGACCGTTTATTAGATAGAATTGTTTTGCTCCGCAAAACCGCTTTCCTTTACCAGCGGCAACTATGATAACAAAAACAGGCATTACGAATGATAGCCGAAAATCATGAAAAGTCAAGGTTTTATGCGGCTTTGCATGACCAGGCAACAGTTGTAACCGATGTATTTTATACTTGACATTGAAGGAATACTGGATATCATTTATCATTAAATGAAACCATATAAGGAGGTGGCATTATGAAAAAGATGCTAGCGGTTCTTCTTCTTGCCATTGTTATCATAGGTTGCGGTCCAAAGATGGCAACGCAAGAAACGTTAGATGCACTTAATGAAGCAAGAGCCGCCTTGGAGGCAGCGCAGGCAAAAATAGCAGAACTCGAAGGTGCTATTGATGATCTCAATGCTCAAAAGGCTGCACTGGAACAGGAAATCATGGAACTCGAAGACGAAATCGGTACATTGCAGTCAAAGATCGACAAGAACTGCAAGAAATAACATAGGGAGGAATTCATGAAACGGATAATCACATGTATCTTTGTGCTGTGCCTACTCGTTCCTGTTTTGGTTTATGCCCAAGAGAAACTGACTGAGAAAGAAGCCCAGGAGATGCTTGCGTCCTTGCAAGAGCAGCTTGCGGAAGCCGAAGCAACCCTAAGTGCACTCGAAGCTGAATATGATGCTTTGAAGGCCGAGGTTGAGGCTCTCGTAGGGCGCCGTGATGATCTTGCCGCTAAACTGGCAGAACTCAAGGAAGAATGGAGAATGTGTCAGTTTGGACGATATAAGGTAATTGAGGGTGATTGGCTTTCCAAGATCGCCAGTATGCGCAAAACGTATCATAATGGAGCTAAATGGCCGATGATATACGAAGCCAATAAAAACAAGATCAAAAACCCAAATCTTATCTATCCAGGCTGGGTACTGCTTATACCGACATTGGACGATTACGCGGTTGTACCCGGAGATGCTCTATGGTTGATCTCTTCGTATCTTTCGATATATTCAAATGCTAAACGATGGCCTGAGATATACGAAGCCAACAAGGATAAGATCAAAGACCCCGATCTTATATATCCAAAACAGGTATTTTCAATACCGCATTGACAAAATTATTGGGAGGGGCTAAAGCAACATAAGCCCCTCCCTTTATTGTGAAAGTATCAATATCCATATCTGGTCTTGATTCTACAGCCATATTTGGCTGTAATGACCAAGTTCTGCGTGAACTCCAAGAAACATACGATGTAAATATCACCATGCGTAACGACCATATTTATCTTAAAGGAAGTGAAAAATCAGTAAGAGAAGCAGCGCGTGAGATAAAGAAACTTTTGCATAAGAACAATGCTACGGACGAATCGTATACCAGTATCCAGAGAAAAGAAGAAAAAAACAGATCATGCGTGACCACGCCGAAGCGTTTGATCAAAGCAAAGAGCCCAGGACAGATCGAATATCTCAAAGCAGTTGAAAAGAACGATATCGTTATCAGTATCGGACCGGCAGGTACAGGTAAGACTTACCTGGGGGTAGCGAAAGCGGTATCCTACCTGATGGCAAAAAAAGTCGAACGGATCATCTTGACCCGTCCTGCCGTCGAAGCAGGGGAATCCCTGGGATTCCTCCCTGGTGATATAGAAGATAAGGTCGATCCATACCTGAGACCTCTCTACGACGCCCTCAACGATTTTCTCCCATTCGATCGGATCAAGAAGTATTTAAGCATGAAAACGATCGAAGTCGCACCACTCGCATATATGCGTGGCAGGACACTCAATGATTCGTTCATTATTCTTGACGAGGCTCAAAACACCACAGACATGCAGATGAAGATGTTCCTGACAAGAATGGGATGGCGATCCAAAGTCGTGGTAACTGGAGATATCACACAGGTCGATCTGCCAACGAATGTCTATTCTGGATTGGTAGAAATTCAGCATCTTCTAAAAAACGTAGAGGGGATACAATTCATATATTTGAACGAAAAAGATGTTGTACGTCATCGCCTTGTACAACGTATTATCAAAGCCTATGAAAATAAAAATACGTAGAAATTATCTGCTAATAGCCGGACTGATCCTACTACTTAATCTCGTCTTTCCGCCCCCCCGTATGGCTTCGAGACGATATATATTTGAGATTGGAGAAATCGCGCCATATGACGTTATCGCTCCGTATGATTTTGATATTCCTGTTACCGAACAAGAATTGTACGATGAGAAAAGGGAGATAGCCAAACGTATCCCTCCGATATATAATCTGGACCGAACTATACCACAGATCGTTCAAAAAACCATAAATGGACTCGCGGAGCGGATCGATTTACTAAGATCAGATGGTATACCGCAGGATTCTATCTTAGCTCTGCTGCAACGCGAATATGCGATCGATAGAATCGCATTGTTATACCTGTTGGAAAATAACCACACTAAAACGCTTGAAAAGGTGGCTCTTAGATTAACCAACCTTTATAGGGGCGGTATCGTAGACAATAAACTTGTCGATATCAGAATTGTAACTATATTCAATGGCGATAAGGAATTCATTGAAACGGTTGATCGGCTGTATTCAGTTGAGGAAGCAGAAAGCATCCTTACACTGCAACAACCACCTGCTTACAAACGTTTGATCCAGTTCTTTGTCCGACCAGATATCGTATACGACAGTATTGCAACCCAGGAGCGTATTGAAGAAGTCTTCGCACATGTGCCCAGAACAAAAGGGAAAGTACTTAAGGGTGAATTGATCATTGAAAAACATAAACGTCTCACCGAGGAGTCTCTGGAGATATTACAGGCCCTTGAAAGCACCTATATTTCCATCGGTACGTGGGAGATCGTCAAAACAGTGTTCTTCAGGAATTTATTCTTCATTGCGCTTGCCCTTTTCTTGTTCGCGACAGGTAATATGATGGGCAGGGATCTTTTTAAAGGTAAAGATCTGTATTTCATTGTCCTGATTTTCGTTGTTTATGTACTCATCGGAAAACTCACCTATGTTCTCGATGCAGTATATCTTCTGCCGATATCTCTTTTTATCTACCTGATCGCGCTGTATTTTAATACTAATCTTGCGATTATTTTTACGCTTTTATTTGCATCACTCTTTGGCGTTATTCATAATGATCTAGCCGTTCTGTTCTTTTTGTGCACAAGTGGTTTCGTCGCGACTTTTTCAGTGCAAACGATCAGTTCAAGGCTGTCATTATACCGTCCCATGATGTTTGTTGCCCTGGCTAACATCGCGGCGATTATTTTTACCGATATCTACCTGCTTAAGAACTCTCTCTCGATTCTCCATATAGGGGAGGGTATCCTCAATAGTATCATCGGCTCTTTCTTCTTTATGCTAGTTCTTCCTTTATTCGAACGCATCTTTGATTTCACGACTGATCTGACTTTACTTGAATTTGGAAATCTAAACCTGCCATTATTCAAAGAGATGGCGCTTGAAGCACCGGGAACTTATCACCATTCAATTGTAACTGGAAGTCTTGCCGAAGCCGGCGCCCGAGCGATCGGAGCGGATCCTATACTTGCCCGGGTCGGTGCATATTACCACGATATTGGCAAACTGAAGAAACCAGAGTATTTTATTGAGAACCAGATCGGAATTAAGAACCCACATGATGCGCTGAAACCTCAAATGAGTGCACTTGTTATTATTTCTCATGCAAAGGAAGGCATAGAGATGGCAAAAAAAATGAAATTACCCCGTTCTTTGATCAACATCATCGAACAACACCATGGAACAACATCAATAGAGGTATTTTACCGTAAGGCTCTAAAGCAAACGGATGAAGTACATGAGGACATCTTCAGATATCCAGGGCCAAAACCGAAATCGAAAGAAGCAGCGATCGTAATGCTCGCCGATGCGGTTGAGGCATCTGCTCGTAGCGAAAAGAATATAACCGTAACCCGTCTGCAAAAAATCATAAAAGAAACGATCGAAAGGAAATTTAATGATGGGCAGTTCGATGAATGTCCTATTAACCGACAGGATCTTGAGCTGTTAAAAACCGCATTCCTTTCAACTTTAACCGGCGTTTTTCATCCCCGCGTTGAATATTCCGGAAAAGACGCAGGTCAAGAAGAACAGATCAAGGGATGAACCCGGAAGACCCGGACAGTAGTATATACAGCACAGTTCCAGAATCACTGCAACACGAAACAATGGTGGAATATGACGATCAATATATATGATCTCACCAATCACGCAAACGTACACGAAAAATGCATCAGCGAACTTCTTTGTCATATAGAAAAAGCCGAACAAGCGGTGCTTGATGCCATAAACGTTATCATTGCCAGCGATGCTTATTTAAAGGATCTTAACAATCGTTTCTTGAATAAAGACCGTCCGACCAATGTGATCGCTTTTCCCATGCACGAGGTGTCAGAAATTTATGTATCGTATGAGCAATGCCGGGATGACAGTGAATTATACTACTATATTGCTCATGGTTTTTTACACGTCCTGGGCTATGAACACGACAAGCAAGTTGATGAAAAAACCATGGACACTCTTTGCAGAAAATATGTGAACGCTGCTTTGCCGGAAGTCAGGTTGTAGGAGAATTAATGAATACGATCCTTCTGTATTGTATTTTGATGATTATTTTTCTGATATGCAGTGCTTTTTTCTCGGGCATGGAGGCCGCGGTATTTTCGCTCTCTCGTTTCCGGGTAAAGGCATTGATATTTGAAGAACGCCATGGAGCTCGTGTACTTGAAAAGATCAAGAAAAAACCCGGCAAAACGCTGGCCGCTATACTTCTGGCAAACCTGCTGGTCAATATCGGGGCAACTTCGATCGGTGCGCTGATCCTGGTCAGGATCATAAGCGTTTATCAGGTGAATCCGATCATGGCCTTCATACTACAATTTATAATTATGACTTCACTCCTTCTTATCATTGGAGAAATTACTCCTAAAACAGTGGCAATCGCGAATGCCGAGAAATATGCCCTTCGCTATGGAGGTATTATATCGATACTCACCAAAATCTTCACCCCGGTTTCCAGTGTTCTTGAGGGACTGACGCGCCGCATGATCGATCAGAAATCGATTGAAGAGCATTTTGCTGTTTCCGACAAAGAGATCCGCTTGATGCTCAAAGAAGCCATGGAATACCGCATACTGGATCGTGGAGAAGAACGATTCGGGTATCAAATATTAAAATTTGGCAAGGTCGATGTAAACGAGATCATGACTCCGCGTCAAAAGGTGGTTAAAGTCATTATTAATGCAACTCTCGACCGCGTAAAGAAGATAATAAGATCGAAGAGACATTCGCGAATATGTGTTTGTGATCAACAAGAGAATGTTGTCGGTATTCTATACGCAAAGGATGTATTTTTACACGATCTATCCGGGGATCCGAGTAAGAAAAAGACTATTTCTGATCTGATGCGGGAGCCATATATCATTCACGAGACTAAATCGGCTGAGAATCTTCTTGCGGAATTCAGAAAAAAAGGCATACATATGGCCGTCGTTGTCGATGAATATGGTGATTTTACAGGCATAGTCACACTCGAGGATATTCTTGAATCACTTTACGGTGAGATCATGGACGAGCATGATGAGCAAGGTGAATTATCGGATATCCCATATCAGAAAATAGCACAGGATACATACCTGTTTGAAGGGGATATCACAATCGGTGAAATTGCTCGTGTCCTTGATATTGAACCTTTTGCAGAAGAGAATGAACGCGTATCAGGATATATTCTCGAATATTGTAAAAAAATCCCTTTAGAAGATGAGGTAATCAAGATTGAACCCGTTACGATCAAAATCGTGGAAGTACATGATCGCCTCATTACCAAGGTTTTGGTGGAAAAAAATCCATGAGCCTGCTTTTTATTATTATCCCGATCATACTGATATTCATTGGAGCAATTTTTTCTGCCAGTGAAACGGGATTGGTTAGTATCGAGTATATCAGGATCCAGCAGGCAAAAAGGGAGAAACAATCTTGGGCACAGATCGTCGGTCTTTTTCTCGCACGACCAGAGCGATTCTTTTCTACTATTCTGGTTTGCGAAAACATGATCCTCGTGATCTCATCGACTCTGTTCGCTAAATTCTTCATCGACTGGCTAGGAAGTAGTGGTGCGATTTATGCAACTATTATACTTGCGGTTATATCCCTTGTTATCGGGCAATTCATCCCGAAATCTATTGCCCTCTCAAGACCAGAACACACCATGCGTGTTTTAAGCCGACCCATTCGCATTATCGAAATTGTCACATACCCGTTCGTTAATATCTATGCCTTTGTGGCAAAAATGCTGTCAAAAACACTGACTCAAGGCCCGCGATCCGATGGGATCAAGCGACTCGATATAATATATGCAATGAGCGAATACCAGCTTAAGGCGAGTCAATTAGCAGCAAGACTATTCAATTTCTCGAAGCAACAAGTGGGAGATGTCATGATCCCGCTCAATCGTGTATATATGAGCGAACGGGGAGATGGAGATGCTGCACTAAAGCCCAAGAATGGCCGGATATATACACGTATTCCTGTATATGAAAATGATCGTGAAAATATCGTAGGTATTTTCAATATCAAAGATTTCTTTTATCGGGGTAAGGTGCTCTTCCGAAAACCCCTATTCGTTAGCGCCCATGAGCGGTGCATGACAATATTTATGAACATGAAACAACGGGGTCAGCACATGGCGATCATTCATGACAATGAGAACAGAGCGATCGGTATTGTCACGCTTGAAGATCTTATTGAAGAACTTGTGGGGGAGATCCGTGACGAACGATAAAGATCGCATACCGTATGCACAAAGCAGTAAGCCGGGAGCTTAGCGTAACGCGTAGAGCGGCTCAGTGTTTGGATTTTTTTCTTTAGGTGCTCTTTTTGAGTTTTTCTTCTGCTTCTTCTACTGATATACGGCCCTTTTCAAGGTCTCGTATGATCCTTGTTTTACATCGACCTCTGATCGCGGAGAAGATCCCGAGAATGCCTATGACAATAAGGATTAGCGGCCAATCACGACCGAGATTCAAGAGTCCGAGATTTCCGAACCAAATAAATACTCCAACAAACACAAAAATGATGATCAGTAGTAAAGTCATTGTTTTTCCATTAATTCCTGGATCTTCTCTGGTAATTGGGATGCATCAATATCCATTGATTTGAATTCGTTCACAAAAATCTGTTCTTTGGCATCGCTGGATAATCGCTTATTTATTATGAAGTATGCTTGATTTCGCAGCCGGCAATACCCACCACGACCGAAGAATCGATCATACTTGATGATAATTGAAAGCCTACCGCATAATTCTTCCAGTTGCGTAAGTATTTTAGTCTTTTTCACTTCGATCCTCCAAACAGACGATTGAGAAAACCTTTCTTTTTGGATTGAAGGCGTTCGACGCCGCGCTTGGCAGTGTTGTTGTTTTTATCCCAGTTCAATGCTTCATAATAAGACTGAAGTGCTTCTGTTCTCCGGTCACAATACTCATATGCCATACCCAGGTTAACATGGAGAATAGGATTGAACATCATTTTGCTGATCGCAAGCTTGAGTTTTTCGAAACCTTCTTTATGATATTGACGCGTATAGACCAGCGCAAGACCAAGGTAGGAGATATAAATCGGGTCCGGATTGTAGCGGCACGATATGCGCAGTAAATTGACTGCCCGCCAGGGATCGTTCTGTTTTATAAAAGCGAGTGCGCGCTTAAAAGCATTTTTGGCCTGGGTTTCCTTGGCTTCGTCCTCTTTGGTTGTTCCCTTATTCAGTGATCGATCGTATTCACCACGCAGGTTTTCATCTGAGAGGATCCGATAACTCTCTGTGATTCGGGAGAATTTATCGTGGGCTTTTTGCTTTTCCTCAGGATCCATAAAACGATCAGGATGGTATTTTTGAGCTAGTTTCAAATATGACCTTTTTATCTCATCCGGAGTTGCGTTTGCGGAGACATGGAGGATGGAATAATACGTTTCCATTTTATCTAAATATACCAACGGTTCAGTGTTTGTCAATACGTTTGTTCTTTTTAATCATCGCTCGTTTTACTCCCAGTTTGCTGAAACGGATTTTCCCGCAATCAGTACATGTCCATTTTTTCTTTTTATGGTGTATTCCCCGATTTTCTTTCATGATACTGCGGCACCTGGGACAATACACTATTATTTTCCAGATTCGACTATTCTGTAGGATCCTGAGGTTCGTTTGATTTCTCAAGCTTTTTTTGAACTTCACTCAATCTGATCTCAGCATTTGAGAATGTCTTGTCGAGTTTAAGTGTTTTCTCATAAGCATCGACCGCGTCTGAATATTTCTCTGCACCCTCAAGAGCAAGCCCCAGGTAATAGTACAGTTCTGCGTCATGGGGATTTATCCGCAACGCTTCAGTGAATTTTTTTATAGCATTTTCGTATTCTTTATTGATAAGATACGACTGCCCGACCTCTAGCAGGACTTCAATCTCTCCCTGTTCCATTCCTTTTTCCTTTATTCATCGATTATCCCCATATATTATGTCAAAATTGCTTTTCTGTCAATAACGGTGTCAGAGGCACAGTTAGGATCTTTTTGTGGTAAATCTTCCATGTAATGAAGACCGCGAGATTCTTTTCGACGCAATGCTGATTCGATGATCATGAGTGCAATCTGGGTCATATTCAACGATTCAGCATTCATAAAATGTATGCCATCAGCAAGGGTGTCATACAATCGGCGTATTTTCCCGCGCGCGGTCTGCAAACCCTGGACGGTGCGAATAACACCAACATATTCAGACATGATCTCTTTGATCATCAGTTTATGATCTGGACATTTATTCGCTGTTTCCTTTATCGGTACATCTTCAGGATGGGTGAGAGGTTCGATATGTTCAACATTCTTTGCTGCCCGGGCAGCAAAAACAAGTGCTTCTAATAAGGAGTTTGATGCGAGTCGATTCGCCCCATGGACACCTGTACAGGCACATTCCCCCAGTGCATACAAGCGTTTTAAGGAACTTTGTGCCCATGTATTGACCTGAACACCACCACACGTATAGTGCGCAGCGGGAACAACCGGGATAGGTTCTCGTGTGATATCGATCCCCCAGCGAAGACATGTATCATAGATGGTGGGAAATCGATTTCTCAGGAAATCAGCGGGGAGGTGAGAAACATCGAGCAGCACATGTTTTTCGCCTGTACGTTTCATCTCTGCTACACATGCACGGGCTACGATATCACGGGGTGCGAGATTATCGGCATCGCTGTATTTACTCATGAATGGTTCACCATCAGTTGTTTTTAATACTCCACCCTCACCGCGCATGGCTTCGGAGATAAGGAAAGCACGACCATCAAGCTGTATTGTGTAAACTGCAGTAGGATGGAACTGGACGAACTCCATATTAGCGATGCGAGCGCCGGCGCGGAAGGCCATGGCAATACCATCGCCGGTAGCGATCGGTGGATTGGTGGTATGCAAATAGGCCTGTCCAGCACCACCAGTCGCGAGTACGGTAATATCAGCAAGAAGCACATCGATCGTATGCGTATCCGCATCAAAGTAGTATACACCACAACATTCATTGTTTCGCACGATCAGATCGAGGGCGATCTCGTTTTCGCTAATGATGATCCCTTTCTGCTTTGCTCGCTCCAAGAGTACGCGTTCGATCTCATACCCGGTATAATCCTTGGCATGGACGATTCGCCGTTGAGAATGACCGCCTTCACGTCCCAGAAGGAACGCATCGTGGGCATCAACCGAGAATCTGCATCCCATGGTAAAGAGTTCCTGGACAAGTTCTGGCCCAGAGGTGACCATGATCTCTACTGCATCAGCATGACATAAACCGACACCGGCTTTCATGGTATCCACAATGTGCTGCTCAATGCTATCGCCGTCACCAAAAACAGAAGCAATACCCCCCTGAGCATAGTTGGTGTTCGAATCGGCTTTTCGTTTTTTGGTTAGAATTCGGATTTCCGCAGTGCTGTTTACCTTGGTTGCGAAAGTCAATCCAGCGATCCCGGATCCGATCACAAGGAAACCTACCTTTTTCGGCATTGTTTGATTCTATGGATATCAATAGTGAAGTCAATAGCATTCCCCCTGTATTGACTCATCCATACCTTTTATTATAATATCGTGTGACAAAAAAGGAAATAAAAGCAAAGATCGAGAGATTGCGCAAAGAAATCCAGTTCCATGATCATAGGTATTACGTTCTCAATGATCCGGTAATTACCGATCAAGCATATGATACGCTGTACCACAAACTCGTTTCTCTGGAAAAGCAGAATCCCGAGTACATAACCCCGGACTCACCGACACAGCGCATTGGCGCAACTCCACTGGAATCGTTCAGGAGCATCACCCATCGGATAAAGATGCTCAGCCTTGAGAATACCTATAATACCGAGGAGGTAAAGGATTTCTTCTCAAGGGTTGAACGCGGTCTTACTACTCAGCCGCAATACGAAGTCACCCTGAAGGTGGATGGGGTCGCTGTCGCATTACAATATCGGGAAGGACGGTTAGTTCTCGGCTCAACTCGCGGCGACGGTAGCAAAGGCGACGATATCACCCAGAATTTAAGAACGATACGATCCATTCCTTTGCAGATCGCCAAAAAAGCTAAGGATATCAACGACTTCGATGTTCGTGGTGAAGTATTTCTTTCAAAGGAGGTCTTTCAGCAACTGAACCAAAGGCGGGAAAATGATGGTCTCACACTCTTTGCGAATCCCCGGAATGCTGCTGCAGGTACTTTAAAACTACTCGATCCCAGGGAAGTAGCCCAAAGGGATTTGGACATTTTTATCCATACCGTGCCGGCGCAACCGAGCGAGCGATTCACTTCACATTTTGCTGCACTTCAATACCTGGCCGAAGCTGGCTTTAAAATAATCCCACACAGCGTTTTATGCAAAGATCAGGATGCGGTTTTTGAGCAGATAGTGCGCTGGGAGAATGAACGCACCGGGCTTGCCTATGATGTCGATGGGTTGGTGATAAAAGTCGATGAGTTCGAGTACCGCGAAAAACTCGGGCAAACGATCAAAAATCCCCGCTGGGCAATAGCGTATAAATATCCGTCCCTGCAAGCGATAACCCGGGTAGAGGACATCCAGGTGCAAGTGGGCCGTACCGGCAGGATAACACCGGTGGCTCATTTAGAACCGGTTCATTTATCCGGGTCTACGATCTCCCGGGCAACACTTCACAATGAGGATGAAATAGAAAGGAAGGATATTCGGCTCGGTGATCAGGTTGTAATTGAAAAAGGGGGAGAGATCATACCAAAAGTAGTATCAGTGGTCAAAGCACAACGCACTGGTCGGGAAAAAGTTTACCATTTTCCAAAAAAGTGTCCGGTCTGCAACCAATCTATCGTGCGTTTACCAGAGGAAGCAGACTGGCGTTGCATCAATACGAACTGTCCGGCGCAGATCAAGGGCAGGATCCTGCATTTTGCATCCCGATCGGCGATGGATATCGAAGGTCTGGGAGAAGCATTGGTGGATATGCTGGTTGATAAAGCAATAGTGCTCAGTATCGATGGGATATACGAATTAGATAGAACAAGTGTAATTGAGTTAGAGCGAATGGGAGAAAAATCAGCAGCGAACTTACTTGATTCGATCGAGAAGAGTAAAAAACGTGATTTCGACCATGTTCTGTATGCAATAGGGATTCCAAATGTCGGTATCCATGCATCACATATCCTCACAAAAGCCTATGGATCAATCAATGCATTAATGAAAGCAAAAAGTGAACATCTGGCAGAAATTGATGGCATTGGGGATATAATAGCCGGGAGTATAGTAGATTACTTTAAAAATCCTATTAATAAGCGAATGATAAAAAACCTTCATCACCATGGACTGAAGTTCAGTCGATCCATTGATCAGGAACCGGATACCAAACTGCAAGGGAAGACATTTGTTTTTACCGGAGAAATGGAACATTTGACACGAAGTGATGCACAAGAGCGGGTGCGTAAATCTGGTGGGTATCCTTCTTCGACCGTGTCCTCGAAGACAGATTATCTTGTTGTTGGGAATAATCCCGGCTTTAAGTATGCTCGAGCAAAAAAATTGGGGATAAGAGTCATCTCTGAGAAGGAATTTTTAAGTTTAATAACAGGAGGTTAATGTATGACCGATGTACGATATGAAAATTACATTGAAAAGATCGTCAGGGAAGAGTTGAAAAAAGTATATGACCGGGAAAAAGACCTGTGCAAATGTGATAAGTGCTTTCAGGATATCATGACGTTGACCCTTAATAAACTGCCGCCGATGTATGTTTCAAGTAATGTTGGACATATCATGACGATGTATAACCTGACCAAGGATCAATTACACGCTCAGGTTCTCGTGGAACTGCAAAAAGCGGTCGAACAGGTTAAGAATAAACCGAACCACTGATCAATACTGCCTAAAAGGTGTACGAAATTCCTATCCGGTCGATATCTGTTTCGATATCAAAACCATGCATTTTTGCTCCCACGTATGCGTCCGCAAGTGAGTAACCGAAAACGAACAGCCCCCACCACAACATGGAGTTACGCTGTTCATATTGACCATCCTGGTGGTATTTATAAGCGAGGTATCCCAGTGCGATCTCTGTTGATCCGATCGCTATAGCCGGTACATACCGCTCGGTATAAAACTGACCGCCACCCGGAACTAGACAGAAAAGCATGGCGATCTGAGGGTTCTTTTTTCCCTCTGCAAAAACCGGGCGGGGTAATAGGGTCAGGAGGATAACGATCATAATGAGCAGCACAATGGTCCGCATAGAAACAGACCTTTTAATTATTGAATTTATATTCAAAACGTTCCAGTGAATCGATCTCAGCGATGAAATCAACTGTCTTGTAAAGCAGACGCTGCTCGTGGAGGAATTGCATGACGCTCTGTGCGCGCTGGAATGCATTAGGCGCTGATATATAGATCTCAACACCTTTTTGAGTAAGATCGAACTTCCGCAGGATTTCTACTTCTCCGTATGGAGTTAGTTTATCGAGTTGAAAAAAGCGTTCTGTGGCAAAACGGTTACGGTCACCGGTTAATCCTTTTTCATTCTTGAGAACTTTCTCCCACATAGCGATCTCTCTTTCGAGTTCCTCTACATCACTTCGCAGCGGTCGGTACTGCGTTGTATATGCAATATAGAAACCGACTGCAAGGATCAAGCTAAGTATCCATCCAAGATATCTCATATTTTTTCAATTGCCCTTTCTATGCCTTCTTTTTTCTTTATAAACTCATCAAGACGTTGCTGTTCGCGTTGTTTTACATCATCACTTGCCTTCTCCAGGTATTTGGGATTATTCAATCGGTATTTGATCTCATCGATCCGTGCGGATAATGAGCTGATTTCCTTTTTCAGACGCGCCTTTTCTTTCTTGTGATCGATACCGGATAACCGCAAGAAGCAGGCGCATTCAGGAAGTACGATGCTAGCAACGTTATCAGTTGGTTCGGTAAATGAGATCGATTCCAGTCCTGCAAGATTTTTCAATACGTCTTCAGCCGCTTCCAGGTCCTTTTTGAGGTCTGACCGGGTTGAGAGGAATGCTGAAAGACGTTCCTTGGGGTGAATATTGAATAAACCACGTACATTTCTTATCTCTTCGATAAGTGTTTTTAATATTCCGACTGATGACGACTGTGCCGGGATATCGGCTTTTACCGGCCATGATTCATTGCAGATCGATCCGGAAACACAAAATCCAAAGCGATGACTGATCTCTTCGGTAATAAATGGCATGAAGGGATGGAGCAGGATTAGTATTTGTTTCAATATATAACAGGGAACATGGGAAGATGGTACGATCTTGATAATCTCAAGATACCAATCACAGAACGTATGCCATACAAAATCATATAATTCACGCACGATAGCATTAAATTCAAAATTGTTAAAATGATCCTGAATACTATCGACGAGTCCATCCAGTTCACTGAGTATCCATGTATCGAAAGGGGAGAGCGTATCCGGAAGAACTGGATCTTCATCACCGTGATTCAAGTATATCAAACGGGAAGCATTCCACAGCTTATTACAGAATTTTTGTCCAACTTCAAGTGATTTTTCCGAGAACAGTACATCCTGTTCACGGGGCGTGATAAGTTGAATTCCAAAACGGAGCGCATCGGCACCATATTTTTCGATAAGATCCATGGGATCGGGTGAATTACCGAGGCTTTTAGACATCTTTCTGCCCTTCTCATCACGAACCATCGGGTGGAACACAACATCATTGAATGGCTTAGCATGGGTGAATTCATATCCCGCCATGATCATCCGCGCGACCCACAGGTAGATGATATCCCAACCGGTCACTAATGTTTGAGTCGGATAGAATTTTTTGAAATCCTTTGTTTTTCTCGGCCAGCCGAGGGTTGCGAACGGCCAGAGCCAGGACGAAAACCAGGTGTCAAGCACATCCGGATCTTGTTTTATGTCCGTACTTCCGCATGATGTACATTTTTTTGGTTTTTGTACCGATACAATAATACCTTTTCTTGATCCCTGATCAGTATCATCATGACATGCAGTGCAATAATACACAGGAATACGATGTCCCCACCATAATTGGCGTGAGATACACCAATCGCGCACATTCTCAAGCCAATGATAATAGAGATTGGTCCAACGGCTTGGATGCAATACCACCTCTTGGTCCCGGACCGCACGGAGGGCTGGTTCAGAAAGTTCCTTCATCTTTACAAACCATTGTTTTGATACCCGTGGTTCAACCGGGGTTTTGCAGCGCTCACAGGTAGCAAGCGGCAGTTGGTATTTTTCGACCCGGTCGAGTAATCCCATGTCCTGTAATTCTTTAATGATCAACTCCCGTGCTTTATGGCGATCCATGTTATTATATTTTTTGGTGTTTTCGTTAAGTGTAGCATCTGGATTCATGATGTTTATGAACTCAAGACAATGTTTTTTCGCAAGGGCAAAATCGAATTGATCATGGGATGGAGTGACTTTGAGTGCTCCGGTACCGAATTCAGGATCAACATAATCATCCGCAATGACGGGGATCTCCCGGTTCATGATCGGTAATAATGCTCGTGCTCCGATGAATTGCATGTAACGTTTATCATCAGGATGCACGCACACTGCTGTATCCCCCAACATGGTTTCAGGGCGGGTGGTAGCGATCGTAATGTGGGTATCCTGACCAATGATAGGATATTTGATGAAATAAAGCTTTCCAGACCGTTCCTCAGTCTCGACCTGTTCATCAGAGAGTGCAGAGAGACACCGCGGGCACCAGTTGATGATATATTCACCCCGGTAGATAAATCCTTTTTTATACAAATCAACGAATACTTTGAGCACTTTTTTCGAATACTCATCAGAGAGAGTGAATTGTTCCCGCGTCCAATCAAGGGCAAAACCCATTTTTTTCAACTGTTGACGGATTATAGAAGCATATTTTTCTTTCCATTTCCATACTTCCTGAATGAATTTTTCACGACCAAGGTCTTCCCGTTTAATACCTTTTTTCAGTAACTGTTCTTCCACAACAACCTGTGTGGCGATCCCGGCATGGTCCATGCCCATCATCCACAGGGTTTCATGCCCGGAAAGTTTCTTATACCGTATCAGGATGTCCTGGATCGAATTATTAAGAACATGCCCCAAGGTCAACCGTCCGGTCACATTGGGGAGAGGGATCATCACTGTATAGGGTGGTTTCTTGGAACGAGGATCCGGCGTAAATAAACCCTGGTTGAACCACTTTTCATACCATGTTTCTTCTATCCCTTTTGGATCATATTTGCTCGGAAACTCATTCCTCATGGGAATATGATACATATATACCAGAATAAGTCAATTGGGGCATTTACAGAAAAGCATTAGATGGCATTATCAGGCGTAAGAAGGCTTAAGAGGGCAGGAGAAGGTATAGAAAAAGGCATATTTTAGATTTTCTTTAGATGTACGATTAATAATAGATAGGACGACAGAGAACATTGCGAATTGCAGAACGCGGACATTGAAGATCGAAGATAGACCATAGTTTGGAAGAGGGATTTGCTGTACGCTCTACACCCTACGCCTTACGCATATTGGTTATTAGTCATTCAATCTCAAATCTGCAATCGTAAATCTTAAATGGTAGGTAGCGTCTTACGCTCAGCGAGGTAGTGTCAATGGTTCCTGGTTCTTAGTTCCTAGTAAGTACAGCTTTGTGGCTACTTCTGGCATTTTGGGCAGAATCGTGTACTTCGATTACCGATTTTAAGAGCCTTGATTTCAGTGCCACAGATCCGGCATGGTTGCCCCTCCCGCTGATATACATATAAAGAATCCTGGAATGATCCGTTCGTACCGTCAGTGCGTACATAATCACCGACTGAAGTACCGAATTTGCGTATGGCTTTTTTCAAGATCTCTTTCAGTGCGGTAACAAGATCTTGGGTCTCACGCCGGGTGACACGATATGCCCTCCGTGTCGGTCTGATACCCGTAGAGAAAAGAACTTCATCTGAGTATATATTGCCGACACCAGCACATATATGTTGGTCAAGGAGCACTGATTTCATTTTCGCTTTGCGTCCTTTTATCCGTCCCCACAAATACTCACAGGTGAAGTCCGCATCTATTGGTTCAAGTCCGAGTGACTGAAGCCCCTTTGGGATCCCCTTATCACTGTTTTTCTGAATCAGATATGCTCTTCCTAAAACACGCGGTTCGTTGAAAAAAAGCTCGTAATCCTTCAAGGTGATATTTAACCGGGTAAAACGTTCCGGGGAAGTATTCCGGGGTTTTAAGAATATCGTGCCGGAGAGCCGAAGATGGATAATAAGTCTGTTCCCTGATGTAAGTTTTATTATGAGATATTTTGCTTTACGTTCTACCGTGTTTATAGTATCATGAACCAATTTTTCACAAAAACGATCCGGATCCGGGTAAGCGATGATATCAGGACGTAAAACATGGCAGCGGATAACGTCCTGTCCACTTATATACGGCGCGAGCTCGCGACGAATGGTCTCGACTTCAGGCAGTTCAGGCATAAGGATTTAGCGGGCAGAAGAGGGCTAACAGAAGGCGTGAAAAGGCAGGGTAAGGTAAAAGAGGGCTATACAGGGCAAGAAAAGAGAGAGGGTTTGATCTTATATAGATCGTATTTCCCATAACAAGTCTATTTCTTGATAAGGTCCTTTAATTTATTTTCCCACTTTTTCTTTTCTTCTTCGACTTTCTTCTCCCAGTCCTTTTTCTGCTCGTCGATCTTTTTATTTATCTCTTTTTTCTTTTTCTCAAATTCATCCTTGACCTTACCCTGGATTCTTTGCTTGATTTTCTCCTTATCCAGACTGAATTTCGGTGCTTTAAACGTGCCGGTTATTTTCAGATCAATAACCGCACGACCCTTAGGATCGATATGAAAGATCCAATCACCATGGTGTTGTTTAACAATATCCGAGTGTTGTTTGGAAAGTGTTGTGGTCAAGTTAAGATCAAGCGATCCATTCAAGCCCAATGTACCGTTCCAGAGAAAATCACCGTATGTTGATGAAAGAGCCCAGTTATCTGCACGAACCTTTCCATTAACGATCTTGTAAGATACATTGAAATCCTTGATCGGTACATTTTTCTGATCATTCATCCCTAACCAAGCAAGTAGCTTGGTCACAAGATCGAAATTGTTGAATACCCCGTTCTTTAAATTGAGATTTCCGGAGGCATTCATGTTCGATAGTATTTCCTTAACTTCAAACCCTTTCCCGGTAAAATTCGCCAGGCCGGAGACCGTACCTTCGATATTGTCAACATTCACAAAGCGTTTAAGGATTTTCTGTGCGGAAACAGAGGTCATACGGGTCGATATTTGATAGGGCTCAGGATTGTTTGAATTATAGTACATATCTAGGTTTACCTTACCGTCAAATGCATCAGCCGAACATTTACTTAGATCGATGATGCCCTTTTCAAATGTGAAGTACCCCTGTACGTTTTTATACTCCATGTCCATCCCGGTTAAGGTGTTGATAGCAACCCGCCCTTTTATCGTTACCGGGATCCCTTCCTTAGCATCAGTCTCTTCAGGCATGAGTTCATCGAGATCGATGACATTGGACCGGTTATTGATCTCAATCACGGGATTATCAAAACGGGAAAAACTGCCACTGCAGGAAAAATCGGATCGACCGATATGCCCACTGCATATTTCAATATTTGCTTTATCCTTAGCCAGGGTTCCTTTTGCATTGAAATTGGTTATCGGCTTGGCAATACCGATGCCATCGATCTCAGCGTTGGAAATAGCATATGAACCCGAATACGTCAGATCGTCACTTTTTCCTTTTAATGATATATCGGCACGGATCTGACCCTTCATTTTTATTCCCTGCATATCTTGCGTTAATCCCTGAAAATCATTTAGTTCCCCATCGACCGATGAATTTATCGCTAATAATGGTTTCGCTAGATCAGTTATAGAACCCGAGATCTTTACTTTTGCACTGCCAAACATTCCCTGGATCAGGATATTGCGTATCGAATTATTATCGAATGACAAACTGCCATCTATCCGCTCCAGTCCCTTCAACATACCTGCTGGTACGATCTTTACATTATGGAGTTCACACCGTCCATCAACTTGAGGATCTTTCATTGACCCGAGTATCGATGCATTGGCTTTCAATGAGCCCGTCATTTCTGCTGGTCTTGATCCAACCGGGATGAAAGGTTTGATCTTGTTCAGATCTTTGATCTTAAGTTCGGCATTAAGGCTGATCAGATCCATTTTGTCGATCGATCCTGAGGTATGTAGATACATTGCATCATGATCCAAACTTACCCGGTCAAGATTCAAGAGTTGTTTTAACGTATCATATGATACATTATTTTTAAGGTTGAAGGTCGTCTGGGGGAGTAACGTGCTTTTAAGGACATCAACCTTACAATGACCTTTCACGCTGATCCGCTGACCCCGGAGAGCAATATCTTGTGCTAGATCCTGTATCCGAACTTCAGTATTATCTTTAGCATCCTGGTAATGAACCGTTCCTTTACGGATCGTGATCTTGGAAAGAGAGAGTTTCCAGTCGGTCCCTTCTTGTTCTTGCGGGATAAGTGTGACAAAATTCAATGCACCATCCTTGCTTCGTTCGATACGGATCGTCGGTGATTCAAAATCCAGTCCGCTGATTACGATCCTTTTTTGAATAAGGGGGATCAGTTTTAAATTCATCGTTGCACGTTCGATCTCAACGACAGGTTCAGAACTGAATCCTTTTGTATTGGAGATTGTTACATCATTGACCGTGATACCGACCTTCAATCCAAAGCGTAAACCAACCGTTCCGATCTGTACAGGTCGCTGCAGTGTCTCTGTGGCAACCCGCTCAGCGATCCTCCTTACGGTTGCTGGATTCAAGTAAGACCTGATCGCGAAATAACCTGCTATTATTACCACCAGCAGTACAGCGATCACGATCAGTAGAATTTTCAGATATTTCGTCATGGATCCTCCTGATTATCCATTACAAGGTAATTGTGCATGGTCTGTCGGGTCATTTTTAACTCCGGATTAAAATATGGTCAAACGTCCCGCAAATATCGTTCCGAATATCCGTACAAATGGTCCGATCCATCCCCAGAGGATCGGGATCCCGGTAATGTTGTCAAAAAAGATCAAGCCGATCAAAACAACAAACCCATAACGGGATAGCCAGTGTTCTAAAGGTTCAAAACGAGACGGGAGAAGTTCGAATAATATGTGCGATCCATCGAGCGGTGGTATTGGAATAAGATTGAAAGCACAGAATATCAGATTGAACACCACAAATCCCTCGATCATGATATAAAGCGGATACAAAGCATTTACCTGGCCGGGAAATACTCTGAGGAGTAACCCGAACGGAATTGCGATGAGAAAGTTGGATAGAGGCCCTGCCAGTGATGTTTGAATTATCCCGGTGCGAAGATTCCGGAAATTCATCGGATTGATCGGTACTGGTTTCGCCCAACCAAAGCGAAAGAGAATAAATGCGATCAAACCGAAGAGATCAATATGCTTGATCGGATTGAATGTCAACCTGCCGGCGAATTTTGCAGTAGGATCACCATTGCGAAGCGCAATATAGCCATGAGCATATTCATGGATCGTAAGGGCCAAAAGAATAGGGGGGAGAAAAAGAACGTAGGACAACAACCGTTGAGCGATCATTTTATTTTTTCTACATATGCGAGTGCTTCTTTTCTGGTTTTGATCTTACCGTCTAACTGCATATACCACATATTATTAAGAACTTTTTTGAATCGCTTTTCACCTTTGTATCCCATCGACTTAAGATCATTGCCAGTAACAAAACGTTTTCTTTTTTTGCTTTTTTTGTAAAAATCGACTTTTAGCTTGAGGTTTGCTCTGACCTGCTTAATGCAATCAATGATCTCCCGGGGAAGAGGTTCAAGGATCCGGTAAAAGGTACTGAATTTAGATGCTTTCTCAAGATTCCCCACGATCTTCCAAAATGGACGAAATGAACGTACGTACCTTTGCTCCTGGGTGGATAAGGGGAGAGTATGCAGGTCCACAACCGAAAGGTAATAATAGAAACCCATATCCAATAGTTTCGTGATCGTATCATGGTCTTTTTTGCGCAATTTGAAGATCCCGAACTCCGAAAGGTCGCGGATCACAAGCCCGTAGGCTGGTTCCTCAAAGACAAGACGGATCTCGCTGAGCAAGCGTTTGCCCGATAAACGCCGAACCAGTTTTTTTTGTACTGCCTCTTGCATCAGTTGCCGGGTAGTTTTTTCCAATCTAAAGCCAAAACGGTTCTTATACCGCAATGCCCGGAAAATCCTTGTAGGATCGTCAATAAAACTGTTCCGGTGGAGAACCCTGATGATACCCCTTTTTATGTCACCGAGCCCATCGAATGGATCGAAGATCTCCCCGAAATTTTCGCGCGCGATAGACATTGCCATTGCGTTGATCGTGAAATCCCTTCGATTAAGATCTTCATTGATCGTTGAAGGATATACATGGGGCAGTTTGGCCGGTTGTGGGTATTTTTCAACCCGCGCACTGACCAGGTCAAGATGCTGATCATGCACGACCAATGATGCGGTTCCAAATTCACGATAGGTATGTAAATCGCCTTTAAGGACTTTCTTGAGATCGCGTCCAGCCTTTATTGCATCCCCTTCTACCACGATATCAATATCAAGCGGAGTGATGCCCAGTGCAGTATCACGGACATATCCCCCGACCAGATATGCATGGTAGGTTGATTTTGTAAAGAAATCTATGGTCTTATTTAAAACCGATTTCCTTGTGCTCTTTACCGAAGATTTTAATTTTACCAAAGCGGTCCTCATACTTTTTGATATTATCCTGAAGCGCATTCATGAGAATGCTTGCATTTTGAGGAGTCATGATGACCCGGGCAAAAACCTTTGCTTTTTGTGCTCCAGGCAAAAATCTCACGAAATCCAGGATAAATTCTGATGGTGTATGGTTAATCCCGACACCATTAGCATATATGCCTTCAGATTGCTCCGGGCTTAATTCGATCTGAATCTGTTTCTGCTGCTGTTCCATTATAATCTCCTTATTAATTGATGACTAATTATATCAAAAAGCAGGGTAGAGTCAACATGCTTACTTATAGTATCCTTTATAGAAGCGCTGAAGTCTATGGGGGACACTGAGCAGGCAATAACAAATGCAAAATGATGTTTTCATATCATCAGGCAACTTTCTGATACCTCAACATAAGTTAATTACTTTAAATTAGATGACTATTGTCTTTTACTTAAAGCGTTACATCAAGAAAATATACAGCAGAATGAATAATACAGTAAAGATGATTGGAATAGGGTGGACCTGATCTGGTAACTACTATTTTTTGTAGATCATTTCGTAAACCATCGTTACATGTACTGTAACATTGGTCTGCTCATGGGTTTCATATCCTGTATAGGTAGGGTAGATAATAGCTTCTGATACGAATAGTGGTTCACCCAGCATAACGCCCACAGCTTGAGCAAGGGCTTTTGCCTCAGCCTTGGCATTATTGACCGCCTCTATACGTGCTTCTTTGACTGCGGGACCGTAATCTGCAGATTCACCTATTACCGGAGTTATTGAGCCGATGCTCGTGCCTTTGATCGTTAAAAACTGCTCTTTTGTCTTATTGATATCATCAACGTCAGTGAGAAATATCTGAATATCCTGTTCAATACGGTAGTAGGGATCACCTTCGATCGGTTCAAGAGAACTGAGGTTCGCAAGGACAATATCTTCTTGTTGAGCACCTATTTTCTTGGCTATCTTTATTATTTCTTGTTTCATCTTATCTGCTTTATTATGCGCCTTGGTATCATCTTCGTCAAAAGCATCCGCATAAAGGACGATTGTATAATCGCTTGCCTTAACATTGCTGGTAACCAGCCCCTGTCCGGTTACTGAGAGTACTGGTTTGTCAAAGGTTTGAGTGCATTCACCGCCACATGATTGGGCGATTAGTGCAATGATCATTAGTAAGGTCATATTCTACCTCCTTTCATCAGTGTATTCATATTGTAGAACGAGTCAATGAGGTTGACTTTTTCCTTACGCTCTCTATAATTCACGTGTTAGCTTGCTGCGGGGGTAGCTCAATGGTAGAGTCACGGCTTTCCAAGCCGTATGTTGCGGGTTCAAATCCCGTCCCCCGCTTCTGAAAACAGTCATACCAGGAACGAGAAACCTCCTTATAAAGCAGAAATGCTGGGGTGCGGAGGGGCTGAGGGGAAACGGAGACATATATGAAGACGGTTTTACAGAGAGTTTCGCTTGCCAGGATCACCATACAGGAAAAGGTCGTAGCAGAAATTGGCAATGGTCTGTTCATCCTCTTTGGAGCTCAAAGAGGAGATACAAAAGAGAAGGTAAGTGTTTTAGCCGAGAAATGTGTTGGTCTTCGGATTTTCGAAGATGAACAGGATAAATTCAATGTCTCAGTGAAGGATGCAGGTGGTGAGATTCTTGTTGCATCACAGTTTACCTTGCTGGCCGATACATCACGGGGTCGCCGTCCATCTTTCACGGACGCAGAAGAACCAGAAAAGGCCAGAGTATTTTATGAGCAGTTCATTAAATCTTGTCAGGGGCTGGGCGTATCGACAAAAGGTGGTATATTTGGTGAACGTATGGTCATCTCTCTTGAAAACCGTGGACCGGTAACCATCATTATGGAGGTATAAATGCCTTATAGCATGACGGGAATAGGGAGGGCAAGTGGCTTGATCAAAAAGCCACCGATAAAATTTGATGTAGAGATCAAATCATACAACCACCGATTCCTCGAGGTCTCGGTTAAGTGTCCTAATATCCTGTTGCCTTTTGAGGATGTGATCCGGCGGCATGTACAGAAACACCTGATACGCGGTCATGTTGTTGTTGTCATCCAGCAAGATCGAGAGGTCACCGAATGCAATGTTGAAGTAGATAAGGTTCTTCTCCATGCTTATTTGAAAGTTATCAGAGAATTGCAGCGCACCCATAGCATAAGCGGAAAGATCGATATCAATTCATTGCTGGCGATCCAGGGACTCGTAAAATTCAGCCAGTCGCCGGCGAATTCGAAAACTGTATACAACGACTTTAAGCCTATCCTTGAAAAAGCAGTACAAGCTCTTATCGCAATGAAACAACGTGAGGGTAGAAATATCGGAAGAGAGATCCGGAAATCGATACGCATTATTGAACAGGGTATTATGCGCGTCGAAAAATGGATCCCCAAAAGAAATGATAATTACAGAATCCGGCTCCATGATCTGGTCAAGCAATTCAAAGATGATCTTAATGAAGAGAGGTTCTATCAGGAACTGTTGTACACGGTCGATCGTACTGATGTGACCGAGGAATGCAAAAGATTATTCAGTCACCTTGCTCTTTTCAAGGCTGCTTTAGCAGATGAAAAGCACCCCGGACGTAAACTCAATTTCCTATTACAGGAGATGCAACGGGAGGCTAACACCTGCACAGTAAAGGCGAATTTCTTCAAAATAAGCAAAACGGTTATTCAGATCAAAGAAGAGATCGAGAAGATCCGTGAACAAGTCCAGAATCTTGAATAGAGGGCAATCATCAGTGATCATCCAGTGTGCAGCATGTTCGAACGACATCAACCAATGAAAGAAAACAGTACACCGGTCAGAAAAACCAAAGTCATCGTTCTCTCGGGACCATCAGGTGTTGGCAAAACCACTTTATGTAATCGTATCGTCGAGATACGAGATGACATTAAATACTCGATATCTGCCACCTCGCGTCCAAAGCGTCCAGGGGAGAAGCATGGGCGTGAGTACTATTTTTACACTGAAACCGATTTCAAAAAAAGTATTGCACTGAATATGTTCGTCGAATATGCTGAAGTACATGGTCACCTCTACGGTACACCGAAAAAATTTCTTGAAAATATGCTCGATCAACGATTCCACGTTATAATGGATGTTGATGTTCATGGCGCACGTTCCCTGATGGATGAATATCCTTATCCGGAAGGACTCTATTTTTTTATCATACCACCGGACATCGCCGAACTTGAGAGACGTCTACGCCAGCGCAATACTGATCCAACCGACGAGATAAAAAATCGTCTTGCCACGGCGCGGGAAGAGTTGAAGTATCGAACTGATTACCAGTTCGTAATTGAAAACAGGGATCTTGAACAAACATTGGAGCAAATCCTTGAAACGATCGACCGGGAAACAGTGCAACAAGATGGTTCTTAGGACCATCACCAGCGTGTTGACAGTATTATGGATTTTTGTATAATGCAGACAAGGGGCAGTAGCTCAGTTGGGAGAGCGCCTCGTTCGCAACGAGGAGGTCGCCAGTTCAACTCTGGTCTGCTCCAGATCGAAGGGGAACAATGACCATCCCAAAAAGGTTGTTTCTGACAAAAGGTGTTGGAAAACACAAGGAAAAACTAGCCAGTTTTGAGGCCGCCTTGCGTAATGCCGGGATTGCTCCATTTAATCTTGTCAAGGTATCCAGTATTCTTCCGCCACAAGCAAAGATCCTCTCACGCACCAAGGGTTTACAGCATCTTTCATATGGAGAGATCGTTTATACGGTCATGGCAAGGAATCAAACGAATGAGCCGCACCGTTTGATCGCGGCTGCTATCGGCGTCGCGATACCAAAAGATAGAAGTCAGTATGGTTACCTCTCAGAATACACTTCGTTCGGAGAGACTGAGAATAAAGCAGGGGATAAAACCGAGGATCTCGCTGCTCAAATGCTTGCCACCACCCTGGGAGTACCATTTGATCCTGATGTCAGTTACGACGAACGAAAAGAACTCTGGAAAATATCAACCAAGATAGTAAGAACCACCGCTACCACACAAACAGCGATTGGTGATAAGTACGGTCTCTGGACGACCGTAGTAGCAGCGGCAGTTTTCGTGCCGTAGCTAAGTCACTTTACTTAGAATTACTCTATGATAATAATTCTACTCGTTCAAATGACATTACCGGGAGCAGTGAACAAGGGCGATCGGATGTTTTATCATGACGCACGGTCCTGTGCACTTGGTGGTGTATCGTTAGTATTAGAACACAGTACAAATCCAGCAGCAATGGGATTGATCAAAAATCCCAGTGTCTTTGTTTCCGGTGCACTATTCTCACTCAATGAAAAACGCGGTTTACGAGTATATGATTCTTATGGTAATAATATTGGAGTTTCCACGGTCACAAATACCTCGTCGACCAAAGCATCGCCATCAGCATGCACCTTCGTGTTTCCCTTTCACTTTTTACGTACCGGCTTTCAATACTCTCCTTTATGGGATCATAATTATTCTTATTATCGAGAATACCGGGACGATTTTTTCCAGGTGACAAGGATCATTGATCAGCAGTATACTGGTCAGACCTGTGCTCTTTCACCAATGATAGGTCTTGTTCATTCATGGATTCAGGTGGGAGTGATGCAGCGTTTCATGTACGGAAAACGAAGTTTTGAGGAGGTGATCATTTACCCGACGGGTCCGGATAGTGTGGTTACTAGCGAACATGATCACAATGGCCCCTCCACACAATGCGGGATCCTCCTCTCGCCCGGGATAAATGTCCGGTTAGCATATATGTATCAATTCTCGTACATCCTTGAAAATAGTGCGAGTATGGTCAATGACACTTTTCCTGTGCAACACAGCATTGGTTTTATGTATCAACCGCCAGGACGCATCCCGACCAGATTCTGCGGTGAACTGATCTACGAACTGTGGGCGGAGCCAATATACATTTATAAAATAGGGGTCGAGCATACACTGCTTAGTTCTTATACTCTTCGTTATGGATTTTGTCTTTATCCAGACTATACTCAGACGTCTATATGGACCACAGTATTGACGATCGGTTTTGGGATCCATGGATCAAATTTTATGGTGGATATCGCGTATGCTTATGGGAAAAGGGATTATGCAACGGATAATTACGGGAACCTTGGAGAAACAGATAACCTCCTGTTCGACGAATCAACGAATGATTTAGCACTCACTTTCACGGTTCGTTTGTAGCCCTTGTTTCAAATCCTTTCCATAATCCTTATCTGCGCTGCTCCAGGATACGATCATATCTATGTCCTTTATACAAATGATATCGAAGGGGGACTTTCTCCCAGTGAAGCCTGGTGGATGAATCCTTATTTCCCCCCGCCGATCGGCAACGCCCCGGTAGCGGCAACCATTATCAAAGAGAAAAAAAGAGAAGCTGACAGTCTTGGATATGGTTTCCTTCTATTTGACACAGGAGATATGTTCATGGGGTCACCTATCGGTGAGTTCTCAAAAGGGGAAGCAGTCATCGATTTTTTCAATTATTGCGGTTACGACGTGATTTCCCCGGGGAATCATGATTATGACATGGGTGTGGATGTCTTCAAGGATTTTTGCGCAAAAACGGATGCAGTATTCCTTGGCAGCAATATCGTGTTCGAGGATACGCGTCAGGTAGCGGATTATCTTGAGCCCTATGTTATTATAGAAAGAAATCACATAAGGATCGGTTTGTTCAGTCTTCTTACCGAATATATGGAGGGTATGACGACCCCGGAGAAGTTTGCCAATCATGACGTTCTCCCTGAGATTGAGACAGCAGAGCGAATGGTTGATACGCTCCAGAACAAGAACGTGGATCTTATTTTCGCTCTTACCGGTATCGGACTCCGCCATGATAAAAGGGTAGCGAGCACGGTCCCGGGTATCGATGTGATTTTTGGCAGCCATAGTTCAAATGCCCTTGAATATCCTTACGAAGATTCGATCAACCACACGATCATCTGCCAATCCTACAGCCATCTTACCTGTGTGGGATTTTTGGATCTTCTCATCGACACACTTACGCATAAAATAGCCGGATATCATGGCGAACTTATCGATTTACTCAGTGATGAATTCGCCAGCGATACGGCGATGGAGAATATCGTTTCTCGGTGGGAAAAAGAAACTCAAAAAGGTTTTGATGAAGTTATCGGATACAGCCGTTACGAATTGACCCGTGCCGGATTCGAAGAATCGACGGTCGGCAATCTTATCACTGATGCAATGAGGGAATACTTCGATGTAGATATTGCAATACACAATTCCGGGGGGATAAGAGCCAACTTACCCCAGGGTGATATCACCTATCGTGACTGTTATAATATTGATGCTTTGTCGAATACTGCGGTCATCCTGAAAATGACCGGTGACGTATTGCTTGAAGTGATGGAAGTGGGTTTCAATGGTCATCATGCGATTTTCCAGGTATCAGGCGTTTCCCTGGAGTGGAATCCGAAACGAAAGATCGGCGATCGAATCCTTAAGTTGAGTGATGTAAATGGCGATCCTATCGAAGCAAAACAAGAATATACCGTCGTGACGAATTCATATCTTGCAGCGGGCGGGGGAGAGTACGTGATATTCAAAGATGCAATAGAAGAGCAGGAAACATTCACTTATTTGAGGAACATCCTTGTTGAATACATCAAAAAACATTCTCCGATTGAAATGCAGATCCAAGCACGGATAATCAACACGGTGGAACGATAGATCGCTGCAATAGCGTGCAGTAGTATGTCCGGTCATTCATACAAACGAACTGTACTATACTTTATAACTCTTGCGATGTTATGCCTGCCCCTGACAGGACAGAGTGTCAGGCTGGCAACCTATAATATCCTCAATTTTCCCCAGGCGATGGGGATGCAGCGTCTTGACGATCTACGGTATGTGGTCGAATATATGGATCCGGATATACTTGTAGTCCAGGAAATGCAATCCAACATCGGGGTATCACTGTTTCGAGATTCAGTCGTAAACTATTATCAGGATGACTTTCTTGCTGCACCGTTCCATGACGGTCCGGATACAGATAATGCGCTCTTTTACCGTGAAGATAAGATAGAGTTGATTGGCTGTAATTTCCTGACAACAGTAAATCGTGATATAATGCAGTACAATCTGCGGTTGATCGAACCGGGTGAGGAGCTTATCGTCTTTTCCCTCCATTTCAAGGCATCACAGGGGCCTGAGAATGAAGCCATACGATTACAGGAGGCGACCGTATTACGTCAGCATCTTGATTCACTCGCTCAAGGGACAGATTTCATTGTTGCCGGTGATTTTAACATATACACGAGTAGTGAACCTGCATATATCATGATGACAGAAACATCAGGCAGCGGGCAATTATTCGACCCCATCAATGCCCCGGGTTATTGGCATGAGAACAGTGATTTTGCCTATCTACACACTCAGTCATCCCGCGTTGATCAACTCCCGGATGGCGGAGCAGGCGGTGGTTTGGATGATCGCTTTGATATGCTTCTGTGTTCATCATGCCTGTTCGATAGTGCCGGGCTGTACTTGCCAGCACAGACCTATACAGTATTTGGTAACGATGGCGACCATTTCAATGATCCGGTAAATCACGGGTATAATCAGTCTGTTCCCACCTATGTAGCAGATGCATTGTATTATGCTTCGGATCATCTCCCTGTGAGCGTCGATATTGTCTATGGCAGCCATCAACAAGAGGAACACGATATCATCAAGATCTACCCCAATCCCATGCAGACCTCTGCGTCCATTCAATTGCCATGGTTCGATGATTTTCAGAAAGCCGAGATCACGATAACCAACATCCTCGGCCAGCGCGTATACGCCCATACCCTTTATAGCCCACAAACGATCCATCTTGACCGTGGTACTCTGCCGGTGGGCGTTTACTTTGTTCATGTACGGATCCATACCGTTTTTCAGATTCAAGTTTATCACACCAAACTGGCGGTGGTCGAATGAGCAGTGCGATACTGCTGATATTGCTTAACATGAGTTCCGGATACTTTCTAAAGACAATACCCGGTTCAATGGCACAGTCGCTTGGAGCAATAAGTACGGTCATTGACGAAGGATTCACCGCCTTTCACAATCCTGCATCAGCCCATCGTACTGAATGTGCTTTTTCGCTGGCACGGTATCTCTATGCAACAAATATGTTCGCCTGCAGTGGCACATTCAAGGGCAATGTTTTAGGCATTTACTATCTTAATTATGGTGCGATACGCGGTTATGATGAAGCAGGGAATGAAACCCATGAATTTTCACCCTTTTGTCTGGATATTATTCTGGGACGCAAGGTGGGTCCAGTAGCTTTTCACATTAAAGGATTCACACAAACAATAGATAACTATCGTCTATCCGGAGTGTCTGGAGGATTGTCTGTTTACTATGAATTTAAAAAGATCAGTTTGGGATTTAAAGTTGATAATATCGGTAAAGTAATAGACAAAGACCTTGATATACCATTGATTATAGCGCTTGGCTCGCGTGTTTCTTTACCTGCAGATCTAGACCTGTACATGGAAATGAAAGGATTCCCAATCGAGAGCAGTTGTGGTTTTTCATACCAATATGAGAATATCGCAATATACCTGGGCTCACGCTATATCATACCCCAGGCTCATATTGGACAGGATATCAGTTCATCGTTTGATGATGTTCATCTGTCGGCTGGTATTCGTATTGCCATTGAGAATTATATTGTCGGTTACGGATTTGTATACACCACAATGTCATCCGGTCACCATTTTTCAATATCATTTACCCCATGATAAAGAAAGGTGCTATGAAGAAGGGAGTGAAGTTTCTTGCGGCCAGTGGCGGATACACCACTGAATAATGGGTATACTTATTAACGCGAAGGGCAAGATCGCCAGTTCTATCCACCATGTGGACACTGTGTTCAACCATCCTGAAAGATGAGCATAGCCGGCAATCGCATCGAGCCCGGTGAGGAGCAGGAATCCAGCCCAGAAATACAAGTATTTTCGACGGGCAACCGCATATATCGTTAGCGCCCGTGAGCTGATATGGCAGAGGATTGTGATCGCTCGCTCAACTGGTGCGAGGAGAAAGAAAACAGGATTCATGGACACGGTTTGAGCGAGTGATCCGATGACTTCTGCGCTACCTGGTCCACCATACATAATATATACCGCATTACCAATCTGCGAAAATCCGATAAGGGTAGCTTCGATCACACCAGCCCCGACTCCGATACCAAGCGCGATATAAGGGTTCTTAAGCAGTCTTTTTATCAGTAAAGCAAAGACAAGGGTTACCCCGATCTCAAAAACCCCGGTCAATGAGCCAATGTATACACTGCCAATGCTCAAGTATCCCGGATGGCCAAAAACATCCTTGATCCAGGCGAGGATTGATTCGTTGGCGAGTATGGCAAAAACGAATTTCAAGGCGACCCCGAGCGCCCAAATCCCAGCCCCCAGCCACATCCACTTGAACGATTCACTGTAACGGCGCTTCCACCAGAATATTACGCCACCAGAGAGTATGAGTACGAAGATACCAGAAACGATCAAACCGACATGGCTGCTGGAATTGGATAACTCGGTGAAGATAATATGCCAATTTCCTGTAGCATGGATCGCAGTGATCCTTACTTGAATCGATTCACGGTTATTCAGGGGTCCGAAAATAACATTATTGTAGCTGAATACACCTTCATTGGTGTAATTACCGATCACCTCGTAACCACCACCGCTGATCCAGATATTGAGTATCCCTTGCTGCAGATCACTGTCAATGTTCATTATGAGTCGATTCCCGTTGCCGGAAAGTTTGAAAGAGAATGTATAAACCGATGTATCGGTTCCCGCAGACTCATATTGATGGAAATCAAGGAGCGGTTTCCCGTATACCAGGGTCGAATAGATCAGGATGATCAAACAGAGTGTAAGTATCTTTCCTCTACCCATAGCCATGTTCAATACTATATGAAATATGAAAACGAAGTCAACTGGCATGCGCAAATTAGTCGGTCTTGCAAAACCACACGGTTTAGATACAATACCAGGATCATGTTCTTATTCTTGAAAGATCAGAAAAAACGTGGTGTCGCGGCCATCCTTGGCGCAAGCGTTATGTGGGCGATCGAACCGATCCTGGCAAAATTATCATATCAGACAGCTGATTTCTGGAGCACATTCATGACAAGGGTGTTATTCAGCCTGCTGGTGATCATCATGTACCTCATCGTATCGCGTCAGCGCATAAGGATCAGACCTCAACTGTATGCTCCGATGCTTTATGTTTCCATCGCCTCGACCCTGGTCGGTGACCTCATGTATATATTCGCACTGACCCAAGTCCCCGTGGTCAATGCAGTGATACTGGGGCATATGCAACCGATATTTGTCGTTATATTCGGCTATATCTTGCTTAAACAGGATAAGATCACGGTATATGATTACCTCGGGATAGCCTTTATGATCGTTGCCGGGATCCTGGTGACAACGAGAACAATGACGAATCTATTTACCTTAAAGATCGGAACGATCGGAGATGTTTATGTTCTCATCGCAACTATTGCCTGGGCAAGTACTGCGATCGTTGCCCGTAAATACCTGCGGGGAATTCCTGCGGGTGTTATCGCCTTCTATCGATTCACACTGGCGGGAGTGGCATATTGCATCTACATGATCATGTTTCACGCACTGCAAATAACATCCTGGTATCAGATCATCCTGGGTTGCGTGATCGGGATCGGAACGATCCTTTATTACCATGGGATCCGACTGATAAAAGCGGCACAGGTTTCAGCCCTGGAGCTATCCACGCCGCTCTTTTCCACCTGCCTGGCATATATATTCCTGCATGAGCTGATCACCGCAATGCAGTTGATCGGTGTCGCACTACTGGTCGGCGGCATTTATTTCCTGGCAAGAAAGGAATAAAAGGGATTTATATCCGGTAGATATATGGTTTTTTTTACGGGGGTAGTGTATACTATTGTGTGTAAATTGATTCTTGAAAAGGAGAAAAAAAGGTGTATCCTCCAGTTGATATGTTCAATAAAAAAGAAAGGAGGACACACCTATGACTTATCTAAACGATACCCAACGATGGGCAGAAGTCAAGGACTACTATG
>Ga0180438_10000217_pt1 | contig 118560 bp, 98 predicted proteins | sample SS_ome_12_FD_132455 | JGI IMG/M metagenome (GOLD analysis project Ga0180438, IMG submission 132455) | Hypersaline lake sediment archaeal communities from the Salton Sea, California, USA - SS_3_D_2 metaG | ecosystem: Environmental > Aquatic > Non-marine Saline and Alkaline > Hypersaline >... | reverse complement strand
AGCAAATTTCATACCATAAGCACACATTTTTAACTTGTTGCAATCAATAGGCTTACATGTCCAATCGATATTTTCACCGCACAATATGCCATTTTTTGTCACGAGTTCGACAAATATTGCCTTATATTGTCTACTCTGATCCTTATTGATTATTATAGATATGCCTGATAAGCTGCAGCCCGTCAATAACCGTTAAAGGCGATAACCGCGATGATTTTTGTCTTCTCACTCTCATCCTTTTGTCCAGATCCCTTCACCCTCTGAGGCTAGCCTGTCTCCGCAATTTCAACACCTATGTTTTCTCTACGTATTTAGTCGTCCGTTTCTCCGTCTTTACGGTTATTCCCACCCACCGCTGAGAGCGCGCGGGCTCTCTCTCTAACAAGCGATGCAGGACTCCATTTGCAAGCAACACAGGACGCAGTCAGACAGTGCTGCTGTACTCGGCACGACTTTGTCAAGAGATACAAGTTGCCGGCAAGCACGGGAACAGAGGATATTGAGAAAAGATGGGCGTGGAGGTGCGCAGTTCGGCACCCCGAGAAGGACGGTAAAGGGATGGCGTTAAAAAGCTTCACGGGAGCAAGACCAATCCCAAAAGCGGAAACATGGTTTTTTAGTATAACAGAAATAAGCATGCGTACAGCAACACGGGATTCGTTGAATTTTTGCCTTTTCTATGGTATTGCTGTATCGTATGTTGAACAAAAAAGACCCGGTGCGCATCGCCATTTTTCTGATCTTCATCCTCTTCCTGGGCTTTGCCATATCGGCAAACCTTCCCGCCATCCACCAGGGTTTTCTTTTCGACGATCAGGCCGTTTACTATTCCATGGCCCAAAGCATAGCTCAGGATTTGGACCTGGAATACACGAAAAGGGATCTCATTCGCTACTATGAGGTCTATCCGTCCGGACCTTTGGGCATCTTTTTGAAAAAAGCCCGGGATGATAAAATATTTTATGCAAAATCTTTCGCTTATCCCCTTTTTATTGCTCCATTCGTCAAAGCGTTCGGTCCGAACGGAGCCCTCATTTTTCATTCTTTTCTCCTCCTCCTTCTTCTTATGATGGGACATGCTTACTTATCCCTTTTCAATTCCCCCCCCCTTTCCCTGATCACGACCCTTTCATTCCTGTTCGCCTCGGTAGCCGGCGTGTATATCCTCTGGATCAGTCCTGATTTTTTCAACCTTTTTCTCGTTTTCACCATCCTGTTTCTCTGGCTGTATAAACACAAACTCCCTGAGAAAACCGGCGGAGAGAACCGAACGAATAAAATGCAGGCCTTCCTTCGATCGGACTGGTCAGATTATCTCGCCGGACTGTTGATCGGGATCGCTGTTTTTTCCAAGCCTCCCAATGTCGTGCTGCTCGGGCCAATCGTCTTTCTCACGTTGGTCAAAAAAAAATTTTTTAAAGCCTTCTTGATCCTCCTTTGTTTTCTTGCCACATCGGCCATCTTCTGGGGAACGAACTACAGAATCACGGGCGAATGGAATTATCAAGGGGGAGAAAGAAAAACATTCCTTTATTCCTACCCCTACGAAAAAACGGACATTACCTTCGATTCCATAAAGACACAGGAAATGACTGCGACCGGATACGCAAAAAAGCATCTCCTTCCGGCCAAATTCGTTCCCTATAATTTCTTTTACTACTTTTTCGGCAGGTTCACCGGTATCACCTGGTATTTCTTCCCGGCCTTTTTCTTCCTGATTCTTTTTTTCCTGGGTAAAAAGCCTCTTCTGCGGTGGCTTATTTTCGGGGCCATATTCGCGGAGATATTGATCTATATCTTTTTCATGCCGGATAACTATGGAGGCGGGGGGGGCACGCTCACCAACAGATACTTTCTGAATATCTTCCCTCTGTTTCTTTTTCTCCCCCCGGAAAAACGCAGGCTCGGAGACATTGCGGCAATTTGGATTGCGGCGGCGGTCTTTATCGCTCCCATCCTGATCGGCCCCTTCGCCCATTCCCATTATCCTGCAACCCATGTCAAAAAATTTCCCTACACGATTTTCCCGGTCGAGATGACACTCGTGAATAACTTCCCCACCAATACCAATCCCTCGGCTTTCCGGCAAGAAGTGGGCAGTCCGCCTCATATCGGCTGGCTTCATTTTTTAGACGACAATTTCAATCGCAGAATACACGAATCCGACACCGAAAAAAGAGGATTCTGGACACGAGGTCCTTTTGGCTCTGAAATGATCCTGAAAACGTATTACCCGGTAAAGCGTCTCGATTTTCACCTTTTGAACAATCCGAGAATGAGGAACGAAATCACGGTTCGCGTGGGACAGAAGAAGAAAAGAATCACGCTAGGCACAAAACAAAGGGGGACATTGAGTTTCTTCCCGGTCAAAGCCTTCAAGATCGAATCGCTCTACCTTTACAGGATCAAGATCGGCGCATCCAAAGGCGCGATTCCTTACTACGAGTCGGAGGAGAGCAAAGAGAGACGGTTTTTGGGTGTTTTTTTCGAAATCGACATCATCCCCGAAGAATGAATCACCGTATCTTCCGGAAGGCAGAGTTCACAGAGATGTTACTCCCGGTCGAGAAAAGTACAGGTCAAGACAAGCACTTCTTTGGTTCCCTCGCTCACTTTGAACCTTTCCGCAACCGGAAGCCCGCAAACCCAGACGATTTCGCCGCCGGATAAAAAGACAGGCTTTCTGTCTCTGTATGCCAGTGGAATGCCTTTTGCCCGCATAACCTCTTTGAGTTTTTTGTGTCCAGGGGCCCCCAACGGATGGTACCTGTCCCCCTCCCTGCGGTTCCTGACCCGCAGAGGAAATTTGACTTTTTCCCCATCCAGGTAAGCCCTGGTATTATCATCGAAAACGAAGGCGGGAGGGCGTTTTATCCTTTCGGATTCGATCTTTCCGCCAATCTCCCCGATAATCAAAGGAGAAGAGCCATGCCATTCATAGGCGAACATGATCCTCTCAGGCAATCCGGGCATGCGCAAGGCCTTGCCTTTTTCCCTTTTGAGCAGAAGCCCTTTGGTCAGGGGAAGGGTTTTTCCCTCTTCCAAATTCATGAGGGACTCGACGTTATCGAACGTGATTCCCCGGAGGTCTCCCTTGAGCTCCTGGATGAAATGGCGGACAACCCGCCTAGCCAGTCCCCGCGGAAGCGAAGACAGGGTCTCGAGATCAAGGCCAATCTCTTCTTTCCCGCGGTAAATGGTTCTTTCGGCTTGAAGGGATGCAAGGTTTTCTAGATACAGGTCCTCTTCTCGCAGAATGGACACGATTTTGCCGATCCGGCGGATGATATCCGGGTCGAAATTTTCCTGGATGTAGGGGATCAGATCGAGACGAACCTTGTTTCGTGCGTATCTCCGGTCGAAATTGCTTTCATCCTCCCGGTATTCCATCCTGTTTTTGCGCACGAACTCTGCGATATCTTTCCTTTCCAGAGCCAAAAGAGGCCGGATGATCCGCCCCTCTACCAAAGGCGATATGCTTCCCAGCCCCCTCGGACCGCTGCCCCGGATCAAGCGAAGAAAAAAAGTCTCGGCTTGGTCGTTCAGAGTATGCCCCGTGGCGATCTTGGCTCCGCCGATCCTTTGTGCCGCTTGCAACAAAAAATCGTACCGGAGAAGCCGTCCGGCCTCCTCCAGGTTCAACCGGTTTTGCTTTGCGAATTCTCGGACATCTTCCGATGCGACGTACAAGGGAAGGCCGTATTTTTGTGCTGTATTCTCGACGAACCGCTGATCTTCATCGGCACCGGTACGAAGCTTATGGTTAAAGTGGCCCAGAAAAAGATCGAGGGCCCACTCGTTCCGCAGGTCCAAAAAAATTCCCAGCAATCCAGTGGAATCCAGACCCCCGGAAAAGGCGAGCAGGACCGAATCCTTTTTTTCCAAAAGGCCATGTTTTGCAATCGTGTTTTTTACGGTATTGAGAATCATGGTCATCTATGCCATGCCGATGCCAGGAGGATCTGCCGAACTCGATTCATTTGAACAGGAATAAGAAAATGGTGGCGGTGGAGGGACTTGAACCCCCGACACTACGGATATGAGCCGTATGCTCTAACCACCTGAGCTACACCGCCGGTGGCATGGATTTTAGCCGAAATGAGGATTTAAGTCAATTTGCCAGTGCGCTACCGGACTCGCACCCTGCCTTCGCGCGATACAAACTGGACGGCCTGGCCGGAGGGGCCGTTTGCCGTAACGCTGGTAAAGGTCAGTTGGCTGTCCCCTTTTGCGACAGAATCGAAAACCAGTGTCGCGATCCGGCCCGCCCCCTTGAAACCTCTGGCTATATCCGTGCTGGAGAATCCGATCGTGCACGTGCCGGAGGAATTATCGATGTTCTGCAGAAAGGGAACATCCTCTCCCATTTGTCCGGCAATGCTGCCCTGGACGATCTGTTTGAGTTCTATCACACTGGGATTGTAGGACAGATTGACCGTCATGCTTCCGATCTCATCGGCGGATTGAACGACAACACTCACCCGGAATTCCCGCCCCTCGGTAATCTCGAAATTGGCCGGAGAAAGATCGATACGGTTCTGGCCCCTTTCCTGGGCATCCTGTGTTTCTCTTCCCTGCGATGCCCCCATTCTTTCGAGTGTAGGCTCTTCCTCCTCCGAGGGGGATCCACCGGAAGAAACCGAGGGCGTGCCCAAGTTGACCCAGAGAGGTTTGAGGTCGTCTTCGGTCAGAGGAATAGACCGGATGATATAAGGCGTAATGGTCATCAGGACATCCCACTGCTGGACGGTTTTTTCCGTGCTGGAGAAAAGGCCTCCCAATACCGGGATGCTCTTGAGACCGATAATGCCCCTTGCCGACAGCCGTTCTTCATCCTTGAGCAATCCGGCCAGCAGGTTCGTTTCCCCGTCTTTCAGCCTGATAATATTCTTTATTTCTCTTGTGCTGATGATCGGAATGTCTGCGACGCCTGTCCCACCGACGGATTTGACATTCACTTCCATTTCCAGGGTGACCTCTCCCTCATAGTGGATCCGCGGAGTTATCTTGATATCGATGCCGACATCCTCGTAATCGAACGAGGTCACCGGCTGCTGAGCAACGCCTCCGGCAGCGATCGGCGTAAACGAAGTCCGGGGTATGGGGATTTTATCTCCAACGAGATAGGTCATCTCTTCGCCCTCGATTCCCCTGAGCCGGGGTTGCGCGATGATCTTCGTGTCCTGATCGGACTCTAAAAAATTCAGGAAAGCCGTGGGCATCGTGATCTGAAAGTTGGACTTTTTTGTAAGGTCTATCGTCGAAAGGTCGAACCACCCGCCTTCCGAAGCGGGATTCTCCCCCCCGCTGTAACCCAACCCCATGATATATTGATCGAGCTCCAGCCCGAACTTCTTGAGTTTCTGCCGGGACACCTCCATGATCTCCAGATCGATCACGACTTCTCCTCTGGGTTTATCCCATAGCTTGATCAATCTGCCTGCCAATTCCAGCACTTCCGGCGAATCCCTTAGCGTGATGGAATTGAGGTTTTTATCCACCATAAACTGAGGAGCTCTGAACTGCGAGCGCAATATTTGCATCAGGGAAGCCTGGAGATCTTCGGCTTTTATGTTGGACAAGTAGAATGTTTTGACCGCATTCAGCTCATACTGAATTCTTTTGGCAGGCAGGTCGGGAACGATGATGAGGGAATTCTCGTCGATGATCCTGTAAAAATTCTTGGTGGCCAAACAGAGCGAATTGATCGCCTGTTCGAACGTCCTGTCCGTAAGATCGACAGAATAGGGGATATCTTTGAACGATTCATCGAACAAAATGTTGATCTGGGCGTGTTTGCCGAGGGCCTGAAAAATGGCTTTCAGTTTGACTCTGTCGTGCATGAAGTTCAAGCTGAGCTTCTGAGAACTTACCTTAAGCGTGACCGGGGGTTCGACCTTGATCTCCTCCGGTTCCGGCGGCTCCTCCGCTTTGGCCATCAACAATTGGGCTTCCACCGCGATCGCCCGGTTGTTGGGATCGTAGGAAAGAGCCTTTTTGTATTCAGCCAGGGCCTCCTCTTTTTTTCCTTCGGCAGCAAGGCCTCTGGCTTTAAAGACATGGGTGTAGCTGGCCAAAATTTTTGCCCGTGTGAGGGCCAGTCTGTACGCGGCATTGCCCGGATCTTCCAGGATGGCTTTTTCATAGTGTTTGATCGCCTCATCCCAATTTTTGTTGGCTGCTTCCTCGGTTGCCATTTTGTAACTCTGGTTGAACGTGGAACATCCCGCAAGAACCATTATTATCAAAACGATGGCCATTTTCCTCATGGCTTTTCTCCTTCAAGAACAATCCTTATCGGCTCGGGTCCTCTATCGAAAATTTCCATATCATCGGCAGTGATCTCACCGATGGTCAAGCCCGTCCCGAGGACATCGCCGGATTGGACCGCATATGTTTCATTCTCGAAAATAATCAGAGCGACAACCTTGGTTCCTGACCGCACATATCCGATGTATTTCACATCAGCACGCACTTCTTCGATCGGGGGTTCCGCTTGCTCCGGCTGTTCCATTTGTCCCGGCAGCTGTCGCTGCCCGGGTAACTGAAAATCTTCAGCGGACGTGAATTCATCCGGGGCTCCGGTCGATCTCTGTCTGGTAAAGATATTCCGCTTGGGGGGCGAAAGCGTTTTTTCCGGCTGTATCAGCAGTTCTTTCCTGATCAGACTTTTTGGCTCATGTATTTCCTGGCTTCTCCCTTTTTCGGTCTGCAGAGAGGGGCCCGGATAGAGAAGACTCGACACCAAAACAAAAACCATCGCCTGCATGCAAAACCTAGTTTCCATAGTATCCTGCCAGCACGACATTCAATTCGATCCGCCCGCTTTGCGTATCGATATCCCTAAAATCTATCCGTTCGATCATCAGGAACTTTGGATGAATCTCGACCTGATGGATGAAATTTTTTAGCACGACATACGGCCCTGCCACCGTGAAATTAACCCTGGCCTTTTTTATATCTTCTTCTTTCCATTCCGAATAATCGAACACCAGGTCGGATATGACCCGGACATTGGCTTTTGCAAAAATTTCCCGGAGGTCAAGCCTCAATTCGTTGACATTTCTGTCTTCTTTGTAAAAATATTTGTTCTCTATTTCCCCAATATCCCGCCTTGCCTCATCCCATTGCAGCCATTCCATTTTGATATCCGTGTTTGCCTTCTCGATGTTTTCGAACTCTTTTTGTTTCCTGGGCAGAGACCCGGCGGATTGGTTATACGACCTTTTTTGTTTCAAGGCAAATCCCTGATGAAAGATCAGCGCGACAATGAGCAGAAGGCATAGCAATACCAGGATCTGGCGTTCCTTCTTTTCCAGGAGATCAAACAATTCTTTCATAGATTAACGTTATCTCCGCTATCAAGAGGCCGGCCTCATTTATGGATTCGCTTATGATCCGTATCCCCGAAAATTTCATTTCATACAAATTTCTGTTGAGCTTAAAAAGTTCGTCGAGACTGGGGGCCGCGACCTTGAGCCTGACCTCCATTTGGTCGGTATCCCTTAAGTTGGGCGCCATAGACTCGATATAACAAGAGGGGGGGAGTGCCTGTTCCAAAGCGGTAAGAAATCCCACCCAGGAAAAGCTTTTTTTTCTTATCAACGTATTGAGCAGATCCACGTTCCCCTGATAAGTCTGGGACGCCTCATCGATCTGGAGGGAAAGTCTTTTTTCCTCCCGACCCGCTTCGTGAATCATTTGTTCCAATCTAACGTTTTGGTCCGCAAGTATTTTGTTCTTACCGATGTATTTCCAGCATGTGTATCCTCCTGCCGAGAAAAATGTCAGGATGAGAGCACCCAGAATTCCTGAAACGAGAAAAAAGAGCCTCCTATTCCTCAGCGGATTCGTGGCAAGGTTCAGATTCACCCTATTTTGTTTTTTCATAGCAATTGACCGATCAAGGGAGCTAGTATCCGTTTTTCCCGGCTGGAAAGATTAAGGTTCACCGCAGAGTCGATGTTTCTGATCGGAAAGGACAACCGCGATTCCAGGCTTGACAACAATTCCTGTTCCGATTCCAAGAGTCCGAAACGTATCCAGATGGATGCGATCTCTCTCTTTTCCTTGTCTCGAATGAACTGGACGGTGTTTTCTATTTCAAGGACAATATTCTGGACTCTTTCCAGCAAATACTTCTCATCCTGTCTTGCCATCAATGGCTTTTGACGATACAGAGAAGGCTCGGCATCCGTGACAGCCAATAGCCCGAAGGAGTCTTTTTCGATATTGACCAGGAAAAAATCCTTTTCCTCATTCCAGTTAACCAAATTGGACAGCCCCAAAAGAGGGAATCCTACGGATTTTATTTTCAAGCGCATCTGGCTGAAAAAGTTTTCATAATCGCTCACCACAGGAAACCGGGCTAAGGAAGAGATGATTTTTTTCCTTCCCTTCGTAGGGAGCACATCATAAGAGATCCTCACATCCTCGGATAACAGCGGCATCTGCTTCTTCACGCGAAAGCGGATCAGCTGTTCCCTCTCATTGGATGCTGCGGGTATGTCATCGAAAGAAAACACGAATGTCCTCTGGGATATTTCCGGGAGAAGAAGAGCCACCCCGTGATCATAGATATCGAATCCATCCACTCCTTCGGTAATTAACTTTTGCAAAAGCTGGGGTTCCTTGATATTGGTTTTCTCGAACGAGGGTTGAATGATCCCCCCGGAAACAGGTAGGATAAAATGATTTTTCAGCTTCCTGTCCTTCAAAGAAAGGTGAATCCCGCTGATATAAGAGGACGTCACCTGGAGTGCGGAATTGGGGAGAGGGTGTTCGGTGAAGAAATTTTTGAGGTTATCCAAAATTGAATGCATACGTCTCATCCCTGTCAGTCAACGAATGTCACCTTGTTCAACTCTCTCAGGCTGGTGATTCCTTTCAAGACCTTGTCCATTCCCACTTCCCTGAGGAACACCATCCCTTCCTTTTTTGCCCTTTTTCTAACCTCTGAAAGCGGTTTCTTCTCCAGAATCATCTCTCGAATCTCATCGGAAAGCTCCAGAACCTCTGCAATGGCAGTTCTGCCCTTATAGCCGGTGAATCCGCATTCTGGGCACCCCGGGCTTTCATAAAAAGGCGTGTCCTTGTAAAGCTTGGGATCGAGCCCGGACTCCGACAGTATCCCTTCCTCATATGTCACGGCCTCCCTGCAGGTCCCGCAGAGAACCCTGACCAAACGCTGGGCAAGGATGCAATTCAGCGCAGAGATAAAGCTGTAGGGGTCGACTTGCATGTGCAAAAAACGCCCGATCACATCGAACACATTATTGGCGTGCACGGTCGTGAAAACCAGATGTCCCGTCAACGCCGATTGGATTGCGATCTGAGCCGTTTCAGGATCCCGGATTTCACCGACCATGATTTTGTCCGGGTCATGCCTCAGGATGGACCTCAAGCCTCTGGCAAAAGTCAGCCCTTTCTTTTCGTTGATCGGTATCTGGGTTATGCCTTCGATCTGGTACTCCACAGGATCCTCGATGGTGATGATCTTGTCTTCCGGGCTTTTTATCTCTGTCAATGCCGCGTACAGGGTTGTGGTTTTGCCGCTTCCCGTGGGTCCTGTCACGAGAACCATGCCGTAGGGTTGAACAATATACCTGGTGAATTTGCCGAGCACGTCATCCGAAAATCCCAGCAGATCCAGCCTCAGCTCCGATAAAGCCTCGGTGATCATTTCCTTATCGAGAATTCGGATTACGGCATCTTCCCCATAAATGCTCGGCATGATCGAGATCCGAAAATCGATTGTCTTGTCCTTGATCTTCAGCCGGAACCGGCCGTCCTGCGGAACCCTCCGCTCGGATATATCCAGATCGGACATAACTTTGATCCGAGATATGATGGGAAGCTGGAACTTTTTGTCGATGGCATCCATCGCGTTGCTCAGCACCCCATCGATACGGTATTTGATGATAACGCCTTCTTCTCTGGATTCGATGTGCACATCGCTGGCCCTCTTCTGGACAGCGGTGAAGATAATGGAATTGACGAGCTTTATGATAGATCCATCCTGATCGGCCAGTTTCTCGACCGAGATCACCTCATCTTCTTCTCCCCCTTCCCTATCCACGACCTGCAGAACGAACTCTTCGGTGGCGTCTTTTAGGACTTGAAGAGCGGTCTCGCTCTTTCGCAGCGCCTCATGGATGGCCCATTTGGAAGCCGCATAAACCTCCACGCTTTTACCGAGAAACGACTCGACCGAATCGATCGTGGAAATGTCGGATGGGTCGGCTATGGCGATCTTGACGGTCGTTTCATTCTCCTCCAGCGGTATGAAATTAGCCCTGTGAAGGAAATCCACAGGAAAGGCCTGGACCAAATCCCTGCTGACCGGGTAAGTGGAGAGATCGATATAAGGAACGCGATATCTCTCGGCAATGCGTTTTGTTTCCTGTTCTTCGGCAAGAAGGACATTTTCCGATTTTTCTTTTTTCGATTTTTCCATCATCGTGTCACTTGAATAACATTAAAAATGGGGAGATAAACCGATAGAAGCATAGCGGCTACGATCAATCCCATGAAAATAATGACCACAGGCTCTATCAGGGATACAAACGTATCGATCCTTCCCCGGATTCTCTCATCATAGACATCTGAAACGTCCGATAGCATCCCTTCAAGATTGGCTGAGTTCTCCCCGATACGAATCATGTCGACAGCCAGAGGCGTAAAAAATTGAGCTTTCATCAACGATCCTGACAGGCTCTCCCCATTTCTTATGGAATCGGGAAGATCGGCCATTCGTTGTTGAAGGAATTGGTTCGGGACCGCTTTGCTGGCTATTCCGACAGAGGTCAACAACGATATTCCCCCCCCCAGCAAAAGACTCAGTGTCCGGCAAAAAAGGGAGATAGAAGATTCCAGCCAGATAACGCGGCCATAGGGAATTTTGAGTTTGATTTTGTGAAGCAAGATCCGTGTTTTTTCCTTTCTCCTCATTGCGAAGAATGCGATGATGAGCATCAGAAAAAAAGCAAGCAAATACAAAAAATGGTCTCTCACAAAAAAAGAAAAGGACATCAGGGAGCGCGTCACTCCGGGAAGCTGGGAATCGAAATCCGCATAAAATTGGGAAAAACGGGGAATGACAAAGTTTATCAAAATCAGCAAAAGTACCAACGAAAAAGAAAGAAGGAGGGAAGGATAAGTCAGCGCGGATCGGATCTTCGATTTAGCGAGAGAAATAACTTTGGCATAATCGATAAACCGCTTGATCGTTTTATCCAAGTTTGCGCTCCTCTCGCCAGCCATAAGAGAAGCAAGATAAACGGTCGAGAATTGATCCTCATAGGGAGCGAAGGCCTCGGATAAGGATTTCCCCGCGCGGAGTTCGCTTTGTATGGCCATCAAGAGCTCCTTGAGGTGGAGGCTCTTTACCCGGCTGATGATGATGTCGATGCTCTTTACGATAGGATATCCTGCCTTGATAAGCGCCACGAGTTCCTGGTTGAAAAGGATGAAATCCTTGTCTTTTATCTTTTTCTCGAATGGGAGCAGGGGAATTTCGATTTTCTTCCAATCTCTTTTTATGGACAACACGCAAAATCCCTGCTCTTCGAAACGCCTCTTGCACTCGTTGTAAGAAGGGGCCAGAAAAGACTCCGACATCACGGATCCATCTTCTGTTGCCACACGGCAGAGATAGTACGGCATTATAATACTCTATACCTCTAAAATATTTTAATTGTTAAGGAAAAATCCATATTAGGGAATACTCCAAAAATTGTCAACCTGACAGGGCAGATGTCTACTCGCATTTTGCTCTCTGTTTATTTTTTGATTAGTTGAATCTTAAGTAAATAGCCTTTTGAGATGAATCCTGTGGTGATTTTCTCCCTCTTTAGGGGTCAGACTTTCTGAAGTGTCGAATTTTGCTTTCCGCATAAAAATTTCATGAAATTCTCGATTACCTTGCCCCATTGACAAATTTTCGAGAAAGCCTTATCTTAAAACTGGATGAAAAACAAAATCTTTTTCGTTTTTTTTCTGCTGTTTCTCTTTCCCATATCTGTCTCTTCCCACAGGGCAAGCAAACACCCTCTCCCTGAAAATTTATCCGGTAAAAGCCCCCAGGATTCTCCCCAGAGCACCAAAAAGCCGAGAGAGGACTACATGAGCAGCTTCCTTTTGAGAAATGCCAAGCCACTCGGACTCAAAGACAATGCTGTCCTTAGGAAATTCCTGAACCAACCGAGTATCAAATGGGCCATGAGATCCGGAGGCAGGCATATCCTGAACTGAGGCATATATTTTTTGTCATGTTGATTCAATTTTTTGGATTTTTTCTCGGCACAGGGATAACGCCCGACAGGGTCTGCAATGAATAAAAAGTTCTTATTGATCATTTTCACGCTGGCAGTCTTTTTGGCGCTGGGTTGCCTGAATATCGTAAAAAAAGTGGGATGGGAAGAACCAACGGACGGGGTAATTTGGGAGAGCAAACCGGAAGGCCTAACCGCAGTCAAAGTTATCCAGGGAAGTCCTGCCGAACTGAACGGGATCAGAAAGGGAGATATTCTCGTCGAGATCAATGACATCCCTGTCCGAACAAATATCGACGTGGCCAAAAACCTATGGATCGCATGGAATTCCGATCAGAATCTCAGCTACCAGATCCTTAGGGAAGGAGAGGGGCCTCTGACGCCCACCTTTTTCCCGAATGAAAAGGGCATCGATCTCATCTATTTTTACCTGGCCCTCATCGGACTCACTACCCTGGTTATCGGGATTATCATCTTTTTCAATTCAAAAAAGCCGCTCTCCATACCCTACATCGTTTTTTATCTGCTCACGCTCTCTTTTTACGGCATCTATGTCTTCTCGCCCACTGGGGAGTATGACTTCCTGGACAGCCTCTTTTTCTGGTTGGACAAAATTGCGTTTCTGGCATTTCCTTCCTTGCTCATGCATTTTTTTCTCATTTTTCCCATAAGAAAAAAAATCCTGAAGAGGAAACCGGCTATCAATTATTATCTTTACATGCCTGGCTCTCTCCTTTTTCTTGCACATATATTTTTCCAGGTCCCGCTTGTCAAAACTCACGACGATGTTTTTATGCTTCGCGTCTATGATCTCCTCGAGAGGGCCGGTCTTCTTCTCTTTGCCCTGTTCTCTCTCAGCGTTCTTGCCGTTATATTCCGGGATCGAATCAAGGCTCCGAACCTCATCCTAAAAAGACAGTTGAAGTGGATTTTAGGGGGATTGAGTTTCGGAATCATCCCATTCACCCTTTTCTACATCATCCCCTACCTCATTGGAAATACTCCCTCGAGGATCGCAGAGGTTTCCATCATTTTTCAGGCCCTGATCCCTTTGACATTTGCTTACTCCCTCTCCCGGTACAAGCTAATGAATTTGGAAGTTATTCTCAAAAGAGCTCTGACGCTAATTTTTTCCTATGTGCTGATCGCCAGCCTTTACTTCATCGTAACCTCCCGAACTCCTGTTTTTTCCGAGAACAAGTTCAATGCGGTCATCCTCGGAATCCTGGCCCTCATCCTGGGGACAACTCTCTTCACCCCGCTGACAAAACTCATCCAATCCATTCTGGACAGGGCTATTTACAAAAGAAGCTATAAATACAGGAAAACCCTTCTATCGATAAGCCAGGAGATCAGCAGAGAGCGGAATTTACGGAAGCTTTCCCAATCCATCCTCGAACTGATCAGCAACGCCCTCCTGATCGAAGATATCGCCCTTCTCCTTACAGAGGGAAAAAAACCCTGGTCCTTCTCCGTTCTGGAGTCCAAAGGCAACTTGCCTCCGCCCAAAGCGTTGGTAACATTCGAGAGCCGTCTGTTCGATGAGCTCAAAAACAGGGAATACCTGTCCTCTTTCTCGCTGGTCGAGAAAAAGGACCTCCAGAGACGATTCGATAAGCTTGCATCCCGGGGGTTTTATCACATTCTTTCCCTAAAGGTCGAAAATAAACTTATCGGATGCCTCGGGATGGGGAAAAAACGGGATGACACTTTTCTGAGCAGCGAAGACTGGGAATTGCTGAGAACCATCTCATCCCCCGTGGCTCTCGCTCTGGAAAATGCCTATCTGTATGATCAGGTTAATCTGAGAGCTCACGAACTGGAAAGGCTTAAAGATTACAGCGAAAATATTATCGAAAGCCTTACAGTCGGCGTGGCGGTGCTCGATCAAGACGGAAAGGTGATCGGATGGAACCGCGTTCTTGAAAAGTCCTTCGGCAAAAGGGAAGAAACGGTCAAAGGGAAGAGCCTGGTGGAAGTTCTCGGAGAAAACAATTTTGCAGCCCTTTTTCCGCCCGATACCCAACAGGGTTTCCGTTTGTTGAGCGAAATAACGATGGAAATGCCGGACGGAGGAAAAAAGATCTTCGATATCACCAAAACGCCTCTTTTGGACAACAAAATGGACCCCTATGGCACCGTGATCGTTTTTGAGGACATCACCGATAAAATCACGATGCAACAGCAACTTCTCACTTCTGAAAAGCTGGCTTCTATCGGACTGCTCTCCGCCGGCGTGGCCCACGAAATCAACACTCCCCTGACGGGAATCTCCAGTTATGTGCAAATTCTCCAGAAGAAACTCTCCGCTTCCTCTCACTCTCAAGTTTTGGAAAAAATCGAGGCTCAAACCGACAGGGTGGCAAAAATCGTAAAAAACCTGTTGAACTTCGCAAGGAATCCCTCTGAATCGGCTTTTCAAAAAGTCGATCTCAGTGAAAACTTGCAGGAAATCATTTCCCTTATCGATTACAAATTGAAGAACATGAATATCGATCTCAATCTGGACATTAGGCCGATTAAACCCATATGGGCCCAAGGAGAAAGAATCCAGCAGGTCTTCATCAACATCATCCTCAATGCGATGGACGCCATGCCCGATGGAGGCACGCTGACGATCGCACTCTCTCAAACAGACAATCAGGCCATTGTCGTCATCGAGGACACAGGAACAGGCATAAAAAGCCAGCATCTTCCCCACATTTTCGATCCTTTCTTCACGACAAAGGGAATCGGAAAAGGAACAGGCCTGGGGCTTTCCATCAGTTATGCCATCATAAAGGAACACGAGGGCAGAATCGCGGTCGAGAGCGAGACCGATAAAGGCACCCGGTTTACCATATATATCCCGACGGATCTAAACCAAAAAAGATTCGAACAAAACACATCCATCTTGAAAGAGACAAAATGAGCCAACCCGGATTGATACATATCATCGACGACGAACCGATCATCCATGAGGTACTGGGGGACCTTTTAACCACCGAGGGTTATAAAGTGGAAAGCTCCCTCGACGGGGAAGAAGCATTGGAAAAGTATTCTCCGGATATCTATGATCTTATCCTTCTCGATCTTCTAATGCCCGGGATGAACGGGATTGAGGTTTTAAAAAAAATAAAAAAGATCGATCCCCAAGCCGTTATCATCATCATCACGGCCTATGCCTCTGTGGAATCGGCCATCGCCGCCATGAAAATCGGGGCTTTCGATTACATCCAAAAGCCATTCAAACACGACGAGCTGCTTCTCACCATAGAGCGGGCCAGGGCACATAAGAAGCTCCAGGATGAAAATATCCGGCTAAAGGATGAACTCAAGAAAAAATTCAGCTTCGAAAACATCATCGGCAAAAGCAAAGTGATGTATAACGTCTTCGATGTCGTCAAAGCTTCGGCCCCTACACGGAGCACGATTCTATTGCAGGGAGAAAGCGGGACCGGAAAGGAACTGGTGGCCAGAGCCATCCACTTGAACAGCGATCGGGCAAACGCTCCTTTTATCATAGTCAACAGCGGCTCTCTGCCTCCCGAGCTGTTGGAAAGCAATCTTTTTGGCCACTTGAAAGGGGCATTCACAGGAGCCGTCAGCGACAAAAAAGGGCTCTTCGAAGCGGCGGACAAGGGCTCTATATTTTTCGATGAAATTTCCTCCCTCAACATGGAAACCCAGGCTAAATTGCTTCGTGTCATGCAGGGTCAGGAATTCATGCGGCTGGGGGGAACAACGACGGTCAAAGTCAACGTCCGCGTTATCGCCGCAACCAATACGGATCTGGAAGATTTGATCAAAGAAAAAAAATTCCGGCAGGACCTGTACTTCCGTCTCAATGTCATAAAGATCGAACTCCCGCCTCTAAGAGAACGGAAAGAAGACATTCCGCTCCTGGTAAAACATTTCCTGGACATCTACAGCAAGGAAAACAAAAAAGACATTATTGGTATCAGCGATGATGTCATGGAAGTCTTCGCAAATTACGACTGGCCGGGAAATATCCGTGAATTGGAAAATCTGATTGAACGGGCCGTCGTCCTGACCAAAACAAAACTGATCACGCGGAATAACCTGCCCCCTTTCTTGTATGAAAGCGGAAAAAAAGCAGAAAACATCCACATGCCTTCCACGAATTACGGAACTTTAAAAGAACAGACTCAGCTGTTCCAAAAAAACTGGATCATAAATGCCTTGAGAAAGACGAACGGCATCCAGAAAAAAGCAGCAGAGGTTTTGGGAGTCAAGCCCACCACGCTTAACGAGATGATCAAAAGATTCGACATAGACATCAATAATCTCGAGGATTAAATTGACGGGCAAAATATTTCCGGATCACCGAAACCTTCCGGGAACGGTATTGTCGGGATTGATGCGGATATTCTTTGGTTTGAACGGAAGGCTGAATTCGGCGGTGCTTTCCTTTTTATCGACAACAATCATTTTCCGGATCGTATTTCCATTCTGATTCCATTCCACCCACAAAGGAAAAATGAATGGATCGGTCTGCTGGACAATGTGAAATTTCAAGAGGAACCCATTCTCATGGCGCTCGATACGAGAAGAGACCTTAATTTCCGGAAGCGTATAGGAATTGAACCAATTTTCAAAAAATGGCCTTAAATCCTGACCCGAAATTTCAGAAAGGGTGACAACGAAGTCATTGGTCCTTGCGGCCCTGTATTTGAATCGGTCGAAAAACGTTTCCAGCCCCTGAAAAAACACTTCTTCGCCAACCATGTCTTTCAACATATTGAGGACTAAGGACGTTTTGTTATAAATGATCGATTGAAAAGCATAAAAGTCAAAATGACTTATTCGCGAACCGAATATAATCGGTCCCCACTTCGCTTTTTTCTCCGTCCATGCAGACATTTTCCTCAAGATCGCCGAAAAAGCTGATTTTCCATATTTCTCCTTCAAATACAGCATGGTCGCAAACTGGGCCAATCCTTCGCTTATCCACTGGTCATGATATCTGTCCCAGGTAACACCCTGGCCCCACCACTGATGGGCGATCTCGTGGGCAAGATAGTACTCGTCCCATCGAGTCAGATTTACAGGACTGTTGGCTCTTTCTAGGCGTACTCCCTCGATTCGAGGAAGTTGATTCAACACGACAAAAGATGCCGGGCTATTGCCGCCGCTCTCTTGCCAGATTCTATAAATTACGCTGAGGCTTTCATAGGGGTAAGGGCCGAATTTGTTCTCATAAAACCGTAAAATTCTCTTGGTTTCTTCAAAATAATCCAATTTTGGCAAAATCACATCCTGAGTCCTGTAAAAATCGAGAGGATAAGGTTCCATCCCTCCCTCTTTCCTCTGCAACTTCCCGACGATGAAAGACATATACTTTATGGGTTTCCGGGATAAAAAAATGTTGACCTTTCGCCCGACCTCATCCGATTCTTCCGCCCCTTTCAACTTTTGTGCCTGCGATTGTTCGACACGCATTCCGTTCGCGACAACAGAAAAATCGGAGGGAACGCCTATCTTGACTCGAGCCGTGAAATAATCCCCATCCGGCGGCACAGGGTACCATTGGGCATTCAGGCTGTACAAATAGGTTTCGGACCGGGGGGGTATATAAAGATACAAGTCATCGACCTGACCGGAAGAGACCGTATCCTCGACAACGCGGGCAGGCAGGATCTTGCCGCGGTAATAGACTGCCAATTTCACGGTTTGATCCAGCGGAACCGGATTGAGGAAATAGACATAAAGGTTTTTTCGAAGTTTATCCTTGGTGAAAAACAGCTCGCTTTCGTTTTCATCCGTAATACGAAGTATTTCAAGACTCGGATTCAATTTGAGCTTCACTTTGTCCAAAGCTCCGGTCTTCGAGAGGATGTCGATCTCTGCCTTTCCGGAAATGTAGGTGCCGGCGGGATCGAAATCGATATCCATGTCGTAATTCTGGACATCGAATTTCTCTCCGAAGGAGATAAAAAATCTTTTTTCCCCCTCCTTGGATTGAGGGGAATAGATGTTCAAAAACCTCTCTCGTTCCCATTGGAAAAGGGTTACTTCTTCCTCGGAAAAGGGAGAGAAAATATAGGTGAATTTGCCGGTTTTTCTCCCCTCGAATTCAATAACGGATTCCTCTTCTTGTGGAATAACGGAAAGCAGCCTGCCATCGAGTGAGTTTTCGACGGCAAAGGACCTCGGATAATGCTTGACGAATAATGAATAGGCCCGGTTTTTTTCCGATTGCTCCACAGGCATTGGAACGCCCTGACTTTTTTCGATCCGGACATTGCTTTCGAACAAGGAATTCGAGCAGCGCAAAAAAACATATTCGAGACGATCTTGCAGGAAGCCCTTGCCGAACACCAACTGGAGTTGATGCCGTTCTCTCGCTAATGAAGGAGAGAATCGCACTCGCCCTTCTCCGATGACCAAAAGGCCTGTTTCCACCTCTGGAATATTGTCATAAAAAACGACCGGATCCTGAAACGTTATCTGGATATCCGCGTGCTTGATCTCGACGCGGCTCACCCTTTCCTCTATGCCGGAAGGGATCTGAATTTTATACAGATTTCGAACATCCCGCGTGATTCCTTTTTCTGCTATTTGCCACTGACCCGATGAATTTTCTAGGTCCAGACGCCACACTTCGATTTCGACAGAATGGGAGTTCTCGAACATAACATTGACATAGGTCCGGATCCCATTTCCGGTATCGATCTGCTTTTTCGTTCGGAAGACGCGCACGCTCTCGAATCGGGACCGTTCGAATTTATCCCTGAGGGCTTTTTCCTCCCGTTCCCTTATTTCAGGAGCCAAAACATTCAGGAAGGCTGTAAGATCCTTCTGTTCGAGCGACCTTTCGACCTTTTCCAGAAGGCCAAGGACACCCTGATCCCCAGAAGAATAAGACAGGACCACGGAAAAAACGCAAAAAAATAAAAACGGCCTGATTAACCTAATTTTGTCCGCCTATCCATTAAAGTAAAGCCCATCGCACTCTATCATGGGAGAGGATTAACAGGCAATTTTTGTGCCAAGCCGTTTCCTTCGGGCTTTTGATCGTTTAACGGAAGAGGCGGGAGGTCGGGACATGGAGAAGTTCCGTGAGACAGGTCAAGATGTAAAGAAACTTTACTATATTTTATTCCCCACCGACATCCTCTTCCCAGGTTACAAAGCTGTGGTAAAACTGCTGGTCCCCTTCTTCCAGTCCCCGCGTGATCTCCGTGATATGGGCAGAAGTCGCACCGAATGCTTCTAAGGCATAATTCAGGCCTTTTTCGGGATCGACGCTTTCGCCGCACGTGTAAAAATCCATGGCTCCATACCTGAATTCCGGCCATGTATGGGAGGAAATATGCGATTCGGAGATCACGACCACACCGCTAACCCCATGAGGAGGAAACTTGCTGAATGATACGGACCAGACCTGGGCGCCGGCGATCTCCGCGGCTTTCACTAAAATCTGCTGGACTTTTTCAACACTGGATATGATCTTTGGATCGCATCCCGATGCCTCTACGATATAATGATGGCCAATAGCCTGGTGTATTTTTTCCGACATCATTCACTCCTTTTATTAGAAAAGACAGGATTAATTATGGCAGAACTGTTTCCCCTGTCAAGAAAAAAACCTTACACGAGAATCCTTCGTTCCTCTTTCACTACGTTCAGGACGATATGCGTGACCGTCCTGTCCACATTTTCCAGAGAAAGCAGGCTCTTGACGAAATCATTCAAATCCTGACGGTCTTTGAAATACCCGATGATCATCGAGTCCCACTCGCCGGTTATATCATAGATGGATACAACCCTCGTATCCGTAGCGATCTTTTCCTGCGTCTCTAAAAGCCTTCCTCTTGAGATGCGCAGTGCGATTATCGCGATGAGATTCAACCCGAAATATTCCGGTTCGACCACGGGGATATATCCCCGGATATATCCTGATTCTTCCAATTTTTTTACCCGACTGATCACGGCAGTGACCGATGTCTCCACGTCCTTGGCTACATCACGGAAGCTTTTGCGGGCATTTTGGTTGAGCACACGAACGATTTTTCGATCCAGGTCATCTATCATCCCAGCCTCCATACAAATGTCATGCAATTGTAATGATATCGATATAATTATAACATAATAATATAATTCCGTTGACAATTGTTTTTTATTTCGCATAAAATTAATATCATTTAAATAACATGGAAATCCCGTCGATCGATTTGAGGGAAAACATGAAATCGAAGCCAGCTAAAACAGACTAGCAGGAGAGGTCATGACACCGGAATCGAAAAAAACGCTGAAAAGATACGGATTTGAAACCCAGGAAGACGTTTTAAATGCGGTCGACGATCCTTCTAACAAAATCGAGTTTGTGCGGATCGTATTTTCGGATATCCTGGGCAGACCGATGGATTTTTCAATCCCGGGCCGCAAATTGAAAGAGGCATTCCTCACCGGGAAAAGATTCGATGGCTCATCGGTGGAAGGCTTTGTGCGGACAGAGGAAAGCGATCTTGTTATCAAGCCGGATCCCAAAACTTTCCGCGTCCTCCCCTGGGAATATGCGGGCTTCGGTAACAACACCACATGGAGAGAGGGGATCGTGTTTGGGAACATTTATGACTCCGAGGGAAATCCCTATGAGGGAGATTCCCGTTATGTTCTCCTGAAAGTGATGAATCACGGCAAAGACGATTTGGGTATAGATGAATTTCGAGTCCGGCCCGAGATGGAATTCTTCCTCTTCCCTAACTCGCGCGAATCCCGGCCTCTCGATGAGGGCGGGTATTTCTTTTCCGGAAGCCACGGAGAGATCCGCAAGGAGGTCCAATTTCTTCTTAAAAAGATCGGGATCGAATCGGAATCCGATCATCATGAGGTCGCCCATGGGCAGCATGAAATCGACCTCGATTATCTCGATGCCGTAGAAATGGCCGACACTTGCATGATCTTGCGGTATGCGATCAAAAAAGTTGCGCGGATGCACGGCCTTTACGCGACATTCATGCCCAAACCGCTCAACGGACAGAATGGAAGCGGGATGCATATCCATCAATCATTGTGGAAAGGTGAGGAAAATCTATTTTTCGACAAAAAAAGTCCCTATCGTCTTTCGAAGACAGCCTGTCACTATATCGCAGGAATCATGGCCCATTCCAGAGAAATTTCAGCCATCCTCAACCAATGGACAAATTCCTACAAACGTCTGATCGAAGGGTATGAAGCGCCTGTGCATGTGGCATGGGGACAGAAAAACAGATCCGCTTTTATCAGAGTTCCCGAGTTCCAGCCGGGAAAGGAACAGGAAATCGGGATCGAGCTCCGTTCTCCCGACCCGGCCTGCAATCTCTACCTGGCATTCGCCTGCATGTTCATGACCGGATTCAAGGGCATCCGCAAGGAATACACGCTCCCGGACCCGGTCGAGGAGAACATCTACAATATCGACATTTCCAAGCAAAAGAGACTGGAGATAAAAACACTTCCCCGAAACCTCGATGAAGCCATCGAGGTCATGAGCAAAAGCAAACTTGTCAGGCAAATACTCGGCGGGCATATCTTTGAGAAATTCCTGGCAAATAAGAGGTGGGAAATCGATGAATACAGAAGCAACGTGTCCAAGGAATACGACAAGCAGGTAAGCGAATTCGAAGTCCAAAAATACCTCCCTTTTTTGTGATCCTTCAGAAAAAGCCCTTCGGAACAGGAATATTCGCGACAAAAAAGATTCGCGCTTTACGCAATGGGGCTGATATGCTATAAATGACCTCTGGTGCAATATGACTATTATCGAAGGAATTATCAGCCTGTTCGTGGTGCTTTTTGCTATCACGGTTCATGAAGCCTCACATGGTTTAGCCGCGCTAAAAAAGGGAGACCCCACTGCCTATCAATTGGGACGGATCACGCTGAACCCGATCCGCCATATCGATCCGGTCGGAACGATTCTTCTCCCATTGATCCTGATTATCATGGGTGCCCCCCCTTTCGGATGGGCCAAACCAGTCCCCGTCAATCCGCTCAACCTGAAAAATCCCCGTAAGGATAATCTCATTATTTCGATCGCAGGTCCCGCATCGAATATCTCTGTCGCTTTGATCGCTTTCGTTATATTGAAAATCCTGATGGCTCTCGATCCCAGGCTTTTCTACGCGGGAGGAGGGATTTCGAGCCTGTTATCTCCTTTAGTTACCATCGTTTACTATACGATCGTGATAAACGTCATACTGGCTTTTTTCAATCTCATTCCCATTCCTCCGCTCGATGGAAGCGGCGTGGTTATGGGATTGATTTCCGAAGAAGCCGCACAAAAATACGAACAAATCCGTCCTTACGGCTTTTTTATCCTGATCCTGTTGATCATGACAGGATTCATCGGGAGAATACTGGGAGTCGTCCTCCGGATCGTGAACGCGTTAATCTATTAGGAACTGTCATGAGCGAAAAAAAGAAAAAAGTCGTGCTGAGCGGGATGAGGCCCACCGGTCCCCTTCATCTCGGACACCTGGCAGGTGCCCTCAAGAACTGGATCAGGCTCCAGGATGAATACGACTGTTACTACACCATCGTGACCTGGCATGCATTCAGCTCCGAATACCAAAATTCCCGTGTTATCCGTGACTTTACGTTCGAATACGCTGTCGGATGGCTGAGCGTCGGACTCGATCCGGCAAAAAGCAAAATATTTATCCAATCCGAGGTCAAGGAACACGCCGAACTCCATCTTCTGCTGTCCATGATCATTCCCCTGCCCTGGCTGCAAAGGGTTCCGACATTCAAGGAAATGAAAAGGGAAATCACGGATAAAGACCTGAATACGTACGGTTTCTTGGGCTATCCCGTGCTTCAAACAGCCGACATCATCCTGTACAAGGGAAATGCCGTTCCGGTCGGAGAAGATCAGGCCTATCATGTCGAACTGGCCCGTGAGATCACCCGGCGTTTCAACCGGCTGTACGGCGACATTTTCCCAGAACCCCAGATACTGCTCACGGAGGTCCCAAGATTAGCCGGCACGGATGGACGGAAAATGAGCAATTCTCTCCACAACGCCATCTATCTTTCCGATGCGCCTGACGTGATCCGCCAAAAGATCGCGCCGATGGTAACAGACACGCGCCGGAAAAGAAAATCCGACCCGGGAATCCCAGAAGACTGCCCTGTATTCACGCTGCACAAGGCCTTTGTGGAAGCAAAAAAAAGGGGGGAGCTTGCCCAGGGCTGCCGATCGGCACGGATCGGCTGCCTAGACTGCAAGAATGTCGTTATCGACACTTTGACCGAAATCCTGGCCCCTATCCAGGAGAGGATGAATGAATTCAAGAACGATCCCCAGCTTGTATGGAATATCATAGAAGAAGGAAACAGGAAAGCGAGAAAAACGGCCCAGAAAACAATGGAAGAAGTCAGAGAAGCCATAGGTCTTTGATCGCGGGTCTATGAACACAGATGGAAGAGGCGCGAGATTATCAGGTTAACTTGGGGGTTTTTCAAGGGCCTCTCGATCTCCTTCTTTTTCTAATCCGGAAGAAAAAGATCGATATCCACGACATCCCGATAGCCACGATCACAGGAGAGTACTTGATCCACCTCGAGAAAAAAGAAACGATCAACCTGGAACGCGAAGGGGAATTCCTATTGATGGCTTCCCTGTTGATTTATATCAAATCGCAAATGCTGCTTCCCAGAGAAAGCGAATGGGAAGACGAAGATGATCCGCGAAAAATCCTGGTCGAGCGGCTTTTGGATTTCCAGAAGATAAAGGCAGCCAGCTCCCTGCTGAAGGAAAAAGAGGACCAGCAGACAAAACTCTGGAAGCGGACCATCCATCCCCCCCTGCCCGAAGTGGATGAAGCGGACATGGTCGAAGTGTCCCTATTCGAACTGGCAGAAGCGTTCCTCACCTTGATGAAAAGAAAAGAAAAGGATGATTTTCGCCTGATTCACGGCAAAGAATACTCGCTGGAAGAAAAAATGAAGGAAATCATCGACCGGTTGAAGCAAGACGGGTATCTCGACTTTTGCGAATATTTCTATGGTCAAGAAAGCATCGAAGAGGCTCTCATTTCATTTTTTTGCCTGCTTGAACTGATCAAGGCCCACATCGTCATCGCTGTACAGGAAACCCTTTTTCACCCGATCAAGGTATGGCCCGCACAAGGGGCAAGAACATGAAAACCCGGGTCAAGGATGTCATCGAATCGCTGATCTTTGTCTCCCTGGAACCTTTGAATCTGGAAAAAATCAAAAGTGTGTGCACGGAATTCTCGAATGCGGAAATCGAACACGCTATCCAAGAACTCATCGCGAGCTATGCATCCAATGAAAGAGGGCTCCAGATTATCCAGGCTGCTGGAGGTTACCTGTTTGCCACAAAATCCGAGCACGACCAGTGGATCCGGCGCCTTCTCAACCTGGAGCAAAAAAACAGGCTTTCGCGTGCATCGCTGGAAACCCTGGCCACAGTCGCTTACCACCAGCCCGTGACCCTTGCCGAGATATCGGCGCTGCGCGGCGTGGATGCCACATACTCATTAAAATCACTGCTTCAGAAAAAACTGGTCAAGATTACCGGAAGGAAAAAAAGCCCGGGAAGGCCCCTCATCTACAGGACCACGGAAAAGTTTCTGACCTATTTCGGCCTGAACGACATCAAGGATCTCCCCTCCGAAGAGGAAATATTGAAAATCCTGGACGAGGAACAGGCTAACGATGAATAGAAAGCCGCACTCTGCCAGGGATTTTTTTTTGTTTGCCTTTTCTCTCCCCCTCCTATTATTCCTGTTTTCCTGTCAGCACCGGGTTCTTGAAATTCCCGGACCTGCCGGAGACCACCATCACCCTCATAATTACACCGGAAAAAAAGGGATGGTCGTGGCCGCCCATCCCAGGGCCGTGGAGGCCGGCTTGGACACGCTTAAAAGAGGGGGAAATGCCGTGGACGCCGCTATCGCCACCGCCTTCGCTTTGAACGCCGCCGAGCCTTTTGCCTCCGGAATAGGGGGCGGAGGATTCATGGTCATTTATTTGGCCGGGGAAGATAGGATCACCGTGATCAATTTTCGAGAGAAGGCACCGGCAAGAGCCCACGCGGATATGTTTTCGGAAAACGGGAAAATCCAGGAAGCCTGGAAAAAATCTCATGGTCTCGCGGTCGCTGTTCCCGGATCCCTTGCCGGTTGGGCTTATGCGCTGGAAAAATACGGCACGTGGAAGATGACAGACGCGGCCAAACCGGGCATACGGATCGCAGAGCAGGGTTTCCCGGTTAGCGAGACGTTCAGCCGGATAAATAAAGACGAATACGAAAAAATTCTTCAGAATGGGGGGGAGTCGAGCGCCTATCTCAACGACGGATTCCCGTATGAGCCCGGCGATATTTACCGGAATCCGGACCTGGCCAAAACATTCGCTCGGCTTGTTTCCCGCGGATGGAGGGATTTTTACGAGGGAGAGATCGCCAGAGAGATAGTCAGGGCGGTTGAACGCCACGGCGGGATCATGAGCCTGGAGGATCTTGCCCTCTATTCTCCTGTCGAACAGCCTCCTCTTGAAGGAACATACAAAGACTATACGGTGTACACCATCCGGCCACCGGGCTCCGGGGGACTGCACATCATTCAACTGCTCAACATCATTGCAAATTGGCCCGTGAAGGAGTGGGGCTTCAACTCGCCCCGGTACGTCCATCAGCTGAGCGAAGCCTTTCGATTCGTCTTCGCAGACCGGGCCCGCTATCTCGGAGACCCGGACTTCAATCATGTTCCCGTCAAAGAACTTCTTTCCAGAGACTATGCAAAGAGGATCGTGGATTCGATACTTCCCGGGCAGTGCCGAGGCAACTATCCTTTTGGAATTTTCGATAAAAATCAGATCGCAAAGGAGAATACGACCCACCTGTGTGTTGCCGACAGCCAGGGAAACATCGTCAGTCTGACACAGTCGATAAACGATTTCTTCGGTTCTGGCATCGTGCCGGAAGGGGATGGTTTTCTTTTGAACAACGAAATGGCCGATTTTTCGTCACAGCCGCACTCGGTCAATTCCCCCGGCCCGAACAAAAGACCGGTCAGTTCGATGGGCCCCCTTATTCTTTTTAAAAAAGATCGGCCGTTTCTCGTTCTCGGTTCCCCCGGAGGAACGAGAATCTTCACCTCTCTCACCCAGATCATCATCAATATCCTGGAATTCGGGATGTCTCTGGATGAAGCTATCGAAGCGCCCCGCTTTTTTACCTATTCGTCCGAAGGGGTAGCAAAAAGCCTTTTTGTCGAGTCGCGCATCTCTCCCCGGATCCTTCGGTCCCTAGATAAGATGGGGCATATCCTCGAGGTCCGGGAAGCATTCGACACATATTTCGGCGGAGCCCAGGCAATTATGATCGACAGAGAAAAAAACCAACTGATCGGGGGCGCCGATTCCCGGAGGGATGGTTCCGGGGCAGGATATTGATATTCCTGATCCGGAATGAAAGGAATAAAATGATCAAGAAAGCGATGAAACCGGCTATCCTGGGTCTGGCGGTCTCGATCTGCTTTTTCACGGCCCGCAGCAGGGAATCCTTTCCCCGGTTCGAAGAGCCCATCCTCATCACATCGGCCGGACAAAGCGCAGATGTCCAGATAGGAAACGTGCTGGCCAAGCGCGCCGGCCTAACCGCCACCCTCTCCAAAAACGCGACTCAAAAAGAGCTGGGGGATAAAAAAACCCTCATTTTAGTTATCGGCGTAAGCATGAAAGGCCTGGGTGCCGCCGGCCTGGATCTCGACCAGGAAAAGAGCAGAGTGAGCGCACTGATCGATGAGGCGAAAAATAAAGGAATCGCCCTTCTGTGTCTCCATCTGGGAGGAGAAGCGAGAAGAGGGGATCTTTCTGACCGGATGATCCAAACCTTTCTTCCCGAAGCCCATATGGTTATCGTCGTGAAATCCGGCAATACGGACGGCCTATTCACCAGAATCTGTGAGGACAAAAATATTCCTCTTTGCGAAGTGGACAGGACCGCAGACGTTCAAAAGCCGTTGGAGGATATCTTTTCCCGGGACTGAATCGACCCGGACCATTTTTTAAAACATGCTTTTGAAGCGTTGCCTTTCGATATAAACCGATCGACGGATAAACATGCCGGAAGCGCTCATTCTACTCTCGATGGTGGGGATATTTGCGCTCCTCGCCATGGTATTCAAGCTTCCTATCGGCATCTCCCTGGCAAGCGCAGCCATTTCCGGCGCTCTCCTCGGAGGGGAGGGCCTCGCTCTCCGCCATCTCGTCGAGGGAGCATTCGGGTATTTCGAAACCATCCTGATCATCCTATCTGCGATGATATTCATGAAAGTCCTTCAAGGCTCCGGCATTCTGGATTCGGTCACAGCCGTTCTGTTGAAGACCTTCTACAGGAAAAAAATTTCTCTTTTGCTCACGGTCATGGTTTTGATCATGTTTCCGGGAATGATCACGGGGTCTTCGACTGCCGCAGTCCTCACCACCGGTGTTCTGATCGCTCCTGTTTTGATTCGGTTGGGCTTGTCGAAAGTCAAGGCCGCCGCCCTTATCGCCATGGGGGCTATTCTCGGGATGATCGCCCCGCCGGTGAATATTCTGGTCATGATTATGGGATCCGGAGTGGACATGCCCTACGTGGGCTTGACGCTCCCTCTTCTGATTATCGTCGTGCCCCTCGCCGTCATCTTTTCGCTCTGGCTGGGATACAAGGATATCAAGATCATCGGCTATGACGAGTTGGAATCCATCCTCCCCGAATCGGTTTTTTCTTCATACGGTTTTCGTCTGTACCTGCCCTTATTTGCTGTTCTTGCCTTGCTGCTGGGCCAGAACTTGCTGGATGAGGTTTTCCCCGATATCGGAATTCCGGCGATATTCCTTTTTGGGAGTATTGTCGGCAAGTACTGCGGCCGCCCTCTCCGTTTTCTCAAAATCACCCAGGAGGCCGTCAAAGAAGCCATGCCAATCCTCTCCATTCTGGTCGGGGTTGGCATGTTCATCCAGATTATGACGCTGACAGGTGGCCGAGGTTGGGCAGTCATATCATTCCTTTCCCTGCCTCCCGTGCTTCTGTATCTTGGGATTGGGATCAGCATGCCTCTGTTCGGCGCTGTGTCTGCCTACGGGTCTGCTTCCATACTGGGAGTGCCGTTTATCCTCGCACTGATCAACAAAAACGCTATCATAACAGCAGCCGCTCTTTCTGCCATTGCCGGCCTGGGAGATCTGATGCCACCCACGGCGTTGGCCGGGATGTTCGCAGCACAAGTGGTCGGAGAAAAAAACTATTTCCTGGTTCTTCGTCACTGCATCGTCCCCGCCTTTTTCGAGCTATCCGTCGGCATCGGCGTTCTGCTACTTGCCCCGATTCTGGATAAAATTATATAGATAAAAATATCAACCTGTATTATTAACGAGTCAAGGCCCTCCACCCCGCCCCGGTACTAAAGGAAGGACATAAGGAGGCCTGAGAGGAAAGGGCGTGAAACACGACATTATGGCTTTTTGAAAAAAGATGTGTTACAGCCATGTTTTTTGTAATATAAATAATTCAGGAAACGTTAGCCAATGATGAAGATCATTTATCATATCATCGTTTTTTATTTGACAATCCATCTCATTTGGTTTGTCATCCGTGAAAAAAAAATCCAGGACCAGGCGAGCGGGGTGATCGTGCTTATCCTTTTTCTGCTTCGCCTTTTGCTGATCAAATGAACACACACAGGACACAAACAAAGTCATGCCCGCATGCAAAGAAATCCTCCATTCCAATGCAGCGTTTCAAAGCCATTTTTTTCCTCGTCTCGACGGCATTGGTCTGTTACTTTTCGGGGCAGGATTTTCGGAACATGCATGAAGAAGAACCCCTTTATCCCAGTCCTGGCCTGACTGAAGAGAAAAAACTGAGTGGTTACTTCCCCGGGTTGAAAAACACTCCCGGAGATACATCCGTTTATGTTTTTGAGGGACAGACAAAGGGGGGAACTCTGCTCATTCTCGGAGGAACGCATCCGAATGAACCGGCCGGATTCATCACGGCCGTGCTTCTCCTGGAAAATTTGGAAGTCAAACAGGGGAGAATCATCGTCGTTCCCAGAGCCAACGCCAGCGGATTCACCCACAGCGATCCTCAGGAGGGGAATCCCCAGAGATATTCATTCGCCACCCCCAGAGGCAGGAGATGGTTCCGTTATGGCTCGCGACTGACAAATCCCGTCCACCAATGGCCTGACCCGGTCATGTTTGTCAATCCCTCAGGGCAAAAACTGGCAGGAACGGAAAGTCGAAACCTGAACCGGTGTTACCCCGGAAGAAGGACAGGATATCTGACTGAAAAAATCGCTTACGGGATTATGGAACTCATTGGCGAGGAAGGGATCGACCTGGCCGTCGACCTCCATGAGGCCGCCCCGGAATACCCGGTTATCAATGCCATGGTCTTTCATGAAAATAGTGCCGAACTGGCAGCCGTAGCGACATTGGCCCTTCAGATGGAGGATATGGAAATCGCGCTGGAAGCATCCCCCTCAAATCTTCGAGGCCTGAGCCACCGGGAATGGGGAGATTTTGCCGGAACGCGGGCCATTCTCCTTGAAACGGCCAACATTTCCCATGGACGGCTTAAAGGAAAACCCTCGGCATCCTTGATCATCGAGGGAAAAGATAAGAATTACCTGAAGGCAGCAGAGCTCGGACGCTTATTTGTCCCTCTCGATAAGGAGGGTATTCCTCTCAAACATAGGGTCGCCCGCCACCTGGCATCTTTAAGCGCGCTCGTTTCCGGCCTTCGAGAGCTTGATCCTGAACTTTCCCTATGGATCGAAAATATCCCCTCCGCAGCAGACATCGAACAGGCAGGAATAGCTCCTTTTCTCAGCCCTCGAAGATAAGCACAAAAGCTCTCTTGCTTTGTTCGGACCAGCAAGGGAACAGAATCTGAGGGGGTAAAGATCCGGTTTCAACTTGATGCGTTCCGGGCTGCCGTGAAGGGTGCACCGGACTTTCCGGATAGCAAGAATCACTTTTAGGTCAAACCTGCGCTATATGGAAGAGAACCGGCTTAAGTCCAGATTTTACCTATATTTAGGATTGACAGCGAGCCGCAAAATAATATAGTATAGGAATTCTATCTTGAAAAAATGGAAGTTATCATCGCAAAAAATTCAGGCCTGTGTTACGGAGTCAAAAGGGCACTCCGTTTGGCCAGGAATACAAGAAAACGGAAAACGGAAAAGGTCTTTACCTTTGGCGATTTGATCCATAATCCGCAAGTGATTTCAGATCTGGAAAAAATGGGGATCCACGCGGCCGACGATCTCGAGCAGATCGCAGAAGGAACGGTTATCATCCGGAGCCACGGAGTCTCTCCAAAAATATACGAGGCCCTCGATAAAAAAAAGATCGAGATCGTGGATGCGACATGCCCCATCGTGAAAAAAATACAAAAACTGGTCGCAGCCCTGGCAGACAAAGAAGAAGAGATCATCATCGTGGGCAATAAAAAGCATCCCGAGATAAAAGGATTGATCGGGTATTCCAGAGAAAAAGGGATTATCATTGAAAACGATAACCAGGCCAGAAACCTTCCAGCGAAAAAACGGAGAGCTGTTCTCGCCCAATCTACTCAGGATCTGTTCCTGTTTACCGCCGTTGTTTCGGCCCTCATCGAGAGAACAGAAGAACTGAGCGTGTACAATACCATATGTCAATCTACGCAAACCCGCCAGAAATCCGCCTCTGAACTGGCCTCGTGTGTCGACACCCTGTTCATAATCGGTGGAAAAAACAGCTCCAACACGAAAAAACTCTATCAGATATCAAAAAGAATATTGCCCCACACATACTTGATCGAAAAGGCGGATCAAATCACTCCTGTCATGGTGAAAAATGCGAAAAAAATAGGTCTTTCCGGAGGTGCTTCCACCCCTCCTGAGGCTATTCAAGAAGCTGTGGCCAAGATAAAATCCAGCCATAAGCACCAAATTAAATCGGAAAAGAGGGTTCAATGTCAGAGTTAAACAAAAATTCAAAAAAAGAAGACAAGATCTCGGCCGAGGATTATGCTGACCTCCTCGATAAATACCAGTTCAACGCCAAAGAACTTTCTCCTGGAAAGCTTCTCTCAGGCAAAGTGATCAAAGTCACATCAAGTCATGTTCTCGTCGACGTGGGATTCAAGTCAGAGGGAATCATCCCGATCGAAGATTTCACCGATCATCAAGATCCGAAAACACTCCAGCCCGGAGATGATGTCGAAGCCGTTCTGGAAAAAAGCAATCTCAAAGAGGGATATCTCATTCTCTCAAAAAAGAAAGCCATTGCGATCAAAGCGCTGAATAATCTGGAGAAAGCTCATCAACATAACAGTTGGATCGTTGGAAAAATAACGGAAAAAATCAAAAACGGATACAATGTCAATGTGGGGATCCTGGCTTTCCTTCCCGATTCCCATGCCGATGTGAAAGTGGTAAAAGATCCGGGCAAGCTTATCGGCAATTTATACAAATTCAAGGTCATAAAATTCGACAGGAAAACGGAAAATGCCGTTTTGTCCCGCAAACTCTATCTCCAGGACGAGAGGGAGAAAAAGAAGAGACGGGTGTTCGATCAGCTGAGTTCCGGGAAAAAGGTGAAAGGACAGGTCAAGTCCCTAACGAACTTCGGTGCCTTTATCGACCTGGGCGGGATCGAGGGTCTCCTTCACATTTCGGATATGTCCTGGGGGAAGATCAATCATCCTTCAGAGATGTTCGAGACCGGCCAGGAAATCGAAGCGATCGTGCTCGGTTTCGACGAAAAGGAGGAAAAAATTTCATTGGGCTTTAAACAGCTCAGCACCGATCCTTGGGAAAACATCGAAGTGAGATACCGGGCGGGGCAAAAAATTGACGGGAAGGTCGTGAGCCTGACCGATTTCGGAGCTTTTGTCGAGCTGGAGCCTGGAGTGGAAGGCCTGGTTCATATATCGGATCTATCCTGGTCCCGCAAGCCTGTCCACCCAAAAAAAATTCTATCTCCCGGAGAAGAAGTCACCGTTACAATCTTGGCGATAAACCCTGATACCAAACGGATCTCCCTGGGTCTCAAGCAGATCACTCCCCATCCGTTAGAGTCCTTCAGGCAGGCATACAGCCCGGGATCCCGGGTAAAAGGCACGATAACCAGCATCACAGACTTCGGCGCCTTCATGGAGGTGGAAAAGGGCATCGAAGGACTCATACATATCTCTGACATGAGCTGGAAAAAAATCAAACATCCTTCCGATCTTTTTAAGGTAGGAGAGGAATACGAAGCCATCATCCTGAATATCGACGTGGACAAACAAAAACTCTCCTTGGGCATCAAACAACTGGAAGGAGACATCTGGGAGGATTTTTTCACACGCCAGAAGGTTGGCGATCTCGTCAATGTGAGGATCGTTCGCCTGGCTAACTTCGGCGTATTCGTCGAAATTACTCCCGGTATCGAAGGGGTCGTCTTTCTTTCCGAACTGGATGACAGCAAGATCGACAATCCGGCCGACGCCTTCAAGGTCGGGGACGAAAAGTTGGCAAAAATAATAAAGCTGAATCAAGAGGAAAAAAAGATCTCTCTAAGTTTCAGACAAGCTCAGATGGAAGTGCAAAAAATGGAATATCAGAAATACGTCCGAAGCCAGGATGACCGGCTTACCCTTGGCGATCTGATGAAAGATAAGCTGAAAAACTTAGAGGCACCTAAAAAGAAAACCAAAAAAACAACGAAAAAAAAGGAGGAAAAGGATGATAAAAGCTGATTTAATCAACAAGATCGCAAAAGAAATGAGCATTTCGAAACAGGAAGCAGAAACAGGAGTCAATCTTTTCTTTCAAACGATGAAGGATGCCTTACAGCGGGGCGAAGAAATTGAACTCAGGGGATTTGGCAGTTTCCGTTTTCGCACTCGAGGCGCCCGATCGGGAAGAAACCCGCGTACAGGGAGGCCTGTTCAGGTTCCTCCGAAAAAAGTCCTGTATTTCAAACCGAGCAAATTGATAAAAAACATGATTAACAGGTAATGGAATACATCGCTGCGCCGTGGAGAGAGGGGTATGTTAAAAAAGTATTCAAAATGAAAGAATGTATCTTCTGCCACGCGTTGAAACAGAAAAACGACAGGCAATGTTTAATCTTGCACCGAGGGGATCACAATTTTATCCTGCTGAATAAATACCCGTACACGCCAGGTCATTTGATGATTGCTCCGTATGCTCATCTCGCTTCCATCGAGCTGGCTGATAAAAAATCCGCCGAAGAAATGATCGAGCTGCTCACGAAATGCTTGCGGATCTTGAGAGAGCAATACAAACCCCAGGGTTTCAATACAGGGATGAACATCGGTCACAGCGCGGGAGCGGGCGTTGCGGATCACTATCATCTCCACATCATTCCAAGATGGATAGGCGATTCCAATTTTATGCCCTTGATCGGGAAGACAAAGGTTGTGCTGGAAGATCTCCATACGACTTACGATCGACTTCTCTCCCATTTCAAAGAACAGGGAAAAGAATGAATTTCGAACTCACGGAAGATCAGATTTTGATCAGGGAGATGATCAGAGACTTTGCGAGGAACGAGATCGAGCCTCAAAAAAAATCTCTCGAGAACTCGCATCAATTTCCGGTTGGGCTGATCAAGAGACTCGGAGACCTTGGGATCATGGGAATGTCCATTCCCCCGGAATACGAGGGGATCAAGACCGATACGCTTTCGCTTATAATCGCGCTGGAAGAAATGAGCCGGGTTCTTCCTTCCTTATCGGTGATCGTCAGCGTCCACTGCTCCCTTTTCTCCTATGCCATCCTGAAATTCGGCAATGAAAGGCAGAAAAATAAATACCTGCCCAAAGCCGCTAAAGGAGAGCTGCTCGGGGCGTTCGCCCTTACCGAGCCTGGAGCTGGTTCGGATATCCAGGGATTGAACACAAGGGCGAAAAAAAAGGGCGACCATTATATCCTGAACGGAACGAAGGCTTGGGTGACCACGGGAAGCGATGCGCTGGCATACATTCTTTTTGCCAATACGGGAACCCGGAAGGACGAAAAAAAATTGAGCGCTTTTATCGTCGATAAGGAATCCCCAGGCCTGCGTGTCGCGAAAATCGAAGAAAAAATGGGCCTGCATGCTTCCGTTACTGCAGAGGTCGTGCTGGAAAATTGTCAGGTTCCGGCGGAAAATCTTCTTGGAGAGGAAGGCAAAGGGGCCAAAATCGCGCTGCATTGCCTGGACGGTTCCCGCATAGGGATCGCCGCACAGTCTGTAGGGCTTTCCCAGAGAGCACTCGATGAAGCCGTCAAGTATGCCAAACAAAGAGAGGCTTTTGGCAAACATATTGCCGATCTCCAGGCTATCCAATTCATGATTGCGGATATGGCTACACTGCTGGACTGCGCTCGGTTGCTCACATACAGGGCTTCCACTCTCCTGGACAAAGAATTGCCCATTTCCAAGGAAGCCTCCATGGCTAAACTCTTTGCCTCGGAAGCAGCCAACAGGATCGCCTATTCCGCGCTCCAGATACACGGAGGGTATGGATATTCCAAAGAATTTCCGGTCGAACAATTATACAGAGACGCTCGTGTCCTCACAATTTACGAGGGGACTTCCGAAATACAAAGGCTCGTTATCTCTCGAAATTTGCTGCGAGAATAATTGCCTTGAAAATCAGGCTCACCAAGGGAAAAATGATCCTTGACTTGGCAGAAGAGTCAGAGGTTGTGAGTGAAAACGCAATAGAGGTGAAACCATGTTAAAATCAATGAGAAAAAACCTGAAATCTCTTGCCCCCACTTTATGGTTTGTCATAATCGCCTTCATCATTTCCATTTTTGCCGTTTGGGGCGGGGCTGGCCGCCTCGGAGAAGGCGGAGGTGCAGATACGCTGGCAACTGTGGGAAAAGAGAAAATCGCCGTGAGTCTTTATCGACAGACTTTGATTCAAAGGATCGAGGCCATGCGCAGGGAGTTCCGGGAACTCGACAGCCGGTTCATCCAGCAGCTCAACATTCCCCAGCAAATACTGAATCAGCTCATCCAGCAATCCCTTCTGACACAGCTATCCAAAGAGATGGGGATAGACGCCACAGACGGAGAAATCCGGGCAAAAATCATGAGTTATCCGGTCTTCCAAAAAGACGGGCAATTTGTCGGATTCGCCCAATACCAGAAAATTCTGGATTGGAACCGCATCCCTCTCCCAGAGTTCGAAAAAGGATTGCGGCAGGAAATCATCATAGAAAAAGTCATCGATGTTCTAACCGCCGGTGTAACCGTAACAGACGAAGAATTATGGGAAAATTATAAGAACAACAACGACACGGCCAGAATCGAATTCGTCACTCTGGAATTGGAAAAAATCGAACTGAACCAACCCCCCGATCCCGAAGAACTTGAGAAACACTTCGAAGAAAACAGGGACACGTACAAAATCCCGGAAAAAAGGGAAGCCGATTATTACTTCGTAAAAACCGAAGACTTGAAAGCGGAAGTCGAATTGTCCGAAACAGAAATCGAAGATTATTACAATGAAAATCTGGCTCGTTTCAAAGAGCCCGAAAAAATAAAGGCGAGCCGGATTTATCTTCCTTTCGCAGAAAAGGACAGAGCACTCGTGCTGGATCAAGCCAGAGACCTGCTCGATCGAATAAATAAAGGCGAGGACTTCGGAGAATTGGCCAGAACCCATTCGAAAGATGAGAAAGCGCAAGACTCTGGAGACTGGGGTCTGTACGAATGGAAAAGTCTATCTCAAACCGAACAGGATGAGATCGGCAGATTATCTCAGGGCGAGGTTTCTGATGTCCTCGAGATCCCTGAAGGAGCGGCCATCCTCAAAGTGACGGAAAAGGAACCCGAAACCACCCAGCCGCTCGAGACCGCAAGGGAGAGAATCACCAACATTCTCAAAGACGAAAAAGCACGCCAGATGGCCGAAGAGAAAATCGCGCAACTGGAAAGAGCCGCAAAAAAAGAAAACAGCCTGGATGTTGCGGCGCAAACGCTGGGGTTAAAAATCCGCAGCTCGGGCCTTCTCGAAGAAAACGATCCTATAGACGAAATCGATCCCTCCGGCTCTATCAGCATGACGCTTTTCAACTTGGAATTGAAAGAAATCTCTTCCCCGATTTACACCTACCAGGGCATCGGCCTGGCCCAACTGATGAGGATCGAGGCCTCTCGCCCGGCAGAATTGGAGGAGGTTAAAGAGAAGGTCACCGAAGATTTTTCAGCGTTGAAAAAGAAGGACCTGGCCGTCGAGCGGCTGATAAAACTAAAGCAGGATCTCAGCAGAAAGAGCCTGGAAGATCTTGCGGATGAGCATTCACTGGAATACAAGACCCTCGAAGAACACAAAAGAGGGCAGTACATCGGCGTTATCGGTGAAAACAGGAAGATCGACGAGCTTGCATTCTCGCTTCCGCTCGAGGAGCCTAGCGATCCGGTGGAGTATGAATCCGGATATGCTCTTCTGCGAGTGCTCGATAGGAAAGAGGTGACAAGAGAAGAGTTTGAAGGGGAAAAGGAGAGCGAAAGGCAAAATTATCTGGAACAGAAAAAAAATAAATTCTTTTCCTCTTATCTTGCCCAACTCCAGGAAGAGAAGGAAGTCAGAATCCAATATGATCTGTTCCTGAGAACGAATTCGGATATTTTATCCCGTTTTGGGGGAGAACAGGAATAGCAGGGACCCGGTCAGAGTTTTACCAGCTCCATAAAGAGTTCTTTCACCTTACGCTCCATAGCTTCCCGGAACTTTTCCACACTTGTGGCGAAGTCATCGGCCATGTAATCCGCAATATACATCGGTTCCCCGATATTGACCTTGATCTTTCCGGGGATGAACACAGGGGATTGTGTGCCGAAGAAAGCCATGGGAGTTACGGCTACGGGGATTTTTTCTTCTGTATAGAGATTGTATGAGAGGATCGAAGGTCCCTTCCGGAAAGGACTGACGTAGGGATTGGGATCGTTTTTACCGATTTTCCCATTCCCCTGAAGAGCGATGATGGCCCTGCCTTTCTTCAAATATTCCTGGCATTTTTCGATAGCCAGTTTTTTTCGTCTTGTTAGGTCCACAGGGATGGTCCCAGCTCTTGGCAAAGCAGAGGACACGAAATTGATCAGTCGCGATGTTATGGGCTGCAAGGCAAGATTCAAGAAATATCCGACGGTTTTCAAATGCATTTGAAAATGTTCTCTGACGAGAATCGAAAGTTCCTCTTTGTTGAAAATCATTCTATTGGCTGTGAAAAAGATCGGGCGGGAAACGATCTTCCAGATGATCGCGCCATCCTTGAAAGTCCCGCAATGGTTTCCCACGATTATGTTCGGCCCCTCGTGCACGATGTTACTCGTTCCCCTCACCTCGACTTTTTTCCCGAGGAGCAGAAAATCACACAGCTTTTCAATCTGGGGCCTAATTTTTTTCAATTCCGCTTCTATGCTGGCCATTTTTTTTTATTATATCACAATGGGTACCGATAGGAATAACTCTCCCCCAAAAAAGAAAGCATCGCTATTTCCGTGATCCAAAAGGCTTTATCTGGACTTTTAGGACTGGCTAAAGCTTCAAGGTCGCTTCAACCATCCCAAAAAGCCCCATTCATCACGGAAATGGGGATGCTTCCCCCGTGCCGGTTATACTTGAAAGTCAGGATGATCCATGATAATTTAGCAGGATAAAGAAAAACTTTTCAAGGATTTTGCGATGACAACAGAGGGCATGGTCACTCTAATCCGAGGAGGAGAAATATTCTCTCCATCTCCCATGGGAAAAAAGGACATCCTGGTACTTGGATCGAAGATCGGCGCCATCTGCAATCCTGGAGAAATCCGGATATCAGGCCTTCCCGTTCTGGAAGAAAATGCATCCGACAAAATTGTGATTCCTGGATTTATCGACAGCCATGTTCATATTCTCGGAGGAGGAGGAGAAGGCGGGCCGGCAACCCGGGCTCCGGAAATCACCATAGAGGAAATCGTATCCAGCGGGGTGACCACGGTAATAGGCTGCCTGGGCACAGATGGAACCACCCGCCACATGGAATCGCTCCTGGCAAAGGCCAAAGGATTGGAACTGGAGGGCATAACCTCCTACATATTTGCTGGATCCTATCAAATACCCGTTATTACCATCACCGGGAGCGTGCGTTCGGATATTCTAATGATCGAAAAAATCATCGGAGCAGGAGAGATCGCCGTTTCCGATCACCGCTCCTCCCAGCCGACCTTCGAAGAATTCGCCAGGCTTACTGCCGAATGCCGAGTGGGCGGGATGCTAGGCAGAAAGGCAGGCGTCCTCCACTGCCACCTCGGTGACGGACCGCGGAAGATGGAATACTTTTTCAGGTTGATAGAGGAGACGGAAATCCCGATAACCCAGGTCATCCCAACTCATGTCAACCGCAATCCCGAACTCCTCGACGAGGCCATCCGGTTCATCCTTCTAGGAGGATACATGGATCTTACGGCAGGAGCGGATCCGGATTCCGACGAAGAACATATCAGCATAGCCACGGCGATCAAAATTTGCCGGAGAAAAAGCGCTCCTCTGGATCGCATAACCGTCAGTTCGGACAGCAACGGCAGCATGCCCGTATTCGATGATCGCGGCATACTGGTCGGATTGACCATTGCCACACAGAAAAGCCTGTGGGAAAATTTCCGCTTTCTCAATAATGAAGGAATATTAAATCTGGAAGAAAGCATCCCGCTTTTTTCCACGACTCCCGCAGTCTTCTACAAACTGGACCAAAAGGGAGAAATCAAACCGGGAAAGGATGCAGATCTGCTTCTGCTGGATAAGGACTTGAATCTGACCGCCTCTTTTGCCATGGGAAAGAAAATGATGGCCGGCGGCACGCTTTGCGTCAAAGGGACGTTTTCCTGATATGAATAAAAATCCTAGCGAAAAACCACAGCCTCAGAAAAAACCGAACCTGACCGTAGCCCTGATTCCGATTATCGCCATGGGCCTGCTCCTTGGCGTCGGGTACGGCATATACAAGATTCCTCCCCAGGTGCTCCTGATCTCGGCTGCCTTTATCACCGGATGCCTGGGTCTTTTGCTGCACTTCAGCTGGCAAGAAATGGAGCGGGGAATCGTGGACAGCATCCACAAGGCCATGCCTGCGATCCTGATCATGCTGTGCGTGGGTATCCTGATCGGCGCCTGGATCGCGAGCGGCACCATCCCGATGGTCATCTATTACGGCCTGAAACTGATATCTCCCAAATATTTCCTGGTTACAGCCTGTTTTGTCTGTTCAATCACCTCGATCACGACAGGGACATCCTGGGGAACGATAGGAACCCTTGGGGTCGCATTTATCGGGATCGCCATGGGCCTGGGTATTCCCCTCGGGCCCGCAGCCGGAGCCATCGTTGCCGGGGCTTATTTCGGCGACAAAATGTCTCCTTTCTCCGATGTCACCAATTTGGCCCCAGTCGCTGCGGGTTCGAACCTGTTCGACCATATCAAGCACATGCTCTGGTCCGCTACCCCCGCCTGGCTGATAGGTCTATTCATATATTTCCTGGTCGGACTTAAATACGGAGCGGATACGGTCGAATCCGAAACCATGGCGATTATCACCCAAACCCTCGAAGGGAATTTCAATTTCAACATCTGGCTTCTTCTTCCCATGGCAATCGTTTTTTATTTTGCCGCCACCAAAAAACCCACTATTCCGGGGATGCTGCTTTCCTCTTTCGTTGCGGGAATCCTGGCCGTTATCTTCCAGAAAGCCTCTATTCCGGAAATCGCGACAGCTTTAAATACCGGCTATCAAGCGAATACCGGAGTGGAACAGGTCGATAGGCTGATAAGCCGAGGAGGAATGATGAGCATGATGGAAACACAGCTCGTCGCTTTTACCGCATTCAGCTTCGGCGGCATCATGCAGCGCACAGGACTTTTATCCGTTATTCTGGAAAAAGTCATGAAATTTGCCGACAGGGTTTGGAGCATCGTATTAACCACGATCGCCACGTCCATAGTCACTGCCCTCGTTACAGGCAGCAGCTACTTGTCCATGATCATCCCGGGAGAATTGCTTTCCCCGGTCTACAAGAAGAAAAACCTCGCTGCCAAAAACCTTTCCCGGATTATCGAAGAAAGCGGGGCTATCATCGTCCCCTTGATTCCCTGGAGCATGGCCGGCGTCTACATAACCGGCACTATCGGGGTCTCGACTTTTTCCTATCTTCCCTGGGCCATAATGAATTACACTGCGGTGATAATCTTAGCCTTATTCGGATTCACAAAATTCACGATGGCACCGAAGATCAGGGACGACGAAACCCAAATCGGAAGCTGATCCCCTCGTTTTCCAATGTTGGATTATTCGGAGTCCTTTTCGTCGATGTTGGATAGCGCTTTTTCAAATATCTCGCGTGCTTTCTCTTTTCTCTCTTTTTGCAGCTCCGAGGTGGCTTCGAACTTTCTTTCGAATCCCTCCCTCTTTTTCTTCTCCTGCACCAAGAGCTCGTCTAAAGAACCCTTTTTGCGCTTACCCGTTTCCGTTCTGATGACCTGCTGCATGACAGGATCGATCCAGAGGACCTTATGGCATCCTGGGCACTGTATTTGAAAGATTTTGGATTTTTCTTTTGCCATTGTACCGAATGGATAATGTAGCAGAAAACGATTCATCAGACAAGCCACCTGGATTATTCATAAAAAATGCCGATTCCATGCTTCAATATAATAAAATCTATGAATCCCTTGCTAATATCCAGATTTTATGGACCTTAAGTTGGGGCGGGGCGGGTTGGCTTTAACCCTCCGGGCAGGCCAATCTCACCACATCGGCTTCGTTGCGGCCCATTCGCGGTAGTTCACTACAGCTTCATTGGCCACGTCCTTGCCGCTGCAGCAATCTTGACCTGTGAATCATCCAGGACCCTGGATTATTCATAACATTCTCCGAAATTTCCGATTCGTTCCGTTTTCTGACCTGATAAAATGCCGTGCTTTTTCATCAGCTTGAACAGACCTTGCCTGCTCAATCCGATCTCTTCTGCCGTTCGCGTCCTGTTGTAATCGCTCCTGGCTAGTGCTTCGTGCAGAAATTTCTTTTCGAACTCGGCTTTGGCTCGAAAATAATCATGCACTTGGCCTTCGGTCCCCTCTCTTTTTTGATGGATTTTTCCTGAGAGATACTCCTCCCGGATCAAGTCGCGATCCCAACACAGAATCAAACACCTCTGGATCTCATTCTGCAACTCTCTCACATTCCCCGGCCATGAATAACCCAGCAGGAGCTGGATGGCCCCGGGTGAAAAGTGGATCCTAGCCCGATTTAATTCACAACAGTACCTATCGACAAAATGGTTCACCAGGATCAAGATATCCTCTTTTCTTTCCCTCAACGGAGGAATGTGCACGGAAACGATATTCAGGCGGTAATACAGATCTTCCCGGAAACGCCTTTCCTCGACTTCTTCGTCGATATCTTTATTCGTTGCGGAAATGAACCGGACATCGATGGAACGCATACGCGTTTCTCCGACTCGCCTGATCTCTTTTTCCTGGACTGCCCTGAGGAGCTTCGCCTGAAGAGGAGGAGAAAGATCCCCGATTTCATCCATAAAAAAAGTACCTTGATCAGCTTCTTCGATGAGCCCCGGTTTCTCTTTCACGGCACCTGTAAAGGCCCCTCGTGCATACCCGAACAACTCGCTCTCCAAAAGGTGATCCGGAATGGCACCGCAGTTGATGGCAATGAACTTGCGCTTTTTTCGCGCTCCGGAATTATGGATGGTTCTCGCGACAACCTCTTTCCCAGTTCCGCTCTCGCCTGAAATGAAAACCGGGGCGTCGTTGTTCTTCACTCGATCGATAAAGTGCAAAATGCGAAAAAAATCAGGACCTTTCCCCACAAGACAAGAGGAATTATGTCCTGCCGGTTGAGTCAGGCTCTCCCTGTTCGCGTTCCGCTTCAATACGACCTGGACCGGTCGGGCAAATGCCGCCAAAATCTCCAAATCCCGGGTGGAATACACTCCGCCCGAAGACTCCCTTTTCAAATAGATGCCGCCGATCGGTTTGCCCTTATCCAGGAGCGGAAAACAGACGATATTATCGTGAATCCCTTTTTGCCGGTCGGGCGCGATCAAGGGTTGCCTATTATCCAGGGCTTCTCTGATCATCTCGCCACAAAATTCTTCCCCTTTCTGGGAGACGATGTGTGTTTGCAATCGAATTATGCGGTTTTTTCGATCCACCAGAAAGAACGCGCCATACCTGGAAGGGATTTCCTGTATGATCGCATCCAAAATTTTTTCCAGTGTGGACATGTTTATTCCATTCACTCGTCCGACCATACTGATAACGATCCGAGTATTCATCTTTTCTCACGGAAAATGCGGGATGATGTGTTGCAGGTCCGGAATAAACAGGGATCGGGCAAAAGACCTATCGAAGGAATCGAAGGGCTAATTGGATGTTCGTTCTACGATGTCTTGAATCCTGGTCGTCACATCGCCGTATTCAGAATTCCATTCCACGATTTCACCGAACAACCGCAATGCTTTGTCAAAGTCTTCTTGCGCTTCATACAAGGCAGCAATTTCGTATTTTAGAACAAAGGCCTGCACAGAGTCTGTCTCCGTAAGGCCCAGGGCTTTTTCATACCATTTGATGGCTTCGCTCAAGTCTTGCTTGCGTTTGTGACACTCTCCCAGGTTCGTAAAACTTTCCATTTCCCATCTTTCATCCTGGGATGCCAGCATAAATTCTTTGATGGCCTCATCAAGGAGGTCTTGTTCCAGGTAGGCAATTCCCAAATTGTATCTTGCCTCCAAATCCGCTGTTCCAATTTTCTTATCCACTTTGATATTGAAATCTGCGACGATGGCGGATAATTCTTTTTCGACGACCGTGGTATCGCCCCTAGTTTGCTGGTAAAAAATGTGTTTGATCGCTTTTAGCTCCTCTTCCAACTGACGTGACAGGTCGAAGTATTTTTTTTCGCTCGTTTCTTTGGAAACAAGAGGAACAATATCCGTATCGGCAAACAACTCGGCAGAGGTAAGCTTTTCGCTTCCTTCGAACGATTCCGTATCTCTATCAGCCGGCTTCTCCAGATGTTCGGCGATTTCTTCCTCTTTCATTTGGGAAGCGATGGCGCCAAGTTCTTTTATTTTTTGGGCGATTCGCAAATCATCCGGAAACCTCAGCTTTAGCTCTTCCAGGACTTTTTTAGCATTTCTGATCAATCCTTGTTGAATAAACCGGTCGGCTTCTTCCAGATTTTTTTCGATCATCTCATCCGGGACTTCCTCGGCTTCTTCAGGCTCAGGCGTTTCTGGCTCGAATTTTTCAGGCTCGACCGGCACTTCGGTCTCATCCGGGGGAGCGGATTCGGCCTCGAGAGATTTTTCCTCAACGGCTATCTCCACTGGTTCGGCTTCTTCCGCAGGAGCTTCACCGTCGTCTTCTATGACAGGCTTCTCGATCTTCTCCTCGAGACGGAGATCAGGGATTTCCTCCTGGAGAGATTTTGTTTTTTCCTCCATTTTTCTCTTTTGGTATTCCTTCATGAGCCGCCGTGCAACGATTTCTAAACTCTTTTTCTGTTCTTTTTCCCTATAAATGTCAGCAAGCCTCTCCAAAGTAGGAACGTGGTCTTTGTTATTTGTCAGAATCAGTCCGAGAAGGCCGATGGCTTTGTCTTCTTTTTGTTTCTTGATGAGCGCATCAACAAGAGGCTCATAAAGCTCGAATGCCTTGTCATATTTTTCGTTATGGATGAGGATCCGGCCGAGCCTAACTCTCGCTTCGACATCCTTGGGCTGGATAGAGAGGATTTTCTTGAAAACATCTTCTGCTTTTTTAAATTCGTTGTTTTCAAAACACAGGTTCCCCAATAGAGACAAAGCCTTTAAGTTCTCTTTATCTTTTTTCAGGATCTCATTGACAAGCTTCAGCGCTTCTTTCTTTTTCTTTTCCTGTTTGTAGAGGACGATCAAGTTTTCCAGGGTTCTGGGATGCTCCTTGTCCAGAGACCTCGCTTTTTGGAGAATTTCTCCGGTCTCTTTCAGAGCATTCCTCCGCATTTTGTATTCGGCGGCTTCGTTCAGTTCTTCCACAGCCTGATCGACCCTTTTTTGTTCGATCAGCAGCTCTGCCAGATTCAACCGGGCCGCCACATCGTCGCTATCCAACTTCAATAATTTTTTGTATGTCTCGATAGCCTCTTCCGGTTCGTTATTCTTCTTGAGTTTCCCGGCCAGGCTAGAATACTCTGCCCGTGCTTCGCTTATGAACCCTCGATCGCAATAAAGATCTGCCAACTTTTTAAGCGACGGGAGGTCGTCCGGAGCAAGCCGACTAATTCTCTTGTAAATGGCGATGGATTTAGTAAAAATTCCCCTTTTTTCAAAATGGGCCGCTATTTTTTTGAACTCGGAGACGGCTTTGTCCTTTTTTTTCGCCTTGATATACAAATCCCCGATGACATTCCAAATCTGCACATCTTGCTCATCTCCCGTCAATAACTTTTGATACTCGAGGATGGCTTCCTCATACTTTTCTTTTTTGACGTATTTTCCGGCTAGAGATTCGATTCGGGATCTATCATCTTTTTGGCTCATTGTTTTTCCCGATTCATCGGACGGAAAGAACTCCTGTGAAACTCTGTCGGGCCTTTTTCATCGATGGCCCGAAAATGTCCCCTTGTTCCATACCCTTTGTGTTTCGTGAAATCGTACCCCTCATAAACATTATCCAGGTTGGCCATCATGCTGTCCCGAAGAACTTTAGCGATTATTGAGGCGGCAGCGATGGAAACACTCTTGTTATCCCCATGGCTCAATCCCATCTGCTCATGACGCACGCCGGGCAGACGGAATCCGTCTACGAGAAGAAAATCAGGAAAAAAGGGCATCTGCCCGATCGCTCGCCTCATGGCTTCAAAAGAAGCCCAATGGATATTTTCCCTGTCGATCTCTTTGTTCGTCGTCATCCCTATTCCGACCGCTTTTGCCGAAGACAAGATAGCTTTAGCCAAAATCCGCCGTTTCCTTGGCGTGAGAAGCTTGGAATCGTCGATCTCGGAAACCCATCCCTCTTTTTTATTTTGAATAAAAACGTCCGAAAACATCACGGCGGCAGCCACGACTGGACCGAAAAGAGCCCCTCTTCCAGCTTCATCGATACCTGTGATGTTCCGATAACCTTTTTCGAGCAAATTCTCTTCTATACGAAAATCGGCCACCTAGGGACCACCTGTCTTATTAAACCACATCCCGCTTATTTAGTCGAATCTTTCGTTCATAAATGGGGACATCATATTGCCTTGGAAGGGATAACGCATCCCTCTGCGGAACGTCCCATTGGTTCTGGTTATCTCGCTTCTTTGAGTCTGGCGGCTTTTCCCTTTAAATTCCGGAGATAATACAACTTGGCACGCCTGACTTTTCCCTTTCTCACAACTTCGATCTTTTTTATCATCTTGGAATGAAGCGGAAACACCCTTTCCACACCCACTCCGAAAGAGATCTTTCGGACGGTAAAGGTGGCGCTAATTCCTGTTCGTCTTTTGGCGATCACATCGCCGCGAAAGATCTGGATCCTTTCCTTTTCCCCTTCACGAATGATCACATGCACTTTAACGGTATCGCCGACTTTGAATGGTTCCAGATCTTTATTTAATTGCTCTTCTTGGACCTTATTCATAAGATTCATTTTGATTTCCTTCCTTTACGTATTTCTTCCAATCTCATTTTATCTTCGGAAGATAACTTTTCTTGTTCGATCAGGTCGGGTCTTAAATGCCAGGTTTTTTCCAGGGCCTTTCTCTTCCTCCAGTCTCGAATTTTTCCATGATCCCCAGAAAATAAAACATCCGGGACGGTCATTCCTTTAAAATCCCGCGGCCGAGTGTATTGGGGATAATCATAAAGTCCTTCGATAAACGATTCCTGATTAACAGATTGGGCCTTTCCCACAACACCTGGGACAAACCGAGATACTGCATCTATGATTATCCAGGCAGCAGGTTCCCCGCCTGTGAGCACATAATCACCTACCGATATTTCTTCTGTCGCCAGATGTTCCATAACTCTCTCATCCACTCCTTCATACCGACCGCATATCAGGATCAGCCTCTTCAACCGGGCCAGTTCCATAGCAAGGCGATGGTCCAGCCTCCTGCCCTGAGGAGACAGCAAGTAGGTCGGAATTTCCTCCCCGCCGCGAATTTTCTCGACGGCCCCAAATATGGGCTCCGGCTTGAGAACCATGCCCTGTCCTCCGCCGAAGGGGCGGTCATCCACCTGCTTGTGCTTCGACTTCGAAAAATCTCTCAAGTCGTGGACTTCGACTTCTATCAATCCGGCATCGATGGCTTTTTTTACGACACCTCCTGAAAACAGGCTCCCGAACATATCGGGAAAGATTGTAATTATATCAAATCTCATTCAAGTCCAAAAGGCCTTCAGGGGGATCGATCACGATCTCCCTTTTTTCCAAATCCACGGAAATACAGATAGATTCCGTAAAAGGAATGTATATCTTCCGTTTTTCCTTTCCGACGATCAAAAGGTCGTTCTCGGCAATAAAAAGAATATCTTCGACCGACCCGAGCACATCCCCGCTTACCGTGACGACAGAACAACCGTGAAGTTGGAACAGGTAGTACCGACCTTTGCCTGCAGGCTGGAGATCTTCCTCTGGGATCATAATCTCCTGGCCTGAGAGATCCCGAGCGGTGTCTAAAGTATCGACCCCCTTTAATTTGATAATGCAGAATTCCCGGAATGGCCGAATAGATTCGACCTCGAACTCTTTCAGGTCCCCCGAGACCCTAAAAAATACCCTTGAAAAAAAAAGGCTTCAGGAAACGTTCGGAAAAAAGCTTGCTCCTGAGCTCCCCTCTCCTTCCCTGGGTTCTGACAATTCGACCTATGATTACCAATTTATCCTTTTTCAATGATCTCGAGATTAAATCTCCTTTTCAGCTTCATTCCTGCTGCACCAAGGATAACTCTGATAGCTCTGGCTGTTCGTCCTTGTTTTCCGATGACTTTTCCCAAATCTTCCGGAGCAACTTTTAGTTCCAAAATCGTTGTCTGTTCCCCTTCAAGCTGGGAAACGTGAACTTTGTCCGGATTGTCAACTAAGGATTTTGCGATCAATTCTACGAGTTCTTGCACAGTAACCTCCTTTTAGTTTAGTTATTGGGTTGTTTCGCTGACTTGGAAACTTTATGCAATAGAGATAGAACTGTGTTGGAAGCTTGAGCTCCTCTTTCCAACCAGTATTTGGCTCTTTCTATATCCAATTTGATGTCCGGAGGTTCTTTCATCGGATCATAGTATCCGAGAATTTCTTTAGCTCTGCTCTCGCGCGCCAATCGTGAATCGGTCACGACAATCCTGTAAAAGGGCTTCTTTTTTGCGCCCAACCGTGTAAGTCGTATTGCTACCATTTTTTCGACACTTCCCTATTTTAATAGTAAATAAGATATTATCAAAAATATCGAGCATAAGTCAACTTTTTTCAGGTCCCGAGTCTGGATTACCCAAGCATATTAATAAATTCCTATTAACGCTTGACTCTGAACAACCACAGGATTATGATGCCTCTCTCACTTTCATCCGCTTCTTTTAAATAGACCCGGAGGAGGTTCCTATTGGGAAAAAAGAAGATTATAACACATTCCATCGCTATATCTGGACTGATTTTGTTTTTCCTGTTCATTTCAAGCAACAGCTTGTTGAATGCCCAAACGCAAAAAAGAAAAGGTTCGATCAACGTGTCTCTGGGTACAGCTAAAAGCAATGATAAAGAAACAGGGAACTTCGGCCTGCTAAAAAGCCTTGATCGGAACGTTCTTTCGGGCTGGGCATCCGGGGGTATCAACTTCGGGATCATCAAGAACGAGATCCTGCTGATGGGAAACATCAGCCTCAAAATTCCGCTCAAACGTATCGAACCCTTTGTAACAGCGGGTTACGGAATAATTATCGAAAGATTCAGCCCGGCCACCAATTATGGCGGGGGGATAAGGATTCAACTGGGGAAAAAAATCGGCATCATTGCCGAATACAGAAAACTTCATTTTAGCTACAAAGAGCAAAGGAATAACATAACAAATTCCGTTGAGGTAGACTATATCGGGGCGGGCCTTATGTATTTCTACTAGGAAGACCGGACCATCAGCGGGATGGAGGAAGATTGGATAGAAGTTTCTGGAACTGTGATTTTTTCATCATTTTTTTCATTTCGAAAAATTGCTTCAGCAGTTGATTGACCTCTCCAACAGGCCTGCCGCTTCCCCTTGCAATGCGGGCCCGCCGGCTGCCCGTGATGATCTTGGGATTCTCCCTTTCCTTTCCGGTCATGGAGTTGATGATAGCCTCGAAATACACGATCTTTTTGTCATCGATACTCAGATTGGAAACGTTTTTGAACATCCCGCCCGAGGGCAGCATGTGGAGAAACTGGGATAAGGATCCCATTTTTTTCAGCTGAACCAGCTGTTTCTTGAAATCTTCGAGAGAAAATTCTTGTCTGCGGAGCTTTCGCGCAAGCTCTTCGGCATCCTTCATGTCCGCTTCTTTCTCGGCCTTTTCGATCAGGGTTAGCATGTCTCCCATGCCCAGGATGCGAGAAGCCATCCGGTCGGGATGAAACGCATCCAGCTTGTCGAACTTTTCCCCGACTCCGACAAACTTGATGGGCTTTTCTGTTACGGAAACCATGGAGAGGGCTGCCCCGCCGCGGGCATCCCCGTCCAGTTTTGTCAGGATGATGGATGTCAACCCGATCTTCTCTTCGAATAGCTGAGCGCTCTTTACCGCATCCTGCCCGGTCATGGAATCGCCGACAAAGATGACCTCATTGGGCTCGAGGATATCCTTGACCATCCGGAGCTCTTTCATCAGCTCTTCGTCCACATGGAGCCGGCCCGCCGTATCCACGATCAACGGATCATAACTCCGGTTTTTTGCATGTTGGAGGATTTCTTTGAGGGCCTTTTTCGGGGAAGACACCTGTTCTCTGGATAATTCAAAAAACGGGAGATTGAGCTGGGAGGCGATCATCTTCAACTGGTCCTGGGCTGCGGGCCGCTTGAGATCGAAGGACACGAGAAGGGGATTTTTTTTCAGGTCGCGGACCCAATTCCCCAGTTTCCCGCAAGTCGTGGTCTTCCCCGAACCTTGAAGACCGACGAGCATGAACACCGAGGGGGGCGGACTCCCGAATTCCAGTTTTTTGGCCTCATGCCCCAGGATGGATGTCAGTTCATCCCGGACGATTTTTATGACCTGCTGGGCCGGGGTGAGGCTGTCAAGGACCTTTTGATCCAAGGATCTTTCCTTGATCTTTGCCTCGAAGTCCTTGACGACTTTGTAATTGACATCGGCTTCAAGCAAAGCCATCCGCAGCATCTTCAAGGCTTCGGCCATGTTCCGCTCGGTGATCTTTCCTTCCCCGCGGAGGAACTTCATGACTTTTTGCAGGCGGCCGGATAATTGATCGAGCATTTTTTCTCTCTAAAAACGCTTCTTTATGCTAAGCGATATTTATTTTTCAGTCAACACGCAAACACAATGGAATGAGATTCACAGGACACTTGTCCTTAAAATGAGCCATGAAAAACCATTCCTATCCGATCCTCAGTCTGGTATGATTTGGCATGATGCTTGCAGGTTGAATAATGGGGGAGAAAAATATGAAAAAATTTCTTTCGAAAAATCCGGGGACTATACCGATCATCGGTTTCTGGCTGGTGATATTTTCTGCATTTATCGCTTATCCCTTTTCTGCGGAAAAAACATCCCAGGAAGAGGTCACGGTCGTGGCCGTCGAGGTCCCTGTCCGGGTTCTTCAGAAGGGCAAGTTCGTGAAGGATCTGACTAAAGACGATTTCGAGATTTATGAAAACGGGGTCCTCCAGCCGATCACGGGCTTCGAAGTCCGGTCCCGGCGAATATCCATTCCTGTCGGCACATCCGCAGAAGAACTGAGGGTTAGGCCGGGAAAGCGGCTCTTCCTTCTCATTTTCAACATTTTCGATTACCAGGACTCTGTGGGGGAAGCCGTCGACTTTTTCTTCGCCAACACGTTCCGGAAAGGGGACCGGATCATCGTCATTACCGAAGGGAATCTTTTTCCCATCGAGACAGGAAAAGGCGCGGCCAAAGTCGCTCAGGACATCAAAGACACGCTGAAAAAATTCAAGGTCATCTCGACCATGCAGATTTCCCGCGCCTACCAAGGCCTGAGGAGCGAAGGCGACCGGCTTATGCTCGCTTTGCAGGGACCCAGCCCGATGCCTTGGGACCAGGCCGTCACTACATTCTACAGGAACTACGAGAGAATCTGGCTGGAATACAAAAGGCAGTTTATCACGCCGGACCTCGAACTCTACCGGAGCATGATCAAAAGGATCAAAGCCGAAGAAGGAGAGAAGTGGGCGTTGTGCTTCCAGCAGCGGGAGATGTTTCCCGAACTCAAGAATGAGGGGAGACTGGAAAGGATCATCAGGGAGCTGGTGGATACGCCGAGCGAGGATTCTCTGATAACGACCCAGCAACGCAATGTCCGGAGCATGCAGATGCAGCTTCAGCGGCTCTTCGATGTATCGGGGGACATGCCGACCGAAACGTTGAAAAACCTCTTCATGGAAGCCAACATCACCTTCCATCTCCTTCTCCTGAAATCCTTAAGGCCATTGGTGGAACAAGATTTTGAGCTGAGAGAGGTCGGGACGGACTATGAGGATTGCTTCCGGCAGATCAGTGTTTCCACCGGAGGGCACACGGTCTTTTCCAACAATGTCACAGAGGCCATGACCGCAGCCTCCCAAACTGAAGACTATTATTACCTCCTGGTCTATTCTCCGAAAGAAGATCCGTCACAAAAGCCGTTGAATATCGACGTCAAAGTGAAACAGAGGGGCGTCGATGTCATCCACCTCAAGGAGTTTCTCCAGGAAAAAATCCCTCCCATTGCCATCGCCAATTTCGACTCAAGCCGCAAAACCATCAAATTCTCCCTCATCGATTACCAGAGGGTCAAGATGGAAGGAAAGATGTCCGGAGTGGCACAGGTAAAAATCATGATTTTCGACAACGATTCCAACAAGGTTTTCGAGGATACCAAGGTTCTCCAGCTCATCAAAGACCAGACCCACATTTCCATTCCCTTCAGCCAGCTCAAATCCGGCGCCTACTTCATCATCATCCAGGTGATCGACCGGATCACCAACAGAGTGGACGTTTTCTCCAGGCAGATCAGACTCTAGGCTTTCCCTTTCTCCGCCTCTTGACATTTATCCCCATTGTGATTAAGGTATACCTACTTTTTCACGACCTATTGAGGTGAAAGCGATGAAATCCAAAATCGATTACAAAGAAATCCTCAAGCTCATCGATTTGCTGGAAGAGAGGAATCTTTCTGTTTTCGAGCTGGAAGTCGAAGGATTCAAAATAAAAATCGGCCGGGCCCAATCCCAGACTGTCAACACGGAATCGGCAGGATTCCCTTCCCTGCCCCCAAAAGCCAAAACTGATCCGGGGGCTGTCGAACCGGAAGCTCCTGAACATAAAAACGACCTTCACTACATCACATCCCCGATGGTCGGGACTTTTTACAGGGCACCGGATCCCTCGTCCCCTCCCTTCATCGAGATCGGTGAACCTGTCAAGAAAAACCAAACCCTCTGTATCATAGAAGCCATGAAACTGATGAATGAGATCGAATCGGATGTCGACGGCATTCTGGAAGACATCTATATCCAGAACGGCAAGCCTGTGGAATACGGTAAAAAGCTGTTCGCCATCAAACCGGACAAGTAATTGCGCATGTTTTCAAAAATACTCGTCGCTAACAGAGGGGAAATCGCTCTTCGCGTCATCCGCTCGGCCAAAGAGCTGGGCATCAAAACCGTTGCCGTCTATTCCGAACCGGACAAGAGCTCGCTGCACACCATCCTCGCTGACGAGAGCATCTGCATCGGACCGGGTAAAGCTGCGGAAAGCTACCTGAGCATTCCGAATATCATGAGCGCCGCGGAAATAACCAATTCCGACGCCATCCATCCGGGCTATGGCTTCCTCGCAGAAAATCCCCGCCTGCCTGAAATCTGCGAATCCTCTGGCATCACATTCATAGGTCCTCCCGCATACATCATGCGTATGATGGGCGACAAGAACAAGGCCCGCCAGGCCATGAAGAGAGCCAAACTGCCGATTATCCCCGGGAGCGACCGGGTCATCGATGACTTTAACGAAGCCAGCACAGTGGCAAAAAAGATCGGCTATCCGGTGATTCTCAAGGCAGCATCCGGCGGCGGCGGCAAAGGAATGAGGATCGTTCGGTCCCCGTCAAAGCTGGAAGAACAGTTCTCGGTCGCTCAAAGCGAGGCCAAAGCGGCATTCGGCGATCCTTCTCTCTATCTCGAAAAATACTTCGAAGCGGCGAGACACATCGAAATCCAGGTCATCGGCGATAAAGATGGAAACGTGGTGGCCTTCGCCGAGAGGGAGTGTTCCATCCAGCGTAAGCATCAGAAGTTAGTGGAGGAAACCCCGTCTCCTTTTGTGGACGAACGATTCCGGAGAAAAATAACGAAGGCGGTCGAAGAAGCGGCCCACACTATCGGATACCAAAGCCTGGGCACTTTCGAATTCCTGGTGGATGAAAAAAAGAGGTTCTATTTCATGGAGGCCAACACGCGCGTCCAGGTCGAACACCCTGTGACGGAAATGGTCTACGGCATCGATCTGATCAAGGAACAGATCGAAATAGCCGCAGGAAAAAAATTATCCTTATCCCACGAGATCGGAATGACAGGGCACAGTATTGAATGCCGCATCAATGCGGAAGATGCCAAAACCTTTCTTCCCTCTCCGGGCAGGATCGACTTCCTGGTGGTGCCCGGTGGCCAGGGTGTCCGTGTCGATACGGCCGCATACTGCGGCTGGAACATCCCTCCCTACTACGACTCCCTTCTCGCCAAAGTGGTCGTTATCGCGCCCAGTCGGCGAGAAGCCATCATCAAAATGCGGACAGCACTGGAAATGACCACTGTTGTCGGCATCCAAACGAACATTCCCCTCCATCTCGGACTGCTGTCCAACTCGAATTTTGTCAAAGGGGATTATGACACGCAGTTTATGGAAAAACACATCTTAAAGGGCGGAAGACCCAACTCAAAGAAGTGACCCGGCCCGCTCCTGCCGGTAAGAATAGATCAGGACATGGAACACGCCGTCATTGTCGACGACCAGATTCTCGTTGACGCCCAAGTACAGACGCCCATCCATCGGAATGGTGACCCTGCTGGCTGAACCGATGTAAAAGATCTCTTCCCGCTCGTTCCGGATCTCTTCTCCCGTCTCCTCGTCGATTTCCGGAGATATCAGGAAATACACTTTCCCGATCAGGGCCCCTATATTCTGGTTCTGAAGAGGCTGTTGAAGCGATTGATAGTTGTATCCGTCCGGGCCGCAGTATGTCACAGGGTTCCCTTTTTGGAGAGAAATCTGGCCGACGGCCCGGAAAATGATCTGCTGGCCTTCGACGACATCCAAGCCGGTATCCGTCCAATCCACGTTGCTCAAAACGGAAATCTCCAGCCCTTCCTGTCTTCCCTTGGCCCGGACATCAAAGCCCTTCGCTTGCAGGAAAAAACCGAAAAGAATGACAGGGATCCAAATACAGGACAATGCGAGCGCCGTCTTTTTTTCTCTCATCTTCGCACCTCCGGCTTTTCCGCCAAACGCAGAACGTCCAACATCTGTCCATGGATCCGGCCGTTCGTTCCCAGAGTCTCATGGCTGTGGATGTGAAATTTCCGGTTCGCAAAATCGGTGAGATGACCGCCAGCCTCCTGGACGATGAGCGAAGCCGCCGCCACATCCCAGGGTTTCAGCTTGAGCTCCCAAAACCCGTCAAACCGTCCGCAGGCAACATAACAAAGGTCCAGGGCAGCTGACCCGCACCGCCGGATGGCCTGGGCCCTTATCACGAAATTATTGAAATGAGCGATGTTGTTGACATCGCTGATGCGAAGGTCATAGGGAAATCCTGTCGCAAGAAGGCTCTTATCCAAATCATCGGTACCCGATACTTTGATCGTATTGCCGTTCAAGAATGCTCCTCCCCCTTTTATGCCGGAAAAAGTTTCATCCCTCATCGGGTCATAAACCACGCCACAGATTATCTCTCCTTTGAATTCCAGAGCGATCGAAACACTGAAAAAAGGAAATCCGTGGGCATAGTTGGTCGTGCCGTCCAGGGGATCGAATATCCAGCGAAAATCATTCCCCATCTTTCGGACAAGGCCTTCTTCAGCGACAAAATCATGGTCGGAAAAATGTTCGGAGAGCCGATGGAATATCATATCCTGAGATCTGTTGTCGAAATTCGTGACAAGATCGACTTCCCCTTTGTAGACGATCTCGCGAGAAGCGTTCAGGTTCTCTCTGAGCATCAGGCCGGCTTCCCGTGCCGCATCCACAGCAACCTTGAGATAAACCTCTGTTTCCATGGCCCTTTCATATTAACAACTCTCTCCTGTTTGGGCAAGAATAACCCTCCTTTTTCCTCCCTTCCCCCGCACCATGCGAAGCACCGTTCAGGGAGGAGGCGCCTCTATTTCCGCGTATGGGGCTTTTTGGGATTGTTGAAGCGACCTTGATGCTTTAGCCAGTCCTTCCGTTCTTCGAGGGAATCTGACGCAAAAAGGGCGGAAGACGGGGGTGCTGTATTGAGCACGACTTTGCCGAGAAATACGGGTTGTAAGCAAGCACGGGAACAGAAGACAAGGAGAAAAGAAGGGTGTTGAGGTGCGCAGTTCACCACCGCCGAGAAGGACGGCAAAGGAATGGCGTTAACAAGCTTCACGGGAGCAAAACCATTCCTAAAAGCCCGTATGAGCCATGTCGATCACGGAGATAGAGAAGCTTACGTTCAGGGAAAAGCTTTTGCCTTTTCCCCCATACTATACTATGATAGGGAACGCACGGCGGGATATTCGATGGCTGAAAACAAAGGATTCTTTCAGAGGCGAAAAAAGCCCATCCTCTTTCTTCTGGTCATCGGCGTGATCGCTGTCATCATTTTCTTCAACCTCCAGTCCCAGAGGGAAAAAAGCATTAGGGTTACGGTGGAAAAAGTCCACAAGGAGGACCTGGTTTCCGCGATTTCGGCCTCCGGTGAGGTCAAGCCCAAAAAAAACGTCAATATCAGCTCCCAGATTGCGGGAAGAATTATCAAAATATGGGTGGAGGAGGGACAACAAGTCAAGGAAGGCGATATTCTCCTCAAACTGGAATCCACGCAATATGAAGCCAATGCCGACAGGGATAAGGCCCAAATTCAATCATTGAGAGCCGATCTGATCCGGGCGGAAGCCGTGAAGAACAGAGATGAAGGTTTTTACGAACGGCAGAAAAAGCTTTTCGATGCCGAGTTGATATCGACGGAAACGCTGGAATCGGCCAAGGCGAACTTCGAGATATCCAAAGCGAACTACGATGCCATCGTTTTCCAGATCAGGCAGGCACAGGCTTCGCTCCAAAGCACGTTGGATATCCTGAAAAAGACAGAGTATTACGCTCCGATAGAGGGGATCATCACCAGCCTCCGGGTGGAAGAAGGAGAAACTGCGCTGGTGGGAACGATGAATAATCCAGGGACGGTCCTGATGACCATCGCAGATCTCTCGGTTATGGAAGTCGAGGTCGAAGTCGACGAAACGGATATCGTGGGGGTCAAGATCGGCCAACCATCGGATGTCAAGATCGATGCGTACCCGGATGAGACCATCTCCGGCACCGTCACGGAAATCGGAAGCTCTGCCCTCCAGACGATTTCCGCGGCGGATGAATCCAGGGACTTCAAAGTGATCGTCACGTTGGAGAATCCCCCGCCTGACCTCAAGCCCGGACTTTCCGCATCTGCCGATATCGTCATCGCAGAAAAAGAGGGAGTCCTTGCCGTGCCGATCTCCGCCCTCGTCCTGAGAGAAAAAAGTCCAGATAATCCCAATACCGAAAGAGACCAGGAAGAGGGCGTGTATATCGTCCAAGATAGCAGAGTGAAATTTGTTCCGATAAAAAAGGGAATCATGGGAGAATTGATGATCGAGATCCAGTCCGGACTGGAAGAAGGGCAAGACGTCGTCGTGGGCCCTTACAGCGCTCTCCGGATGTTGAAAGACGGGATCCTTATCAAAGCCGAAGAAAAAAGAGAAGAATGACCATTCCCCCTGATGACATCATCATCGCGGCTGAAAACCTGTGGAAAATCTATCAGATGGGAAAGCAAGAAGTCCGGGCTCTCTGCGGGGTATCCTTTTCTGTCAAGCGGAATGAACTGCTGGCCATTATGGGGCCATCGGGATCGGGCAAATCGACCTTGATGAATCTTATCGGCTGCCTGGATTCTCCGACCAAAGGAAATTATTATCTCAACGGAAGGCTGGTCAGCGAACTGAGCGAAAATGAGCTGGCTTTTATTCGCAATCGAGAGATCGGGTTCGTCTTTCAGGTCTTCAACCTGCTCCCCCGGGCGACGACATTCCACAATGTCGAACTTCCTCTCATCTACAAAGGGACCAGCAAAAAAGAACGGACGGAAAAAACCCACAAAGCCCTGGAAATGGTGGAAATGAACCACCGGAAAAACCACCGACCCCCCGAGCTCTCCGGAGGAGAAAGACAGCGCGTGGCCATCGCCCGTGCTCTGGTCAACGATCCGGCTCTCCTGTTGGCCGATGAACCCACTGGAAATTTGGACTCCAAAACGGGACATGAGATCCTGAATCTTTTCCATAAAATCCACGCGCAGGGGAACACCATCATCATGGTCACACATGATGAAAACATCGCCCGGCAGGCCCAGAGGATCATTTTTATACGGGATGGTAAGATCGAAAGGGTGGAAAAAAGGAAAGAACGAAATGATATTATTTAGCCGTCTTATAGGTGTTTTCTTCAATCCAAAAGATACATTCAAACACCTGACCGAAAAACCCGTTTGGGTGGACATGCTCATTGTCCTCCTCATTTGCGTTACGATATACGCAGCCGTTATCGCTCCCTACATACCCAACGACCAGATCAAACTCTTGGAAAGCGACGCAGAGCGCAGGGCAGAGATGGGGGAAGACGCCTTTAACAGGCGGATGGAATTCTGGAAAGCCCCCCCCCTTATGGTAACCATCACAGGTATCATTATGCAGCCTGTTTCCCTTCTTGTCGGATTTTTGATACAAAGTCTGGTCATTCTTGGGCTGGGCCGACTGACTTCCATGGAGGGAAAATATATCCAGGTCTTTTCTTCCTTTATACATGCCAATGCCATCAATCTGGTCTTGGGCAATGCCCTGCGGGCCTTTTTGATCCTCAGTCGCGGATCCGTTTTTCAAACTTCGACCAGCCTGGCCATCTTTTTTCCGAGGCTGGAAACCATGTCTCCGGCATACCTTGTGCTCACACAGGTGGACTTCTTCCAGATCTGGATGCTCGGCATTTTCGGCTTCGCCCTGGCAGAAATCTTCAAGATCGGATTGAAAAAAGCTCTTCTCCTCTCCTACGGCTTCTGGCTGATGAGAGGACTGTTTTTCATCGCTCTCGGGTTGCTGGGAATGAAACTCGGCAGCTAGCAATCCTTCCCCAGGAACAGGCTGACGTTTCAACTTGCCGGAGGAAACATCTCTATTTTCGATAAATGGGGCTTTTTGGGATGGTTGAAGCGACCTTGAAGGTTTAGCCATGATTACTATTCTTCGAGGGAATCTGACGAAGTCAGACGGTTGCGGCTGTATTGAGCACGACTTTGCTGAAGGATTCAAGGTGCGGGCAGGCGCCGGAACAGAGGATAGGGTGAATAGGTTGGAGTTATCATGCGCAGTTCCGAACCGCCGAGAAGAATGGTAAAGGGATGGCGTTAATAAGCTTCACGGGAGTAAAACCATTCCTAAAAGCCCGTATAAGCCTTTTGATCATGGAAATGAGGATGCTTCCGACTGCCCCATTGACATCGCACGACAGGATTAATAAAGTATGCGTATGGATTCCTTTCCCCAAATTCTATTCTCCGTTTGGCAGGCTAAAATCACGGGCCGTATTCTCATGAAAAACGAGACTTTGGAGAAGGAACTCGCTTTCAAAGACGGCACTCTGGTCATCGAGAAGGGCATGTTTGACGAAGAGGCCTTCCGCGGATACCTTGTGGGACGGAAAATCCTGGATGCTCCATCGGCAAAAAAATGCGAGGCCAGGGCAAAAAAAATGAAAACGACCCTTATGGCTGCCATCCTCGACTGCGATCTCCTTTCCCCGCAGCCTCTATGGAATTACATGGAGGCCTTTTCCAAACACAACTTGTTCCCTCTCTTTGATCTCACGCCTTTGGACTCATCCCTCGTTTCGGAAAAAGCACCATCCGCAACCGCTATTCTCCTAACGGTCTCCACACTTGGCCTGATCCAGGAAGGCATCTACCGGATGAAGAATATCGAACTGATCGATTCCCTTCTTCCAAAAGACGAAGATTTTCAAAAGCTCACCCCCGACCATCTGGATCAGATACTCCTTCAGCCTTATGAGGAACAGCTCATCAATGCCGCGGGTGAAAAAAATGACCTCCAAAATCTCATTTCCTCAGGCGCTCTAGGGGAAAATTTCACAAAAAAAGCCCTTTTCACTTTATTTTGTCTGGGCTTGCTGGGACCTTCCTTGGTGGCGACACCAAATAAACCCCTTCAGGAGATTTCTGCGGCAGAACTGCAAAAAATCCTGATCACCTTCAATGCCAAGTGTTCCTACATCTATAAATCGGTCTCCAAGGAATTGGGCCCGGTCGCTTTGAATCTGATGGAAAAATCCATCGAAGATATAAAACCCAGTCTTTCACGACATTTCCGGAAAATCCGACTGGATGCAAGCGGGAAGATCGATCTTCAACCGGTCCTCAAAGCCAACATCATCCTTTCGGATCGAGAAACCATTCAAACGATCATCAAATCCTTGAATGAAATCCTTTCGGCAGAGATTTTGGCTGTAAAAAAAACTCTGGGGAGCGAGTTCGAATCGGCCCTGACAAAAAGCCTGGAGAAAATCGGTGGCTGAATTGAAGAGAAAGCAGGTGCTGGCCCTTCTTTTTTTTGCCACGCTGATCATAATCCTTTTTCTGGTCAAAATTGCGATCTGAAGCAAAAAACCTCGTCATCGTCCTGGGCCCCACGGCTGTCGGCAAAAGCGCTACGGCCATCCTGCTGGCCAAACGATTCCAGGGGGAGATCATCAATTGTGACTCGATGCAGGTTTACAAAGGATTTGATATCGGAACGGATAAAATCCCGCTCAGCCAAAGATATGACATTCCTCATCACCTGATCGATATCGCCGATCCGTCCATACAATTCACGGCCGCTGAGTTCGTCAAGCAAGCCTTGGCGGCTGCCGCCTCGATCCACGCAAAGAAAAAACTGCCTATAATCGCAGGGGGAACAGGCCTTTATCTCAAAGCCCTTCTGGATGGGCTTTTTCCTGAAGAAATCAAGGATCCAACGATCCGGCGCGACCTGGAACGGCAGGCCAGGGACAAGGGCCTGGAATATTTAAGAGACCGGCTATTGCAGGTCGATCCAATCTACGCAAACAAGCTCGGCAGGAGGGACAAGATTCGTATCATACGGGGGCTGGAGGTTTTTATCGCCACCGGAAAGCCCATTTCTGTACACTTCCAAAACACACGGTCTCCTGTCGGAGATTTTCATATCCTCAAAATTGGATTAAAATTGGATAGGCCCTTGATTTATGGAAAAATCGAAGCCAGGGTGGACCGGATGTTCGAAAGAGGAATCGTAGAAGAAACTCAATCCCTTCTTGCAGAAGGCGTTCAGCCGGACTCCCCGCCATTCCGAGCCCTGGGATACAGACAGGTCATGAATCACCTGAAAGGGGAACTTTCCCTGGAGGAGGCGATCGATCTGACAAAAATGGAAACCCGAAACTATGCCAAAAGACAGATGACCTGGTTTCGGAAGATGCCGGGCATCCGCTGGTTTCCCGCAGAGGATTTTCCCTCGATTTCCGATTATGTAAAGATCCATCTGAAGTAAAAATGGAAAAAACGATCCTCGTCCACTTAGCCACGAGCAAACAGGAACGGGCCGAGGCAGAAGAAGCCATCAAGGAACTCCGAGGACTGGCTCGGACTGCCGGCGCTGATATCATCCGGGAGATATTTCAATTCCGGCCTGAGATTTCCCCCAAATATTTCATCGGAGAAGGGAAGGTCGAGGAAATCAGGCGCGTAAAAGAGGAAACCCAGGCAGACCTCATCATTTTCGACCACAATCTCTCTCCGATTCAACAGAGAAGTCTGGAAGATGCGATCCCCGGAAAGATCATCGATAGAACACAACTCATTCTGGACATTTTCGCCCAGCGCGCCCACAGCAAGGAGGGCATACTTCAGGTCGAGCTCGCTCAACTGAGCTACCGGCTCCCTCGTCTGTCAGGACGGGGAAAGGCCCTGTCTCGATTGGGGGGAGGGATCGGGACGCGAGGCCCGGGAGAGAAAAAGCTGGAAGAAGATCGCAGGCGCATTAAACACCGGATCTCCCTGATCAAAAAAGAAATTATTGGGGTCCAAAAACGGCGCGCCCAACAGAGAAGAAGCCGCCGGAGGGGACCGATTCCCCTGGTGTCACTTGTGGGATATACCAATGCAGGAAAGTCCACCCTGTTCAATCGGCTTTCTAAGGAAAGCATGTTCACTTCTCCCCAGCTTTTCGCGACCCTCGATCCCGTTCTCCGCCGTGTTAGTCTGCCCGGCGGACTTTATTTTTTCCTCTCCGATACCGTGGGATTCATAAAAAGACTGCCGGTCGAGCTCATCGAATCCTTCAAAGCCACCCTGGAAGAGATCAAAGAGTCAGACTGCATCCTTCACGTTATCGACACGCATTCCTCACAGTGCTTCGACCAAATCGAAGCCGTAGAAAACATTCTTTTCGACTTGGGGATAAAAGACATTCCGGTTTTAAAAGTCTTCAACAAGATGGACCTGCTGCCGAAACAGGCGGAACATCCGGAAAAAAACAGCGTATCTCCCGCCACATCTGTTTATCTATCTGCAAAAACGGGGGAAGGAGTCGAAGAACTCCGGGAAAAACTCCGTTCATATCTGTTTCGAAACATGAATTGCTATTATCTGAGCATTCCGAAAACAAAAAAAAATATCATTTCCTCTTTTTCAAAATGGTCGATTGTGCTAAAAAGGAGAGAAAACCGCGAAAACATTGAGATGAAAATAATGGCTGACCCAAAGCTCGTTATAAATTTTGCGCCTTACATCAAGAGAGGAGGAACGAATTGGTGAGAAAAGCATACGCCTTTTGTTTTCTGATTATATTACTTCTGGGAGCATGCGCAACATACCAACCTCCTTCTATCAGTCTCTACGTCGACAACCTTCCCCAATCCATCGTGACCGAGCTGTCTCTTGACGAGAGAATCGTCATAGAAGAGGCATGGAGGAGCTTGAAACAGGGGAATGGTATCAAGGCCCGCAAAACTCTCATGCGGCTGGATGAACAGAGCCCTTTCTACTATGTGGGGATGGGATACGCTTACTTCATGATGAACGATATCGCCCTGGCAGAAGATTTTTTCAAAGCGGCCCTGCGCTATTCCCCGGAGATGAATATCATCCACTTGGGCTTAGGACAGATTTATCACAAAACAGGACGGGATGACCTGGCGTTCGCAGAATTCCGGGAAATCATAAAAGAAGAGCCGGATCACATCTGGGTGAAAACTCAATACGAAAGCATTAAAAGTCAAAAGACACAGGAATCTCTGGATACGGGAAAAGCTTACAGAGAAGCGGGAGATACCGAGCGCGGAAAGGAAGCCTTCCTGCGGGCCCTGTATTATTCTCCCGAGAACACGGATGCCCATCTTGCTCTGGCGGATATTTTCCAGAAGGAAGGCAACCTGGAAAGCGCGATCGTTCACCTCGGTGCGGCCAGCACGAACGAACCTGAAAACACCGACGTTCTCAAAAACTACGCCGAGGTTCTGTTCACGGCCAATGAGAACAAACTGAGCTTCGAGATTTATGAGAGATTGGCGGCAGCGGAACCGGAAAACCAGGAGTTCTCACAGAAAATCGATATTTTGAAAAACCGCCTCGGAATATTCGAGCTCCCCAGTCAGTACAATGCGATCTCTGCCACGGAAGCCGTATCGAAGGAAGAAATGGCTGCACTTCTGGCGGTCAAGTTCAAGGATATCCTGGAGAAATCGACGAGAAAGCCGCCGATAATCATCGATATCGCGACTTCCTGGGCAGATGACTTCATTCTCCAAATGACGTCCCTGGGGCTGCTGGACATATACCCCAATCATACCTTCCGCCCAAAAAAGATTTTAACCAGGGCGGAAATGGCCGAAATCCTTCTTCGGCTCGTCAACCACCTTCAGGACAGAGGTTACAGATTCATTCAGCAGATCCCCCCGGAAAATATCCAGATAACGGATGTTTCTGCTGACAATTATTATTATCAACCGATAATCCAGATCGTCTCTTACGATATCATGGGACTGTCACCGGACAAGACATTCGAGCCGGATCTTCCCGTATCCGGTCAGGACTCTATCCGACTCCTCGATATTATTCTGGGACAGATCGAGTAGAACCAACAGCGGATGAACAAAACAGCGGATGAACGTTTTTGGACCGTGCCCAATTTTTTCAGCATGCTCCGCATATTTTTAATACCTCTTTTTCTATATTTGATGATCCAAAACAAAGTCCTGGAGGCTCTGATCGTTTTTTGTCTTGCAAGCACAACGGACATTCTGGACGGAATGACTGCCCGCATCTGGCATCAAAAGACCAAAATCGGCGGGCTGCTCGATCCTGCCGCAGACAAGCTTTTAATGACTGCGGCCATCGTCATCCTGAGTTTCCCCTCGGTCAGCCACCCCAATGCCATCCCCCTTTGGCTCACATTTACCATCATAGGGCGTGACATCGCCATCGTGACCGCGGCATGGATCATGTACAAGCTCAGGGGACAAAAAAAATTCCCCCCGAGTCTAACAGGAAAAGTCAGCACTGTCTGTCAGATGGGAACCATCCTGGCCGTTCTGCTGTTGAATGTTTTAGACAGGACTCCCGCTATTCTGACGTGGCTTTTTATCCTCACTTTCGTTCTGACCGTCATCTCTGGTTTCGGCTATGGGATGCGGGGTTTCCGCTCTCGTTCAGGGACAAAGCCCTAGCCGGTTTCTACAGGCTTCTGTCGATAAACCCTATCCGCAGAGTTTTCCAGAGGATCTTCATGTCGAGACCAAGCGACCAGTTTTGAATGTAGTAGAAGTCATATTCAAGTCTCTTATCGATCGGGGTATCCTGCCTTAAACCGTGGACCTGAGCCCAACCGGTGATCCCGGACTTCACTTTGTGCCGGAGCATGTACTTGGGGATTTTCTCCCGAAATTCTTTAACAAAAACGGGACGCTCGGGCCGGGGACCCACAAGACTCATCTCTCCCCTGAGGACATTGACAAGCTGGGGAATTTCATCCAGGCTCAATTTCCGCAACAGTCTGCCGATTTTCGTTATCCGGGGGTCGTCTTGAGAGCACATGACCGGGCCAGTCTCCGATTCGGCATCGGAGACCATGGTCCGAAACTTGTGCATGATAAATCTTTTCCCGTCAAGGCCCATTCTTTCCTGATGATACAACACAGGCCCCTTGGATGTGAGCTTTATCAAAAGGGCGATCAGGAGCAGCAACGGCGAGAACACCAGCAAAATGACCAAAGATACGGCTGTATCCATGATCTTTTTTGCCAAGAGCATCATGCCCCGCAATGGGGGTTCATCCACGCTGATAACAGGGAAACCGTCGAGATCTTCGACACGGGCTTTGAGCGTCAGGAGCTGAAATAGATCCGGAATCAACCGGACATTCACCACATATTTATTGACCACCTTGAGAGTCTCGAGGATTTTGCCGTAATTATTCAGATCCAAGGCCACATAAACATCGGAAATATCTCCTTTCTCCAGAACCGGCTCTAAGTCACTCAGCGGGCCGAGGACAGGGAGGCCACCGTCGACGTCCACCATATCTCCTTTACTCCGATCGTCGTCCAGAAATCCTTTCACGACAAATCCAAGATCTTTATACTGCGCCAGTTTTTCGGCAACCGATTTTCCCATGTCTCCGGCACCGACCACAAGAACGCTCTTCAAATTCATCCCCTTGGCATATCGTTTTTTCATAAAGAAAAAGATCTGATTCCGGAAGAAAGAAACCATCAACACGACAACGACAAAATACACCCCGAGGAAACCGTGCGAAAGTTTGAAGGTCACGCGGAAGAGCGGAGCCGCTCCCTGACTGTAAGTATTCAAATAGGAAAGAATTGCCTGGATGATCAAAATCGTCAGGACCGAATTCAAGGTGACAAGGAAAAAATCATCGATCTTCGTTCGCTTGAGCCTTGTCCTGTAAAATCCCTGGAGGAAAAAGATCAAAAGATGAATGGCCAGAAAAAGCGGGAAAACCAGCGCATAGGACTTAAGCGGCGGAATCCCTTTCTCCGGGTTGACCGGGATGATGTACATATAAAACCGAAATCCATAAGAATAGAAATAGGATATCAGAATTCCCAGAAAATCGCTTAGAAGGAACCAGCCGATCAAACCGCTGCGCTGACGTCTAATCATTTTTCACCCTGGAATTCGTTCCACTTCTCACGCAAAAGCGCCTCAGTTTTTTGTTTGAATAAATCCCGAGAAAATGTCAAGGCATTCGCTCTGATGGTCGACTTATTAAAAGCGATGCTCTGAAATTTGTCAAGTGCACCCTGAAGACTCTCCGGGGTGGAGTCCGGGAAAAAAAGGCCGGTTTCCTGAGGGATGATGGTCTCTGTAGCCCCCCCTCTCCCGTAAGCGATCACGGGAGTTCCGCAGGCCTGGGCTTCGACTGAATTGATGCCGAAATCTTCTTCACCGGGCATCAAAAGGGCTTTCGCTTCCTGGTAGGCCTCGAGAAGATCCCGGGAAGGTAGAAAGCCCAGGAATTCTATATTTTTGTAAGCCATTTTTTTTAGCTTCTTGTAATCGGGGCCCATGCCCACGATCTTCAAATTTAATCCGTTTTTGTTGAATGCCTGAATCGCCAGATCGAGTTTTTTGTACGGCACCAATGCGGAAACCAGTAAAAAATAACTGCCGCTTCCGTTTCCCGGCTGGAAAAATTCGGTATCCACCGGAGGATGGACGACCTCGGCTTCTCTCCGGTAATACCTGTAGATTCTCCGGGCGACCGTATGCGAGTTGGCCAGGAAATGGTCCACCCGCGAATTGCTTGCAACGTCCCACTGCCGCAGACGGTGGATCACCGGAGGAATGAGCCGGCGGGAGATAAATCCCAATTTATCCGGAGAAAAGTAGGCAAAGTACTGGTTCCAGGCATACCGGATAGGCGAATGGATATAGCTGACATGCAGGGCGTCCGGCCGGGGAATGGCACCCTTAGCCACACAGTGGGAAGAGGAGATGATGAAGTCGAAATCCTGAAGATCGAAAAGCTCCACAGCCAAAGGAAAAAAATGCAGGTACCAGCGGTATCGTTTTCTCAAAAAAGGCATTTTTTGAAGAAAGCTTGTATGTATGCTCCTTTTTTCGATTAGTTCGGCTTGACTCCCGGGAAAATGAAACAGAGTATAGATCGGAGCCTCCGGGAAGAGCTCCGCGAAAACCTCCAGAACTTTTTCTCCTCCACGTTGACCTGTCAGCCAGTCGTGCACAAGAGCGACATTAGCCTTCTTCATCGGGGTGATTATAAAAAGGGGGCGTTTATTTGTCAATCAGTACGGATATATACTCTCCGATCGTTTTCCCCCAACGGAACCTTTGGCAGTGATCAAAACCCTTCGTTTCATAATCGCCCTTTTTTCCCTCGTTTTCAATGAAAAGGGTGATCTTCTCAGCCAGATCTTCCGCGGAATCGGGGGAAAAAAAGAGGGCGTTATCTCCCAGAGTTTCCCTGAGACTTCCTCCTGGACTGCTGATAACCGCCTTTTTTCGGGCCATGGCCTCCAGCGGCGGGAACCCGAATCCCTCATATAAGGAGGGAAATACAAAGAATTCCGCTGCGGCTTTTTTGAACGCCCGGTCGGGTTCCACACCGGCAAGGACCAGCCGAATATCCGGAAAGCGGTCTTTTATAAGGGAAAACGCTTCGATCAACACCCCCAGGTTCTTATGGGGCTTCAAGTTTCCCGTATACAGGATTTAGGGGATCTTTTGCCCCAATGCCGATTCTCCTCTTTTTTCATGGCCGCCTTGCCCGAGACTTTCCCGAATGATCCCTTCGGTCTTTTCCATCTGTCTCTCGATGGTATATTTTTCCCGGACAAGATGGGAGCCTTTTTCCGCGATCCTTCGCGCCAGTTGCGGATTTTCGCGGATCGACCGGATGGCCTCCGCCAGAACCGGCGGATCAGGGGAATCGACCAGGAACCCGTTCTCACCGGCTTCGACAATCTCTGCCGCGGCCCCTTTTCTTACGACTAGAACCGGGACTTGGACCGATATGGCCTCAACCGCCACCCGCCCGAAGGACTCCACGCTGGAAGGGATCACCAGCAGATCCATCAGGGATAGGATTCCTGAAATATCCGGTTGATATCCCGCAAAAATCACATGCTTTTCCAGATTTCGTGTCGATACGAACCTTTTGATCCTGTCGAAATACCGCCTGTTTCCGACATCGCCCACAATAAGAAGCTTTATACCGGGACAGTCTTTTTGGAGCAGGTCTATGGATTCAACCATTTTGTCCTGCCCTTTTTCCGGATATATCTTTCCGACTGTTCCGATAACATAATCCTCCTTGGAGAGCCCGAACTTCTGGCGTAACATCTCCTTCAAGCCGCGTTCCCCGAGACTCCATTTGAAACCCATAGGCACGAGGCAGACCTTTTCCTTGTTTCGGAACGGCTGCCCCGCTGCTTCGGAATACACGATGATTCTCGTGGATAAGGCCGATAACAGAGAAAGCAAAGCCCGCTTCCCGAACAGATACCCCAGCGGCGCATCCTCTCTGCCAAGGATCTCGTGTATGCTCCATACATGAGGCACCTTATGCCATCTCGCTGCCAAAGCCCCGCAGAAGTTAACCGCGGAATTGGAATAGACAAGATCGATGTTCTTTTGCTTGATGAGGCGCGCAATGCGGAAAATGCATTTGATGTTCCACAACCAGGAAAAGGGTTGTTTCCAAATCCTGGCCTTTTCTGTGAGCCACCATTTAGACGGCACCACAAACGTTTCCACGGCGAGCTTTTTTGCTTGGTCAAGGAAGGGGCCTCTGCGCGGCAGCACGAGAAAAGGCTGGAATTCTTTCCGGCTCAGGCTCGTCAAAACCTGCAGAAGCACCCGTTCAGCCCCGTACAGCTCGGAAGAATGGGAAAGAAAAAGGATTTTTTTTCTCATTCCCGCATCACAGCCTGATAAAATTCCAGAGCTCCTGAGGCAGCCGTTTCCCAACGGAAAAAGCGAACTCTCTCTTGTCCGGCAGCTACGAGTTTTTCCCTTAACGTCCGGTCCTTCAGGACATCGATGATTTTTGCCGCTATTTCTTCGGGATCATCCGGATCGGCGTAAACCGCCGCATCCTGGGCGATCTCGGGAAGGGCGGATTTTCCGGAGGTCACGATCGGCAATCTGCAGGCCATGGCCTCGAGGAGGGGAATCCCGAAGCCTTCCCAAAGGGATGGAAACACGAACACAGAAGCCAGCCTGTAGACATTTTTCAGCTCTGAGGCATCCATGTACCCTAATATTTTCACCCAGGAGTCCAGGTCGAGTTTCCGGATGCCGCTCCGGACATTTTCGCTGTCTCGTCCTTTTCGGCCGACCAGGACAAGAGGAATTTTCAGATATCTGTCATGGACGATCCTCAAGGCTTTGAGAAGGGCGGGCAGGTTTTTTCGCGGTTCGAAGGCCCCTACAAAAAGCAAAAAATCCGGGGGGAGGTCAAAATTCGTCTTGATCCGCTCCAGCTCATGGCTGTCGATCCGCTCCCAATTTTCCAGGTCTATTCCAGGGCTGAGGACCCTAATCCTTTTCCGGTCGACAAGCCCCCTTTGGATCAACTGATCCTCCGTGAAACGGGATATTGTCACAACGCCATCGGCATTCCGCACAGAATCCTCGAATCTCCGCAAAAAATTCCGCCTTGCGTCCTTATCCGTCAATCTGGGGTGTTCCCAAAAAAACAGGTCATACACCGTGACGATCTTTTTTCCCCTCGTGGGTAAGGGAAGAGGGGTGGGGGAGTGCGTCAAGTCCAGTCCTGTTTTAAAAAAAATGTCCATAGCCGGCCATCCCAGCTTGTACCAGGCGAAATTGATGACCTTCACAGGATAACGCACATCCAAAAATTTCATGCGGGAAAAGGCCGGGATTTTTTCGGCTTGGAACCGGTCCTTCCACGAGGAGCTGAATAAAAAATATTCGTTGGTCCGGTCGATTTCAGCCAGCGAGAAAAGGAGATTCTTGAAATAGATCCCGACACCTGTTTCTTCTCGGAGAAAGGGCCGCATATCAAACCCGATTCGCATTTTGAGGTAATTTATGCCCATATAAAAGAAAAGTCAAGAGAAGGCAAATTTCTCCGGCAACTAGCACTTGCTTCTTTCCGATGGCGGTGATATCATCTCCGTGCCAAAAGGAGTTTGATATGAAATTGATGGATAAAATTGCCGATAGAATCGATTCCTTCCGAGACGAAATGGTCGATATGCAGATCCAACTCTGTTCTTTCCCTGCCATCTCTCCGGCAAGCGGAGGGGAGGGAGAGGTTAAAAAGGCCGAGTGTTTGCTCAAACATATCAAAGCCAACGGATTCAGCGACATCTCGGTCATCAAGGCCCCTGATCTGGATGCTCCATCCGGCTATCGCCCGAACATCCTCGCTGTTTACAAGGGAAAAAGCTCGGCCAAAACCATATGGATCATGACGCACATGGACGTGGTCCCTCCCGGAGAACTGGAACTTTGGAACGGCAATCCCTTCAAAGCATGGGTTGAAGAGGGAAAGATCTACGGACGCGGCGCAGAGGACAATCAGCAAGACATGGTAGCGTCCCTGTATGCTCTCAAAGCGTTTTTGGCCGAAGGGATCACCCCCGAATACGATATCGGGATAGCACTCGTAGCCGACGAGGAGACCGGAAGCGGTACAGGAATCGATTATGTCCTGCAAAAGTCCAATCCCTTCCGTAAGCAGGATTTGATCATCGTCCCGGATGCCGGCAATAAGGATGGGACGATGATCGAAGTGGCCGAAAAAGGCATCCTTTGGCTAAAGTTCAAGACCCTCGGCATCCAGGCCCACGGATCGACGCCCGATAAAGGGGTGAACAGCTTCAGAGCCGCATCTTTCCTCGTAACCGAACTGGACAGCCTCTACAAGATCTACCCCGACCGGGATCCTCTTTTCGATCCCCCCATCTCGACTTTCGAGCCCACAAAAAAAGAACCCAATGTTCCCAATGTCAACACCATACCCGGTGAGGATATTTTCTATATGGACAGCCGGATACTCCCGAAAATCAGGCTGGATGATGTAAAAAAGAAAATTCGCGAGATCGCCGCAAAAATCGAAAAGAAATTTCAAGTGGCTATCTCGGTGGAATACGTCCAGGAAGCACCGGCCGCCCCCCCGACCTCGCCGGATGCTCCGGTAGTTCACGCTTTGCAGAAAGCCATAAAGGCCATCTACAATCAAGAAGGAAAACCCATAGGTATCGGCGGCGGAACCGTGGCTGCCCTTTTCCGGAGAGCGAATTTCGACGCGGCCTGTTGGTCCAAAATCGAGGAAACCGCCCATCAGCCCAACGAATATTGCGTGATCGACAATATGATGGGAGATGCCAAGATCTTCGCTCATATTTTTCTGCAAAAGTAGCCTGAATTATTCTTAAAAAATGCCGATGCCTTACTTACTAAAGAAGTATCAGGAAGACAGCCTGATATTACTGAAAAACAATTCTCTCCATACATCGGCTTTTTTTGCTCTAAGGGCGAACGGACAAGGCGATAGCAACAGGATAATCCTGCAGGAGGCATGAAAAATGACAAACTACCTTTTGGTAATGACAACCGTTCCGGACCCTGAAGTCGGTCAGATCATCGCTGAAAAAGTCATAGAAGAACGCCTGGCCGCATGTGTGACACAATCCTCAGCCGGCCAATCTCTATATTGGTGGCAAGAAAAGATCACCCAAGATCAAGAATGCATCCTTTTTATCAAAACGACTAAAGAAGCATACCTCAGACTCGAAAAAACGATCCTTCAAATACATCCCTACGATGTTCCTGAAATAATCGCGCTTCCTATCGCCGCAGGAAGCAAGGAATATCTGAAGTGGATAGACAGAGAGACCCGGACATAATCCTGCTCAACGGTATTTCTTGAAAAGTCTTTGTGCAGCTTTTATGGTATTCATGTGAATCTCTACCGTGTCGATGACATCGTAGGCATACCCCCCAGCCAAAAGGACAACGATAGGGATTTTCAAACGCAGAGCTCCCTTGATGACGATCTCATCTCTTTCTATAAGCCCTTCGAAGGTTATCTTTAATCCACCCAACTGATCTTTCTCGTACGGATCGGCCCCCGCCAGGTAAAACACCATGTCCGGTTTGAAAACCCTATAAAGGCGGGGAATATGCGTTTTCAATGCGGCAAGATATTTGCTATCGCCATCATCCGACCAAAACCCCACATCGAGAGTGCTTTTTTCTTTTTTTGCCGGGTAGATATCCATCTGGTGCATCGAAAACGTATACACAGATTCGTCCTGGGCAAATATCTCTGCTGTCCCGTTTCCCTGATGGACGTCACAATCGACGACCATTCCTTTTTGGACTCCTCCAATTTTCTGCATCTGCCGGATCGCTACCGCCACATCATTCAGGATACAGAATCCTTCTCCATGGTCCTGGAAGGCGTGGTGGAACCCCCCTCCAATATGCACGGCCAATCCATCTTGTACGGCAAGTTGTGTCGCTCTGACGGTTCCTCCGACCATGAGCTGGGAAAAATCCAGGAGTTCGGCCGAATAGGGCAATTCCAGAGTCATGATCTCTGCCGGAGAAAGACGCCCTGTTTTCAATTTTTTCAGATATTTGAGGGAATGAACCAGGAGCAGGTCATCATCCAACGCAGGTTCCGGGAATTCAAAATTCTCTTTCCTGGCTCCTTTGCGCAGCAGCCTTTCATAAATCAGGCGGTATTTATTGGCGGGGAACACATGATTCCCGAGATTCACCATCCAGTAGGCATCGCTGTACACAAAGCGAAAGGGATATTTCTTTGCTCTGATACGGCTTAAAAATCCAGGTATAGCCATAGATATCTACTCATACCAAAAAAATCCGGCTGAAACAACACCAGGAAATATTCAATCACATCTTGAAGTTTTCCGCAAAATATTTTAGTTTGTATTTTCATGCCGATTTTAAACATAATGCAAGCCGAAAGGAACTTTCAATGGGATTAAAAAAATTCGTTATCAACCTTGCCCCCACTCCTCTCGTCAAAATCTTTGCGAGCCCTTACGTGGCCGGAGACAGCATCGAAAAGGCCACGAGCACAGCCCGGAATTTCTGGGAGCAAAGACACGTGGGCTCCACCATCGATCTGCTCGGTGAAGAGCTGGATGATGATGCCGAAGTCCAGTACTCGGCGGGTGTTTATGAAAAACTCATCGAGGCCCTGGGACAGCAGGAGTACGCCACGGTATCCCTGAAACCCACTCAACTGGGAAGCCATCGGGGAACGGAACACTGCGGGAAAATCATCGAAGGGATCGTCGCTAAGGCCGAAAAATACGGCATCAAGGTCACTCTGGACATGGAGGACCACAATTTTACGGACATGACCCTGGATATCTTCAAGAACATAAAAAAGGACCATCCCACATTCGGGACCGTTCTCCAATCACGCTTGTTTCGCACCGATGACGACTTGAAAGCCCTCGAAGGCTTGAATGCCCGCATCCGCATATGCATCGGGATTTATAACGAACCCAAAGAGATCGCCATCCAGAACAAGCCCGCCATGAAGAAAAAAATGCTCGAGCACATAGAGGTTTTATTCAAGGAAGGCCATTATCCCGAGATCGCCACCCACGACCAAGCCCTGATCAACGAATCCATTGAAATTGCCGAAAAGTTGAACATAAAAAAGGACCAATACGAAGTGCAGATGCTGATGGGCGTTCCGATGAACACATTTCAGGACCAGCTAATCCAAAACGGCATTCTGGTCCGCCTTTATGTCCCGTTTGCGGAAAAGTGGAAGTACGCCACAGCCTATTGCAAGAGGCGCCTGGCGGCCAATCCTGCTATGGCGATTTACATCGTGAAAAACATCCTTCAGAAAATATCGGGCAAACGCTGAGTTCTCAGTTTTCTTTTTTTTCTCTCAACACAACCTGAGCCGCAGCCAAGCGGGCGATCGGAATCTGATAGGCCGAACAGCTTACATAATTCAGTCCGATCCCATGGCAGAAATAGATGGATCGCGGATCGCCTCCATGGACACCACAAATCCCCACTTTGAGGTCAGGTCGGGTTTGCCGGCCCCTTTCCACAGCCCATTTCATCAACTCTCCCACGCCGGAAATATCGACGGTCTCGAATGGATTGTCCTTCCAGATACCGTGGGCCAAGTAATACGCCATGAACTCTGCCCCGTCATCCCGGGACACTCCGTAGGTCGTCTGCGTGAGATCGTTCGTTCCGAAAGAAAAGAATTCCGCATCTTCGGCAACCTCGGCAGCCGTTATGGCGGCGCGGGGGATTTCGATCATGGTTCCCACAGAATAGGGAATCCGGACACCGTGTTTTTCCATCAATCCTTCCGCGACCCTGACAACGATATTCTTCTGGTCTGCGAGTTCTTCCCGGGTTCCGATCAACGGGATCATGATCTCCGGGTAGACCTCTTCCCCTTCTTTAGTCAGTTGAATAACAGCCTCGATGATGGCCGAGGCCTGCATTTCGATAACCTCGGGATAGGTAACACCCAGACGACATCCCCTGTGTCCGAGCATCGGGTTGAATTCCGATAACGCCTTGACCCGCTCCAGCAGATTTTCCAACTCCTGGATCTTTTCCTTCTGTTCGCTTTGCGTAGCCTTCATCACGGCCAATTCCACCATCAGATCTTCCCTGCGAGGCAGGAACTCATGCAACGGCGGATCCAGCGTGCGGATCGTGACGGGACGGCTTCCCATAGCTTTGAAAAGCCCGTAGAAATCCTCTTTCTGGAAAGGCAGAAGCTTATTAATGGCTTCCTTGCGGGCCTCTTTTGTCTCAGACAGGATCATCTCCTTGATAAATGGGAGGCGCTCCCTGTCGAAAAACATGTGTTCGGTCCTGGCCAGACCGATACCTTCTGCCCCGAATGCGACCGCTGTCCGGGCATCCTCGGGGGTATCGGCGTTGGCTCTCACCCTCAACCTTCTCACCTCGTCGGCCCATGAGAGGAATTTGACAAATTGGCGATAAATCGGCGACTCATCGGGGCTCTTTTCCCCGCGGATAACCTGCATTATCTCAGATGGTTGTGTGGGAATTTCTCCCTCCAGGACTTCTCCCAGTGTGCCTTCGATGGAAATCCAATCACCTTCGGAAAAGGATTTATCCCCGACGCTGAAAAATCTCCGCTCCTCATTCAGGTTGATATCTCCGCATCCCACCACAGCCGGTTTTCCCATCTGACGCCCGACGACCGCCGCGTGGGAGGTCATGCCGCCGGTAGCCGTAAGGATCCCCTGTGCCGCGCTCATCCCGTGGATGTCATCCGGTGAGGTTTCATCCCTGACGAGAATCACTCTTTTCCCCGCCTGTTTACCGGCTACAGCCTCGTCAGCCGTAAAAACGACCATTCCCGCTGCCGCCCCCGGAGAAGCGGCCAGGCCTTTGGCCAGCAGAGGATGATGTTCTTTTTCTTTTGGGTCGAACACGGGATGGAGTAATTGATTCAGGGCGTCGGGCTCGACCATCATCAAGGCTCCCTCCTTATCCACCAGGCCCTCTTCGACCATGTCCACGGCGATCCTGACAGCGGCTGGACCCGTTCTCTTCCCGCTGCGGGTCTGCAGCATGTATAGGGTATCATCCTGGATGGTAAACTCAAAGTCCTGCATATCGCTGTAGTGTTTTTCCAGCATATCCGTGTAATGTTTCAATTCCTTGAAACTCTCGGGCATCTGCCCCTCCAAGGATTTGATCGGAGACGGCGTTCGGATACCGGCCACGACATCTTCTCCCTGGGCATTGACGATGTACTCACCGAACAATTCCTTCTCACCCGTTGCCGGATTGCGTGTGAATCCCACTCCTGTGGCCGAATTATCTCCCGTGTTTCCGAACACCATCAACTGGACATTGACAGCGGTTCCCAGGTCGTCCGGGATGTGGTTCAACCGGCGATATGTCCTGGCCCTGGGATTTTTCCAAGATTTGAAGACAGCGGAAATAGCCAGGGAAAGCTGCTCGCTGACATCCTGGGGAAAGTCCCTGCCGGCTTCTTGCTTTATCAACGCTTTGTACTCGGATACGATCTCCTCCAGAGAATCCTCGGATATATCGATATCGTTGACGATCCCCTTTTCCTGTTTTTTCCGCTTCAGGATATCTTCGAATTTTTTCTTCGGGATTTCCATCACGACATCCCCGAACATGTGGATCAACCGCCTGTAGCAATCCCACGCAAACCTTCTGTTTCCCGTTCTCTTCACCAGGCCTTCGATCGTCTGGTCGTTGAGGCCGAGGTTCAACACCGTATCCATCATTCCCGGCATGGAAAATTTGGCCCCGGAACGAACAGACACCAGAAGGGGATTATCCTTGTCTCCGAACCCCTGGTTGGTGACGTCCTCCAATTTTTTCAAATGCTGTAAAATTTCCTCTTCGACAGCGGAAGGAATTTTGTCCCCTTCCCTGGTAAACAGGTTACAGACTTCTGTCGAAACGGTGAATCCCGCAGGCACGGGCAATCCGATGCCCGACATCTCGGCCAGGTTCGCTCCTTTTCCGCCGAGAAGGTCTTTCATTTCTCTGTTGCCTTCTGCGCTGCCTCCTCCGAAAAAGTACACATATTTTTTATCCACTCTTCAACTCCTTAGTATTGACTATCGTATAACCAAAAAACTATACACACAACGCACCGAAATTTCAAGGGAAAGGCAAGGGCTAGCCACTAAGATGGCGTGACAGGAATCCTTTTCGAGCAGAACTGAATTTTTCAGGAAAGTTTCAAATATTCCGCCAGTCCTGTTTTGAAGACCGTAATGGCCCTCTTGAGATCTTCCTCCTTGAGAACATAGGCGATCCTGACCTCATCGGAACCCTTACCCGGGGTGCAGTAAAAACCCTGCGCTGGAGCAACCATGACCGTTTCGCTGTCCAAGTGGAAATCCGTGAGCATCCAGCGCACGAAATGTTCGCAGTCCCGGATCGGGAGCCTTACGATATAATAAAACGCTCCTTGGGGCTTCCTTATGACGATCCCCGGGATGTCCTTCAGCCCATCGAAAAGAACATCTCTTCGCAGCTGGTATTCTTCCTTGACGGGGTCGAAATAGTCCCTTCCCATCCGGTAGGCCGCCAGGGCCATCTTCTGTTCGAGCGTCGGGGGGCATAAGCGGGCCTGGGCAAATTTGAGAACGGATTGGGAGACCTGCTCGTTCCGCGTGACCACCGCTCCGATCCTCGCTCCGCAGCAGCTGAAGCGCTTGGATATGCTGTCCACCACGATCGCCCGGTCCCGGACCTCCTCGTACTCCAAGATGCTCTTGTGGACCGCCCCGTCGTACACGAATTCCTTGTAGACTTCGTCAGCAACGATGAACAGGTCGTGTTCGAGGGCCAGGGAAACGACCCTTTCCAATTCATCCGGTGTGTAAACCGTTCCGGTAGGATTGCTCGGGGAATTCAACAGGATAGCCCTGGTTCTAGGCGTAATTCTTGCCGCAATGTCCTCGACGGGGGGAAGTCTGAAACCGTCTTCGACATTCAGGGTCAGGGGAACGATTTTCACGCCTGCACAGGCGGCGAATCCGTTATAATTGGTGTAAAAGGGCTCGGGAACGATGATCTCTCCGCCGGGATCGGAAACGACGCTGAAGGCAAAATGAATGGCTTCCGAACCGCCCACGGTGATGATGATATTTTCGGCATCCAGAGGAATGTTATAGCTACTGAAATAATCGGCGATGGCCTGCCGCAATTCCAGAAATCCCTGAGCCGGCCCATAACTGAGAACCTCTTCGTCGAAATTTTTGCAGGCATCCCAGACGGGTTGGGGCGTCGGGATATCGGGCTGCCCGATATTTAGAAAATACACATGAATCCCCTTTTCTATTGCCCGGTCGGCAAAGGGCTTCAATTTCCTGATCGGAGATTCCTGGATTTCTATTCCCCGTCTTGAAATATCCATCGATGATTCCTCCAGAAATGAATGAAATATTAAATTTGATTATTCCAGAATATCCCCGTTATGTCAAAAGAAACGATGCCTCTGACATCACACACTCCCTGCTGTTGAAATTGTCACGGTATTCTGATATTTTTGTCGTGGCAAAAACACCGCCCGAATGCATAAAGAGTCAAAGGCCGTTATCGTCCACAAAAGAACCTGGGGAGAATACTGTCTTCTCGGTTTCAAAGCAGATAGGATAGCCGCAGAAGCGCATCCCGGCCAGTTCGTCATGATCCGCCCGGGGGATGGCATCTATCCTCTGCTCCGGAGACCGATCAGCATCCATGACGCCCGTGACGCCGTGGTCGAGATATATTTCCAGCAAGCAGGTATCGGGACTGCGATATTAGGCCAAAAGGAACAAGGGGATTCTTTAGACGTCATCGGACCGCTGGGAAAAGGATTTCATCTGGAGTTAACTGCAGGGGGAAAAAATGTCGCTCTCATCGGAGGCGGCAGGGGAATTGCGCCGCTCTATTTCCTTGCCCAGAGGCTTCGCGGTCTCGAAATAAATCCTCTCATTTTTTATGGAGGGAAGACGCAGGCCGACATCCCTGTTGAAAGGAGATTTGCGAAGGACAATTTCGAGGTGCGCCTCTCGACCGATGACGGGTCTGCGGGTTTCAAAGGTCTGGTCACCGACCTTTTCCGGGCTTCGCTCCAGGAGTTTTCCCCATCGAAGATCTTTGCCTGCGGACCGGAGGCTATGATGGCAAAAATCGCCCGAATCGCCAAGGAGAGAAACATCGCCGCTGAGTTTTCTCTGGAAGCCATCATGGGATGCGGATTCGGCGCGTGCTGGGGATGTGTGAGGAAAATCAGAACAGGCAACAAGGAAGAGTGGGCGAAAATCTGCGAGGAGGGTCCGGTCTTTGTCCGTGATCGGATCGTCTGGGAAGAAGGAGAGAGATGTCTTTGATAGACATGTCGATCGACATGGGATTTCTCAGGCTGAAAAATCCCGTGCTCACCGCCAGCGGAACGTTCGGTTATGGTATCGAGTTCACTCCCTTTGTGGATTTGAACAAGCTGGGCGGATTCGTGGTCAAAGGACTCTATTTCAATCCCCGGGCCGGCAATCCCCCCCCGAGGTTAGTGGAGACTGCCGGCGGATTGATAAACGCCATCGGCCTTCAGGGGATCGGCGTAAAAAGGTTTTCAGAAGAAATTCTTCCCCGGCTTCAGGAATTCGACACCGCCCTTATCGTCAATGTCTGCGGGGAGGATGATGAGGAGTATGCGAGGGTCGTGGAATATCTGGACAAACATGCAGGGATTGCCGCCTATGAACTGAACATTTCCTGTCCCAACACAAAAAGAGACGGACGGTGTCCGGCCCTAAGCCCGGACACAACCCATACCCTCGTCAAATTGGTGAAAAGGACAAGCACCCGCCCGGTGATCACCAAGCTTTCTCCGAACGTCACCGACATCGTCGAAATCGCGTTGAGTGCCCAGGAGGCGGGCTCGGACGGCCTTGCCCTGGCCAACACTTTCTTGGCCATGGCCATCGATGTGGACAAACAGGCGCCAAAACTGGCCAATGTTTTCGGCGGGCTCAGCGGGCCGGCTATCAAGCCTCTGACCCTCCGTATGGTTTATCAGGTGGCCCAGCGTGTCCATATCCCGATCGTAGGGATCGGGGGAATCGTGACTGCTGACGATGCCCTCGAATACATGATCGCCGGTGCGAGGGCTGTAGAAGTGGGAACGGCAAATTTCGTCGATCCGGAATCGACGTTGAAAATCATCTTGGGAATGGAAGTTTACTGCCGAAAAAAAGGGATCGGAAACATAGAAAAAATCATCGGAACTCTGAAAGTATAAGCGGCGCCATCAATAGAACCGGATCGAACGCGCAACAGCCGCTGGACACATCAGAAATCCGGAGAGGACAACAGCGATATGACAAGCAAAAATCCATTGGCCGGAAAAATCATCATCGCCCTGGATACCCGCACAAAACACGAAGCCCTGTCCCTCGTTCATAAACTCCCGGGAGCGGATATCTTCAAAGTGGGGCTCACGCTTTTTGCTTCCACAGGACCCGCACTGCTCGAGGAGATCCAAAATCAGGGAAAAAAGATTTTTCTGGACCTCAAGCTGCATGACATTCCCAACCAGATCGCAGGCGCTGTCAAAGCGGGAGTCGGGCTGGGGGTTCACATGATGACCCTACATGCCTCAGGAGGCAGGGAAATGATGGCTAGGGCAGCCGAGGCTGCAGAACAGGAATCCCAGCAAAAAAAGACGGGAAAGCCCCTGCTTCTTGCCGTCACCGTTCTGACCAGTCTCAAAGGAGAACAGCTCAAAGAGATAGGGATGGATGAAAGGGTATACGAACAGGTCCTGAGACTGGCCAGATTGGCCAGAGGAAGCGGCATGGACGGAGTGGTTTGTTCCCCCCAGGAAATCGATCTCATCAAAAAAGAATTCGGCAATGATTTTTTGGTGGTCTCACCGGGGATCAGACCCGAATGGGCAGCGGCGCAGGATCAAAAGCGGATCCTGACCCCGGGCGAAGCGATCGCAAAAGGGGTGGATTATATGGTGATCGGGCGGCCGATAACAGAAGCCCGCATTCCGGAAGAAGCCTTCCTCAAGATCGTCGAAGAATTAGATTGTGCCGTAAACTCCTCCGACAGTAAAAATCGCTCCTAGCAGGACCATCACGATCACCCATAATATTGCGACCACGACAAGGCTTACAATCAGATAGGAAAGGATTTTTTCTTTCGGAGTATCCATCATAGGACAGGCAAAGCCTAGATAAAGCACATAAATGCCGTACAGGCTCGCCAGAATGACCAGGACGCCCAAAAAAGGAATGATATGGAGTACACCGGCTACCCATGCAGGAGTCATGCTGTAGACAGCCAGTTTCATGGCGGCCGTTGCATCAGATTTCGATGAAAATGTCGGAGCGAGAGCATTGATGACGATCCCGAAGACATAGGCCGCGACGAGAGAAAGGACGAAGTAAAGGACCGCGTAAAAAAAGCCCGATACGATTCCCATCCTGTACCATCCCACAAACGGGATTCTGCGTCCCACAATGCTCAACCCGATAAACTGGGCAATTGCCGGAATCGCTAATAAGATCACGGCATAGGAAGTGAATAGTTCCGCAATCGTGATCTTTTCCTCTTTTATCTTGACCCATTCCTCTTTAGGCTTCAGAATGATCTGCTGAGCGCGGCTGACAATATCCATCTGCATCCTCCTCCTCGTTGGATGTCAAAACTATATAATTTTTAATTTCCGTTGTCAAATGAATTTAGAGGCGGGATGGAGGCGCGGGTCGGATTCGAACCGACGAATCGAGGTTTTGCAGACCTCTCCCTTAGCCACTTGGGTACCGCGCCTTACACACTCGCAAGTCTCTCCCTCGTTCCTTCCTAACTGGCTGCATTCGAAGGAGTTACCGAGTTAGTGGCAACACCTTCGTCAGCCCGTTCGACACTGTCAGCCATTGTACCGGAACAGGGCTTAAATGTCCAGCCAAAGAATCGACCGGCCCGGCATCCTCTTGATTTCGAGAGTGTCTTGGATCTAGAGTCTCACAGCCTGCCCATAACCGGGCACTGGGCATTTTTGCAAAATTCGTGGAACTCCCCCCATGCGATCCCTTCCCGGATCGCCTTTTGGCATTTTCCGTTCCATAATTCCGCAAAGGACGATTTTTCCAGGCTGCCTATCGCCCCTGTTTGATAGCAGCAATCTATCAGGAAGCCATCGGAATTGATCTGTATGTAGGCCACGGCATGATGCAAACAGGCACATTCTCCGGAATTGGGGGTTCGGAGGGAATGTCGGCAAAAGGAAATTCGAAATGGCTGTTGAACAATGGCACATCATAAAAAACCACGGGCATACCCAAGTCTTTTGCACATTTCAATGCGGCAGTGATCTCTCTGTCATGTTCGTCAGGCGCCAGGTGGCAGTGTTCCTTGCTGTAATCGAACCAACCGGTCCGCCAGTCATACTCCGGCCCCTCGTTCATATGATAGAAATGCACTGAGTCTGCCTGCAATTCTTTGCCCATTTCGACAAAACGCACCGCCTCGGTGACATTCGATCGCATGAGGCACATGCTTATGTCTATGTGCGGGGTCGACTATCCTTTCCTTGCCTAAAGGGCCACGATTTCTCTAATCCCATGCTTCACCTTAGCCAGGTCATCGTGTCTTATTTTCGTATACATATCCGGCCGTGGCCGCATCGATGGAGATGTTGATCTTCGTGATGTGATCGCAAATTTTCTCCACATAACGGTCGATCAACAATCCATTCGTGGTGATCCGTGTCATAGCACCGGGATTGGCAAGCTTTGCTATGTCAAACAGGCGGGGATAGATAAGGGGCTCCCCGACTCCATGAAGGATGAGAGTCGAAGCACTATCGGCGAGATAGCCTGCTCTCAACAATACCCGCCAGGACAAATCCGTATTTTGGGCTTCCTTGTTCCGAAGGCACATCACACACGGCGGATTCATATTGCATTTCGATGTCGTTCCGAAATTGACGACCACGGGCAGAGATTCCAATTGGATTTCTCCGGCCATAAGCTCTGAATTATTCACACTCAAATTGACCGCAGCTTTCCCCGGATTGTAGCTTTTGTACTCCTCCCACAAACTTCTCAGCTTTCTTTCGCTGTTTTTCACAGCCGAGAAATGCCTGCGAAAAATCTGTTTGGCTTTTTTCATTTTTCTTTCTTTTCTTCGAAAGATAGGTTATGCGCGCGACCGGCAATGTCAACCGGTATGCCGTGTCAAGCAAAATCACGCTGATGATCAAGGAAAAGGGATATCTCCAATAAGACCGATCAAAAAGTGGGGGAATATCTGGAGCGGACGATGGGATTTGAACCCACGACCTTCTGCTTGGCAAGCAGACGTTCTACCACTGAACTACGCCCGCTCTCTATAGCCTTAAAACGAAGGCTCTGAGGCTAAACTACCAAACTCCATGAATTCTGTCAATAAAGGAACCGCCCCCTCCCAGAAACCGGTCACTGCTGCATGCCCGGTCTTTTCGGATTTGTGAATTTGAAATTATCAGGATGCCTGTCTTTAATGATTCCGTGTCTGGATCATGTCGCCGATCATCAACGCGTCTTTGCAGGAAAGGATCTTTACCGTACAGGATTGCTTTTGGGTGTCGATAACCACCATGTTTCCAAAGACATAAAGAGGCGCTCCCTCGTAAAGCTTCCTGTATACGACAAGCTGCTGGCCTAACTGGATGCCATCGACCTCTCCCAGGTTCAGCAAGGCCCAAGCCCCTGAACCTGCCTGGACAAAATCATCCTTCAAATAGAGGATATTTCCTTTAAGGCCGTTGTTTTCATAAGGGGGCACATTGTAACCCAGATCTTTTCCCATCCGCCCTTCTTTTTCTTCGAAGGGGACCAGGTAATTTCCGACCATAACAGGACCGCACGCTTTTTCGACACGGGCGGCTGCCGTGTTTTCTTCAAGAGCCACGACACGCACTCTGCCTCTCTGATGGACAAGAGGGCCGTATCCGGGGATCGGCTGTCCCACTTCCAGCGCCATGAACACCTGCCCCTCTTCGACCCCGTCGTTCCGTCCCTTGTCGATGTAAACGATGTCGCCGTTGTTGAACTGAACCCTTTCGTAAGCCCTTTCGGCTCCGAAGATCTTCGTATCCGGTTCGTCGCCATCCAGTATATAAAAAGAGCAGTAGAGATCCGTTTCGGTCAGAAGGTCATAAATCTCCTGATATATCTTCGCTTTTTCGACCTCGTATAACTCTTCCGGCTCCTGTTCCTGTTCTGGCTCCAGCGCATCGGCATATTCCGTTTCTCCCGCAGCACCCGGGAATGCCATTTCTACCCGCTGGAGCGAAATGTTTCCGCAGGCTTTAGGCATGATGAACTCGTAATTTTTATCCCCGTTTGCGACGGTAAAGGAATAGACAGCCAGGGGACCGTTCCCGGCCCATTCCAGGTCGTGGACGACTTTGACCTCTCCACCGGAGCGAAATAGCATCCAGACCATCTTTTCTCCGACGGCCAATTCTTTTTCCACGAAGGCGGACTGCTTTATCTGCTCGATTAAAGGGAGGGAGAGATCGCTGTATCCCGCCAGATTGAATCCGTTCTGGATATCCCCGGTGAAATTATTAACAATGTTCTGCATGATCTCTTCGCTCGGCATATCGTTTTTGATGTTTACCAGCTTGTATCTTCCGATATTTTTGAGCTTCTTGGTTTCTGCAAAAGCTCCAAGAGAGAATAGAACAAAAACGCCGATAACGAAAAATACCAGTTTCTTGTTATTCATCCCAGCCTCCTTATTTTAACCGGATGGATACCTTCATCCAAGATAATGCGTCAAATCGATAAAATGTCTCTCTCCCTGTTCCGATGCCTATATCCGTCGATCCTTAAATTTGCCCCTATTATATTCACCGTTTCCTGCCCTGTCAACAGCATTCGCTTATTTCCCAAACCGTCCGGCCCGTCTCCACCTTTCAAAACAGAGACGTAAAACGGTGCTCAGGCATCTCATTCATTTAAGTCGGGTGGCAAAAGAATAGATTGAACACAAATCACCGAAACACAAAGTTCGCGTGAAGTGACATTTCTCCGCATCCGGCGGCGTCTATATCCATGGAGGTCAAAAATGTCGAAAACATCCGAGAATCAGCCGTATTCTTATCTGGAAAACCTGGAATGCTGGCAGCAGGCAAAAAAACTCGCCGTGGATATGTATCAATTTTCCACGGACGGAAACTTCGATCATGATTTCGCTCTGCGCGATCAATTGAGGAGATCCGCTGTTGCGATAGCTTCTCAGATCGCATGCGGAAAGGAGCGGGGCAGTGCGAACGAGTTCATCCACTTTTTGGGTGCTGCCAAAGCTTCGGCTGCAGAGCTTCGCACCCAGCTCGCCATATCGAGAGAAATCGGATTCCTGTCCGAGGGAGATTTTCTGGATTTCGAAGACAAAATCAACAGAATCTCCGCCATGATCGGAGGATTGATCCGTGCCATAAGGAAGCGCAAGGAAAGTCAAAAATAGACAAGACCGATCGATTCCGATACAATGAACGCGTATGAAAGAGCCCTGAATGGCGAAAAAAACGAAGGTGGCCCTTCTATTCGGCGGTCGGTCGGCCGAACACGAAATTTCTCTAATTTCCGCCTCATCGATCTACAAAAATCTGGACCGACAAAAATACGGAATATCCTGCATCTATATCAACAAAAAAGGATTTTGGAAGATCGTCGAAGCCCCCTCTCTATCCCCGCACGACCTGGAGGGGGACCCGTTTTCGAGTTTTTTGCCCTGGGGGAACGAATTCGCCTCTGAGCCTATCGAAGCGGATATTTATTTTCCCGTGCTTCACGGGCCTTACGGAGAGGACGGCACGATCCAGGGTCTTTTCGAAATGGCCGATGTCCCCTACGTGGGAGCTGCGGTTCTTGCCTCCGCGGTCGGTATGGACAAAGCCATATCCAAGCGTCTCTTTCGAGAAAACAATTTGCCCGTAGTCAAGCATCTCTCTATATCCGAAATCCGCTGGAAAGAACGGCCAACCGAAATTCTGGATCAGGTCAACCAGGAATTCTCTCCGCCCTTTTTCGTGAAACCCGCCAACCTGGGCTCGAGCGTGGGGATCACCAAGGTCATGGATCTCGAAGAAATCCGAGGCGCGCTTCTGACTGCCTTCCAATACGATGGAAAAATACTGATCGAGGAGGGCATAGAAGGACGGGAGATCGAATGCAGCGTTCTGGGAGATGCCCATCCCGAGGCTTCCCTGCCAGGAGAGATCATTCCCTACAGGGATTTCTACGACTACAAGGACAAATACATCGAAGGCAAGACAAAATTCAATATCCCGGCAGACCTGCCATCGAGCGTCACCCGGCGGATCCAGGACATCGCCGTCGCTGCTTTTCGTGCGATCGATTGTTCGGGGATGGCCCGGGTAGATTTTTTCCTCAAGCAGGAAACGGAAAAGATATTCCTGAATGAAATCAACACCATTCCGGGATTTACGGAAATCAGCATGTACCCAAAATTATGGGAGGTAAGCGGGCTTCCCTATCGTGAACTTCTGGATAGATTGATCGCTATAGGACTGGAACGACACCAGAACAAAAAAAGGAAAGGAGTGTCATTCAGTCCGTGAGAGTCCTGGGAATCGACTATGGAGACAGGAAGATCGGTTTGGCCGTCAGTGACATGCTGGGGATTACGGCTCAGCCCCTGGCCAGCTACAGACGCGGGACAGAAAAAGAGGATAAAAAATATTTCAAAAATTTGATCGCAGACCACGAGATCACCGAAATCATCATCGGCCTCCCTCTAAGGATGGATGGGAGTTCGGGCACACGGGCTGAAAAAACCCGGGAGTTCGCCCAATGGCTGGAGCGGTTTCTGAATCTTCCGATCCATTTTTGGGATGAGCGGCTGACCACCAAACAGGCCAACAGAATCCTCAGCCAGGGAAAACTCAGTCCGAGGGCCAAAAAAAGCGTCGAGGATCAGGTTTCTGCCGTGATCATCCTTTCCACCTACCTGGAAAGCAAAAGGGCAAAACCGGATGCTGATTAAAATCGTCAAGACAGGTTTGATAGCTGTTCTCTTGTCCCTTCTTCTCTTTATAACATGGTTTTCTTTAGAATTTTATCGCCCTGCAAAAACGCCGCCCCGTTCTTTCGTATTCGAGGTGGAACGGGGACAATCCGCCAAAGAAATCGCTCATAATCTGAAGAAAAATGGGATTATCAAAAAAACTTGGCCGATCCTGCTGGGATACAGATTTTTCTTTGGCGCCCAGAGTCTGAAGGCAGGAGAATATTCGCTCGAAATACCCACCTCACCGAAGAACATCCTTCATATCCTGACAGAAGGAAGCGTCTACCTCTATCCCATAACGATCCCCGAAGGCTTGATCATCGCAGAAATCGCTGAGCTTTTGGATTCCGAGGGATTTGCGGCCAAACAGGATTTTTTGGCGGCTGCAGAGGATGCATCGCTCGTTTCATCCCTGGATAAAAAGGCTGCAGATTGTGAAGGATATCTTTTTCCGGAAACCTATCACTTTGCCAAAGGCACGACTGCGAAGGAAATCGCAGCGGCCATGGTTCATCAGTTCCAAAGGATTTTTGCACAGGAATGGACAGACCGGGCCGAAGAACTCGGGATGTCCACCAGGGATGTGGTGATATTGGCCTCCCTCATAGAAAAGGAAACCTCCCTCAGCGGCGAAAAAAACCTCGTCTCTGCGGTTTTTCACAACCGTTTGAGTATGGGCATGAAGCTGGATTGCGATCCCACGATCATTTATGCCCTCAAGCGCGAAGGGAGATTCAACGGCCGCCTGCGAACCGCCGACCTAAAATACGATACCCCGTTCAACACCTACCTCTATTCCGGATTGCCTCCAGGTCCGATCGCAAACCCGGGGAAATCCTCTCTCGAGGCAGCTTTGTACCCCGCAGACGAAAAATTCCTTTATTTCGTTTCTAAAAACGACGGGAGCCACCACTTCAGCCTGACATTCCAAGAACACCAGAATGCGGTCAATATATACCAGCGACGCTAGCGATCTTCTATCATCCCCCGTGTTCTTATCCGATATTAAGAAGGGATTGCAAAAACGAACGGCGGCTGCCGACTAAACAGAAGGGTAAGGCATACATCCTTGGAATAGAGGGGTTTTCCTTCATAACCTGCGACCAGAATTATGTAGAAATAAATCCTCAGTTTTGATATAGTATTTGATTGGTAAAGACCAGCGATAATATCTACGGAGCACAAACCAAAAGAAGAGAAACCCACGAGGTTGATCTCGAGGAGGAAACATGAAAACAAAAACTTTTTTCATCGCCGGATTGATATCAGGGATCCTTCTGTGCGTGTTCTCGGCACCTCTCTCCTTCTCTCAGGAAGAGCAAAGAACAGCGGTTATCATACCCCCACAGGTCAAGGCGGTTTTCCAGGAAGGAATGCAATCCCGGGAAGCCCGGCTCGACATACCTTTTGAAATCATGAGAAGCCTGTACCTTCCAGCGCAGCAAAATCTGCATGCCGTTATATTTTTCAAGGTTAAAAACGTCGATCTCGGATTCGCTCCCCCCGCAGATGTATCTCAACCGGAAGCCCAGGAAGAAGCCGCACCTCCTGCCAACCTCATCGCTCAAAATTATGCATTTCTGCAGTTCAATAAACTGGAAAACGACATGGCCGGAGAACTGGTCAAAGAAGTCTATATCCCCATACGTGTCGAAAAAGAGAGCGCATCCTATGATCCCGAAGGGGTAGGGACATACACGACAGGCTATCCCCTCCCTCCAGGAAATTACCTTTTATCCATGGCCCTGACTTCCCAGGATTTTCAAAAAATCGGGTCACAATACTTCGAAATCAGCCTTCCCGACCCCCTTGCTTTCACGGACACCATCGACACAACACCCATTATTTTTGCAAAAAATATACGTCAGGTCGCAACTCCCGAAACACAAGCTGAAATCCACGAAGACTTTTTCACCTATTCCATCCTCCAGATCGAGCCCAACGTGGAACACATTTTCGCTCCTAAGGACAACCTGGATATTCTTTTCTTTATTTTCGGCGCCCAGGCAAATGCCCAAGCACAATCGGATATCGACATCCACTACGAAGTGTATCAGGGAGAGGAACTGGTCATCAATTTTGCAGCACAGAAATATACAGCCCCGCTGATCAGCCAAGAACTTCCGATGAAAAAAACCGTCGTTGTCCGGACGACAAAAGGCACCGAGACGAGCGAGGAAAGACAACAAAGAGACTTGGAAGCCGGAAGTTACACGCTAGCGATCACGATCACAGACAACATCTCGACAAAAACCGTCAAAAAGACGATCAATTTCGAGGTAACCGGCTGATCGTCAGGTTTTATTTCAAATCCGTATAAAGACCGGGGATCTTTTTTCCCTTCAACAGATCGTTAAAGACAAGGACATCCCCTTCGATGACCTGTTTCAGGCGATCCTGATAACCGGCCAGTTGTTTCGTGAACATTGCGTGCACCTCGATCTGCTGAGAGGTTGGCGGAAAATCGGATTTGGCGATATCGCTCGCCAGAAAACCCAGCTTGACATAAAACTTATCCGGCCATCGGAGGCTGTCTCCCTCGCCGGAAATCTCCATCGAAAACAATTCGCCCTCTATCTCGATGAATTTCCGATCGAGCTCACCGGCGGCTTTTAATACCGGTTCGATCCCTTCCTTTTCCTTCAGCATGTTTTTCAGGTCGCAGATCTGCTTCCGTATCCACTCGATCCGGTTGATCATGTCCGCTACGGCATCGATATTTCCATAGATCGCTGACAGGACTTTCGTTTGGGATTGTATGTCCGCAACGGTTCCGGCAGAATGGGGGTCTTTTTTCACTGTGAGTTTCCGGGAATATTCATTATCTCCTACCGTTAGCTTCACCGTGTACTCGCCAGGAGGTGCAAGGAGCCCGCTCCTGCGGCTCCCTCTGGGAAAGGACCGCCATCCCTTATCTCCCAGCTTGACATGGTCCTGTCCGATAGGTTTTGTCCTCAGTCTGATCATTTTGGTCCTGTCGTATCTCAGATCCCACCAGATGCGATTGATGCCGGCCTGCTTGGGAACTTTGAACAGGCGTGAAGGTTGTGTGTCCCTGTCATCCTGCTCAAGGTCTTCCGGTTTTTCCGTTTTCAGGGTTCTAACCACCGTCCCCTTTTCATCCAGGATGGTGATCATCACATCTTCTTTCGGCTCGGACTTCAAAAAATAAGTGAGGCTGGCCCCGTAAGATGGATTCTCCCCGGAACAGGGATCGTTGGGTACCCCCGAAGGTCCGGCCACATCACGAAAACGGTAGGCAGGCCGGGGAGAAAACAGATAAGCCTCAGCCCCCAGGACCTCCGGGGTCAGCTGCTGAAGCGGCGTGATATCATCCAGGATCCAGAATCCCCTTCCGTAGGTTCCCACCACCAGATCGTTGAAATGCTCCTGGATCGTCAACCAGTGAACCGGGGCGTGCGGAAGGTTGGTCTGGAAAGGGATCCAGTTCTTTCCGTCGTCAAATGAGACATAAAGGGCGTTTTCCGTTCCGAGATACAGAAGGCCCTTCCGGGCCGGGTCTTCACGGACACAATGGGCAAAGCTGAGAATCCCCTTGGGGATTCCTGTGCTGATGCGTTCCCATTTATTTCCGTAATCGTTCGTTTTATAAACATAGGGATCGAAATCGTTCACCTGGTGAAAATCGACCGTAATATAGCAGGTTCCCGCGTCAAAACGGGAAGGTTCGATGTTGCTTATCGTTCCCCATTCCGGCATGCCGGGGATGTTCTTCGTGACATCCGTCCAGGTCTCACCCCCGTTGCGAGTCACATGGACCAGCCCGTCATTGGTCCCGGCCCAGATCAATCCCTCCTCCAGCGGCGATTCCGCGATGGCAAAAACACAGCAGCAGTAGAGCGGACTGGCATCGTCCTGGGTGATCCCGCCCGTTCTCTCCTGTTTGGATTTGTCATCGGTGGAAAGGTCCGGACTGATGATCGTCCAGGAGTGTCCGCCGTCGGTCGTCATGTGCACATACTGGCTTCCCACATAGACCCGGTTGTGGTCATGAGGGGAGATGGCGATGGGAAAAGTCCACTGAAAGCGGTATTTGGCATCCTTTGCTGCCCAACCCTGGATGCTCTCCGGCCAGACGGTTACCCCCCGGCTCTGCTTTGTCCGCATGTCGAACACATCCAGCATGCCGTCGTAGTTCCCCGACCATATGATGTTGTTGTCTACGGGATCGGGAACGGCAAACCCGCTCTCGAATCCCCCCACCGGGTGCCACAAGCCCCGCGGAATTCCCCCGCGGCCCTGGCGGCTGTTGCTGGGACCTCCGTAGGATGTTCCGTCCTGCCGGTTCCCGTAAACATAATAAGGGATCCTATCGTCCACATACACATGGTACATCTGGGCGATCGGGAGCTGGATGCCGTGCCAGGATTTTCCGCGGTTGGTGGAGATGCTGACACCCTGGTCGTTCCCGACGATCATACGTTCCGGATCCGCAGGATCGATCCACATGTCGTGATGGTCGCCGCCTGAGGGATTGAACCTTTTGATGTTCGCCCCCCCGTCCAGGGTCATATGGAAACGGGTAGCCGGGAAGTACACCTCATCGGGGTCATCCGGCGCCACCACGCAGCGGGTGTAGTAAAGAGGCCTGTTGAGAAGGGCCCGGTCATGATTGGCCTGACGCCAGGTCTCACCCCCGTCATCCGACCTCCAAAGCCCCTCGTCATTGTGCTCGATAAGGGCATAAACCCGGTCGGAATCGGAAGGAGCCACAGCCACAGCAATTTTTCCGATATCCCCCTCCGGCAGCCCTTTTCCCGACAACCTTTTCCACTTGGCGCCGCCATCGACTGATTTATGCAGGCTCCCGCCCGGGCCGCCGCTCCACTTCCCCCATGTCCTGATCAGCATGGGCCACATACCGGCAAAGAGGATGCGCGGGTTGTTGGGATCCATGGCGATGTCGGAACACCCTGTGTTTTCGTCCACAAAAAGCACCTTTTTCCAGGTTTCACCGCCATCGGTCGTCCGGAAAACACCCCTATCTTCCTGAGGACCGTAACAATGCCCCATGGATGCAACGAAAACGATATCCGGATTTCGCGGATCGATCACGACCCGGCCGATCCGGCCCGTTTTTTCCAGCCCCATGCATTTCCAGTTTTTCCCGGCATCTGTTGATTTGTATATGCCGTTTCCATGGGAAACGTTGCTGCGGATGAAGGCCTCCCCGGTTCCTGCCCAGATGATGTTTGGGTCCGAGGGGGCGATCGCGAGGGAGCCGATGGAAGAGACAGGCTGCTTGTCGAAGATCGGCTTCCAGTTGATGCCGCCGTCCTCTGACTTGAAAATCCCTCCCGAAGCGGCACCGGCATAACAAACATTGGGATTCCCGGGAACCCCGACAACAGCGCTGACCCTGTTCCCGATCGGGCCGATGTGCCGGTACTTGAGCGGCTTGAAGAGCTCCGGTTTCACCTCCTGCCCGGTGGTAGGCATGGGATGGATGAAAAAGACGAGACCAGCGACGATAAATGCCAGCGCGCCTGTTTTTAAATTTCTTTTTCTTTTGATCACGCTTAACCTCCTTTTTTGCTTGAAAATATTTTTGCTATTGATGGACTTTTAAAGAAACAAATTGGCAGGACTTTTTTCAACTTTTCCAGTTTTCCTCAGCAGAAAGCCGAGGTTATTCTCATATCACAGAAAAATTCTCCGGTCAATCGGCGATTTTCGTGTGTCTCCTGAGAAAGGCAGGAGAATCAGCGGGTGGCTTCGGCGATCAGGCGATCGAGGCGGCCCCGGTCGTTCGGAGAAAGCCGGCTGTAAAATCTTTTTTTGCACACCTCGAGTATTTGCAAGGCCCCGGCTTTGTTCCCGGTTTCCAGGTAGGTGATTCCCAGGTTGAAATACACATCCACAAAATCGGGCTGAAGTTCTATCGCTTTTTTCCAATCCCGGATCGCTTCGTCAGGCCGGTTGGTGAACTTGAATGCGGAAGCTCTGCCGTTGTACGCGGAGGCTAATCGGGGATCGTTTTGGATGGCCTGGTCGAAGGCTGCGATCGCTTTAGGCACAAGATCCGCATCCTTTCGCTCCAGGAAGGACCGCAAATACAGGGTCCCCAGATTGTTGAAAGCCGATGCGAACTGCGCGTTCAACCGCACGGCATGCTCGTAGGCCTCCACCGCTTTCGGATAATCCTTTTCCCGATAATATGCGATCCCCAGATTATTCCAGGCCTCGGCATCGGAATCATCCTTTGTGACCGCTTCCAGTAAAACTTCCCTGGCCCGATCGATCCTGTTGGCCTCAATATAAATGATCCCGATCCTGGCGAGAATCCCGGCATAGCCCGGGTCTCCCTTGACCGCCCGGTCATCGAAAATTTCCCGACAGATAGTCAAAGCCCTATCTTGCCGGCCGTTTTTGACTAACGATTGCGCAAAGCTCAGCTTCAACTGCGCGTTGTTCGGTTCCAGATCCAGTGCTTTTTGGAAATACTCAAGGGCCTTCCGGTCATTCCCCCGGGCCTCCTCGATCCGTCCGAGCAGAATGAACCCGCTGGAAGATTTGTCATCCATGCGGGTGATCTCGAGCCCCAGCGCTTCGGCTTCCTCCCACTGCCCCTCCTGGAAAAGCTTGAAGGCCAGGGTGGTCCTGAACCGCTCGTTTGCGGGGAATGTGTCCACGGCCTCCCGCCAAATCTGGATAACAGCTTCGGAATCGGACTTCATTTCGAAAATTTTGGCCATCAGCTCATAGTAAGGCAAAAAAGCGATGTCCGTATTCTGGGCGGCGATCTTCTTCAGTTCTGCCTCGGCCACGTCCAAGCGTCCTTCCTCGATCAAATTGTTGGCATCATTGAAGTTATTCAGCCAGACGATTCCCTTTTTCGGATCCAAAAACCGGCCGGCACCCGGGGAAGAGGAAGAAATATATCCCAGGCTTTCCAGCCGCCTCCGGTCCTCCGTCGTCAATTCCCGCCTCGCATTTCCGCCGGATACGGCATATTCCAGCATGATTTTTTTCAGCTTTTCGTCCATTGCCCGGACAATCCCAGTTTTTGCAGAAACGAGGTTGATCCTCTCTCCGATGTCATTTTCCAGGTCATACAACTCCGGTTCCGGCAGAGAGATATATTTATAAGGCCCGTCGATAATTCCCGCAAGCGGGGCCCAGCCCAGAGATTCTTTTCCATACATGCTCTCGATATAATAGGGCCGATCCGCTCTCTCCTTTTTCCCGGCAATCATCCTCGATAAACTTTGTCCATGGAGAGACGGCACGGAATCCAATCCGAATATCTCGAGCAGTGTCGGCATTATGTCGATCAGGCAGACACGATCCTCCACCACCGACCCTTTTGGAAACAGGCGGGGATTCGAAAAAATCAAAGGAATCTTGAGGTTTTCCTCATAACAAAAAACCGAATGCCCGTATTCCCCGTGTTCCCCGAAAGCCTCCCCATGGTCCCCGACGACGACGATGAGGGTGTCGTCGAGCACGTTTTCTCCCGCCAAGTCTTCGAGAATTTTTCCGACATGAAAATCTGTGAATGCAACCTCCCCGTCATAAAGGTCCATGGGGCTATCGCCGCTGCCTCGAAACTCTTCCGGCGGATCGTAGGGCAAATGGGGGTCATAAAAATGCACCCAGGCAAAAAATTTCTTTTTTCCGCGATTTTCGAACCACTGATGAAATTTGGCATACACCGCATCGGCCGGGATCTCAGAATAAAAATTTCGCAGCAGCTCATCGGCATTCAGGGAGTCATCATAAACGGAAAATCCCTGATTCAGGCCGAACTTGGCCATCAAAACGAAGGATGCGATGACCGCGTAGGTGTCATATCCCGCGCGTATCATCGTTTCCGCAAGGGTCGTTTCCGCTTCGCCGAGAAAAAACGTCCCGTTATCCCTCACGCGGTGGCCCAAAGGATATCGCCCGGTGAACAGCGAACAATGGGCCGGGAGGGTCAGCGGGACCGGGGAATAACAATCGGTGAACATGATCCCGTTTTTGGCCAGATCATCCAGGTTGGGTGTTCTGGCCGCAGAGTACCCATATGCGCCGATCCGGTCCGCTCTCATGGTATCGAGGGTGATGACCAGAAGGTTCATTTCCCCGGCATCTATCTGGGTTACCCGGGGGCCCGCCTCAGTTGCGGCTGCCAAAAAGGCCGCCGCCAAAATCAAGCCCGACGGAATAAAGAGTTTTCTCAGCATGCCGTTAGCTCTACCGGTGTATGGAATCTCCAGCGAATACGCTTATTGCCCTTTTGCCAGACGGACCGAAGTCCAAAAGGAATATTTTTTGGTCATTTTCCGCAAAGCGGTCAGATCGGCTGGGGCAGCCCCGTCGAATCCCACACCCTGCGTACCACCCCCGCCTCTTCCACCTTCGGAGATCCCGATGGCCCCTCCTCCCATGGAAGCATCTCCCTTCATGTAGGCTTTTCTCATCTCATCGGTCAGACCGCCCCATTCAAAGCCGACGCTCACCGTCTCGCCAGATTTTGCAGCGCTGCCCGGTCCAGTTCCGGCCAGAATCGCAAGGGGCACCCTGAACTCGTAGGTGACGGACTCCTGAGCGACGGAAACATTGAAGGCCGCTCCTTTAACCGCATCGGCATCCTCTTGCTGTTCCAAAGGATTTCCTTTTTTATCCACAGCCTCGGCCTGGCTAATGAAATAAAACGCATTTGCCCTCACGGCTTCTTTTTGTTCGTCGCTGATCGCTCCCTGCTGTTTCTCGAGGATAGCGATATATTCATCCGCAGTGATCTTTTTTTTGGTAAACTTGATGCCTGCGTTTTTATTCTTCCCTGCCTCGGAATCCATCCAAAAGGTCATGCCGGTGATCTCGATCGAGCTGAGATATTTGACATCGTTGAATTTGAAAAAAACGAACAGGGTATCGGAATCGTTCCGGAAAGCATATTCCACCTTGACCTTTTTTTCCATATGGAAAGGATCGCCTTCCCAGTCATTAGGAAGGCCATCGATCGTAAGCGGAGAGGCCGCCCATGTGCTATCGACGGGTTGGTCCTTCGCATAACCGACATAAACAGCAGATATCATCATAACGGCCATGACGGCAACTGTTCCCATAGCGTTTTTTTTCATACTCGCCTCCTCATTTTTTCTTTTTCACAAAACTTTGCCAGGTCCCTTTTCGATCGCCTGGATCAAGGCTTTGATATCTTCTTGATCGGGATTCAGCCGCATGGACGAGCGGAGAACTTCCAGGGCTCTCCCTTCGTCGCCGGTCTTATAAAAGCAATAGCCGAGCGAATTCAGGAGTCTGATATCGCTGTCGTAGATCTTGTTTCCCTCCAGGAAATTTTCGATGGCGATAAAATACTTTTCCATCCCCATATAGGCTTTCCCTTTGAAAAGGAAATACTCGAATCGCGATTCCTCGGCATCTTTTAGATTCTCTATCAAGGCCAGGCTTTGATCGAACTTTTTGTATTTTTGAAGGAATTGGACGTATTCGATTATTCCCGGGTGATAATCCAGATTGAGAGAGTAGGCTTTTTCATAAAAAGACTCGGCTTTTGCCGGCATGCCGGCCCGCTCGTACTGGTTGGCCAGAGAATAAACGAATAAATAATAATTGGAAAGCGGAAAAGACTTGGTTATGGTCACAGGATGGGGAACGCTCTCGGCAGGAGAGATGATGAAATTTGCGGTTTTTTCATCCGCTATCGCCCCCTCTCCATCCTTCATCGTCAGTTTCAGCTCATAATAATCGGGCGAAAGATCCCTGGCCGCAAAGGAATAGTCGATGCCCATGATTTCATGGAAAGGATAGTCTTTCAAATCCAAGCCCAAAACCTTGCTTGAAGGAGCATTTTCCCTGAGGCCTGTCAAATTCACCTCGATCTTTCCCTTTTCCCAGAGATCTTTCGTCACATTCATGATGGGCACGAAGAAAGCGACATCTTCAGAAAGAGAAAATGTGCTTTTGGGGTCCACAAGCAGCTGTTTATCCACGACCTTGAAGGGGACATGGAGATGAGCCGGATAGTCCTGGAGTCCGTAACCGACAATGGGCCAACCGAGCTTCGGAGGGCCCGTGTGTTCCGGGACCACGACTTCCCCTTCGAAAACACTGAACTCCTTACCGACGGAATTTTGGATCAGAATACTGACCTGATACGTGCCCTCGATAAGTGGGAAAGAGTCGAGGATGGAAATGCCCTTCCCCTTGATCAGATCCACCCTTTCGGGGTCGAAATAAAAGGGGAAATCCTTGGAATATTGATAGATCAGGATTTCTTGTTTGCGTACGCTGACATTGAGATCGTAGTTGCAGTAATACTGGTCTTTCGGATCGAAATAATCGATGGAGACGCGAGAGGGGCTGATGGAAAAGTGCAAAAAATTGATGCTCAGGATAGGGTCTTGAATCAAAGCGATATCCGTCTGGCTTTCCACGTAGTTCGTCAGGTAGTCTGTGGTGACCACACCCTTGTAGTTGAGGAAATGCGTGGCATAGGTGGGATTGATATTTTTTCTGGGCGAGTTATAGATATCCGCCAGGATGATGTTATCCCGGGGGGAAGGGATATAGTTATACGACCGCTGACCGGGGATCATCGATATGGAAGGGCCGGCCAGCGTAGGGGCCAGTTCCAAGATTTTTTGGTAGAGCTGCTGGTGGTTGGTCAGATCCAGGTCTCTTTTGTCGATGATCAAGGCCCCCGGCCCATCCGAAGTAGAGGAGTACAGCTTGTATTCTCCTGCTCCCGACCTCTGAAAAAACACGAGGTTGAACTGAGTGGGGAGGCCTTTCGATCTATCCCCGTAATAGGTCCAGACTTCTGCGGGATAGATCCCGCTTGTTTCGAATATCTCCTTGCTTGCAGGTTCCCCCAGGATGATGTACATGCGTCCCTGGTCGGTCATCCACCCTTCCCGGGGGGTGTTCCGGCCGTAGCGCTGGTTGGCATGGATAAAGCGGCGCAAATGCTCATCCTTGTACTCGTTCTGGGGAGTGCCGGGCGTTGGATCCCTCTGTTTCCAAAAAGTATCGACAAAAAGGTCCCGTTCCCTGTCATTCTCCAACCGCATAAAAACATCCCTCTCTTCGGGACGGATGATGTAGCTGACCTGCTTCAGCCACTCCTGATGTCTTTCCGAAAGGTCCTTTTCCTTCAGTTTTTGGCCAGGAAAAAGCAGGGAACTCAAAAAAACGAAAAGAAGAAGCACACGGATGGGATTATATTTCATCGGACTTTATCCTGAAAATTTTCCTGACTTTTCCGACATTCGGGCGGATGATGACCACCACATCGAGATAGTACTCGCCGGACTTCAAATCGTAGGGAAATGTCAGAACGATCCTTTCCATCTCCAGTGCCTCTTCTTCGGTCGTTTCATAGCTCATTTCTCTGGTAAACCGATCCTTTTCCGGTTTTTTATTTGAATAGACAAAAAATTCAAAGGCAAAATCGGCTTTGAGCTTTTCGGCATCGGCCTCGAAGGACAGGGACTCGACCGGGATCGAAAGGATGATCTCCTTCGACACGGCATCGTAATCCGCATCGAATTCGGCGAAGACCCTTCCGATATCCTCCGACTCGTCGAAGATCTGCCCGAATTTGGCTTTTTCGATGACATCCAGCAATCCCCCCGCTGCCCCGGACTGCCGGCCGAGGGAATATCGCCCGTCACCCGTTTTATCGACAAATTCTATACCCAACCGGTACCGGTAATAGCCCCACCAGATCAATCCCTTGACATTGGGATCATTGATAAACGGGCGCTGGTCGATCTTGTCCGGAGGCCCCAGATAGATATAGATCCTTCCTCTGTCCGTTTTCCATCCCGGGATACCTTCGATGAAGCGTTTGTTCACGAACTCGATCCGGTTGTAGAATTCCTCTTTAAACTCATTTTCCTCGGTACTGGGATCAGGATCCCTTTTGGCCCAGAAATCTTCGATGAACTCCTCCCGGGATTCCCTGTCCGGCAGCAGACGGAAAATGTCTTTTTCCGGATTGGTCATGATCAGCCTTGCGTATTCGAAAAAATCTTTGCTTGCCGGGTCCAACGCAACCCGCATTCCCGGTCCACAGCTTGAAGTGGCCAGGATCAAAAGCCCGATCCAGAGCACCGACGCGCAAAATAATCCTCTTTGTTTCATAACTCCCTCTTGCATTTTTGGATCAAAGCATCCACCCTTTCTTTATCCCTTGAAGAAAGCGACTGATAAAAGTCTTTTTTGTAAGTCTCGAAATATTCTAACGCTCTGGTTAAGTTCCCTCTTTCGAAATAAACCAACCCCAAATTGATGAGGGGATAGCCCACATCGGGCCTCAGCTCATAGGCTTTTTCCCAGCATTTCACCGCTTCGTCTACCTGGCCATTCTCCTTATAGGCAACGCCGAGACTGTTATAGGCCGCGGCAAATTCCGGTTCGAAATTGAGGGCTTTTTCGAAATTCCGGATAGACCTTGCCAAATCTTCCCTGTCTTTTGTCTTAAGAAATCTGGAAAGGAAGACCGTGGCTAGGCTTCGGTAAGCAAAGGCGAACTCATCGTCGACCGAGAGCGAAAATTCGAGGGCCTGGATGGCTTTCGCGTATTCGCCTTTGCTCGAATAGGCCAATCCGAGATAATTCCAGATCTCGGGGTCGTTTTCCATCTGGGGAAGCTGAAGGCTTTCCACCGTTGCGATAACCTCATCGTTACGCCCTGCAAGGTTCAGATAGCTGATATAAGTGATGATCACGCCGTAATTGGAAGGGAGGTTCCCGAGCGCCAGTTCCAGGACCTCGAGAGCCTCTCTCAATTTTCCCTGCTCCTTGTACATTTTGGCAAGATGGGTGTAAGCGATATCCACATCCTGTCTTTCGCTGACGACCTGCTTCGCCAGATCAAAACCTTCCGATATTTTCCCTTCTTGATAAAGCTCCCAGGCTCGCACGGCTTTATTGTGGAAAGGGAGCAGTGCTTTCACATCATCTTCGGGTCCATAGTTCTTTTTTGCCGCTATTTGAGGGCTCGATACATATCCCAGGCTTCTCAGGCGTTCCAGGGATTTTTGGTCTGTGCGGTGTCTGGCTTTTTCATTCTCGGGATGGGAGTATTGCACGGTGATGTCGTTAAGCCCTTTTCTATACACATCGAGCCTTTGTCCTTCGGCCAAATTATGCACTTCCTCAAAATCCATCCTCAAGTCATACAATTCGGGAATCGGAGACTGGACATATTTCACTCCATCCCGGATGTATCCTTTTATGGGAGCCCATCCCCTGCTGTAGTAGGGATAAAGCGATTCAAAATATATGGTCCTGTCGGATTGCTTTCCTCCCTCTGACCCGGATAGAAGCGAGATCCCCTGGAGAACATCGGGTTTTTCGAGGCGAAGGATATCGCAAACCGTAGGGAAAATATCGATGTGGCTGACATACCGGTCCACCCGGGATGTCTCTGAACCGGGATAGGCCAGGATAAGGGGTATCCAGATCGTCGTGTTGTTAGCCAGATAGCCATGGGTCATTTCTCCGTGTTGGCCCAACGACTCCCCGTGATCTCCTGTGAAGATGATGAGCGTCTTTGCAAGCATCCCATTCTTTTCCAGGTGGTCCAGGAGCCTTCCCAACTCGCGGTCCACATACGCCACTTCACCATCGTAAAGCCTGTCTTCGAATTGCGCCAGGAAAGGCTCGGGGGGTTCATAGGGATCGTGCGGATCGAAACAGTGAACCCAGCAAAACCAGGCGGATTCCTGGCCTTCAAGCCACTCGATGGCCCTGCCGATGACTTCTTCCGCTTTCCTTTCACCGGCGGAAAACTTCATGAATTTCACTCTTTCATAACCTTCGTCGTAGACATCGAAGCCTTGGGCGAGCCCGAACCGGGAATGGAGGGGGTACCCCCCGATAAAGGCGCCTGTCGAATAGCCGCTTTCTTTTAAAAGCTCGGCGAGCGTTAAAAATTCATTCCTGACGACAAAATTGGTGTTTTCGCGGACGCCGTGATAAAGAGGAGTCAAGCCCAAAAGCATATTGGTGTGCGCCGGAAGGGTTGTCGGGTTGTGGGAAAAAGCCCTGCTGAACACGATCCCTTTTTTCGCAAGACGATCCATGTTGGGAGTTTGGATGTGCCGGGAATCGTAGCAACTCACCCGGTCCGCCCTCAACGTATCGATGGTGATGAGGAGGACGTTCATCTCCGCCTTTTGTGCCGGCCTTTCGGACCCGAATACCGGGGAACGAAGACACGCGCTGATGAAAAAAAGGAAAAGGAATAGGGAAAAAATGAATCGGCTTTTCCTTACCATATTGACTTTCTCATGGTACACGATACAATTTACCGGACTTAGAACCGCCATCCGCTATTTTTGCCGGCAGCTCTTTATCATAGCATCGAGATCTTCTCTCTCTTTTTGCGAGAGGCGCTGATACTCTTTTTGCTTGTATTTGCTCAGATATTCCAATGCTTTGGTTTTATCGCCTTTGCGCAGGTAGGACAGGCCAAGATTATACAGGGAAAATCCCAAATCGGGATTGATTCCTACTGCTTTTTCCCAGGAGCGTATCGCCTCCTCTATGTCCCCCGCCTGGCTGAAAGCCGCGCCCAGGCCGTTGTAGGCCGAAGCGTAGCCGGGATCCAAACGGATGGCTTCCTCGAAATTCCGGATAGCCCGGTCCAGATCGTTCCGGTCTTTTCCGGCCAGAAACTTCGAAAGAAAGACCGATCCCGTGTTGTTGAATGCAATGGAATAATTGTGGTCGAGGGCTAAGCTTTTGTCGAAAGCGTCCAGCGCCTCATCCAAATCCCCTTTTCGCCAATAAGCCACTCCCAGATAATTCCACAGATCCGGATCATAGTCGATCAGTTTGAGCCCTTCCCCGAGGATCTGGATGGCCGCCTCGTACTCGCGCACTTCGGTCAGGAAAATGCCGAAGGTGGTGATCACTTTGTAGCTCGTAGGACAGTTGCGGTATCCTTCTCTGAGGATATCCACTGCTTTCCTGTAATCTCTCTTTGCCTTGTACAGGGTAGCCAGATAGGCATAAGCTTGATCGAAATCTTTCCGTTCCCGGACGATTTTCTCGAGGATTTCTATCCCCTCGTCGACATTCCCCTTATGATAGGCCCCCATGGCTTGCTGAAGCTGGTTCTGATAGGGAAGAAGGACTTTCAGATCATCCTCGCGTGTGAAGGTCTCTTTGTGCGAAGCCTGAGGGCTGGAAAGATAGCCCAGGCTTTTAAGCCTCTCTAAGGTGTCCCTATCGGCTTTTTTTGCCGCAGAGGCCTTCCCGGAATAGGACAGTTTATCCAAAAGTTCTGCCAATTTTTTTTTGTACGGGTCCAGGTTTTTCCTCTCCGCCTGGTTATCCGTTTCGTCAAAATCTGCTGCGAGGTCATACAGCTCCGGAATCGGCGAATCCGAAAACTTGGCATCCTCCTGAATGACTCCGGTCAGAGGAGCCCATCCCCGGTTGTAATAAGGATAAAGGGTTTCAAAATAGATAGATCTTGCTTTCAGACTGCCGATTTTTTTCCCTTCCAACGCCGGCTCCAGGGAAATTCCCTGGAGAAAATCGGGCTTCTCTACTCCCAGCACGTCGCACACGGTCGGGAAGATGTCCACATGACTCACCTTCTGGTCGTTGACGGCCGGTTTCATGCCAGGGGACGCCACGATAAGAGGTACCCAGATTGTGCTGTTATAAGCAAAGTAGCCATGGGTCGATTCTCCGTGTTGGCCCAAGGATTCTCCGTGGTCTCCGGTAAATACGATGAGCGTGTTGTCTTCCCATCCCTTTTTTTTCAATCCGGCAAAAAGCTTGCCCAGTTCATGATCCACATAGGCCACCTCCCCGTTGTAAGGGGCATCTGCGTACTCGGTCTTGAACGGCTCGGGAGGATCGTACTGCTGGTGGGGATCGAAACAATGGATCCAGAGAAACCAGGGATCGCGCTGGTTTTCGAGCCAGTCCAAAGCCTTTTGGACGACAATTTCTGCCGGACGTTCCACATAAGAGAATTCCTGGTAGTTTTTGCTCCCGTAATTGTCGTCATAAACATCGAATCCCTGAGTGAGCCCGAACCGGGAATCCAAAGGGAAGGCGCCGACAAAGGCCCCGGTGGCATAGCCGGCATTTTTTAGATGCTCTGCCAGGGTCAGGAACTCATCCCGGACGATGAAATTCTGGTTGTCATGGACGCCATGGTAGAGGGGGGTCGTTCCCAAAAGTATGTTCGTGTGCGAGGGAAGAGTCGTAGGCGTATGGGCGAAAGCCTTTAAAAACAGGGTTCCTCTCTTGGCCAGGCTGTCGATATTAGGAGTCCGGCTGTGCTCTTCGCTGTAACAGCTCAACCTGTCCGGCCTCAGCGTGTCTATGGTAATCAGCAGAAAATTCAGCGTTGAATTCCCGGCCTTCGCCAGAACAGAAACGGGATTGAGGGCACTGAAAAAACATCCGAGAAAAAAGGCAAGAATGAATACGTATTTCGTTCGTTTCATTTTACGATGATCGAATCGTTTTATTTTTTCTTCAGGAACTCGATAAAATTCCGGACCTGGTCCGCTCTCCCGGAATCGGAATCGTATTTCAGATAGCCGGAAAAAACATCGATCGCTTCTTGGTTGTTCCCCAAAGTCAGATTGACCAGGCCCAGCTGGTAGAGAGCATCCAGGAAATCGCCTTTGAGCTCGACGGCTTTCCGGTAGTATCTGAGCGCGTCCTGGTGCTTTCCCTGGGTATAAAAATTGGAGCCGATGTTATAGAGAACCATGGGATCTGAGATCTTTTCAAAATCGATCTTGTTGTACCACTCCAATGCCTTCTCATTCTGATCTCGGTTGGCATAGGTATTCCCGACTCCCAATATCGACTCCGTATCGCCCGGGTCATGCTCCAGAACTTTGAGATAAAATTCCTCTGCCAGTTCGTAATTTTCCATCTGGAAGTAACAATTCCCGATGTTCCTGTAAAGCATGTGGGTTTCCGGGACTTTTTCGAGTATCTTTTGGTAGGACTGAATGGCCTCTTCGTATTTCCCCTGTTCGAACAGCGTGTTCCCATTGTGCAGCTCCTCTTTCAATTCGTCTGTCACCACAAGGCCTTCTACTTTTTGAAGCGTTATCTCTATATCGGGATTTTTGCCGAATTCGCTGATGTTGGCATTGATCTTTTTCGGCATATACCCGGCCTTTTCGAAGTCGATATCATAGGGCCCTCCCCGGATGTAGTTCGCTCTCCATTCTCCATCCTTATCCGTCGTGACCTCAAAACCGGAGGCCCCTCTCTCGCAGTACAGCTTGACCGTGACCCCTTCGATAGGATTTCCCTCCGGATCGGTGACAAGGCCTTTTAGCCTGCCTTTGCCTTTATATCCCTGGCTGAATGCAAGGGAACAGCCGATAAAAACCAAAATCAACGATAAAACGGCGATCTTTTTCATTCGTTTCTCCCTCCCTATTCTAGCACCCGAGGGGATAAAAAAAAAGCCCCTCCTCCGTCAAGAAGGAGGGGCTTTGAACTCGTGTTTCGAAGTACTGCTTAGAAGTCGAACCTCACGCCGAACCGGAAAACTCTGGGATTGAGGATCTTGTTGACCGTACCGAATCTATCGGACGTGATGAGCTGGTCTCTGTTCAACTCGAGGTTGCTGTTGAGAGCATTGAAAGCATCAGCTGAGATGATGACGCGGGATCTCTCCCCGACCTGGAAGACTTTCTCCAGCCTGAAATCGAGCTCGTAGAATGAAGGAAGGCGGTAATCACCCCGCGTACCTTCATAGAATTCTTGTCGCTCATAGCCTGGCCGATAGGCAGTCACATAGTTATCGAGGACATATCCTTCGCGCGCCCGGAACACCCAGCTGGCATTGATCCCCAACGGGAATTGATAAAGGCCCGAGATCTTGAACTGCCACCTGGAGTTCATCCAGGAGTTGACACCTCCGTCATAATAGGGGATGTTGTGGGGATCCGTATAGTCTCCCTCGTAGTGCCGCTTCCAGTCCGAATAGGTGAACGAGGCATCCAACATCCATTTGTTGGAGAGCCGTTTGATCAGAACGATCTGCGCGGCGATGTACTTGGTGTTGTAATTGGGATAGTTCGTCCTGTAATCGTAGTAGAAACCCTCATAACGTCCCCAGATGGTCTGCCCAGTATACGGCTCTACACCGGCGTCGTAGTAGTTGGCCGTTGTCTCCAGGGTCCCGTCAAGCAGCATATTCCGGTTCCAGATGTCATGATGAGACTTTTTGTAGAAGAATTCTGCCCGAGCGGCAAAGTCGGCAAAAAGTTCCCTTTCTAAGGATATGCTGAGCTCGTCAAGCAGCGGCGAGCTAAAATCCGGGTCAATCATGTTTGCAGGAGCGATATCCGTCGGATTGTCCACGTTGGTTCCCCAGGCCCAGAGGATCGTATCCACAGTTGGCGTCACCAGATTCCCGTCCGCATCCTCTCCGAAGAGCTCGTTATTGGTCACAAGGCTGTCACCGTTCAAGTCCTGCCAGTAAACGCCGATTCCTGACCATCCCATCGGGTTGAGGAAATTGGCCATGCCGAAGCCTTCCTGCGAACCGTACCGCGCCAGGTTGATCTTGAAGACTGTTTTGCCGTCTCCGGTGATGTCGTAGATCAAGCTTAACCGGGGAGACCAGGTCGACCAGCTTTGGCCTGGATCGAGATTGGAAATCTCGAGCGCAGGCAGGAGATCGGACAGGAAAGGACTGGCAGGCACAGCCTGGTCCTTGACCCTGGACGTCTCATTGTCGTATCGGAGCCCCAGGTTGACGCTCAGCTTTCCGAAGGTCACGGTGTCCTGGATAAACAGGGAGTACCTGCGCATCCAGTAATTGATGTTCACGTCTCTCCGGACATCTCCCTCCCAGTATTCTCCGTTGGGGAAGTAATCATCCGGTCCATAGTAGTAGAGGTAGATGTTCCCCTGGTAGTAATCGTAACTGGTCACCGTGGAAATCAGGTAGTCCACGCCGAATTTAATCTCGTGGTCTCCGCCCAGGACTTCTTCGGCAAAATAGCTTCCTGTCAGGTTGACATTGGTGCTCGTCCGGGTGGTCCCGTAATCATCCAGGGCGCCGTAGACATAGTAGGTGGGATAATAGGATATGGTCAGGGGCTTTCCCAAAGTCTCTTCATACGGGTGCAGGTAAAAGGCCATGTCGATGTACAAGGCTTTGGCATTGAGGTAGAGATCCCCGAACATCTGCTCCAGTTCGCCCTTGAAGATATATCCCGGGCCATCCTGGTTCCAGCGGAGGTCAGGAGCGCACGATCCCAGCTCGAACCAATCGTTCCTGCCGTACTTGAGCTTGTTGTCGTACTCGAAGAACACTTCCGCTCTGGTGCTGCTCGTAACCTGCAAATTGAGCTTGGCATATCCGGACATCAGCCAGGTCGAGTCCGTTGTGGCATCGATATTCCGGGCATTGATATCCTGGATTCCGTAAGAACCGTAAAACCACGCCTTGTCTCTGACGATCGGTCCACCGAAGTTGGCGCCGTAAAGGTAGACACGCGAGACTCCAGGATTATAGGTGGGATACAAATCTTCCAGCTCGGGGGTCCCGTTGTAGGACTGCCAGGCTTCCTCCGAAACATCCAGATAAAAGTTGCCGGAGAAATTGTTGCCGCCGCGGCGGCTGACGAAGTTGAGCTGCACACCCCCGGTCTGCGATTTCACATCGTTGTTTCCGTAGTTGATCTGCAGTTCCTCATAGCTCGACAGGTTCAAATAGGACGGGGCAGCTCCCAAAGCGGAGTTGTCCGTGATGTTGGCTCCGTCGATGTTCCAGGTCTGGTCATTTGCGATGCTTCCGTGCCCGGTATAATCGGACTGCTGCCCGGCTTCGTTTCCGCCCACGTCTTCCTTGCTGATCAGCATTCCGGGCACGAGCGACATGATCACCCACGGGTTCCGGGCCGTGGGCAGGCTCATGATCATCTCTTCGGTAATGTTAACACCCACCTGTGTTCTCTTGGTATCGATAACGGGGGTTTGCCCGATGACTGTGATTTCCTCCTCTAGAGCTGTTTGCTCCATCGTGATGTTCAATGTTACATCACGCCCGAAAGAAACACTGAGTCGTTCTCGTGTGACTGTCTTGAATCCGGTGAGTTCGAATTTCAACATGTAGTCATCGCCACCGGGAAGACTCAAGAACCGGAAGTTTCCGGCCTCAGAGCTAATCGTGCTCATCATCGCAATCCTGCTGCCGGTCAAAGTCACGCTCACCCCGGGAAGAGGAGTCCCGCCTTCATCCACAACTTTACCGTTGATGGCACCCAGATCCTGGGCGGCCACAAAAACACCGACAAGAAGCAGAACGGCTACAAAGGTAAATACTTTTTTCAAATCTTCCTCCTTATCCCCTAAAAAAGGGGTAAGATCCGTTAATTCCCTGGAGCGAATACCTTCACTCCACCCAAAGCATTTTTTATTTTTTCGTCTTGTTTTTGTATCGTCACCCCCTTTAGATTATTCTTTTTTTTCATTTAGGAATTAATTGAGCAAATTTCATGCCAAAAACAGAAATCTTGCCGCTTTTTCTCCGATCCGGCTAACTACAGCCATATGAGTTATTTAAACCCCATTTTTGAACTGCCCTTCTTCTGCTCAAAAAAACGACGGAAGCTTGCATTCAATAAATTGTATCAAATACCAAAAAAAAGTTCAATTTATTGAATTTTTTTTTGGCGATTATCCCCAGCCTCAATCTCTTTCGATTTCTGCGATAAGCTTTTTCACCCCATCCTGTTCGGGATTCAGCCGCAGGGATGCCTTAAGGACATCCAGGGCTTTTTTTGTTTGGGCGCTTCTGTAGTAGCAGTAACCTAGAGAATTGAGCAGGGTCGTATCGCTGTTGTAGATCTTGTTTCCTTCCTCAAAATTTTCGATGGCGCGAACGAACCGCTCCATTCCCATATACGTCTTTCCCTTTATCAAGAAATAATCGAACAGAAGATCTTCTTTGACCCTGATTTTATCGATCAGATCCAGGCATTCGGAAAACTTCCGGATTTCGTTAAGGAATTGGGCATACTCCAAAAGCCCTTTCTCGTAGCCAGGATTCATCTCGAAAGCCCTTCTATAGAGATCCTCAGCCCTCTCGAGCCGGCCTGTTCTGTGGAATTGGGAAGCCAGCATATAAAAATAGACATAGCTGTGAGCGAGAGGAATTCCTCTGGCATAAGCCGTCGGGTGCGCCACCGCTTGTGTGGGAGAAACGATGAAATGGGCAGAAGCGCTGTCGATGATCTCCCCGGCGTCATCGATCAACCGCAGATGGATATCGTAGTAATCCGGAGAAAGTTGCTTCACCGGGAGCATGTATGTCAGTTTCTGTATATACCCGTAGGGAGAATCTTTCAGCAGCAAAGTCAAATCTTTCACGATGGGATGGGACTCCCTCAAGCCCTGAATTCGAATGACGGTTCTTCCCTTCTCCCAAAGTTCCCGATCCACATTTTTCACGAGGAACATAATGGACAGAGAATCGGTAACGCCGAAAGTTTTTTTCGGATCCATGGCCAGCTTGCTTTCCTGGGCTTTGAAAGGGATGTGAACATCCCTGCCGTAACTCTGAAACCGGCAGCCCAGAAATGGCCCCATAAGGGATGTTTCGTCCGAATCCTCGGGAACTTCGATCTCTCTCTCGAATGTCGTGAATTCCCTGCCGACGGAGTTCATCAAAAGAACCCTCAGCTTGTATTTTCCTTCCGCAACCGGAAAAGTATCCTCGATGCCCATTCCGCTTGCCGTTATCTTATCGAGATCTTCCTTTGAAAAATAAAACGGGAACTCCTTGGAATACTGAAAAACCGTATCGTCGCCCTCGCTCATGTTGACATTCAACGTGAAGCTGCAAAAAAACTGGTCCTTGGGTTCGTAGTAATCCACAGAGATCTTCTTCGGCACGACCAGGAAATGCAGAAAATTCAGCCCGATCACCGGATCCGCCATGAGGGCCGCCTCGGCATCGCTTTCGATGTAGTTGGTAAGGTAATCCGTGCTGACGAGTCCTCTGAAGTTCAGGAAATGCGTGGCATAAACCGGGTTGACATCTTCGCCGGGCGACTCCAGGATGTCGGCAATGATGATATTGTTCCGGGGTGAAGGCTGGTAGTTGAAAGGGACTTCACCGGGAATCATGCTGAGGGAAACCAGGGCCAGTGTAGGGGCCAGATCGTAAAGCTTCTCATATGTTTCTTCATAGGCGAAAGGATCGAGGTTCCTCCCCTCGATCATCAGCGCCGCCGGCCCATCGGAAAGAGGGTCATACAGTTTGTATTCCCCAGCCCCGCTCTTTTTAAAGAAAACGATGCCGAAATGAGCCGGGAGTCCCTTCTCCTTTTCCCCGTAATAGTACCAGACCTGGGTTGGGTAAAGGCCTTTCTGGTTCTCGAAGCGCTCGATGCTCACGGGGGGACCCAGGATGATGTGGAATCTCCCCATATCGGTCATCCACCCCTCACGGGGTGAACCCCGCCTGTAATATTCATTGGCATAGTCGAATCTTTTGATGTGTTCCTCTCTGTACTCATTTTCCGGAGTGCCGGGTGTCGGATCCCTCTGCTTCCAGAAAGTCTGGATAAAAACATCTCTTTCCCGGTCATCCTTGAGAAGCAGGAAAACATCCTTTTCTTCCGGGCGGATGATATAGCCGACAAGATCGAGCCAGTCCCTGTATTTCGGAGCGAGGTCTTTTTCTTTGATCTGGCTGCCGGGCGATAAAGAAGAAAACACCAGCAGAGCGAGAATAAGCGTGGTTCTTTCGAGCCTGCGAATCATCCTGAGAAACGTTCTTTTGTCAGACTTTGATGTCGAAAATTTTCCTTACTTTGCCGACATCCGGTTTTACCGTTATGATCACATCGAAAAAATATTTGCCCGGGTTTAAATCCTTGGGTATCGTGAAGACGATATCTTTCCTGTTCAAGATCTCTTCTTCGGAAGCTTCAAAATGTTCCGCATGCTGCATCCGATCCTTTGTGCCCGACTCTTCCTGGTAGATAAAAATTTCGAAATCCAGATCTAGCTGGAGAAGGCTTTCCTCCGCATCGAAAACCAGGGCCTCTGTGGGAATCGAAATCACGACTTCCTTGCCTTGTTTGTCATACTTGAGGTCGAAATTCATGAATTTTTCGGTCATGCTGTCCTGTTGAGGGATATATCCCAACCGGGCTTTCTCGATGGCATAGGAGAAATCCCCGATAAGTCCCCCGCCCAGCTCTGCCGGAGTCGGTTCGATGTTGTACTGGCCATCCCCCCGCCGATCGAAAAAATACACGGCAAATCCGTATCGATAATAAACCCACAATATCCATCCCCTCAATCCCGGCATGTTGGTCATCGGACTACCGTCCATTCTATCCGGGGCGCCGAAATAGATGTACATTCTTCCTCTGTCGGTTTTCCAACCTGGAGGCCCTTCGAAAAAATGTTCGTTGGCGTATTCGATCCGCCGGAAAAACTCCTCCCTGAATTCATTCTCTTCCGTTTCACTATCAGGATCTCGTTTTAACCAGAAATCGGTTATAAATTCCTCTCTCGATTCCTTATCGGGAAGATGCCGGAATATTCTGTTCTCCTGTCTTGTCATAATCAAACGGGCCGTTTCATAAAAATCTCTGCTCGTCGGATCCAGTTCGATCTTAGGACTCCCTCCACAGCTCATCAAGCCGAACACGAACGGAAGAAGACTGATATTCGCAACGGTTTTTAGGAAGCTTTTATTATTTCTCACAATGCTCTCCTTCGGGAAAATTGTTTGCCGCAACATGTCGTCAAGCAGGTCATGAAATTCCGGCACCACCAATCGCAGATAGGCATCCGGAAATTGACAACGTTGCAATTTATTTTAGCACTTTTGGGGTCCGATAAAAAGCCCATCCCCTTCTCTTGCCTCTTTTCGACTGCCGGATTCCAGAACTCATCCGGCATCGCACAATCGAGGACAAATCCGAGAATTGGAGACAAACGATGTTAATTTTCCGTTCATCAAAGTATTTTCTTGAAAAGTCGCCGTTTATTTTTATAAACTTGAAACAATCCAAAATGAAGTATGTGGCCGACCTCCATATCCACTCCAAATTTTCCAGGGCTACATCTCGCGAAACATCGTTCGATTCACTCGCCTACTGGGCTAAAATCAAGGGAATATCCGTTCTTGCTACGGGAGATTTCACCCATCCGGAATGGCTTTTTCTCGCAAAAGAAAAACTGGAACCTGCAGGAAACGGGTTTTTCCGCGTCAAAAACATCCTCCCGCCGGAAAACGGGTATCTGCAGAACACGGAGGTATCCAAAGAAGATGTTTTTTTTCTTTTAACGGCAGAGATCAGCTTCATCTATTCCAAAAAAGGGAAGGTCCGAAAGATACATATACTGGTGCTGGCGCCGGATTTCGAATCCGTAGACAAGCTGAACAGCAAACTTGCCTGTATCGGAAATCTGCGATCGGATGGCCGGCCTATCCTGGGCTATGATGCAAAAGAATTCGTGAAAATCGTTGCGAACACATGCCCGCGCTGTGTCGTCATACCGGCACATATCTGGACCCCCTGGTTTTCTTTGTTCGGAGCCAACTCCGGATTCGATACCATCGAAGAATGTTTCGAAGAAACGACGCCGTTTATCTTCGCCCTGGAGACCGGCCTTTCGTCCGACCCATCGATGAACTGGCGGCTTTCTTCTCTCGATAACTACACACTGGTATCCAACTCCGATGCCCACTCCCCGTCGAAGATCGGCAGAGAAGCCAATGTTTTCGACACGGAACCCAGCTACGATGCCATGGTGGATGCCATCAAGAGCAAGGATCCGGAAAAGTTCCTGCATACAGTGGAATTTTTTCCGGAAGAAGGCAAATACCATTATGACGGGCATCGCAAATGCAACGTGATTTTCTCTCCTCAAGAAACCATTCAGCACAAACACGTCTGCCCCCGCTGCGGAAAAAAACTGACCATAGGAGTCATGCATCGTGTGGAAAGCCTTGCCGACAGAGAAAAAGGAGATTACTCCCCAAACCGAATTCCCTATATAAATCTCATCCCTCTGAACGAGATCGTCGCTCAGGCGCTCTCTAAAACATCCGAGTGCAAAAGCGTCTGGGATCTTTACTTCAAATTCATTCACGAATTCGGCAACGAACACGAGATACTCACTAAGGTTCCTATCCAGGATATGGCCCGTCTTTCTCCTGAACAAGTGAGCATTGCCGTAGACCGTATGAGAAAAGGCCGGGTTAAAATCATTCCCGGCCATGACGGGGAGTTCGGAAAGATCCGGCTGTTCGACGACGATACGGTCGAAGAAGAAGCACAGGGTCAGTTAAAGCTCTTTTAATGAAACTCTATCTCAAAGACCGTGATTTCAGCGAACATATACGCCTCTCCCTCCTCTCCGTGATCGTAGGGCTCACAGCAGGATTCGCTTCCGTCCTTTTCAAATATATGATCCATTTTTTCCAAAACCAGTTTTGGAGAGCACCCAGTATCATCGAAGCAGCCGCCTCCCAGCCATGGTTTCTCACCATCCTGATCCCCGCCGCAGGGGGGCTGCTCTTGGCCCCTCTCATCTATTACGGAGCCAAAGAAGCCAAGGGCCACGGGGTTCCCGAAATCATGGAATCTCTTATTTTTCGAGGCGGGAGGGTCCGGAACAGGGTATCGGTCATAAAGGCTCTCGCCTCTTCCATTTGTATCGGCTCGGGAGGCTCGACCGGCCGTGAAGGCCCTATCGTCCAAATCTCTGCCAGCATCGCCTCGTCGATCGGGCAGTTGTTCCGCATCAACGAGCGGGCCACGCGTACCCTGGTAGCCGCAGGAGCAGGGGCGGGGATCGGAGCGACTTTCAATGCCCCTATCGCCGGGACCCTTTTTGCCGTTGAGGTTTTACTGGGCGAGTTCGGCGTCTATTCTTTCAGCCCTATCATCATCGCGTCTGTCATAGCAACCCTTATTTCACGTTTGATACTGGGCGATTTCGCCGCATTCACCGTACCGAAGTACACTCTCAGCAGCGTTTGGGAAATCGGCCCCTATCTCCTTCTTGGAATTCTCAGCGGGCTCGTCGCCATATTATTCATCAAAGTGCTCTATTTTCTAGAGGACAGGTTCGATGGACTCCGCATTCATCCCCTTCTCAAGCCCGCACTGGGGGGGATTTTTGTGGGAATCGTGGGATTGAATCTGCCCCAGGTTTTTGGCGTAGGATACGAAGGCATAGACGCCTGCCTCCAAAACCAGATTGGCTTTTGGATGGCTTTTCTCCTCATCTTTGCAAAAATCTTCAGCACATCGATGACTCTCGGCTCGGGAGGGTCCGGGGGCATTTTTGCGCCCTCCCTTTTTCTTGGGGCCACGACGGGCAGTATGATCGGTTCTTTTTTTCACTCGGCCTTTCCCGGAGCTGTTTCATCACCGGGAGCCTTTTCTCTGGTCGGCATGGGTGCTGTTGTGGCAGCGGCGACTCACGCACCGATAACGGCCATTATCATGATTTTCGAAATGACCAATGATTACAAAATCATTCTCCCATTGATGTTTTCCTGCATCATCGCTTCCTTTATGACTGTCGGCGTTCACAAAGAATCCATCTACACCATGAAACTCAAGCGACAGGGCATCATTTTCAGAGAGGGAAGAGAAGAACATATCCTCAAGTCTCTTCCCGTCAAAGATTTTCTCAGTCATGACTACCAGCTTTTTATCAACACGGAACGTGTCGGCAAAATCATCGATCAAGCGATCGGGAGCAAACATCATTCCTTCCAGATCGTGGACCCGGAAAACAACTACGTCGGTTGTTTTGCGCTCAATCAATTGAAAAGCATTATGGAAGAAAAAGACATTGCCGATTCCTTCGTTATCGCTCAAGACCTGGCCGTCACAGACATCAAGCTCAATTTCGAAGACAACCTGGAAAAAGCCATGAAAATATTCGGCAGAACCGACGCCGCGGAGATCGCCGTTCTTCAAGAAGGAAAATTTGCCGGAGTCGTAAAGAGGAAAGATGTCATCGAAGCCTACAATCACGAGGTCCAAAAACGGGAGGCCGCAGCAGGTCTTGTGCAAAAGCTGAAATTCACCGCTCTTACGAAATCCTACGATTTCGGCTCGGGATACAAGATTATGGAAATGGACGCCCCCCCCATCTTTTGGAATAAAAGCTTGAAGGAGCTGAATTTAAAAGCCATTCATCGGATCGATGTGCTCATGATCAAAAGAAAATTCCCGCCTCAAACCATAAGCATTCCTTCGGCGGCCGAAATGATCAGAAAGGGGGACCGCCTCATCATAGCCGGTCTGGAAGAGAATATCAAAGATATCATCGGCAATAAAAAGCAGCACCCGGATACGTAGCTCCTGGCCGCGATCGCGGCCGTGATTCTTGACAAGGCGAGGCCGGAAATATATATTTAGTTGTTGAAGCGGAGGAGATCATGGAAATCGAAATGAAGATAAAAGGCCTGGTTGTCGATCCCCTTTCCAAAATGCCCATCGTTGTCCTGGAAGACCTGAAAAGCGAACGCATCCTTCCTATCTGGATCGGGGTGTTCGAAGCGAACGCCATCGCTCTCAAAATCGAGAATATCGCTACGCCGAGGCCCATGACCCACGATCTTCTAAAGACCTTTTTGGAAAAAACCGGAATCGACATCCAGAGGATCGTTGTCAACGATGTGCGGGACAACACCTTCTACGCCATGATTCACTGCCTTCATAAAGGGAATTCTGTCATCATCGATTCCCGCCCCTCGGACGCCATCGCTCTGGCCCTCCGCGTCGAAGCCCCTATTTTTGTCGAAGAATCCGTTGTCAGCAAAGCCCACAGTCTGAAATTCGACGAAAACCTGGAAGACTCGGAAAAATTGAAAAAGTGGCTGGAAAACCTCCAGCCCGAAGACTTCGGCAAATACAAAATGTAGCCAACCCGCTCTGCCGCCGACCCACCCCACAAGTACATAAAGGTCAAATTTTGGCTAAAGGATAGGTTATCGGAGTGGGGAAGCGGCCCATGAGTTGTATTTGTATACTACGAATGGGCTGCGACGAAGCCGATGCACCGAGATCGGCTCTTCATCAAACAGTCAATAAAAGTTGCCCCGGATTATTTGCGCGCTGTGATTGCTGCAGACCCTCCACCCCGCCCTAGTATTAAAGGAACGCTATCGGAGTGATGATGCAGCCAGGAATAATATTAATAGTTGGTATAAAGAACCCTGGATTATTTAAATTTCGAGATTGGTGTAGCGGCAAGGAAGCGGCCCATGAGTTGTATTTGTATACTACGAATGGGCTGCGACGAAGCCGATGCACCGAGATCGGCTTTTAAATAATCCAGGGTTAGGTTTTGAGGGTAGAGATGAGGTATAGCCCCACCGCTCCAAAAATCAACGTGGGCCCCCAAGCCGCAAGAAAGGGACTCAAATAATTCACATAGCCAAAGCTTCTGAAGATCGCGATGGCTCCCCAATAGACCATAGCAATGGCCATGCTCAGACCTATCCCGACAAGGGTTCCCCTTTTTCCCATCTTGAAAGCAAAGGGAATCCCCAGAAGCGTCATGATGAAGCCGGCAAGAGGAAAGGTTAATTTGAAGTTCAAGTCGACCTTGAATTTCAGCGTCTCGAAACCTTTTTCTTCTATCTCCAATATATAGTCCTGAAGTTCCCTGTAGCTCATCTGACCGGGTTCTTTCCAATCTTTTAAAAAATATTCTCTGTCCTCCACCCGGGACAAAGTTGCATTATCGAGCCTATCGAAGCCGACCAAACGGGATCGGGAAAACTCCCAGGTCCATGCCTCCGATAGAATCAGTTCCCCTTTTTCCAGCAGGCCCTTTTCGGAAAATATCCTTTTTTCCAGAGACCAGGAATCGGGCTCTATCTCGAAGACCGAAATCTGACTGAATACAGAAGCATTCTGGTCGAAATACCGGTAATAATAGATCCTGTCTTTTTCTCTGCTTAAAACCCACCGCCGGTCCAGATGTCCATAGCTCCGGGCAGGCAAATCCAGCAGCTCGTTCCAAACCTGCTCGGCCCGCCTGTTCGAGAACGGAAGAATGTTTTCCTGAACGTAAAAAGAACAAAAACTGACAAGCCCGGCCAACACAAGAACGGGCACCAAAATCCTGTAAAGACTGATCCCGCATGCCTTCATGGCCGTAATTTCGTTGAATTTGGCCAAAAGCCCGTAGGAAAGGAGGGTGGCTGTCAATACCGTGACCGGAAAAATATATTGCACGGACTCCGGGATCTTATACCAGATAAAGGAAAAAAGAAGACTTATGGGCTTGTTGTGTTCGTACACGCTGTCTATCCTTTCGAAAAAATTGACGATGGCATAGACAGAAACCATACTGATGAACACGAATGCGAATATGGACAGGTATTTCCTCATGATATAGCGGTCGATGATATTGGGAAACGGAATGGAAAAGCGAGGGAGGCTCGGGGAAAGTCGCGTCGCTTTCGGCACAGCGCTGTCTTTATCCTTTTTCTTGAAGAGAGAGAGAAAGGAAAGAGGTGCGCTTTCTCTCACCGACAGGACAAAGGCATAAACACCGATAGCGAGGAAAAGAATATTCGGCATCCACATTCCCATAAAAGGAGAAATGCGCCCCTCCATAGCGACCTGCTCTCCTGCTGTTATCAGGATGTAATAGACGAGGATAATTCCTATGCTGAGAGTAAATCCGCTGGTCCGTCCCCCCTTTTTGGTAAAGGCTCCGAGGGGAAGCCCCAGGAGGGCAAAGATAAAGCAGGCAAAGGGGAGAGCGATCTTTTTGTGAATCTCTATCCAATGGGAAATGGATTCCCTTTTTTTCAGTTGAAAAACGGCCATCTGCTTCTGCTCCGGTGTAAGTTCGCTCAATTCCTGTTTTATTTCACGGCTGTCCTTCCACAATTCTTTGATATCTTTTTCCCGGACCCTTTTTTTGGCGGACACAGCAGGAAATGCTCCCTCGACATCCAACTCCTCCTCGTAGTGGCCAAAAGATGTGATCCTGTAATTCTCCTTTTCGTTGATGGGGTAGGAATGGATCATCCCATCGAAAAGTTCGATCGTTGCCCTCCTTTCTTCGGGATAAAAATTCAATCTTCCTTCTCGGGAAAGAATCACTTTCGGCTCTTCCGGAGGCGTTGCAAAATAGACAAAAATATTCTTCCAGTCCATTTCGGGAGTGATATCCTGAATAAAAAGAACGGTGTTCGGAATAGAATCGTTAAATTCTCTGGGATTTATGCTGAACTGGACTCTTGATACCACCGATTCCGAGAAAGTCTGAACCCATTTGTAGTTCGCTCGCGGCGCAAGGAATAGGGTCAAAAACGACGTGGCAATGAATCCAAGAACGGAAAATACGAACACCGGCAGCAATAGCCTTTTGTAGCTGATACCCAATGTCTTGAAGGCGGTGATCTCCGCATCCGATGACAGGCGGCTCAATCCGGCAAGAATTCCCATCAGGACGGCCATCGGGACCGTGAAGGCAAGCACAGAAGGGATGAGATAAAAAAGCAAATTCAAGACTGTCCGGAAGGGCACTCCCCGGGCGATCATCAATTCGGACAACAATAGGATCTGGTTCATCAAGAGAACGAAGGAATAAACCACGAGTCCTATCAAAAAAGGGGGGATAATCTCCTTCAGGATATAGCGGTCGAATATTCTGAACACAACAGTATTTATACCACAGAATCCTCAATAAAAGAATTCGGGGCAATACGGGAGCGTGGAGCTTCGTCACCTCGACAACGGCCTCCGTATGTTTGGAGATGAATGGAAATAGGGTTATTTCCCAAAATAATTTTATCCAGAGAAAAAAAGGCTCCGGGCTTTGCCAAGCCCGGAGCCTGTTGAACTTCTGCGTGAACGATCAGTACGATCAGTACATATCACCGCCGGGAGGCATCGGCATTCTGGGTCCTTTGTCCTCCTCAGGAATATCAGAGATCAATCCTTCTGTAGTCAACAAGAGTCCAGCGATGCTGGATGCATTCTGCAGGGCAATACGGACGACCTTCATCGGATCCAAAACGCCGCCCTTTACCAAATCTTCATATTTCTCTGTCAGAGCATTGAATCCATGATCCTGTTCCATTTCCTTGACTTTCTCGACTACTATGGATCCTTCAAAGCCGGCATTGTTCGCGATCTGGCGGAGAGGCTCTTCGATCGCTCTCTTGACGATATTCACGCCGATCTGCATGTCGCCTTCGACCTTTAAAGCTTCAAGATTTTTCTGCGTTCTCAAAAGCGCGACCCCTCCGCCGGGCACGATTCCTTCCTCTACGGCTGCTTTGGTCGCATGCATGGCATCTTCCACGCGTGCTTTTTTCTCTTTGAGCTCGGTCTCGGTTGCGGCGCCGACTTTGATCAAAGCGACTCCCCCGACCATCTTCGCCAATCTTTCCTGCAATTTTTCTCTGTCATAATCAGAGGTTGTCTCTTCGATCTGGTTGCGGATCTGCTTGATGCGGGCCTGGACCTCAGCCTGGTCTCCCCGTCCTTCAACGATGGTGGTGTTATCTTTGTCAATGACCACTTTTGCCGCATTTCCCAGCCAATCGATGGTCACGCTGTCGAGCTTGACGCCGATATCCTCTGTGATGACTTTTCCGCCGGTCAAAACGGCGATATCTTCGAGCATGGCTTTGCGCCTGTCGCCGAAACCGGGCGCTTTCACCGAAGCACAGGAAAAGGTACCCTTCAGCTTATTGACAACCAAGGTCGCCAGTGCTTCGCCTTCCACTTCTTCTGCGATAACCAAAAGCGGTTTGCCCATTTTGGCAACGTTCTCGAGCAAGGGCAGGAAATCTCTCAGATTGCTGATCTTTTTCTCATGGAGAAGAATGAGAGGCTCCTCCAAGACGCATTCCATCCGATCAGGGTCGGTGATGAAATAGGGTGACAAGTAGCCCCTGTCGAACTGCATGCCTTCCACGATATCCATGGTGGTATCCAGTCCTTTGGCTTCTTCCACCGTGATCACGCCATCCTTTCCGACTTTGTCCATGGCTTCCGCGATGATCTTTCCGATGGACTCGTCATTATTGGCAGAGATGGCACCCACCTGAGAAATCATATCGCCGCTGACATCCCGGCTGATCTTCTTTAAATTTTCGACTACGGTTTTGACGGCTTCGTCGATTCCTTTTTTGATCAGGTTGGGATTTGCCCCAGCCGTGACATATTTCAATCCCTCAGAATAAATGCTTTGTGCCAACACTGTGGCTGTAGTCGTGCCGTCTCCGGCAACATCGGAAGTCTTGGAAGCCACTTCCTTGACCAACTGCGCGCCCATGTTTTCCAATGGATCCTTCAGTTCGACTTCTTTGGCTACCGTAACTCCATCTTTTGTGCTTGTCGGAGAACCGAACTTCTTCTCGAGCACGACGTTTTTTCCCCTGGGACCCAGGGTTTCCTTAACAACATTGCTTAACGCATTGACTCCCTTTAACAGGGCCTGTCTGGCATCGTCACCAGTTGTGATTTGCTTTGCCATTTTTTCTCCTTTTCACCAAAATCAGGTGATTTTTGCAAGTATCTCTTCTTCGCGAAGGATCACATGCTCTTGGCCATCGATGGTTACTTCTGTGCCGCTGAACTTTCCGATCAGGACCTTGTCACCTTTTTTCACATCGAGCGGAACAACCTTTCCATCCTCGGATACACGTCCTTTTCCCACAGCGATAACTTCCGCTTCCTGGGGTTTTTCCTTTGCGGTATCAGGGATGATTATTCCGCCTTTTGTGGTCTCCTCTGCTTCCAGTCTCTTGACTAGAACTCTGTCGTGGAGAGGAATCACCTTCATTAGTACCTCCTATGATGATTTTTAGCAATTAAATTGCGAGAGTGCTAATATAAGAAAAAATTTATGTCTTGTCAAGAAAAAAGTGAAAAAACTAGCACTCTATCGTATGGAGTGCTAATATCCGGGGATTTTCTTGGCGTTTCATGCAGATTGTTAGTGGGATGCAGATTATGCTAATAGTCCAGTTTCCTGTGTTATTCACGGGCCGATCTCGCTGCAGCGGCGAAGAAGCGGCCTTAGAAGTCGTATTCGTATACTACGAAAAGGCTGCAATGAAGCCGATGCGGTGAGATTGGTTTGCCCGCAGGAGAAAAATTATCGATTCTATGGGGCTTT